>Ga0163152_10004247_pt1 | contig 17898 bp, 16 predicted proteins | sample OliLakLV19MP8IB2_FD_148635 | JGI IMG/M metagenome (GOLD analysis project Ga0163152, IMG submission 148635) | Freshwater microbial mat bacterial communities from Lake Vanda, McMurdo Dry Valleys, Antarctica - Oligotrophic Lake LV.19.MP8.IB-2 | ecosystem: Environmental > Aquatic > Freshwater >... | reverse complement strand
AGGCGACGTACGTCCACTCGCCCGCGCGGTGCACGTTCGTCAGCACCTGGGCGGGCTCGTTCAGGAAAGGCTTCGTGCTCAGCGTGTAGAGATTCGGACCGATCTCGACCGAGTAGGCCGCCCAGGGGCAGGCGAACGTTGTCGCCGAACTGGTGCGCCGGCGCAGCATGGCCAGGCCGGAAGTCGAGCCTTGTCCGACGTCGGCGCCACCCTCGACGGGCACCAGCGACGCGTCGTCCGCGGGGACCAGATCGGGCTTGAGCCGCGACGACCACTCGAACGTCTCGCCGTTCTTGAACTTCACGTGCACGCCGTCGAGCACGGCCGTGGGGCCTTCGATCGGCTGCGAACCGCTCGTCCAGGGACCTTCCATCGCGCCGTCGGTGGCGTTCACGACCCACACCTCGCCGTCCTCGGTCACGACGAGCAGGTGTCCGGCGCGGCCCTGGAGGAAGACGGGCGAGCGTGCGACGCCGCCCAGCGAGTTGAGCTGCGCCTCCCACACGACCTGGCCCTTGCGCGAGAGTCGCGCGATGCCTCCGGCGCGGTCGACCACGACGTGGTCGTCGCCCACGGCGACCGGCGGAGCTTCGACGCGGCCGTGTGCGGACCAAGCGCGCTCGGGAGTGCGGGAAAGGGTGATCAACTGGTCGGCCGGGTGCTCGACGCGCACGTCGAACGGCTCGTGGCCCTCGAGTTCGAGGCGCAGCGTGACCACCTGGTTCCAGGTGCTTTCGAGCGAGAACGGCGTGGCGCGTTCCGAGCTGTCGGCCAGCTTCGCGCGCGCGCCGGGCGGAACCGTGACCACTTTCCAGGGCAACTGCCACGCGTCGGGGTCGTCCAGCACGGCGGCCAGGCGCTTGTGCGCCTCGACCTGACGGCCGGCCTCGGACAACTTGCGCGCGTCCTGGATCGCGCGCACGCGGCCCTCGACCACGCCGATCTCGTTCTGGAAAATCTCGTGCAGCTTGCCGCTCTCGTCCGTCTCCAAGAGTCTGCGGTAGACCTCGAGCGCGCGCTTGTGGTCGCCGGCCTTTTCGTGGGCGCGCGCCGTGTTGATCAACACGTCCTGATGCGCCAGGTGCTCGCGCTGGACGCGCTTGGCGCGGTCGGCCGCGCGTTTCTCGCCGCGCTCCTCGACGCGCTTGCGCAAGGCCGTGATCCGCGCGCCGAAGTTGCGCGCCATCTCGACCGCCTTGGTCCCGATCGGCTCCTCGAGCGAGTGCAGGAGGGCCGCGACGCGCTCCTCGGCGCGCATCTGCTCTTGCGTTTCTTCGATCTTCTCGCCCAGCTGACCGACCTGCGTCTCGAGTCGCGCGGCCAGGCCGTTGTACAGGTCGGAGACGAGGGGCAGCGGCTCCTGGCCTTCGCGCACGGGCGGCACGGGACGCAGTGCCAGCGTGCGCCGGAGCCCGAGCTCGACGTCGCCCACCGCGCACTCGACCGCTGCGGCGTTGTACTCGTCGGTCCAGGCCGTGCGGATCCCGGTCTCGAGGATCCGCTGGCGCTCGGTCAGGTCGGCGCGCAAGGCCGCGATGCGCGGCGAGTCGTCGCCCGGAAACGTCGAATCGAGCTGGATCAGCGCCGCGGTCGGATCCTCGGCCAAGGCCAGGACCTCGGCCATCTTCTTCTCGACCGAGCTGTGCGACCGGTACTGCACCAGCGCGCCCACGGAGATCGCCACGAGCACCGTGATCGTCACCAGCGAGTGCTTGCGCACCAGCGTGCGCTGCACGGACTGGGCGCGGGACTTCAGGTAGAGGCGGCGCGCATCACGGTTGCCCGGTTGGGCTTCGGACAGCGCGCGCAGCGCCGAGACGGCCTCGTCGGCGCGGCCCTGCTCCACGAGCGGGCGGACCACGTCCATGATGAAGGGCGAGGCTTCGTCGACGAAGCCGGCCTGGATCATGCACTGGCCGACGTCGAGGCGGACGTTGGCCATGTCGGGCGCGCGCGCCGCGGCGATGCGCAGCACCGAGCCGGCGGCGATGCGCTTGTTCTCGCGCAGGAGCAGGCGCGCCAGCGTGAGCAGATCGCGCACGCTGGGTACGTTCGGATCGATCGCAGCCCGCAGTTGGCAGGACAGCACGCGCACCTGCGCCGTGCGGTCGTTGGCCTTCTCGCGGACGTGGTCCTTCCAGCGCGCCAGCGCCGGCATCGCGGCCGGGGCGCCGTGGTCGAGCCGGCGCAGGAACGTGCGCGCCTGACGCGCCTTCAGCGCCTGGAGCACGGGCTGCAGATGGCCGGCCTCGAGCTCGGTCACGAACCCGTGTGCGTCGATCTCGGCCAGCGGGCCGCCCGGTGCGACGGCCAGCCAGGAGCGCATGCGCGCGGCGGCGCGTTCGGTCTGCGAGCGCGCCAGCTCGTGCTGCACCAGGTAGAGGAGCTCGGGCGGCGTCGAGAAGCGGAACCCGCCGCGGCGCAATTCGGTCAGCGCCAGGCTGCGCGCCTGGCGCAGCGACCAGCCCAGCCGGTCGGAGATCTCGAGCAGAGTCGAGGTGCCGTCGCAGGCGCGGTGCAGCTTCTCGAGGTCGCCCTTCGTCGGCCCGGAGTCGAGGCGTTGGAGGACGACGTCCTCCGAGTCGGTCCAGTCGGCGCCGAGCGTCTCCCACTCGTCCTTGAGCCGCGCGTACTCGAGGAGCATGCCCTCGATCGCGACGGGCGGGCACCACACGGACTCGCGTCCGGGGCCCGTGCGCTCGAGGCCCGCCTCGGCCGAGCCGAGAGCGTTGCCCTCGGGCTTCTTCGGCACGGGGCCGGGCAGGAAGCGGAAGTGGACGTTGTCGGAATCGAGCAGCCGGTAGAGCGTCTCGAGGCGCCGCGCGCGCGCGATGTCGCCCATCCGCAGCGTGTCGACGTGCGTCTCGGGATCCTCGACCCAGGCGATGCGCGCCAGGCGGCGCCACGTCTCCGGATCTTCGTCCGGCTCGGGCAGGAGGTGGAGCGCACCGTCCTCTGCACCTAGAGTCGCCTTCGACCCGTCCTTCGAGTGAAGGGACAGGATGCCCGCTCGGCCGCGCGCGAGGCTCTGCAACAGATCGGCGAGGCCGATGCCGCCGACGTCTCCCTGGAAGCTCATGGGGTCCCGGCGGTATCGGACCGACCCCGCGTGCGAGTGGAGCGCGAGCTTCAGGAAACGAGGCGGGCGAGGCGCTCCAGATCAAACGGCGTGTCGAGATCGTCGAGGATCCGCTCGCTCGCGACGTCGATCAGGAGAAGGGGATCGGCCGATGCGCGCAGGCTGCTGAGCGGAAGATCTTTCCCGGTCGCGGCCAGGAGCGGCGCCAGATCGCGGCCCACGACGACGGGGTGCCCGAAACGCCGGATCCCCGCGCGCGTGATGCTGGGCGCGAGCCATCCGCGCGCGGGCTCGCCGGCCGCACGCCAGGCCTGCGCCAGCGCCACGAACACGTCGGCCGACACGAGCGGCACGTCGACCGGCGCGAGGCACAGGTCGAAGCCCGGCCTCGCCCGCGCCGCGAGCGTCACGCCGCCGGCGCGTCCCTCGGACCAGCGCGGGTTCTCGAGCAGGACGGCGCCGGGCGGCAGGGCCGCGGCGATCCGCGCGTGGTCGGCGCCGGTCACCACGAGAGCGGGCGCTCCGTCGAATACCGCGCCGGCCTCGAGCAGCCGCGCGAGGGGAGTTCGGCCGCCCAGGTCGACCAGCGCCTTGCACGTACCGAGGCGCGTGCTCGCGCCGGCTGCGAGCACGACGAGCGCGGTTCTCATGCGCCGCTCACAGGTTCGTCGGCGGTGCTCATGCGCCGCTCACGAGTTCGCCCGCGGTGCTCATGCGCCGCTCACGAGTTCGCGGGCGGTCCTCATGCGCCCACGTAGCGGTCGTAGAGCGCCAGCGCGCGATCCTCGTCTTCCGTGCCCTCGATCAACGCGCGCCCGTCGGCGAACAGCGTGAAGCGTTCCGGCGGAATCGCGAAGCGCAGGATCGCGCCCTGGCGCCGCACGTCCTCGGCCAGGCCCAAGAGCGTCCTCTCGACCTGGTCCAGGTCGGGCTTCGAGCGCGCCGCGCGCACCTGCACGGTGCCGCGGCCGCACAGGCGCACCGCGCGCTGCGTGCGCGCCGCGCGCAGGTACTGGAAATCGCGCGCGCCGCAACAGGGGCAACTCGGATCGCGCTCGAGCGTGATCTCGCGCGCGCGCCCGTCCCACGCGTCGAGCTCGACGAGGCGCGGCTCGAGCGCGCCGTCGCCCGCGAGGATCCGCAGCGCGAGCCCGCTCTGCAGCGCCGCGACGAACGCGACCGCCGGCTGCAGCACGCCGGCCGTCTCGCACGTCGGCAAGAGCCCCGGCGGCGGCGGCTCGGGGAACACGCAGCGCAGGCAGGGCCCGCGGCCGGGCAGGACGGGCATCACGATGCCGCCCGATCCGACGACGCCGCCGTAGATCCACGGCGTTCCGCTCTCGACCGACCAGTCGTTGAGGAGGTAGCGCGTCTCCAGGTTGTCCGTGCCGTCGACGATCACGTCGACGCCCTGCGCGAGCTGCGGCAGGTTCTCGGCGTCCAGGTGCGCCGCGTGCGCTTCGACGCGCGTCGGGCCGCCGATGCGCGCCAGAACCTCGCGCGCCGCTTCGGCCTTGAGCGCCGCGTCGCGCGCGTGCCGTTCCTCGAACAGCACCTGGCGCGGCAGGTTCGACTCCTCGACGACGTCGCGGTCGACGATCACGAGACGGCCGACGCCGCTGCGCACGAGCGACTGCGCGATCGCGCCGCCCAGCGCGCCGCAGCCGACGACGAGCGCGCTCGACGCCTCTAGACGCTCCTGGCCTCGGCGGCCGAGCGGCGCGAAGCGCACTTGCCGCGCGAAGCGGCGTTCGTGCCCGCTCACGCGGTTCCTCCGCCGCGGAAGAAGATCCAAGCCGCGACGCCCAGCAGCACGAGGAGCGCCGCAGCGCCCGCGACGAACGGCCACAGCGCCTTCCAGTCGCTGCGCGGCGCACGGTCCAGCTCGACCCAGTTGAAGTAGCGCTTGGCGTCGCCCTCGACAGCCGTGCCACAGTGGGGGCAGGCGACCGCCGGCGGGTCGAAGGGGATCACGCCGTCGCACTGCATGCAGTACATGTTGCGCGGCCCGCCGCCCTCCGCCACGCCCGGCGCGCGCGAGCGCTCGCGGTAGTACTCCAGCGCCTCGGTGTTCTGGTCGGCGCGCGCGCGCGACCAGTGGTTTTCGCCCATGTTGCCGAAGCTCTTGGGCGGGGGCGGCTTGTCGGGGGTTTCCACCGCAGGAAGCGTAGCTCCGGAACGCGCAGGATTGACTTCCCGAGCCTTCCGGACGATCCTCTTCGCCCTTGCGACGGTGGCTATAGCTCAGTCGGTTAGAGCACCAGGTTGTGGTCCTGGGGGTCGGGGGTTCGAGTCCCCTTAGCCACCCCAAACCTCCACTCAGCGAGGCGCCGGTCCTGCGGCGAAGCGGCGCGACCGGACCGTGCGGCTCTCACTGGCGGTCGCGACGGGAGCGGGCCGGTGGATCGTGGCGGGCCGCTGCGAACCGTTCGAGGCGTGGTGCGAAACCGATCGTGCGCTCGAGACAGACGACTGGCGCGGCTCGTGTCAGCACGACGGCGAGACGGCGCGACGGCGAGATCAGACAGAGGCCGAACGTCGTGAAGGATTGGGCGGGGTCGATCCAGCCGAGGGGTTCGGCTTCGGTCGTGCTTGCAGGCAGCCCGGGCAGGCCGTTCTGGGGAGAATGGAAACAGGCGCGATGGGTCGGTCGGGTGAGGAGGTCGGATCCTTCGAGGAGGGCGCTTCACCGTCCCCGCGAATGCGCGCCACACGGTGCAAATGCTCATCGCGCTGCAGGAGACTCGTGCAAGTAGAGCCTGCCGTATCGGCGCCATGCGACGCGCAGGAGGTAGGAGCGCGGAGGGCTGCACGGGGACCGGCCTCGAATGTCCGCCGATTCGATCCGCGCGCAAGGCTGGTCGATCCAGCCGTCGAACCAATCACCCGAGCAGTACGGATCGCAGTGGCCGATCGTGTGCACGCCGTGGCGGCGCGCATTGTTGAGGACGTAGAGCAAAGCGTTGCGAACCTGGCGTGGAGTCTCCAGCAGCTCGGCGTGGAAACGATCGCAGGACAGCGGCCCCGTGCGGTTCCAGAGACGGTTCAGCCGGCGCGTCATCCGGACGCGGAGCCCCTTCATTCCGCGGCCCAGGGCGTGCTCGTCGCGGGCCTCGACGATCAGGTGCACGTGGTTGCTCTGCACGGAGAAGTGCACGATCCGGAAGTCGAAGCGATCGGTTGCGCTCGCGATGGCAGCTCTCACGATGGCGAACGGCTCCTTCGATCTGAGCGTCGGAAGCCCGCCGACCAGGCGCATCGTCACGTGCGCGGGAACATGTCGTGTGAGCGGCTTTCGCCTGGCATGTGTGACCATCGCACGCTCGCCCTTCGGCTTGCGCCCCGCACCAGGGCGCGCGCCACCGCGCGGAAAGATCGTCCGTTGCACCATGCGCGGAGCGCGACCCGTTCGTGATGCATGCCTCTTCGTCGCCATCGATATCTCCCCCTGCTCCTTGGACGAACGGCGCGCGCGAACGGGCCACGGATTCTCGTGTTTTTCGCGCACCGTCTCGAATGCGGGTCAGGCCGAGATCGATTCGGCGGACATTCGCGGGTTGCGACGCGGCGCACACGGAGACGCGTGCCCTGGCCGGCACGACGCCTCGTCGGTCCGCCGGTCGAACTACGCCGACTGCGCCGTCCACCGCGAATCGATTTGGCGGACATTCGCGCGATGGCCCGCACGGCGAACCGTGCGCGCAACGGCCGAGGACGATCTCGATGTCGTGCCCGCAGGAGCGCCAAGTGCACGAGTGGACCCCGAATTCGACACCACCGCCACGCGCAATCGTGCGTCGGCCACAGCGGGAATCGATTCGGCGGACATTCGCGCGATGGCTGGCACAGCGAAAGGTTCCCGCAGCGGCCGAGAACGAGCCCGATGACGTGCCCGCGCGACTGCGAGGATCACGAAGGCACTCCGGATCCGACACCCTCTCCCCACGCCGACGTGGGCCGGCGACCGCCTGGATCGATTCGGCGGACATTCGCGCGATGGCTGGCACAGCGAAAGGTTCCCGCAGCGGCCGAGAACGAGCCCGATGTCGTGCCCGCGCGACTGCGAGCCTCGCGAGTGCACTCCGTATCCGACGCCCTGTCCACGAGCAGGCGTGCGAGGGCAACCGAGGAATCGAATCGGCGTACATTCCCGCGCCTCCCTGACTGGGTCGTTGCGCATGAACGCGCCGGAACAATGGACGCACGCTGGACCGCTGCGAAGGGCTGAAAGGCAGACCCGCAGCGTCAGAACCGCAGCGTCAGAACCGCAGCGTCAGAACCGTAGCGGCAGAACCGTAGCGGCAGAACCGTAGCGGCAGAACCGCAGCGGCAGACCCGTAGCGTCAGAACCGCAGCGTCAGAACCGCAGCGTCAGAACCGCAGCGGCAGACCCGTAGCGGCAGAACCGTAGCGGCAGAACCGCAGCGTCAGAGCCGCAGCGTCGGAACCGCAGAGGAAGACCCAAACCGCGCGAGCGTCTCGCTCACGTTGGCAAGGAGGGGCGCCCCACGTGCCTCACGTCCGTGCGAACAGCCGCGCGGGATCACGGAACGACTTGAATTCGAGCGCGTTCCCGCTCGGGTCGACGAGGAAGAACGTCGCCTGCTCGCCGGCCTGACCCTGAAACCGGATTCGCGGCGCGATGCGGAAGGGGACTCTGTCGCGCTCCAGCCGCTCGGCCAGCGCGTGCCACGCCTCCCACTCCAGCACGACGCCGAAATGCCGCACCGGCACGCCGTCGCCGTCGACCTCGTTCGTCCGCTCGGGCCGGCACGCTTCCGGGGCGACGTGCGCCGAAATCTGGTGGCCGTGCAGATCGAAGTCGATCCACGCCGCGTGCTCGCGCCCGACCGCGCAGCCGAGCACGCCGGCGTAGAACGCGCGCGTGCTCTCGATGTCGCGGACGGGGAAGGCCAGGTGGAAGGGCTGCATCGTGCTCCCTCCCCGCGCGCTCACCCGCGCCGGTCGATGCCCACGTAGGCGCGCTTCTTCGCGCCCATGTAGACCTGCCGCGGGCGGCTGATCCTGAAGTCGGGGTCGCGGCGCATCTCGAGGAAGTGCGCGATCCAGCCCGGCAGGCGGCCCATCGCGAACATGACCGTGAACATGTTCGTCGGGATGCCGAGCGCCTTGTAGATGACGCCCGAGTAGAAGTCGACGTTCGGGTACAGCTTGCGGCTGACGAAGTAGTCGTCCGACAGCGCGATCTCCTCGAGCCGCATCGCGATCTCGAGCAGGCGGCTGGACGTGCCCAGCTTGTTGATGACCTGGGTGCACGTGCGCTTCAGCACCGCCGCGCGCGGGTCGTAGTTCTTGTAGATGCGGTGCCCGAAGCCCATCAGGCGCGCGGTGTCGTCCTTGTCCTTCGCGCGCGCGATGAAGCGGTCGGCGCTGCCTTCCTCGCGGTCGATGTGCTCGAGCATCTCGATCACGGCTTGGTTCGCGCCGCCGTGCAGCGGGCCCCACAGCGCGCCGATGCCGGCCGAGATCCCCGCGAACAGGTTGGCCTGCGAGCTGCCGACCATGCGCACGGTCGACGTCGAGCAGTTCTGCTCGTGATCGGCGTGCAGGATCAAGAGCAGATCCAGCGCCTTCGACACGACCGGATCGACCTCGTACTCCTCGCACGGGGTCGCGAACATCATGTGCAGGAAGTTCGAGCAGTAGTCGAGGTCGTTGCGCGGGTAGATGAACGGCTGCCCGATCGAGTGCTTGTACGAGCAAGCCGCGATCGTCGGCATCTTCGCCAGCAGGCGGATGATCGTCTTCGGCAGGTTCTCCGTCGTCTCCGGGTCCTGGTAGAAGGTCGCGAGAGCGCCGACCGTCGCCGCCGCGACCGGCATCGGGTGCGCGTCCTTCGGCAGCGCGTCGAAGAAGCGCCGGAAGTCCTCGTGCAGCATCGTGTGCCGCGTGACCTCGGTCGAGAACGTCGACAGCTCCTGGCGCGTCGGCAGCTCGCCGTTCACGAGCAGCCACGCGACTTCGAGGAACGTGCTGTGCTCCGCGAGCTCCTCGATCGGGTACCCGCGGTAGCGCAGGATGCCCTTCTCGCCGTCGATGAACGTGATCGCGCTGCGGCACGCGCCGGTGTTGCCGAAGCCCGGGTCGAGCGTGATCAGCCCGGTCGACGAGCGCAGCTTCTGGATGTCGACCGCGACCTCGTCCTCGGCGCCGCGCACGACCGGCAGGACCAGTCGCTTCCCGTCGTAGGCGAGCTCGGCCGTCGAGGGCGGGTCCGCCTGCTCGTTGGCTCCGCTCGTGCTGCTCGCGCCCGTCATCTTCGTGGCCATGCTCTTCCCTGGTCGTGCTCGTCGGCGGCCGGGATCCCGGCCCGCGTGACCGGCTGCGGACTCACTTGGTCCAGGCCGGGAAACGAGGCGCAACAGGATCGCTTGCCGCGTCGGGGGACTCAAGAGCCTATCGGCAGGCTGGGCGTGAACCTCGCGTTCCTGCCGGCAACCTGCCGATCGAGAGGGGGGCGAGCGGTACAACTTCGGGGCGGTTTGGGGGCCTCGGATGGGCCGAACGACCCACAACCCAGAAGTACTGGTGGCTCCGCTCGCGAGCTCGCTACGCGTATGCCCTTCGGTCCCCAAGGCCTCTACCGTCGGATTCCGACCCTGTGCTGGCAGGCCGCGCCCCAGGTCGAAAGGGTGCTCGCGCGGGCCCCGGTGGGGGCTCGGGTGGTCGACCTGGGAGCGGGTGGCAGGCGGATCTCGGAGCGGACTGTCTGCGTCGATTTCCTGGCGCTCGCGACCACGGACGTGATCGGCGACGTCGGTCGGCTGCCGTTCCGCGACGCCTGCGCGGACCTGGTCTACGCCACCGGCCTCCTGGAGCACGTCGAGGACGAGCGCCTGGTCCTCTCCGAGATGGCGCGCATCCTGAAGCCGGGCGGCATCGCGCACGTCGAGGTGCCGTTCCTGGAGCAGTACCACGAGGACCCGATCGACGTGCGCCGCCTGACGATGCCGGGCCTCGCGATGGCGATGCGCGCCCAGGGGCTGGAGCCGATCGCGAGCGGGGCGCACATCGGGCCGACGGTCACGCTCCTGAACGCGGTCGCGCGCTGGTGGGCGCTCGTGTTCGACGGGCCGAGCGTGCTGGCGCGCTCGGTCAGCTTCGCGGTCTTCGTGGGGCTGTCGACGCTCGCCTGGCCGTTCCGCTTCCTCGACGCGCTGCTGATCAAGAAGCGCAAGGCGCACACGCTGGCGATGGGCGTCTACTGCACGGGGCGCAAGGTCGGCTGAGGTCGCTGGATCGGGCTCAGGCGCGCGCGACGGCGTGCCAGACGGCCAGCGTCTCGCGTGCGCAGCGCTCCCACGACCACGCCCGCGCGTGCGCGGCCCGCACCGCCTCGGCCAGCCCGTCCGAGCGGCTCGCGATCGCTTTCTCGAGCGCCGTGGCCAGCAAGTCGGGCTCGCGCACGACCTCGGCCGCATCCACGAGCGTCGCCACGTCCTGCAGCGCTTCGGCGAAGCACGGGTTGCGGCTGGCGACGACCGGCAGCCCCATGCGCAGCGCCTCGAGCGGCGTCACGGGCGTCCCGGCCTGCGGGTCGAGGTGCACGAGCACGCTGGCGCGCGCCACGAGTCCGGGCAGGTCGGCCTCGCGCGGCTCCGTGACGCGCGCGACGTGAGCCACGTGCGGCGAACGCTCGAGCGCCGCGCGGAACTCGGCCTCGGCGCCGCCCGTCCGCCCGACGAAGAGTAGCCGCGCCGGAATGCGCTCGCGCAGGCGCTCGAAGCCGCGCAGGACGGCGAGCGGGTGGCGCTCGGGCCGCGTGGCGCCCAGGACGAGCACGACCGGCGGATCGTCGGGCGGCGGGATCTCAGCCAGGGTCCTGCGCCAGTGCTCGCAGCCGACGGAGGTCACGTGGATGCGCGCGAGCGGCACACCGAGCTGGTCGGCCGCGCGCAGGCGCCAGTCGGTGCAGAAGACGACGAGCGCGTCCATCGCGCGCGCGCGGTCGGCCAGCGTGTGCTCCGCGAGCGAGCCGCGCGGCGGCAGTTCGGCCAGCGCCATCACCTGCCGCGCACGCCGCACGGGCGGACCCGGCGCGTGCACGTGGTGGAACACGTCGACGCTGCCCAGGATCCGCGCCCCGTCGAGGCCAATGCGCGCCAGGAAGGGCAGCGTGCGCCGCGACCAGTTGCGCGTGACGCGGCGCACGCGCGGATCGCCGAACGGCAGGCCCAGCGCGCGCACGTCGACGTCGCGCGGCGCGCGCCCGACGTCGAACAGGCGCACGTCGGGTCGGTCTTCGAGCGCGACGAGCGCGCGCACGAGCTCGCGCGCGTAGCGCCCGACGCCGGGCCAGTGCGACGTCGCCGGCAGGTAGTCGATCCCGACGCGCACTCGAGGCTCAGGCCGGCAGGCCTTCGCGCGCGACCTTCTCGAGCACGTCGGCGAAGCGGTCGACCTCGGGCAGTGTCGTGCAGACGTGCGGCGACACGCGGATGCCCTGGAAGCGCGCGTGCACGATCGCGACCGTGTAGATCTTGTGCGCGGCCCACAGGTGCTCCTGCACCTTCGTGGCCGGGATCCCGTCGATCTCGACCAGCGCCACGCCGCTCGAGCGGCCGGGCGCGAGGCTCGTGTGGAGCTTCACGCGGTCGACCTTTTCGGCGCGGCGCGCCCAGCGGTCGCGCAGGTAGCGCAGGCGCGCCTCCTTGCGCCCCGGCCCGATCGCGGCGTGGAACGACAGCGCCTCGGCGATCGCGAGACGCACACCGACCGGGTGCGTGCCGATCTCCTCGAACTTGCGGATGTTCTGGTCCAGCTCGGGCGGCGCCGCCATCAGCGGCCACACGTCGCCGATGCGCTCCTTGCGCACGAACAGCATGCCCGTGCCGTGCGGCGCGGACAGGAACTTGTGTAGCGACGTGCCGTAGAAGTCGCAATCCAGGTCCGCGTGCGTGAAGTCCATGTGACCGAACGCGTGCGCGCCGTCGACCACGACCTGGATGCCCTTGCCGCGCGCGAGCGCGACGATCTTCTTCACGGGCATGACCTGGCCCGTCAGGTTGATCACGTGGCAGACGTGGATCACCTTCGTCCGCGGCGTGAGCGCGCCCTCCAGGATGCGCACGACCTCGTCGTCGTCCTCGGCCGGCACGGGCATCTCGACCTGCTTCAGCACGATGCCGTCGCGCCGCTCGCGCTGGCGCCAGGCCGTGATCATGCGCGGGTAGTCCTGGTCCGTCGTGAGGACCTCGTCGCCCTTCGCGAGCGACAGTCCGAGCTGCACGTTCTCGAGCGACTCGCTGGCGTTGCGCGTGATCGCGATCTCCTCCGGATCGCGGCCGAACAGGCGCGCGAGCCCGGCGCGCACGGTCTCCTTCTGCGGATCCTGCAGGCGCCACAGCACGTACGCCGGAGCTTCGTGCGCGTGCTCCTGGTAGCGGCGCAGCGCATCCTGCACGACCGCCGGCGCGGGGCACACGCCGCCGTTGTTCAAGTTCACGATCGAGCGGTCGACCGTGTACGCGCGCTGCACCCCGGTCCAGGCGTCCTCGTCGCGCGCGACGTCCTCGGGGGAACGCGTGTCGAGCGCGAACGGCTCCGCGAGCGCGCGAGCGCCCGGCCGCAGGATCGGCACGGTCGCGGAGGCCAGGACCAGGAAGTCGCGGCGTGTGCTCATGGACCCAGCTTGCGGATCCGACGCGTCGGTGGCGAGCGCGCCGGCTGCCCGGCCAGAGGCTGCGATGAAATCACAGCCTCTCGCGCCGCGGAGCGGCGCCAATGGGATCCGAGAGCCCGTACGATCGACTTCTTCACGGGCTCTCAGCGGAAACCGCGCGGCCCGCCGCGGCGCGGAGCCGGCTGATCCGTTGCCCGGCCGGATCGACCCGTTCCCGGCGCGGAATCCTGGCCCCGGCCGCGCAGCCGCGGCTTCTTGACCTGGCCGGGAGCGACCCACGGCTCGCTGACCAGCGTCTCGGGGTGCTTTCTCTTCTCGGCCAGGATCTCCTCGACCTCGCGCGGCGACGGCTGGCTGCCGAGCAGGCCGCCTTCCTCGCGCAGCGCGCCGTTGAAGTCGCGCCACAGCATCTTCGCGACGGGCCACCAGATCGGCGCGGAGCCGATCAGGATGAGATAGCGCAGCAGGTCGCGGTTGACTTCCATGGACGCGGGAGCCGTGTGACCGGCCGCCGAAATCTCTATCGTACCGCCCGGCGATGTCTCTCCACGTCCTGTCCGCCCTGGCCCTGCTCCAGGTCGCGCCCGCCACGCCTGAGCGCCCGGCGCGCGACGGCACGTACGTTCGCGGCATGACGGTCTCGTGCCAGACGTGGGGATGGGAGTGGGGGACGGACGCGTTCGCGCACGAGCTCGACGCGCTGGCCGCGATCGGCGTGAACTGGGTCGCGATCCACCCGTACGCCGGCGTGCGCGCCGACGGTTCGCTGCGCTGGCGCGACATGGACCCCGAGCATCCGCCCGAGTGGGTCGCACGCCCGATCCGCGAGGCGCACGCGCGCGGCCTTTCCATCCTGGTGGTGCCGCACCTGGCGCACTGGGGCGGGCCGTGGCAGTGGCGCGGCGAGGTCGACTTCGCCGAGGGCGCTGCGCTCGAGCGTTTCTTCGACGACTACGAGCGCTGGATCACCGCAATCGCAGCCTGCGCACGCGAGGCCGACGGTTTCGCGGTCGCGAGCGAGCTCGATCGGCTCGCGCGCCACGAAGCGCGCTGGCGCGACGTGATCGCCGGCGTGCGCACCGCGACCAGCGCGCGCCTGACCTGGGCCGCATCGTGGAACGCGTACCAGGACGTGCCGTTCTGGGACGCCGTCGACGCGATCGGCGTGCAGGCCTATTTCCCGCTGTGCAGCGCGGCGGATCCGGGCGACACCGAGCTGCGCGCGGCGTGGAAGCCGATCCTGGCCGACCTGCGCGCGCTGCACGAGCGCACCGGGAAGCCGATCGTGTTCACGGAGCTGGGCTACAACCGCTCGCTCGCCAGCGCGCGCGAGCCCTGGGCCTACGCGCAGGACGGCGGCGAGCTGGCCGCGCGCGCCGAGGCGCTCCAGGTGCGCTGCCTGTCGTCGGCGCTCGCCGCGATCGCGCCCGAATCGGAGTGGCTGCGCGGCGCGATCCTGTGGAAATGGTTCGTGGGACCCGCGCCGCACGAGAATTTCCTGGTCAACGCTCCGGCCGTGCGGGCCGCCGTCGCCGCGGCCTGGGCCACCGTCCGGGGCCGCGCCCGATGACGAGGCGGCGCCACCACCGCAAGCGCATCCGCCGCACACCGCCGGGGGCGCCGCCGGGCGTCCTGATCACCGACCCGGAGGCGCCCAAGCCGCAGCTGCACGCGTTCGGCTACGGACCGGACGGGTTCGAGGAGAAGGACATCGCGAACGTCGAGGACGTCCGCGCGTTCCTGGCGCGCTGGCCGGTGACCTGGCTCGACGTGCAGGGTCTCGGCGACGCCTCGGTCATCGAGCGCGTCGGCCAGGTCTTCTGCTTCCACTCGCTGTGGCTGGAGGACGTCGTCAACGCGCACCAGCGCCCCAAGGTCGAGAACTACGGAGACGTGCGCTTCATCGTCCTGCGCACGCTCGAGGGCGAGACCGACCCGGAGACCGACCAGATCAGCATGTTCCTGGGCCCGAAATTCGTGGTCACGTTCCAGGAACGGCCGGGCGACTGCTTCGAGCCGCTGCGCACGCGCATCCGCCACGCCAAGGGCCGCGTGCGCACGAGCGGACCGGATTACCTGGCGTACTCACTGCTGGACGCAGTCGTCGACAACTACTTCCCGCTCCTCGAGCGCCTGGGCGAGCGCATCGACGCGCTGGAGGACGGGCTGGTCGTCGCACCGGATCCCTCCCGCCTGAAGGAGATCCACTCGGTCCGCCGCGGCCTCCTGACGCTGCGCCGAGCCGTCTGGCCGCTGCGCGAGGCGCTGCAGCACCTGCTGCGCGAGCACGACGACGTGTTCAAGACCGAGACGCGGCCGTACCTGAACGACTGCTACGACCACACCGTGCAGATCATGGACCTCGTGGAGAACTACCGCGAGATCGCCTCGGGCCTCATCGACATCTACCTGTCGGCGATGAGCCAGCGCATGAACGAGGTGATGAAGGTCCTGACGGTCATCTCGACGATCTTCATCCCGCTGACGTTCGTGGCCGGCGTCTACGGCATGAACTTCGACCCCGATTCCGGGCCGCTGTCGATGCCGGAGCTGCGCTCGCCGCACGGGTACATGTGGACGATGATCGGCATGGCCGCCATCGCCCTACTGCTCGTGTGGTGGTTCTGGCACAAGGGCTGGATCTTCGCCAAGAAGCACGACCACGAACCTCCTCCGCATCCGTGAGCGCCGACCGGCTCCACGCCCTCGAGCGGATCCTGTCGAAGGCCGGGCTGTGCTCGCGCCAGCAGGCGCGCGAGCTCGTCGCGCAGGGCCGCGTGAGCGTGAACGGCGTGGTGCTGCGCGATCCCGAGACGTGGTGCGACGCCGAGCGCGACGACGTGCGCGTCGACGGCGTCCGCGTGCGCCGCAGCGAACCGGTGTACGTGGTCCTGCACAAGCCGCGCGCCTACCTGACGACGCGCACGGATCCCGAGGGTCGCCGCACGGTGTACGAGCTCCTGACGGGACTCGACACCTGGGTCGTGCCCGTCGGACGCCTCGACGGCGACACGAGTGGGCTACTCTTGTTTACGAACGACACGCGCTTCGCCGACCTCGTCACCGACCCGGCGTCGCACGTGCCCAAGACGTACGTCGTCACGGCCCGCCCGCGGCTCGACGCGGCGCAGCTCGAGCTCCTGTCGCGCGGACTCGAGCTCGAGGACGGCCTCACGCGGCCCGCGCGCGTCGAAAAGATGGGCGACCGCGGGCGTTCGACGCGCTTCGCGATCACGATCACCGAGGGTCGCAACCGCCAGGTGCGCCGCATGGTGCGCGCGGTGGGCTCGAAGGTCGCGCGCCTGCACAGGAGCCGCGTCGGGCCGCTCGAGCTGGGCGACCTGCGGCTTGGCGCGTGGCGCGTGCTCACGCCGGGCGAAGTCAGCGCGCTGGAGTCCGCAGCGCGCTCGGCCGCGCGGTGAGAGCCCGTGAAGAATCGAGCGTACGGGCTCTCGGATGCAGTTGACGCCGCTCTGCGGCGCGAGAGCGAACGATCTCACGACACAGACCAGCTCAACGCAGGAGCGATCGCCCCCTCGGCCGGTCCTCGCGCCACTCGAACAAGACCCGGCCGAGGACGTCGAACGCCGTGCAGGCGATGCGCGCGATGGGGGCCTCGGCCACCTCGCCCAAGAGGAGCGAGGAGATGCAACGCGCGGTCGGCCCGACGCCGCTGCGCACGGTTCGCGCGCGCAGCTCCGCGTCGACCGTGAATCCCAGCCGCGCCGACAGCTCCCGGCTGCGCAGGTTGTCCGCGTCGCACTGGATCTCGACGCGCGCCAGGCCGTGGACCTCGAACGCCACGCGCACCAGGGCACCGACCGCCTCCGTCGCCAACCCGTGCCCGCACGCGGACTGCGCGAACCAGTAGCCCACGCAGCGCACGGCCGAATCGTCGCCGCAGCCGTGCAGCCCGATCGCGCCCAGGAGCTTCTCGCCGCGCGGATCGAAGACCCCGTACGTCAGATCCTCGTCCGCGTCGAAGTTGGCGCGGAAACGCCGCAGGAGCCGCACGCGCGCCTCGAACGGCTGCGGCTCGTCGCGTGCCCATTCCATCCACGGCCGCAGGTGGTCCAGGTTCGCGAGAAGGGTCTCGTGGAGCAGCCGCGCGTCGCCCGGCTCCCAGCAGCGCACGAGCGTGCGCGCCGTCTCGATGCGGTAGGCGGGTCCGTCCAGCACGCGCTCAGTCTACGCCCAGTCTCTCGCCCGCAACCGACACGGTCGCTACGCTCGGCACGCCCCCCTTCGGTACCCCGTTCCACCCCAGGAGATTCCGCATGGCACGTCGAACCACGCACCGCAGCTCGAAGGGCACGAAGCTCTACGCCGTCCGCGCCGCCGACGGCACGATCGAGGACATGCAGACGTTCAAGCGCGCCCACGGCGCCGACGTCCGCAAGCGCTCCGGGTCCGAGACGACGACGCGCCGCAAGAAAGCCGCGAAGAAGGGCGCCGCGACGCGCAAGAAGAACGTCCGCAAGGCCGCCGCCAAGAAGTCGTCGCGCAAGTCCTCGAAGAAGAAGTCGCGTCGGTAGACAACGGTGTCAGACACCTTGTCCCGACAACGACCCGTCCCGCCGTCACGGCGGGGCGGGTCGGTGCGTTCCGTCAGGGCGCCCACACGACGCGGACGCCGTTCGTGAAGTTGAAGGTGGAGGTCGTGCAAAACGTCGGGTTCGCGTCGCGGTACCAGATCTGGTAGAAGCGCGTCGCGCCTGCCGGCGGTACGTTCCCGTCGACCGAGAGTTCGGGATCTCCGGGGATGTCGCGCCCGAACGACATCGCCCCACCGGACGCAGCGCGGATCTGCATGCGGATGACTGTCCCGCTCACGCACAGCAGGCCGTCGCCGAACGGCGAGCCGAGCCCACCTTGCTGGTGCGCCGTGCCTTGGAAGAAGAGGCCGTTCGCGTTATTGAGGAGGCCGCTCGCGCGCAAGCTCACCGAGTCGTTCGAGACGGAGGGATTCCCGACGGCGATGAGGCGGCCGCTCCGGCCCACGGAATTCATGCAGCCCGCCCCGGGATTCCCCGCCTGACCCGGATCGCACGGACAAGCCGCGCCCGTTCCGTCGCCGAAGCAGTAGGGCACTCCGGCCGCCTCGCACTCGTCCAAGATCGCATCGCTGTCCAGATCGAGCTGCGCGTTCTGCGCGATCTCGCAGGGGTCGATCAGG
>Ga0163152_10004244_pt1 | contig 17908 bp, 11 predicted proteins | sample OliLakLV19MP8IB2_FD_148635 | JGI IMG/M metagenome (GOLD analysis project Ga0163152, IMG submission 148635) | Freshwater microbial mat bacterial communities from Lake Vanda, McMurdo Dry Valleys, Antarctica - Oligotrophic Lake LV.19.MP8.IB-2 | ecosystem: Environmental > Aquatic > Freshwater >... | reverse complement strand
GCTTAAGGAAGTCGCGCCTCGATCAGTGGTTGGGACGAAATGACCGGGGGGGAGGTGGTCGATCATGGGGCGATGACGGATTGGGGGCAACTGCCGATCCACCACCATTGTAGTTTTTCTTGAGCTGCTGTCGAAACGCCCGCCGCTCGTCCGGAGTCATGTTCTTCCACTGTTGCCGCATCTCATGACGTTCTTCGGGCGGCAAAGATCGAAACCACTGCCGGGCGTCGCGGATGGCCTCCCGTCGCTCAGGTGGCAATTCGCGAAAACGCTGAAACCGTTTGCGCAGCTTTTGTTGCTGCTCCTGGGGCATCTGCGTCCACTGCTGAAACCGTTGCCGGGCCTCGCCCCGTTCCTCCTGATTCATGGTCGACCATTGTCGCGCGCCGTTGCGCAACCGTTCCTGCCGTTCGGGAGGCAACTGATCCCAGTTCTGGTTGAACGGTCGGAGCGTCTGCTGTTCGTCCGGGCTTAATTCATGCCACGGCACGCCCGCAGGGGTTTCCTGCGCCCACGCGGAACCTCCGCATCCAAGGACCAATATCAGACTGATCGCAACGATCATCATGGCTGCACGTCTCTCTGTGGCACACTCACATCTGTGCCCTTCCGACTCGACTCCTGGTTCGTCTCCACTGGAGGCTTGTTCGTCTGACCACCAGCTTTGGGTCGTTGAGACGCAGACTCCTTCGCACCGGTCTCCAGATCCGGCCCGCCGCCGACGCGAAAGGGATCGACCCACCGGCCATCCCCCATGTGCCAGGATCCAATAAATTCCAGAAAGTCGGGATCCGGCGGTGGACCGGAATCGCGCGGAGCCGCCTCAGCCCTGTGCGCCACCAGTACCACCAAAATAAGCCACCGGCTAACCCGTGACATCGTCATCGGCCAGCCAATGATAAAACTCGAGGTCTTCCGCCAATTCAACATTTTCGGTCGACAGCACGAGATCCATATCCTCCAGTACCGGAGCATGGTGGTTCTCAAGGGCAGGCTGTTTTACCCACAGGACCAGCGCGAGGGCTGCGACAGAAACCGTCGCAAGACCACCGGCCCAGAGCAGTCTCCACGGACGAGCCGGACGTACCTCACAAGCCGCAACCCGCGCATGCTGCAGCCGCAGCACGGTCGGATGATCGATTCCACCAACGCTCTGATCCAAGACCTGCTTCACACGGGCAATGAATCGCTCGTCGTCCGGCTGAAACTCCGTGCTCATAACCAATGATCTCCTAACAGCTTCCGTAACGTATGGACCGCGCGAAAATAGTGGGTCTTCACGCTCCCCTGCGAGCAACCCATCGCCGCCGCCGTTTGCGCGACGTCCAATTCTTCCCATGCGCGCAAAAGAAACGCCTGCTGTTGTCGAAATGGCAACGTCCGCACGGCCTGCTCTAGGGCTACCGTCGCTTGTTTGAGCGCGAGTTGCTTGTCACTCGACGGCTGGCTCGTATCCGCCACCGATTCGAGAGGGTCGCACTGTTCATCGAACGCCTCCCCTTTGCCAAGCCACTGGCGCCATCGATTCCGAACTTTCGTCCGCCGATACCAATCTCGGATGCGATGCTGGAGAATCGTATGAAACAGCGGCCCCCACTCGGCCTCATCGCGAGTGCTGTAACGCTGAACCAGCTTCAGCATCGCATCCTGGACGAGGTCCATCGCTTCATCGGCATCTCCTGTGGCGATCTTCGCGATGCGGAATGCCCGCCGCTCGATGCCGGCCAGGAAACAATCTAGCGCCTGGTTTCGATGCAGAGCCGTGATCCTTTCACACATCCACCTGGTATCGGACGATTCCTGCCCCGCCATCTCCATGATCATGCGCCGTCCTCATGTCGAAAAGGCCGTACCGTCCAGCATTGCTGGCGATTGTTCACCTGACGCCCCTCATGGTCAAGCGGAATTTCCATGAACGAGTGAGCGGCCATCGAGAGGTCTGGGCACTCTCAGTCTCTTCTCAAGATAATTAACGCATGGACGGGGGGCCGGTTGACGGGGGATCGATAGGTCTATGCAGGAAGGACGACAGCAATCTGTACGCGCGAGAGATTCGGGGGGGCTACTTGGATCGAGGTAGGACGACAGAGCGACTGTTCTCAATCCCAGCCGTTTGAATCATAGGAATGGTGGCAGCGACGTCGTGCAGGAGATCGCCGTCTTGATCCTTGCCGTCTTGCCCGACACTATACATCACGCTCCTCTGCTGATTGACCAGCATGGGAAGACCCGTGAAGGGATCGTAGTAGGCTTGTCCCGCCCTTGCAAGACGCGTCAGCATATTTCCCTCTTGTGGCCCTCGTCTGATCCAGATTTGCAGGCCCGCCAGACGAAGTCGCGCATCGATCTCCACGATCCGTCCGACGTAGGGATCCCATGCGGGAAGTGGCTCGACTCCGATCATGTGCTCAATCGGATTCGCCACATAGTCCAACGCATTGACAGCAGGAGTCCGAATGAAACTGGATGGTTTCGGCAAGTTAGTGTAGCGCCCTTCCGCCACGGCTTTGCTCGCTGCCTCGTAATAGTCCGCATACGCATTGGCCCGCCGCTGCACGGGAAGGGGCATCGCCGCCGCCAGAGCGACGTACAGAGGACGCTCATCGGTCTTGTCGTTCTTCAGGCTGCCCGCCACGGTCTTCGTCGCCCACACGAAATGGCTCTGCATCGGCCACCGGAGGGATAGCTCAACCTGATCGAGGGGACGAACGATCTTGCCGAGTCGACCGATGGCTGTCGCATCGAGGTCCTGACGGGTCAAGAGCCCGGACGCAATGGCCACATCGTCCTGGACTGCCGTCGCGGCCAACATCTTCACCATCAACGTCTTCGACTGTCCCAGCGCCGCGCGCCAGGACCCCATATCGCTCTCAAGTCGTCCAAGCCCGGTGTTGAGATCCTGCGCGAACCCTTCTGCCAAATACAGCCGATGGGCCAGCAGAACTTGGGCACAGTTTGGGCTCACGATTTGCCCATATCCCACATCCTCAAACGACATCGACAGCCATTGTTGGTAACGCATGAGGCTAACAGATTCTTGGGTCGCCCATGATCGAACTGCTGCAGCCTGCGGCTTCATCTGCGCCACGGGGTCGATACTGTTGAACCACCCTCGGACCACGTTGGCAGAGGCACCGGCGGTCGTCATTCCTTTCCCCTCATCACCGGCCATACAAGCCTGTGCAGCCTGAAGTTCATTAGCTTCTACCTTCCGCTCATACCCGGCTTGGAGCGGATCCCCTTCCGTCGACGTGTCGAAGCCGAGCAGCAAGAAGTACCCGTTTTTTCGTGAGTCGCTGAGGGGCCGCGGAGGGCTCGTCGTCAGGTTGTGATAGGCCGGGGACGGAGGAGCCTCCATCACCATCCAGGCTACTCCAACCGCTCCAACACCGACGGCCACCACCACCACACAGGAGAGCGCCAACCCCACACATAACAAGGCCATTGATTGTGTCGTCGAAAAACAGGACCTGATAAACGACGAGATAGCAACACGAACCCGAGCCACTCGTACGCTCAAACCAGGTCCAGGGTTTGGCGCTGCCACATGATCCTGTATACGAACGCTGGCTCTTGGTCCCGTTGAGTCAAACAGGACATCCACCGCCGACGCAGCGACCGAGAGGGCAGGTTCCGGCTTAGAGTGGATAGATTCGATGCCGGAATCCTGCCACGTTGCCGGAGAGAAGGGCCTAGGCGTCACGAATATAATGGACTCGCTCGCTCGCACCCATTCCGGTCTTGTATCTTCTTGATGAACTACCTGCTCCACGACGGGAACCACCGCTTCAACGACGGAGGACACCACCTCCGAGGGAGCCGACTCCCAATCAGCTGGCGACGCGGCGACCGGTTCAGGATATTCCTCTACCGACGGCAAGGGAGTCGGTGGAACAACTGCTGCCTCCCCCTTCTCCTTGTCCCAGTTTCGTTTTTTCTCAGACGGACGATGTGGCTGGACCTCGACTTCGCCAGTACTCCAATGCAAGGGTATGTCTGTCGCAGCCAGTAACGCCGATGGCCCATCACTGGCTGCTTCGGAGAACGGAGAAGCCGCGACGACCTGGAACAGTGTGACAGGTATTTCATGCTGCATTGTGGAAACAGGCTCAGGTGCGGGCGGTGCTTCCGGAATCACCGCTGAACGTGATTTCTCTGGAATTGAGGATTCTTGAAATGGCACCACGGGTTGCGGAACTGTAAAGAATGGGAACGATGCGGGCTCAGACTCACGAGCGAATTCGATAGGCTCCGGCACAGTCTGCACTGGAAGGTCCACCTCGAAGACGCGTGAGACTCCGCTCGAAAGGGTCGGTGGCTCCCCCTGACGCGAAGACTCTTCTGACAGAAGAGCCGCTGCTGGCCCTGGCAGATCGGACTCTCTGATCGCATCTGTTTCTACAATCGATTCACGCGCTTCACTCACGATCGAATCCTGAACCGATGGCACTGGCTCTGGTTCAGTGAATGAGAATGGCGATGCTGGAGTGAGGAGAGCGGCGAGCGCTGGTTCTGGCGTTGATTCTGGTTGAACTGATTCTGACTCCCTCGCACCTTGTGAAATCACATCCGACTTGGAAAATGAGCCAGGCGAACTCGGAGTCGAAGTTCCCACGCCGAACTTCCATGCGCCATCGAAGACGGAGTTCCATGAAAATGGGACGTGGGAGGAGGAGTCTGCGTCAGAAGGGATCGGGACTTCAGGCTCTAAAACCACCGTGAAGCTCGCCGGCGGATCGACCGCAACAGTTATCTCGCTCGGCACCGGCAGTTCTGGCGCAAGCACAGGACTCGCCAACTCATTCGCTACCGATTCAGACTGAGTGATGGCGAACAAGGTCGAGATTTCAGGCTCCGACAGCACCGTGAAGCTTACCGGCGAATCGACCGCAAGGATCAACTCACTCGGCTCCGGCTTCTCTGCCGCAGACATGGGACTCGCCAGCTGCTCTACGACCGACTCTGGCTGAGCGATGACGGAGAGGGTCGGGATTTCAGCATCCGGAAACACCACGGGACTCGCCGACGAATCCACCGCAGACGACTCACCCGGTTCTGGCAACTCCGGAGATGGAGTCAGGCTGGCCAGTTGATCGGATGCAGGTTCAGGCTGTGACGTACTCAACGATACATGAAACGATTCAGCGCCAAATAATGGTGCGCTCTCCGATTGAGCGAAGGGAGTCGTCGACGATGCCGCAGCTTCAATCCTGATGTTGGAATGCTCGATCTGCTCCCAGGGCATGGGAGCAGACAATCCCGACAATCCGCCTGGAGAAGAGATGGATATCCCGACATCCGTTGCGCGCTCCTCTAAAAAGCCAGGAGTAGGCCCCTCACCCACAACGGAAGGCAATTCGATAATCGGCGTCCTCATCCCATCATCACGATATTCGACAAATGGAAGCGACGGATCGGCCATTACAATCGGAGGGGGAGACGGGGCTTCCCCAGAATTCGGCAAGCACGACATCTCTGGCATAATATCCTGCCCGGAAGAATCGGCTACCAGGATTGGCTCAGTTGATTCGGACAGTGAAGCCAGCAGTTCCGGAGAGACCGAAACGACAGGCGCCGGGTCTATTAAGACCTCCGGAGCCTCGATCGATTCGATAACGGGATTCGATGTAACAAGCAGCGGAACCTCTTGACTGCCCGGAGCACGATCACCCTGGTTCCACGACATCACGCCAGAAAGGCTAGCCTCTTCAATGGTGACGAGTCTTTCATCTTGAAGCTGCGCGGTATCGACTTCTGGTGAAGCTGCTGCGGCAGGAACCACGGGGGAAGGCCCTAGATAATCGCCAGTTTGTATGTCGAAGAGAGAAGCAAACTGAAACGCCACGGCGCTGGCCGGTGCAAGCGCTCTCACCTTGGCATAGAGCTGAGACGGTTTCTTGGGATTGTCAGAGTCGGGATCCTCGATCAAAATATCGATCGCCTTGCCCAATTCGGCCACCGCGGCCAGGGCATCGCCCTTTTCCTCATAGACATGGGCTAAAAGTTCGAGAAACGGGACGCACCGAGGGCCAGCAGCTAAGTATTCGCGCAATAGGGATTCGGCCAGCCAAAAGTCTTGCCTCCCGATCGCTTCATTGGCGAGAGATTCAAATGCCTGCCGAGCCGTGACAAGACTGCCTAGTCGCAGATGCAGAGTGGCAAAGAGTCGGCGAGCTTCCGTGTTGTGAGGATCAAGGGTGAGCAACTCTTTCAGCGCAGCAGACGACCGGCCGTATTTGCCGGTGTTCATGTGGGTGATGGCTTCTTCGAGCAGTGCGGTTTTCTTGCTGTACCCGACAAGACCCCGTTTCGGCACCCGGGAGGGAGTCTTTTTGTCCGCTTTCTGAGGGGGGTTCTTGTCCGTACGCACACTACAACCTTAGCAGATCATTATGGGGTGCAACGTGGCTCCCCTAGCCACATTGCTCCAAGTTTCACATCCTTGTAGTGTCTCACACTCTTGGAGGGGGCGAACCAAGGAGAGCGGTGCAATCCTAATGCCACCACAACTTTCTCGCTCAATTTGAGCACCCCTATGTTATTGAGGAGTTAGTCGAAATCGATCTCCCCTCATTTCCTACTCGGTCGTCAAAAATGAACACGGCTGTCAAGAATCACCAACGAGACCTGTGGCTCAAGGGGTGGCTGTGAAGCTCAGACGCAGATGAACGCGACCCCACGAATGATTGGGAGCCTACTATGCTGAGGAGCCCAATCCTCCAGTCAGGCACGAAGGCGTCACTGCCGTTTGATTGTGTCGATGGCGAGCCTTATGGTACCGTCGGCCATTATTATTTTCATGCTCGACGTGATCCAAGGGATGATCCGCCCCTCCGCATACATTGTTTGTGAATCATGATTTTTTTCTCTTTCAGACAATTTAGTAGGTGGAGCAGGCAGGCCTCTCTCTTCTGTCTGCTGACAATGCTGAGTGGACTTCTGCTTCCGCTCACACTGCGGGCTGAATCTGGAGGAAGCTCTTCCGGACGCGTCTCGCTCGACTTCAATGATGTTGAACTATCTGTTTTTGTTCGCTTTATAAGCGAGTTGACCGGCAAGAACTTTGTCTTAGACGACGTCGTTAAGAAGGCCGGTGGGAAAATCAGCGTGTATTCCCCTACCAAGGTCACGCACGACCAAGCGTACAGCATGTTCGTGGCGGCGCTCGAAGTCAGTCGCCTGGCTGTCGTCCAGAAAGGCAACGTCAATCAGATCGTGGCAATGGGGGATCTTCCCCCAGAGCGAGGGGCATATGTCTACAAACTCAAACATGCCAATGCGACCGATCTTGCCGCCATCCTGACCAATCTCGTCGCCCGATCTCAGACCGTGGCACAGACAGCACCAGGCGCACGACCGCTATTCAGACCCTTAAGCGAATTCGAAGCCCCCGTCCAAGTCTTTGCGGACAAGGCCACGAACTCAATCATCATTAGTTCGACTAAAAGCGCCTACACCAAGTTGCAGTCCGTCATTCGAGACTTGGATACGCGCCGGAAACAGGTCTTTGTCGAAGCCGTCATCTTGGAGGTGCAGGTCGATCGGCTCAGACAGATCGGGAGCGACCCACTGCAGGTCATTGGTTCAGGCAAGAGCGGTTCACTGCAAGCCATCGGCGGATTCAATAGCGCCCCGGAAAACTTGGCAACCATCGCACAGGCCATTAGCGGGGTCGCTGCGGGCGGTGCAACAGGAGGAGCCGTGACGGTCCTCAACACGGTCAACGTGCGCGCCTTCCTACAACTGTTGCTGAGCCTCACGGACACCAATGTCCTCTCGACCCCCCAAGTACTCGCCGCAGATAACCAAAAAGCCAAAATCGTCGTGGGTGAGAATCGCCCGTTCCCAACCGGCCAGGCCCAAGGGATCACGGGTGGGACCCTTGTCACAATCGAGCGGAAAGATGTCGGCGTCACACTGGAATTCACTCCACAGGTCTTAGATAACGACTTAATCCGATTGGAAATCAAGCAGGAGATTTCCGCCATCGCGGAAAATGTGGCGCAGACGATCGGGAGCGGAACGGCCAGTATTCCGGTTGGACCCACCACCACCAAACGGTCGATGGAAACCACCACCATTGCGAAAGATCAACAGACAATTGTGATCGGCGGACTCGTCCGGGATAACCTCATTCTCAGCGAACGGAAAGTCCCTCTCCTTGGAGATATTCCTCTCTTAGGCTGGCTCTTCCGCTTCCAAAGCCGAGCGACCGAAAAACTCAGCCTGCTGGTATTCTTGACTCCGACCTTGGTCAGGGATGAAGCGGACATGGTGGAGTTGAACGCCCGTAAAGCAGCGGAATTGGGAACACTACAGCGAGAAAATCGGATTGAGGAACCCACGAAGCTCAAACAAGATGTCATAGAAAAACTCGAACGTCCGAATGGATCATCCCATCAGAGCCCCCCCGCTCAAACTCCCGTAGCCCCTCAGCCCGTACCACGCCCGGAATAAATTGTGATCGCTTGAGCCGGCAATCAACAGTTCAAGCTGGCGCCTCAGCCCTTATCGACCGCAGCAATCACAGTCAGGAGTTTTTGAGAAAGCGTGAACGTGACGTCAACGGATCACTCTCATGATGGTGAAGAATTGGTCGATCAGGGGTATGGGTGAGTGCACGAGCGAATTCAGAACTTTCTTAGACGGGCGGACGGACTTCACATTCAACGAAATATGGGCTTCACTCACTCCGTAAATACAAACCGACGAGACGGAGGTGCCCTGACGAGCCCTGCGATCAGCCGTAGTGGTGCGCCACCGCACGGTCAGTGCGCCACCGCACCGACCTTCCGCTCAGCTCGCGACAAAAATTCCACACCCCATATCTCCTAGTCAGAATTTAAGCTATCCTTCATGGACTTACATCAGTAACCGACCCTGACAACCTATCGGTCCTGTTCTTGCTGATGATTTCTCTAACATCACAATCCACCGCAGTAGAATGGCTCATGGATTTTCTTTTCCCGATTATGGCAATGAGTGCGCCACTCCTGGCGAGCGGTTTGATCGCTCTGCTCGGGACCACACTTGGCGAGAGAAGCTCCTCGATCGGGGTCAGCGCCCTGTCGCTCTCAACAATCGCGGCGCTGGCTTCTCTCTATCACGTCATTCAGAGCGAGCCTATACTCCTCACGTTTTCCGCATTGCTGCCCAAACCTCTTGCCTACACGGTCCTGATTGATCGGCTTGCCGCCGTCATGATGGTCCTCATCACGAGTGTGAGCCTGGTAATCCACGTGTATTCACAGCGCTACATGCAGGGCGACCAAGGCTACGTGCGATTCTTCAGTCTGCTCAGCCTGCTGACCTTTGTGCTGTTGAGTTTAGTGACCAGTGGAAATCTGTTCTGGCTCTTCATCTATTGGCACGTGGTCACGTGGTTATTGGTCCTCTTGCTCTCCTTCAATGAAGGTAGTTCTGCTGCACGCATGGCGGGACGCATCACGTTGCGGGTGCAAGGACTCGGTGATGCAGCCTTGCTCGTCGGCATTCTCCTGATCTACGCCAAGTTCGGGACCTTCGATCTCACGGAATTGTTCCGTGTCATTCAATTGTCTCCTGCTCCTGCTCTCTGGGCCGGAACCATCTTTGAAATCAACTCAGTCACGGCGATTACGTTGTTAATCTTGCTCGCGATCATGACGAAATCCGCTCAGTTCCCATTCCACGTATGGCTGCCCGGCACGATCGAAGCCCCCACACCCGTCTCGGCGATGCTCCATGCCGGAATCGTGAATGCCGGAGGATTCCTGGTCAACCGACTGGCCCCGCTCTACGGCGTCGCGCCGACATCGCTCTATCTGATGTTTCTCATCGGAGGGCTGACTGCTCTAATCGGAGCCTCCACGATGTTGACCCAATCGAGCATCAAACGGACGCTCGTCTATTCCACGATGGGGCAGATGGGATACATGATCATGGAATGTGGCTTGGGGGCCTTCGCCCTCGCCGTGTTTCACCTCTGTGCCCATGGGCTGTTCAAGGCCACACTGTTTCTCAATTCGGGATCCAACATTCAAAAAGCGCGGAAAGAGTTCAATCTTCCAGGGCACGATCGTGTGGAAGAGACGACCGGCTTCTCGCTGGCGGCCTGGGCAACCGGCTTGGGGATCACGTTGATCCTGCCGTTGATCATCTTGCTCGCCGCCCACGGCCTCGTGCGCATCTCGCTGTTTGAAACGCAGGGCACCTTAATTTTCTTGTTCTTTGCCTGGGTCACCTCAGCCCAAGCGATCTTCAGTCTGTATCGGCTCAACGCCGTGGCCTCGTGGAAAGTGTCCTTGACGATGGTGGCGACGCTCACCCTGATCGGCCTGACCTACTTGTGGGCTGGCGAATCCTTCACTCATTTTCTTTACGCCGAACCGGGCCAGGCGGCAGCCTATTTCCAGGCAGCAGCCTGGCCCAGCGGTCTCTTCGATGCGTTTGTCGCCCTCGCGTCCGTACTCGTCATCGGCGTGTGGATACTCTTGTACGGCAAGGCGCATGGCACGCGATTCTTAACCCCCAAGTGGCTAAGCACCATCCAGACCCGCGCCTATGTCGCGTTTCTCAACGGCCTCTATGTTGAGGATGTCCTGCGAGCCTGGGGAGGCCGCTCGCGGCGGATGAAGGTTCGACCACACGCGAGAGACACGTCCGAATCGGAGCCCTGGTGACGACACTGAATCGACAGACGTTCACCGACACGCAGCGCATGGAGTTGCGCTCCTACGTCCAACTGGCGGGAGAAGTCATCGCCCAGTATTGGCCGATGCGGACCTTCATCCATCACAATCCGCTGCATGGGCTGGAAGGGCTGCATTTCGACGAGGCCGTGAAACGAGGGACGCAGCTGTTCGGTGGCCGGGGCTATCTGAGTAACCAGGTCTTTCGCCACTACTTCAAGAACGGGCGTATTCGCCCAGAAGACCTGCAGGCCACAGTCGAACCCCTCGCCGCCAATACACAGGTCACCTTTGCCGGTCGCCCGACGTCACATGTGGATGTGCTCGTGGCTTCGATGGTGCATGGCATCGCTGAGCCTCACGCCCATCAATCCGATGTGCCGCACCCTGAGGATCGAGAGATCGTCCACAAGATTGAGTCGTGGCTCACGACAATGGGCGCGAGAACCACACACATTCCCAGCCCATTAGCGCTGTGGGAGTCCGTGGAATTGCCCCTCCGCGAAACGTGTGCCACCTGGTGCGATCGGACGTTCGGCACCGCTGTTGTCGAGACCATTAATAGAGAAATGGTGAAGTGGTGCGGTGCATTCCTGGATGAGGGAGAAGCCACCTGGTCGATGCCGGACCGTGAACAGACCTTTTATCGCGCCTGGAAATCCCTCGCCCAGCACGATGCGAGTCTTCGGCTTATCGGGATTACGCGCGCGGCGCAGAAGATCGCCGCCCTCTCCGATCGACCAGAAGAGGCCCTCTTGGGAAGCTTGGCGATCTTGAAGATTCCCAAAACTGCGTGGGAGGAATACCTGGCTCATCACTTAGCGGCCCTGCCAGGCTGGACCGGGTACATTAAGTGGCGCGCCGACCAGAGCGGCTATCCCTGGCAGCAGCAGTACCCGATCGACTTGGTGGAGTACTTAGCGGTCCGCTTGTTTTACGAACGCGAACTGGTTGATCGAAGCTGCCGGGAGGAACTCGGAATTCCAGGAGACCTCGACGCCATCCGCGGGCACATAGACACCTCCCTCCACGCCTACTGGTTCCGCCGCGAATGGGTAGCTGGCCGTGTAGAGAAGTCGGCGGCAACGCAGGCACGCCAGCTGACCCTGGCTGGACGAGGGCTGAACGCCCGTGCCTGGGAAGACTTAGGCCGGGAGCAGTACCGCGAGTCGACTGACCGCCGAGCGCAGGAGGCCCTGACCCAGGCGGCGCGGCAGCTTCTCCATCTGGCGCGAGCCCTGGCGATCGAGCCGGCTGCGATCGAGTCGACTGTCCCGTCCGACACCCGAACCCTTCTCGACTGGCTCGAAGGATTTCCGGCCTCCCAGCACGGACCGCGGTGGCTTGAGGCGTTTGAGGCCAGCCATCGCCGGGAGGTCCTCGACGAACTCGCTCTCGGAGCCCGCCAGGTTACAACCGATTCCCGCTCAGGAGAACAGGCCCCCCCTTCACGACCGCTCGCCCAGGTGGTGTTCTGCATCGACGTGCGCTCAGAAGTCTTTCGGCGCCATCTTGAACAACGCGGCGGGTACGAAACGTTGGGGCTCGCCGGGTTCTTCGGCGTGCCGCTGAACTATCAGCCGTTCGGTGCGCAGTACACGGTTGCCCACTGTCCGGTCCTCCTGAAACCGAAGAACCAGATTCGGGAAGTGCCTCGCAGCTATCACGGTGCGCTGGCCGAGCGGCACAAGACCACGACGCAGCTCAGCAAGGCAGCGCACACGCTCCTGCACGACTTAAAGGAGAACGTCGTAACGCCTTATGTGATGGTCGAGGCCCTCGGTTGGTTCTTCAGCGTGCCTCTGTTCGGTAAAACGCTGTTCCCGCTCTGGTATCACAAGGCCGGGCGCTGGCTGAACAGGCTCTTCATGCCGTCTATGGCCACCACCTTGACGGTCGAGAAGATCACGCGGGAAGAAGCCGAAGACATGGTCTCGGTGGAGCAGCAGGCGCAGATCCGCGAAATTGTGCGTGAACGGTTCGGCTTGCACGGAGCGGCGCTCTCGCCTGCGTTCATGGAAACGATTCGCAAGAACGCGATGGGTACGGCGGTAGAAGTCAACGGTGAAGTGGCCCGAACCTTGACGCTGTCGACGCAGGAGGAGGAACGATTCTACGAATTCCTCCGCCAGGAGCATGACATCCGCCCTCGAGGTGTCTCGAAGAGGCTCCACCGCATCACGCACACCGGCTTCTCCACGACCGAGCAGGCCTATTTCGTCGAAGCCGCGCTGCGGCTGATGGGGCTGACCTCCAACTTTTCCCGCGTGGTCGTATTCTGCGCGCATGGCAGCACGTCTCAAAATAACCCGTATGAATCGGCCCTCGACTGCGGGGCCTGCGGAGGCAACCAGGGTCTGCCGAATGCGCGTGCCATCGCGGCTATGGCCAACAAGCCTGCCGTGCGCGAACTGTTGCAGGCCCGCGGCATCAAGGTCCCCGGCGATACCCATGTCTTCGCCGCACAACATAACACCACGAACGACCATGTTCGCGTCGTGGATATGGAGGACGTGCCCGCCACGCACCGGAAAGATCTCCAGCGCCTGGCAACAGACTTGGCCGAAGCGGGGACACGAGCCGCCCTCGAACGAGGCGTCTTCCTCGACGCAGCGGCTGACACGCGTAACCCATCGAGTGCCCAGCAACAGGCGCAGCGTCGGAGCGACGACTGGGCACAAGTCCGCCCAGAATGGGGACTATCCAAGAACAGCCTCATGGTGATCGGGCGTCGTGGCATCACTCAAACAGTCAATCTGCGCGGGCGATCGTTTCTTCATTCCTACGACCATCGGCAGGATGCCACCGGAAAATTACTCGAAACCATCATGACGGCTCCGCTCGTGGTGGCCCAGTGGATCAATATGGAGCATTATTTTTCGACGGTCGACAACGAGGTGTATGGCAGCGGCAGCAAGGTCTATCACAACGTCGCTGGACGCATCGGGGTAATGACCGGTGTCTGGAGCGATCTGCGCATTGGGCTGCCCGCCCAGACGGTCTGGAATGGGTACGAGCCCTATCACGAGCCTATGCGGTTGCTGGTCGTGATCGAGGCGCCGAGAGACCGTATCCGCGCCATCATCAATCGGCAACCGCTGCTCGAACAATTATTCGATCGGGGATGGCTCACGCTGGTGGCACTGGAACCACAGGACGGCGCGTTCTATCAGTACGACGGCATGAGCGGATGGACATTACTGGAAGGAGGGTCGCATGATCAGTTTAACACTGCATCTCATGAAAGAAATCAAGATCGTGGTCCAGGGCGAGCATCTAAAGTTTGTCACTGACCTGCTGGATCGGGTCGGCGCCAGCGGCTACACGATCATCAACAATGTGTCCGGCAAAGGTCATCATGGCTTTCATGAAGGCCATTTGCTGTTTAACGACACCAGTAGCCAAGTGATCGTCTTCACGGTCGTGCCGGAAGAACGGGTCGAGCCGGTTCTGGCCGGCCTGGGTCCATTGTTCAATAAGCATTCCGGTGCGATGTTCGTCACCGACGTCGCCGTCAGCCGTCGCGAGCACTTCGTCGCCAAATGAGAAAGGCGGGCTGCCTGATCTGATCGTGCCGATTCCTCCCTCGACGGACCGCATCAGGACTGGGCATACTACTCACGCCTTACGGAAAAATGTTTCGCGCATACGCGCTGCATGACGGAGTACCGGCACCATGTCTTCCACCCGTCGATCACGTCCCAAGCCATCCGTCCAGGCGCAATCGGACGTCGCCGCAGGGGAAGTCTTAGTGTGGCTCAATGACTGCGTCCAGGGCGGCCTCTGTTTTGTATCTCGCGGCATCGTGGTCTTCGAAAACGCGCAGTTTGGAGAACTGGTCGAGGCGCCCCAACCGGAATCGAAACTTCCGCTACGGAAGTGCCTTCTCGCTAAGGCAGTGACCTGGAATCACGAACCGCTCGGAGCCCGTGGCACAACGGAGTATCGCTTGACAGATCGACAAAGCGATCCGCTCATCTACGAATGCCGATTCAACGTTGTCCCCTATCGCGGCGACACAGGCGTGCTCGTGGTGCTGGAGAACGTCACGGAGCGGACGCTGCTCTCACAGGAAGCCTCCCAGGTGGCCCGATTTCAGTCTGTCCTCGCGCGCATCGGAACGCTGGCCGTGAGCGGGACGCCGGTCCAAGAGATCATGAACCAGGCCGTGCGCTTGATGACCGAGGCCTTGAACGTGGAACTCTGTAAAATCCTCATCCCTCGTGAATCGGATGAACATCTGTACCTCGTCGCCGGTGTCGGCTGGCGCGAGGGTCTCATCGGGACCTTGACGGTGGAAGGAGGCACACATTCTCAGGCGGGCTTTGCGATCCGCGAACGGCAGCCGGTGGTCGTGCGGGACTTGCGAACGGAAACGCGCTTCATGCCATCGAGGCTCCTGTCGGAGCATGGCGGCATCGCCGGTATGAGCGTGCCCATGATGGTGCAGGATCGGGTGTACGGGGTTATGGGGGCGCACTGCAAAACCGTGCGTGATTTCTCGCCAAAGGAATTGGAATTTCTCCACTCAGTCGCCAACACGGTGGCCACCGTGCTCGAACGATGGCGGCGAGAGGAAACGCAGCTTCAGCTCTATCATCGGATGTTCGAGCTGGTGCAGGACGGCGTCATGCTGACCGATACGCACGGGGCGCTCCTGGAATGGAATCCGGCGATGGAACGTCTGACGGGCTGGACGCGCAACGAGGTGATCGGCCGTACGCCGTCGTTGCTGAAGTCCGGAAAGCATCCTCCGGAATTTTTCGAGCGCATGTGGCAGACGATCGGGTCCGGATCGGCCTTCGTCGACCGGGTAGTCAACCGCCGCAAGGACGGCTCAGAATTTCTGGTGTGGGAAAGCGTGAGCCCGGTCAAAGACCCGGACGGAACCATCCGCTATTTTCTGGCCATCCTGACCGACCTCAGCGAGCGAGAGCAAATGATGGAAGCCCTGCGCCATACGGAGCAAGTCAAGTTGGTCGGGCAACTTGCCGGCGGCATCCTCCACGAGGTCCGCAATCCTCTCATCGGACTCGGGAGCTTGGCCACCCATTTGGCCGAGCAGGACACGCTTCCTCAAGCCGCGCGTGATCGATGCCGCTTGATCGCGCGCGAAGCGGCGCGGATCGACGACCTCCTGGAGTCCCACCTTGGGCAGTTGCGGCCACGACCCTTCGAGATTGCCCCCTGTAACCTGTCCGCGCTGCTTGACGACACCCTGACCTTGCTGCATCCGAACCTGTTGAAGCATCGCGTGTCTGTGAAGAAGAATGTTGCCGCAGATCTTCCATTGGTGGAGGCCTCGCGAGCCCATCTTCTCCAGGTCTATCTGAACATCGCCATGAATGCGGTCGACGCGATGCCGAACGGCGGTGAATTGACGATCACCATCAAGCTGGAAACCATGCGCGGCAGGGGGCTGCTCATGACCTTCGCCGATTCCGGGAAGGGCATCTCCCCCGAAAACCTGCAGCGCATCTACGAACCGTTTTTTACGAATGGAAAAGCCAAGGGTGTCGGCCTTGGCTTGACCATTACCCGCGACATGATCGAGCGGCACGGCGGCCAATTGCTGATTCACAGTCCGCCTGGAAGCGGGGCTGTCGTGGATATCTGGCTTCCACTGAAACGCGAGGGCTAGCATGGCGTGGCAACTTCTACTGGTCGAGGATGAAGCGTCCGTTCGGGAGGCCTTCGCCTTGCGTCTCTCCGCACAAGGCTATGTCGTTCAAACCGCCGGATCGGGGGAAGACGCCCTCGCACTCCTTCGTTCCTTCGAGCCCGATATCCTCGTCTTGGATCTCGTCATGCCCAACCTCTCCGGCCTGGACGTCCTCGCCCGGGTGAAACACACCACGCCGGAGCTTCTCGTGATCGTACTGACCGCCAGAGGAACGGTGAAGGATGCGGTCGAAGCGATGCGGCTCGGGGCCTTCGATTTTGTGGCCAAGTCCATCGACATGGACGATCTCCACCACACCCTGCGCCGCGCGACGGATCTGCTCACGCTCCGCCGCCAGGTCCAACGGCACAGTAGTCAGGATGCAAAGCGCTATGCGATCGATTGCATCATCGCAAACAGTCCCGCTATGCAAACGTTTATGCAGCAGGTTCGAGAGCTGGCCAAGAGCGATCGTGTGACGGTCCTGCTCCAAGGCGAGACCGGGACAGGCAAGCAGTACATGGGGCGCGTGATCCATTTCAACAGTCCCCGGGCAGACAAGCCCTGCATGGAAGTGGATTGCCCCTCCATCCCGCGCGAATTGTTCGAGAGCGAGTTGTTCGGACATGAGAAAGGGTCCTTCACCGGCGCGGCCGGCAGGAAATGCGGACTACTCGAACTGGCCGAAGGCGGGACCGTCCTCTTCGATGAAATCGGTGACTTGCCGCTGTCGCTACAAGCCAAGCTCCTTCGAGTGCTGGAAGAACGGACGTTGCGGCGCGTCGGAGGATCGGCCACTATTCCTGTGGATGTCCGGTTCATGGCCGCGACCAATCGCGATCTCAAAGAGGCCGTCGCGAAGGGCGAGTTCCGCGAGGATCTCTACTTTCGGCTCAATGTGGTGACCCTGACCGTCCCACCGCTCCGGGAGCGAGGCGACGAGATCATTCCCCTCGCCGAACAGTTTCTCATTCGTTCTGCGGTCGCGCTCAAGAAACCGGTTCGCACATTAGGAGAAAGCGCACAGGCCCTCTTGCGCCAGTACCGCTTCCCCGGCAACATCCGTGAGTTGAGCAATCTTATGGAGCGTGCCGTCCTGTTCTGCCAAAGCCCAACCCTCGAAGCCGCCAACTTCCCCTCCGACGTCCATGGCTCACGCCAGCCGTTGGCCATACGCGCACCAGGGCATCTGAGTCCTGCACCAGATGCGTTCGATCCCACCGCCGTCCAAATCTGCTTCCGAGTCGGGGAACAATCGCTGAACGATCTCGAAGATCGGATCATTGCGGAGGTGCTGCAGCGGTCAGACGGCAACAAAACCCTGGCCGCCAAACATCTCGGGATCACACGCTGGATGCTGGACCGGCGGCGAAAACAAACAGACGGACCGTTAATCTAGCTCCCGATTGGCAAGACGACACCATGAATGTCTCCGCTCTTCAGGACCTCCTCGAACGTGTTCGTGCCGGTGGCGTGAGCCTCGATGATGCGCTGCGCGAGTTGAAGGATCTCCCGTTCGCCGATCTCGGCTATGCCATGGTCGACCACCATCGCGCACTGCGACAAGGGACGCCTG
>Ga0163152_10004241_pt1 | contig 17913 bp, 17 predicted proteins | sample OliLakLV19MP8IB2_FD_148635 | JGI IMG/M metagenome (GOLD analysis project Ga0163152, IMG submission 148635) | Freshwater microbial mat bacterial communities from Lake Vanda, McMurdo Dry Valleys, Antarctica - Oligotrophic Lake LV.19.MP8.IB-2 | ecosystem: Environmental > Aquatic > Freshwater >... | reverse complement strand
TCGGACTTCGTACTGGCTGCTCCGGCACGGAATCGTCCCGCTGGCCCCAGAATCGCTGAAAAGATTTGCGCGACGATGCGTGCCAAGCGACTCAGGCAACGCGAACTGGCTCAGCCCTCGGCTGAGGTCTGAGCTTCGGCGACGGAGGAGTCTCGGCACTCCGGCATTGACAAGGACAGTTCGCCACAGCCAGCGAAGATTTTACCAGTGCATCCACCATGTGGAGGGAGATCACATCGTCGAACTTGCCGAGTACCACTTGGCGCAGCGGGGTATGGAGATGCGGTCACCTTTCTCCACCAAGCAGATCGTGCAGTTCGCGTTTTCGACCGACGAGTGGATGCGACACCGCAGAATGCAGCACCGCTGGTTGCACCGCGAAGCGATGAAACCGCTCCTGCCTACGGATGTCCTGGAAAGGTCGACGAAGGCAGAGTTCTCGATCGCCGTTCAGGCAACGAACGATCCGATTCGTCGACATGAACTGTCCGACCTCAAGACCAGGCGGCAAGCCTGGCTCGACGTTCCGCGATTTGATGCCCTTGCAAAGCAGGTCGTCGACGTCGAAGCGACCGGCCTCGAGAATTGGGTTCTATGGAATGCCTTCTGCTGCGATGCGGTCGCGTCGGGGTCATGTGAGTAGAACACGCGCTGGCTATCTCCGGCAGGCGATTCTCACGCCATCATCGTCATAGAGCCGCCTCCGTCGCTTCCTACGGCTCCCGAGCCCTGGGTCATGGCTTTCACCGATCCAAGCTCGGTGAGCTTCGGAGCGGCGTAGGGTGCGCGAGGTTCCGACGGTGTCTTGGCAACGTGCGGTTCTGATGCGTGCGTCATTTGAAAGTCTCCCGTTTGAGTTCGAGTGAAAATGCTGTGAACGAGGGGGCTGCGGCAGAGGCTGCGGCACAGCTTTTCGTACTTGAGAACTATAGGCGCGATCAAGAGATTGGCCAATTACCGTATTCCGTAAGCCGCAGGCACTGATCGATCCACGCCGGCATGTCCCGGTGGGAGATCAGCACGATCGTCATGGTGCCTTTCAGAAAGACCAGGCTTTCGTGGATTTCTTGCTCAAGCGAAAGGTCCAGCCCGCTGGTCGCCTCGTCCAAAACGAGGATATTCGGCTTCATGAGCAAGGCTCGCGCGAGCGCCAGCCGCTGCCGTTCGCCACCAGAAAGCTGAACCCCGCGGTCTCCCACGCTCGTCGCGAGCCCCTTGGGGAGTCGCTGGACGAACTCTGACGCGCGTACCGTACCGAGCGCCTGCCAGATTTCGTCATCGGTCACCTCCGGTCGCACCCATGCAAGGTTCGCTCGGACAGTGTCATTGAAGAGAAACGTCTCTTGGGCCACCGAGGCGATTCGCCCTGCCGCCCGCACCGTCCCCTCCAGGGGCACCAGCAGGCCCGTCAGAAGATCGGCGATCGTGGATTTTCCAGCGCCCGAGGGCCCGACGATGGCCAGTGCTTCGCCCGGCTGCACGCGAAAGCTCACATCCCTAATACCCCCTCCACGGCCATTCGGCGGATAGCGGAAGGTCACGCCTTCAAACGCGATTCCGCCTGGTGCGAGCCCGTCTCCAGAGACCTTCACCGCGCCCGCGGCGGCAGCCTCCGCGGCGGCTGTGAGGTCAGCGATTCGTCCGTACGCCGGGAGGGCGCTCAGCAGTTCTTGAATCCCGTACTGGCAGGATTGGAATCTTGGAACCAGCCGGGCGAAGAGCACGATAAGAAGCAAAAGCTCCCCCGACGGGAGGTTGAGCCAGGCCAGCGCGACATAGACCACGGCACATGCCACGGTTGCCGCGGCAATTTGGAATCGCATCGCGACGTCGGCGTAGCTGCGGGTGGCGTCTACGACGGCGAGCCCGACGCCTTCCGAAAACTTCTGAAACGCCTGCTCGTGAACGCCCTCGGCGTGATAACTCTTCGCAACCTTGATGCCGGCAAGATGCTCGGATGCCGCACCGACCAGCCGCGAACCATGATCCGTGATCGCCTCGCCGACCTGGTGTGACCGAGACGCCCTCCCCCACAGGGTGACAAACAAGGCGCTGCCAGCCAGAAGCGCCACCAGCGTGGCCTGCCACGACACAAGCAAGGCCATGCCGACCAAGAGCGAGGTCACCACGAGTTGGCCGCTCAGATTCACCAACTGGAAGACGATCGCCCTAACTCGCCCCACCTCTTCCGACAGGGCGTGGACGATGTCCGACGGTCGTGCCTGCGTCAGGTACTCGTACCGGGCATTCATGAAGGCCCGGTAGAGCCGCATCCTGAGGTGATGGAGAAATTCCTCCCCCAGAATCGCGACGTTCACAGCCTGCCAAGAGGCAAGCACCGCGCGGCCACTCATGGCTGCGAGGAATGCCAGGAGCACCGGGGGTATCTCAAGCGCCACCCCAACGGAGGCGAGCGCATCCGCGATGGCTCGAAACAGGCCGCCCGGTGCATCGGCTCCGAATCCGGCCACGGCCAACAGCGGGATGAGCAGCACGATGCCGATCCCTTCCGTGACCATGATCGCGACGATGAGCGCGACGGCTATGACGACCCGCCCGCGCAGGACCGCCAGCAGCTCGCGCACGCATGCCGCGAACGACTCAATGCCGCGTGAACGGATGAAATTCATCCTTGATCTCCCCGCCAATCAGGACGTCTCCATCGCATTCCAGCCAGGCATGGGCCTTGAACCCATCCGCACCATTGGCAACGCCGATGTGGAGCCGGGGGACATACCCTGCTCCGCGAAGCAACCAGGCAGCGGCGAGGGATCGCGTGAGGCAGGTTGGCGCCACCACAAGTCGCGCGGCCCGCTCGACGCCCATTGCGATGTCTGCCGCCGATCGCGATCCTCGGGCGGCGAGCGGACGGCCGAGGATCTGGGCCTCGAGCCAGCGATACGAGCTGACGCTGAGCAGAATGCGAACACCCCACAGCACCGGCCAGGCCCGCCAGATCGAGCGACGCTCTGCCGCAGAGAATGCTCGGTATCGACGGAACAGGCGGATGCTAGGATTCATGCATGCAATTGTACCGGCAGGCACTGGCCATCCTTTCCGGTGACCCGCTCCCAGCCCCCAATCCAGCCCCGAGTCCGCGGCTCACGAAGTGCATCCTCGAGCACGGCCTCGCACCCCTGTGGCACGCGAGAACCGGGCACCCTGGGCTTCGAGACGCTCGTCATGGGGTCGCCGCGCGCTACTTGCAGCAGCGGTCGGCCATGGAGGAGGTCGGCGCGACGCTCGACGCGGCCGGCATCGCGCACGCGTTCTTCAAGGGCACCGCCATTCGGGAATTGTTCTGGCCAGACCCAGCCTTCCGTTCGGCCGACGACATTGACCTGCTCGTTGCTCCCGAGGATCGCGATCGTGTCCTGCGCGTTCTGAGCGGTGCGGGATTCGATCATCGTCCCACTCCTGCGCAGACCCACGAGACGTCGCTTGCCAGGGACGGGATCGAGATTGACCTGCACTGGGGGATTCACAGGCCCGGTCACTTCCGTATCCCGATGCAATCCGGAGTCGTCGCGCGGCGGACTCGCGTCACCGGCGTTTGGACGGCATGCCCGGAGGACTGCTTTTGTCTGGCGCTCGTCATCACCGCGTTCGGCGATTACGCGACCGCTTCGACGGCAGGGCTGCATCGAATGGCAGACCTGCTCTTCATGATGGAGAGGCAGCCCCCCGACTGGAATGAACTGCGGCAGTCGCTCACAAGCCACGGCGCCCGGACCGGAGCGTGGTGTACGCTCCGAGCCCTGTCCCTCGTGGCGCCAGACAGGTTTGGCGAAATGATTGCCGCTGGCCTTCACGCGCTTCGCCCAGGCTTCGTCCATCGTGGGTATCTCGGCGCGTGGATCGCGGCCGATCTCCCCGCCCGCCTCGGTCGGCACCACTGGGTTCGCCAGGCTGCCTTCAGCCTTGCCATGCATGACTCGCTCGGGGACGCGTGGCGGGCTCTACGGCACAAGCTCGCGCCTCCCCAGAACACCTCAGGAGACGGCCGCCAGGACCTTTCCTGACCATTCCGGCTGCTCCCGACAGAACGGTCATCCCCGTCGGATGATTTCCAGGCACTTTTCGCGAACCTTGGCCGGATTGACGTTCGCGTTCTTCTTCTTGGCCTGCCCGATGAGGCCGGCGGCAGCCTGTTCTTTGCCAGCCTGCACGTCGGCCACGATCTTTGGGTTGGCGGCGAGCAGCTCCTTGCACAGCGCTTCGAGCTCGTCGTCGCCGACCGCAGCAATGCCCATCTCGGCCACCACGTCGGCCACACTCCGGCCGTCGGCAAGGACCACCGCAAAAATCTCACGGCCGCGGCTCGTATCGAAGTCGCCCTTCGCCACCCGCGCGATGATGTCGGCCACGGCGGCGGGCTTCATTGGAAACTCGCCAATCGTGCCCCCGCGCTCGTTGAGCGTGCGAAGGACGTCTTGCTGCATCCAGTTGCTCGCCACCTTGCCGTCGCCGGCGAGCGTCGCGAGCTCCTCGTACCAGGCGACCAGGTCGCGGCCTTGGTTCACAAGCACCTCGGCGTCGTACGCCGTGATTGTCCACCGCTCGGCAAGCGCCTGCCGCAGGACGCTCGGCGGATCACCCATCGCGGCCCGTGCCGCTGCCACCTGCTCTTCGGAGACGGTGACAGGCACGAGGTCGGGCTCGGGGAAGTAGCGGTAGTCGCTCGACTCTTCCTTGTGTCGTTGGGCCCGCGTCACCCCGGCAGGATCATCCCAGCCGCGGGTTTGCTTGGGCGCGGAGCCGAACTCCGCGCCCGTCGCCTGCCACTCCTCGAACTGACGGACCGCCTCGTAGGCGATCGCCCGCTCGACCGAGCGGAAGGAGTTCACGTTCTTGATCTCGACGATCGGTGTCTTGGCGAGCGAGCCGTCGGGGCGTGGGATATGGAGATTCACGTTGGCATCCACGCGGAGGCTTCCCTCCTGCATGTTGCAGTCGCTCACGCCGAGATACACGAGAAGGAGCTTGAGCTCGTTGAGCCACGCCCGTGCCTCCTGGGGGCTCCGCAGATCGGGCTCCGAGACGATCTCACAGAGAGGCGTGCCGGTGCGGTTCAAGTCGATGCGGGTGTCGGCCACGCCGGCGGCCTCGTCGTGCATGCTTTTTCCCGCGTCCTCTTCGAGGTGGACGCGGGTGATGCGGACCAGCCGAGAGAACGCTCCCTTCGGATCAACGATCTCCAGATGGCCATGCGACGAGAACGGCAGATCGAACTGGCTGATCTGATAGCCCTTGGGGAGATCGGGATAAAAATAGTTCTTGCGATCCCACTTTGTGAACGGAGCGATCTGGCAGTTCAGCGCGAGCGCGGAACGCATGGCAAGCTCGAAGGCCGTCCGGTTCATCACGGGGAGCGAGCCGGGCAGGCCGAGACAAGTCGGGCAGACCTGCGTGTTGGGCGGGGCGCCAAACTTCGTCGAGCAGCCACAGAAGAGTTTTGTTTTGGTCTGGAGCTGCACATGCACTTCCAGGCCGATGACGGTCGTGTAGGGCTCGGCGGCAGGTGTGGGCGTCATGGCCGGCGCGGATTCTCAGACGGAAAGGGGTGGGCGGCGGCGATGCCAGTCGGTGAGCCGCTGGAAGCGGTCGGCCGATCGCAGGAGAAGCGTTTCGGCAAGGGCCGGCCCCTGAAGCTGGAAGCCGATGGGCAGGCCACCCTTGGTAAAGCCGCACGGAAACGAGATGCCGCCGATGCCCGCGAGGTTTGTGCCGACGGTGTACATGTCGACGAGGTACATGGCGAGCGGGTCGCCGGTCTTCTCGCCGAGGGGGAATGCCGGTGTCGGCGAGACCGGGCCGGCGATCAGGTCGACCTTCTTGAAGGCCTCGAGAAAATCCTGCTGAATGAGACGGCGGACGCGCAGGGCTTTGGCGTAGAAGGCGTCGTAGTATCCGGCTGAAAGGGCATAGGTGCCAAGCATGATCCGCCGCTTGACTTCGGGCCCAAAGCCTTCGGCCCTGCTCCGGCAATACATCTCAACCAGCGGCGACTCGAACGAGCCGACATACTCTGCGCCGGCTCCCTTGCCGAGCTGGGCTGGGACGACCCCTCCGAGCTGGGCTGGGACGACCCCTCCGGGCTGGGCTGGGACGACCCCTCCGAGCTGGGCTCGGACTCCCTTTCCGAGCTCGGCTCGGACGACCCCTCCGAGCTCGGCTCGGACTCCCTTTCCGAGCTCGGCTCGGACGACCCCTCCGAGCTCGGCTCGGACTCCCTTTCCGAGCTCGGCTCGGACTCCATAGTGAGCTCCGTCGTACCTCGCCAAATTGCTCGACGCCTCGCAGGGCGCGATGAGGTAGTAGGTCGGTATCCCGTACTTCGCGTGTGGCAGCTCGACATCATGAACCGTCGCGCCCGCGGCCTTGAACACCGCAAAAGCTTCGTCGACGCCGCGGGCCACCTCGGGGTCGAGGCCGGGGCCATAGTGCTCGGCGACGCGGCCGATGCGCAGGCCGGCGAGCGGCTCGTTGAGCAGTTGCGAGTAGCTCGGCACCGCGTCCGTGAGCGACGTTGCATCGCCGGGGTCGTGGCCTGCGATCGACTCCATGATGAGCGCACAGTCGGCAGCGGAGCGGGCCATCGGGCCCACCTGGTCGAGGCTCGAAGCAAAGGCCACGAGGCCACGACGGCTGACTCGCCCATACGTCGGCTTGAAGCCGGTGATGCCGCAGAGGCCCGCCGGTTGCCGGATCGAGCCCCCTGTGTCAGATCCGATGGCGACCGGCGCCATGTCGGCGGCCACGCACGCCGCGGAGCCACCGCTCGAACCGCCCGGCGCCCGGGAAAGATCCCACGGATTGTGAACGGGGCCGAACGCCGAGTTTTCGTTGGAGCCCCCCATCGCAAACTCGTCCATGTTCGTCTTGCCAACGATCACCGCATCGGCGCGGCGAAGCCTCGCAACCACCTCGGCGTCGTAGGGCGGCCGATAGCCGGCGAGCATCTTGGATGCGCAGGTCGTGGGGAAGTCGGTGGTGCAGAGCGCATCCTTGACCGCGACAGGAAGGCCGGCGAGAGGGCCAATCGGTTTTCCAGCGGCACGGCGAGTGTCGATGTCGGCCGCTTGGGCGAGCGCTCGCTCACGATTCACTGCCAGGAACGCGTTGACCTTGCCATCGAGTCGGTCGATCCGGTCGAGAAACGTGGTCACGCACTCAACGGCGGAGATGTCTCCGCTCTGCACGGCGTGCACAATCTCGGTGGCGGAGCGTTCGAAAAGCTGCATGGGGTGGCCTAGGCGTGGTCAGGCGGCGCCCGATTCGCCGAGCACGGCGGGGACGAGAAAGCAGGAGCCGTCGTGGCGGGGAGCGGAGGCGAGCGCCTGCTCGGTGGTGAGCGACGGGGCGGGCTCGTCGTCGCGAAAGACGTTGCGAGTGTCGAGGGGATGGGCGAGAGGCTCGACGGCCGACGTGTCGAGCTCGCCGAGCTGGGAAACAAAATCGATGATCTTGGAAAGCTCGCCGGTCATCCGCTCGAGGTCGTCCTCGGTGAGGGCGAGCCTAGCGAGCGAGCCAACCTTGGCGACGTCCTTGGAGGAAAGGCTCATGGCGACAGCGGACGGATAGGGACCGACGGGCGGCGATTGCCGCCGATATCCCGGGGCTACGGACGAGCCCGCGGACCGGCCGGAACTGCTTCCTCCAATGCCGGCTTGGACGTCTCGACCTTGGGCAGGTGGAAGGGCTTCCGCTTCACGAGCTTCGTCACATTCCCGCTCTTGATGCACTGGGTGCAGACCAGCACCGTCGAGCTCGTACTTTTGCCGATCGTGACCCGCAGCCGCTGGAGGTTGGGCTTGAACTTCCGCTTTGTAATGCCGGTGATCTTGGTGCCGACGCCGCCGAGGTATTTTGCCTTACCGCGGATCGTGACCTGATTACCGACCGAAAAGCCTTTGCCGCAAACCTGACAGGAACGTGCCACGGGGAAACCTCAAAATGACGGGAAAACCGAGCCGGGTAGCATACCTGGTCCCGGGAATCTCGCAACTGTAATTAGGGCCGGCGGGGCATCCATGCCCCCGGCGGCCTTTGCCGGCCCTCCGGCCGGCGGTCGCACCTCCGCGCTCCCGTTTCTCGTGCCCGTTATGTGATTGTGCGCCCGAGCAGCCGTGGCGAGCATGCCATCCTGGCTGCGCTTGCCAGCAAGGCCGGCTCCACGGCACGGGCAACCCCTGGGCGGTTGCCTACCATGTGGATATGCCTGTCTTCGACTATGCCTTCGTGGTGGATGCCCCCGTGGAAGCGGTGCGGGATTTTCACCGTGACACGTCTGCCCTGAAACGGCTCACGCCGCCGCCCACGATCGTGCAGATTCACTCGGTCGAGCCGTTGGCCGAGGGGTCGGTTTCAAAGTTCACGCTCTGGGTGGGGCCCCTGCCCCTGCGCTGGAAGGCGGTGCACCGCAATGTGTCGGACCGTGGCTTCACCGACATCCAGGCCTCGGGGCCGGCGGCGCGGTGGGAACACACGCATTCCTTCGTGCCGCTCGAGAATGGCCGCACAGAAATCCGCGAGCACATCGAATACGAGCACCGACGCGATGCGTGGGGCATCGTCACTCGGGTACTCTTTTCGTGGCCGAGCCTGTGGTTCATGTTCGGCTATCGCGCCTGGGTCACGCGGCGGGCCCTGCGCTAACGCTCATGCTCCGCGGAGCGTGCGAATGACGTCATCGTGGACGATGCCATTCGTGGCCACGCCGTCACCCGAGTCGATCCGGCTGCGGCCGTGCCAGTCGCTGAAGCGGCCGCCCGCCTCCGTCACAACCACGTCAACGGCAGCGGCATCCCATGGATTGAGCCGCGGATCGATCATGGCCTCGGCTCGGCCCGTTGCCACCAGGAGATAGCCGTAGCCATCGCCCCAGGTTCGCGTGAGGCAGCCCGAGGCCTCGAGACGCTGGCGGGCCGCGGCGCCCTCGGCGGAGCCGCCAGACCACCGTGGGAAATCAACAAAGTCGCTTGATGTGACCAGGCTCTCGGCGAGCGAGCCACGATGCGAAACCGCCGCACGCACCGGCGGCTCTTGGCCGCGCCGATACCAGGCTCCACCGCCGATCGCCGCGTAGGCCCACTCGTCGAGCGCAGGGATAGCGATCACGCCGAGGACGCCCTTGCCATCGCGCCGGCAGCCGACGAGCGTGGCATAGAGAGGCACGCCCCGGATGAACGACTTCGTTCCGTCGATCGGATCGACAACCCACTCATACCCTGACGTGCCGGGGGTAGCGCCCGATTCCTCGCCCAGAAACGCGTCGGCGGGAAAGGCCGCGAGAAGCTCGTCGCGAAGGATAGCTTCAGCGGCACGGTCAGCTTTGGTGACCGGGGACCGGTCGGCCTTCTTCTCGACTTCAAGCGCAGGGCTACAAAACCAGCGGAGCGTCTCGGCCGCGGCAGCCCGCGTGGCCGCAAGCGCGACCGTCAGGCGATCGGCAATGGCAGACTCAACGACGGAGGTCATCAGGCATCTCGCGGAGAGTCAACGGCAGGGGCAGGCGCGGGTGGTATTTCAGGTCGCATTGCCGCGATGAAGAGCATACCGGCTCCGATCACCAGCCAGCAGTCGGCGAGATTGAAGATCGGCCAGTCGATGACGCGTGGGACCGTGACGTGGATCCAGTCGCGGACGGCATAGACCGGCTGGCCGATCCGCTCGAGCGGCGCGTGCCATGCAAGACCGGGGATTCCGAGGCGGTCATAGAGGTTGCCGAGGATGCCGCCTGAGATGAGCGCAAGCGCCACGAGAAGCCAGCCGCTCTCCCGCGTCGGTACCCTCGCCACCATGGCGAGAATGCCGCCGAGGGCCGCCAGCGACACCACGGCAAAGAACATCCCCATCCCTTGCCCCATGCCGAAGAGAGCACCCTCGTTGAGGTTCGTCTCGAAGACAAAAATTCTCTCGATGAGGACGATCCGCTTGCCCATCCCGGGCATGCCGAGGCCGCGAAACACGGCCTCTTTCGTGCCCAGGTCGGCGGCGAGGGCGGTCGCCACGATCGCCAGAAACAAAAACCAACCGCGGGCCGCTGGCAACATCGATTCGGCCCCCTCCCTGGGGCGCGGACGGCTTCGAGGGCCGGGCTGACCGCGCTACCGCGGCTGATGAGGGCGATGGTTGTTTTCGAGACGTTCTGCACAGCGGATGCACGTCGACGCGAACGGGATCGCCTCGAGCCGCTTCTTGGTGATGATGCCCCCACACTCTTCGCACATGCCGTACGTGCGGGATCGGATCCGCCCGAGCGCCTGTTCCACGAGATCGAGAGTCCCCTCCTCGGTGGCCATGAGGCTGAGCGTGAACTCCTGCTCGTAGGCGTCCGTGCCGATGTCGGCCATGTGGATGGGCATGCTGGAGAGGTCGCCGCTGGCCTCACTGCGGGTTTTGCGAAGGGCCGCGTCGGCCATCATCGAGACATCGCCGCGCAGCCGGGTTCGCATGCCCTCGAGCGCGGCCTTGAACACCTTAACGTCTGCTGATTTCAGCATCGGATTCACCTCGAATGTGGCGACCGATTCGGACGGGACTTCCCCGCCTCTCCACAGGCTTTCGAGGCTATCCCCCCGTCTGCGGGCTGTCAAACTGGCAGGACGTGTACCGTGATTGCCACGCGCCTCACAAGCAGGCGGGGCTGCGGGTTGAGGGCCGTGCCGTTTTCAATCGCGAGCGGGCTGGCCCAACATCCCGCCGTCCCTTCGCTGCCGCGAGGGGCTTTGATGGCCGGACTTGCCAGCCTGCGGTAATCGCCGCTCGACTTGCTGTCGCAGGCAAGCCGATCTACCTTTGGGAACCTCTGGCGGGGCCCCGTACCGGGACCTCTTTCCCGTTCCGCCAGCGCGGTTGAGACTCCGGGGCGCACGGAGTCTGCCCGTGGCCACAGTCTCTCGCACCGATCTCGCATTTCAGCAGTGCATCGTTCCTGCCTGCGGGGCGACCTACGGCGTGGACGAAGTGCTGACGGCCTGTCCGGCCTGCGGCAATCTCCTCGATGTTGAGTACGACTGGGACCGCCTGCGGCCCCCTCAGTCGTTTGAGTTTTTCGAACGGAAGTGGATGCGGCGGAGCGACCCGGCGGCATTCAGCGGCGTGTGGCGGTTCCACGAGTTGCTGCCCTACGCGCCCCGCGAAAGCATCGTCACGATCGGCGAAGGGCAGACGATGTGCTCGCCTTCCGACGGCGTGGGGCAGTTCGTGGGCATGAACGCTGGTCGGCTCTTCCTCCAATATGAGGGGCTCAATCCGTCGGGCTCGTTCAAAGACAACGGTATGTCTGCGGCCTTCACGCACGCGCGGATGATCGGCGCGAAGCGAGCTGCCTGCGCGTCAACCGGCAACACGAGCGCGTCGCTGGCGGTCTACTGCGCCGTCACCCGGCTCATGCGGGGCATCATCTTCATCGGCACTGGAAAAATCTCGTACGGCAAACTCTCGCAGGCCCTCGACTACGGGGCGCTCACGATTCAGATTGCCGGCGACTTCGACGACGCGATGGCCCGCGTGAAGGAAGTGTCGGGCAAGCTCGGGATCTACCTCGTCAACAGCGTGAATCCCTTCCGGCTCGAAGGGCAAAAGACGATCATGTTTCGGGTGCTCGAGTCGCTCGGTTGGGAGGTTCCCGACTGGATCGTCGTGCCCGGCGGGAACCTCGGCAACTCGAGCGCCTTCGGCAAGGCCTTTGCTGAGCTGCGCAGGCTCGGCCTCATCGATCGCATTCCGCGGCTCGCGGTCATCAACGCCGCGGGCGCCAACACGCTGCACGAGCTCTACACGAACCGCGGCCTTCGCTGGAACGGCGGTCGGGCAGACATGGCCCCTGCGTGTCGGTATTACGACGAGCTCGACCGCGACAACCGCCGCGCCCACACGATCGCCAGCGCCATCGAGATCAACCGTCCCGTGAACCTCAATAAGTGCCTGCGGGCCCTCGAGGTGTGTGATGGTGTCGTTCGCGAAGTCTCCGAGCAGGAGATTCTCGATGCCAAGGCCCAGGTGGGCGCCGGCGGCCTCGGCTGCGAACCGGCGAGCGCCGCGAGCGTCGCGGGCACCAAAAAACTCGTGGAGGAAGGGGTGATTGGCCGGGACGAACGGGTGGTCTGCATCCTCACGGGCCATCAGCTCAAGGATCCGACCGCGACCGTCGCCTACCACACGACCGACCAGAAGCTTTTTAATGACGTGCTCGGCAGCCGGGGGGTGAGCCGGGCGAGCTATGCGAATCGGTCGGTGACTGTCAGTAACCGGCTCGACGAAATCGTGCAGGCGATTGACCTCTACGGGTGAGCCTGCATTCCTTTCTGGAGCCATCGATGACTGCTTCGCCCCTTCGTCTCGTCGTTCACGGAGCCGCCGGCCGTATGGGCCAGCGGGTTGTTGCAGCGGCCCTCGCGGCCCCGAATACCTGGCGGCTGGTGGCCGCGATCGAGAAGGCCGCGCATCCGCGGAGCGGCGAGGACGCCGGCATCGTGGCGGGTTGTGCGGCGGCAGGCGTCGTCATCGCCGACAGCTGGGACTGCCCTGCCGACGTGGCGATCGATTTTTCATTGCCCGAAGCCGTCGCGGGGATTGTCGGTATGGCTACGGGGAAAGGAACTCCGCTCGTGGTTGCCACGACGGGCCTCACGACCGCCGATCACGATCGGATCGCCGAAGCTGCCAAGACGATCGCGGTGCTCCAGTCACCGAGCATGAGCCTGGCGGTCAACATCTCAATGGACGTCGTCAGCCGGGCCGCGACGCTCCTTGCCCGCTTGGGCACCCGCGCTGATGTCGAGATCATCGAATGTCACCATCGGCACAAGGAAGACTCGCCGAGCGGGACGGCGCTCAAGTTCGGCAGCATCGTTCGCGATGCGATGGGCCAGGTTCGCGATGCCCACGGTCGCGAAGGGCGGCCCGGCGCCCGCCCCGCCGATGAGATCGGCTACCACGCCGTGCGGGCCGGCGACAATCCGGGTGAGCACACGATCCTCTTCGGTATGGAGGGCGAATCGTTCACGGTAAACGTGCGGGCGACGAGCCGCGATTGCTACGCCAGCGGCGCCCTCGCCGCGGCGGCGTTTCTCGCAGGCCGCCCCGCCGGCCTCTACTCGATGGGCGACGTCCTCGGCATTGCGTAGCGATCGGCCTGCCGCCCGTTCATGTGGCTCAGCGCCCACCATCCCACGACAATCTGCGCCAGCAGCGCTGCCAGGCCGGCACGCGGGTAGCCGCTTGCGAGATAGAGCCAGCCGAAGGAGAGCCCGGCCGCGGCGCCCGCGAGCTTGGACCCCACCTGGAGCGTGCCGAATGTCACCCCTGCCCTGCCTTCCGGCGCCGCTTCGGCCACCGCGGCGCGGATCGCGCTCTGCACGCCGCCGAGGACGAGGGCCAAGAGGACCGCGAGGGCGTAGAGCTGGGCCACGGTATTGATACACCACGCGAGCACGAGCACGGCGCACCATCCCGCGAGGCATGCTGCAAGAGCCGTTCGACGGCCCACCCGTTCAGAGAGCCATCCGATCGCGAGCGCGCCGGGCAACGCCACCGCCTGCACAAGCAGGACGAGCCACACGAGCGCCGTCGGCTCGAGGTTGAATTCCGCGATCGCCACGCTCGAGAACTGCGCGATCGCCGTCTGCACGGCCCCGAGGACGAGCATGCTGCCGACGAGGACGGCGGTGAGGTGTCGGCCGTCAGCGTGGGACGGCTTGAGTAGCGTGGTCACAAAATCAAAAAGCTCGCCAGTAGCGGACGCGGCGTGCGGCTCACCGCGGCCATCGTCAAACTGGGCGAACACCGCTGGCAGCGAGAACATGAGCCACCAGGCTCCGGTGAACGCAAACGCCGCCCGCAGACCACCGGCAAGGGTCAGCCCGAGCCAGTCATGGGCTGCGACGATCGTCGTCGCGATCACGAGGGCCACGGCGCCACCCGCGTACCCGGCCGCAAACCCAAAAGCGCTCAGGCGGTCTGCCATACGTCCGGGTGCGATCGTGGCAAGGAGGCTTCCCGTGAAGATCGCGGCCATGTCGAACCCGACGTTTGCGGCGGCAACGGCGATGAGGACAGCCAGAACAGCCGACGGCGCTGTGGCTGCAAGAAAGAAGAGCGCTCCTGCCCCGACGGCGACACTCGCCACAAGAGCCGTCTTGTGCCGTCCCTTCCGGTCGGCCCACGCGGAGAAGCCGGGCGCTACGATCGCGGAGACGAGCATGCCTGCGGCGAGCGTCCAGGCCCAGACGACACCGGGCTCGAGCCCCCAGGGGTGATCTGCGCAGGCCACCTTCTGGACGTAGGCGACGATGAGCGTGATGAGGACCGTCGAGAACGCGCTCGCGCCCCAGTCGAGCAGAATCCAGGCGGTCGCGGTGAATCGAGGCAGACGGTTGATAGGTGTTTTTCTAACCGAGGTGGCAGTCGTGCTACCGTCGCTTTTTGCCGGGGCCGCTTACTTCGTGGACCTGGATGCTCTCGAAATCAGTTGGGTCGGCACAGAACACAGTGATGGCGTTGGGCACCTTGGACTCGTGCCAGTGGATGGCCTTGAGCTCGGCAAAGTCTCCCTCATACGAAGCAAGAGGCTTGTCGTTGACGAGGAGTTTCACCGAGTTGCGGCGAACTTGAATGGCGGCCCGATACTTCTGGTTGGGCTGGGCAGCGCCAGGAAGTGCCCGGTCGGTGGGGTTCTCACGGCCGATCTTGGGTACGAGGCCTCCCTTCAGGCACCGGAGGGTGCCCCCATTCATTTCCCACTCGCCTCGCTCGACGTCTTGCTTGAGGTCGATCAGAGGGATGAGATCCACTCGCTTCGATGATGCCTTGGCACTCCCGCCCACGGTCGCCTCGGCGAGCCGCTTCTCTGCGATGGATTTGGCGAGGCCCATCAGCCTGCCAGCGGCGAGCCCGTACCACCGCCTGGCGTAGAGGCGTGCAGCATCCCGCTCAGACTCGTCCAGTTTCTCCGCCATCTCCCACCACTGGTTGGCCAGGGCTGCCTGACTGGTGGCTTCGATGGGACTCTTCAGCGATTCAGTAGCCAGCGCACTGAGTGCGGGGTCGCCCCCCTGAGCCAGCCTCGGAAGGCCCTTGTCCCAGTCCCCACAAACAAAGCACAGATACTTGCCCGTGAGGAGGTTGGCTTCCGGGTCGTCAGGCTTGGTCTGGAGGGATTCTTCAAGGCGGGCAAACTTCTCGGACGAGCTCATAATCGTCGTGATCTCGGCCTTGCGCTTCCGAATGGCGGCCAGCGTGGTCAAGTCTCTGGCCTTCATCGCGGCCTTCTCAGCGAGCCCCGCGCACTGGGTCGCCGCCGCGAACTCCCCCGACTGAATAGCGAGATCCATCGTCGCCTGCGCCTCGATCATGAGCGCGCCAGCGGCATGTGAAGTCTTCGCGGAACCTGAGAGTGCATCCAGGGTTTCGCTGCGTTCTTCGAGTCGCCTCAACTCGAATCGCTCGGTCAGCCTGTCGCAGGCCTCGATCGCAACCGTGGTGTCGCCGGCTGAAACTGCGACAACCCGAGTCTCTTCGGCCCCTATCGCAGCAGCCATCGTCAGGATGCCCACTGCCCAGGCAATGGCATGTCGTCGCGCCCGCATAGACTCTCCCCGCGTTAGAAGCGCTGGAGTCTATCGCTGCCGACCGCTGAGGGCAACGCAGTTCCATGATGACGGCCCGAGGTGCCGCGACGGATCTACGAGTGTCACCGTGCATCCCCCGAAGCCACCGCCCGTCATGCGTGATCCCCACACACCCGGCGAGTCCAGGGCGAGCTCGACGAGTGAGTCCAATTCGGGGCACGACACCCGCAGGCGGTCCCGAAGCGAACGGTGAGACTCCGTCATCCGCACACCGAATGCGGTGAACGAGTCGGCCGGCCACCCTGCGGCGTGGGCATCAATCAGCAGCCGCGCGCACTCGACGGTGCGGAGGTTCTCCGAGACGACATGCTCTGCCGCGAGGCGTTCATCGGGCGCGAGTGGTTGGGGCGACTGCTCGAGCCTCTCCCATGTGGCCTCGCGCAGCGTGCCCGCGCCGAGCGCCACCGCCGCGCTCGTACACCACGCACGCCGCTCGGCAGCGGCCTGCTCCGCGAGGAGCATCGCGACACCAACAGGGTACATCGACCATGCCGGCAGAGTTCGCCGTGCCTCGTGCGCGTCTATGGGATGCTCACAAAAGGTGTCACTGCCACCATGAGTCGATCGAAACCGCCAAGTGCCCCCCGGCATCGTTCGGGCCGCGGCGATGCACGCGCGATCGATGGCCATCGGCAGAACATATCCCCCCGAGGAGTCAGTATGTTCGCCGATCAAGTTCACACGGCCCGGTGCCACGGCACACGCATCGGGCCCTCCGCCAAACGCGGCCGTGAAGGCCTCGATCGCCTCGTGTCGCAATGAGGTGAGCGGCAGGGGCGAGCTGGGTGCCATGCGGAGACGCAGCTTTCGTGGTGGGTGAAGCATCCCGTGAACGATGGTGGACGACGGCTGAGACTCCCGTTGTCACCATACAAACGCTGCAGTGGCAAAGGCAGATTATGGACGTTCTTATGAGTCTTTGGAGACCCACGGTCATGAGGCACGCCCTTATCGTTGGATGGCTGGCTCTGGGAGTTTGCGGTTTCCCCTTCGCTTCAGACGCCAAAGGCGACACGGCTTCGGTGCCGTCGCCAGTCGCGCGCGTGAGCAAGAAGGGGGCGTGCGGGGACACGGGCGGGGCGGAGGCCAAGACCTGGAGTGCGAAGGTCGCCGACTTGAACGTGAGTTGGCACTATTCGTGGGGATATAGCCTGCCCATGCCGGAGCCTCGGGGCGTCGAGTTTGTTCCGATGGTCTTGGGGCTACAGGGGCAAGACCAAGGCGTTTTCGCAGAAGATCGACGGGCTGAAAGCTGCGAAGGCCGGGGGACTACACCGGAGTCTTCTCGGATTCAACGAGCCGGATGGCAAGGAACAGGCGAACATGACGGTCGAGAAGGCGCTCGAGGCCTGGCCGGAACTCGAGCGCACGAAGCTTCGTCTGGGCAGCCCAGCCGCGGTGCATGCCGACGGCGAATGGATGAAGTCTTTCATGAACCAAGCCAGGGGCAAGGGCTACCGCGTGGACTTCGTCTGCGTCCACATGTACCCAGGGTCGAATTCCGACGCCTTCATCAAGCACATCGAGACCATCCACAAACTGTATGGCAAGCCGATCTGGATCACCGAGTTCGCGGTGGCAGACTGGCAGGCCAAGACCCTTGCACGAAACCGGTACTCTGAGGACCAGGTGCTTGCGTTCATGAAGGATGTCCTCCCACGGCTCGACCAGCTAGACTTCGTGGAACGCTACGCCTGGTTCGGCCCTGGGCCCGAGAATCCGGCCCTGGGCACGTCGTCGCTGTTCAAATCTGACGGCACGCTGACCGCTCTGGGAAAGTTCTACGCCCAGCACCGGAGCCAGTGAGAACACCGCAGCAAAGCTCTTCGCCACTCGCTATGGCGGGCTGCACAGTTCCGTGATCACGTCCCGGAGACCCACAACAACCCGCGCCAAGCGGTCGTTGTTGACTTTGTCGGGCGTGTCCGTCGGACGATGGTAGTGAGGATATCGAAAGGGGGCCGTATCGGTGACCATCACACCGGGATAACCGCACTGCCAGAACGACCAGTGGTCTGACCAGCCCGCGCCTTCCACGCGGTCTGGCACGGCACCTCCTTCCGATGGGAAGGCCGCATGACGGCGGAACGAGCCGACCACTTCCCGGACTAGCGGCATCGACTCGGTATCGCCGATGAAAGCGATGAAGTTGCCCGTATTCGGATAGAACCAACTGAAAGGTGCCGGGTACTTCTGCGTGTTCGGTGCATCGCGAAAGTAGCCCATGGTTTCGAGGGCGAGCATCGCCACGATGTTCTCACCCAGTCGCTTGCATTCC
>Ga0163152_10004238_pt1 | contig 17920 bp, 16 predicted proteins | sample OliLakLV19MP8IB2_FD_148635 | JGI IMG/M metagenome (GOLD analysis project Ga0163152, IMG submission 148635) | Freshwater microbial mat bacterial communities from Lake Vanda, McMurdo Dry Valleys, Antarctica - Oligotrophic Lake LV.19.MP8.IB-2 | ecosystem: Environmental > Aquatic > Freshwater >... | reverse complement strand
ATGTTCGTTTTTTCCCTTGATATTTCATAACCCACGAATGTACTAATCTAAAATCAATTCCATATTTGATTCCTATTTTTCTATAACTGGAATTGCCAGTTAAATAATCGGCTATGATGGCCTCTTTTTCTATTGCTTTTTTGTCCATTTTGTTTACATTTTATTGTAAACCTATTTCAGGACGAGACAGTGACCGCGACTGCGACTGGTTAGGAGTTTGATACCAGAGGGGGAATATTAGGAATGTGGGGGAATTGTTTTGTGGGGCGTGAAATAGGGTGGAATTTGCCTTGATTTGGAAAACGAGGGTGAGAAACGAATAAAAACGCCCTTGTTTTAAAGGTTAGGCAGATTGCTGCTGGAGCAGGGGTGATATTTTCGCAATTCGCGAATTGCGGACTTAAATTATTTTTTCTGATAAGCCTGAAAAATTGACTACGCATACAAAGTATATTCTTCCAGTAATTCTTTTTCTATATGAAAGGATTTAACAGCAGTTAAAGAATAGTTGGCATTCTTGGAAATAAAATATCCCGCCTTAATCCTTTTAAATGCATACATTGGATCTTTGAAGGCGATACAATTACAAACCAAGCTTTTTTAAAGGGGTATTCCGCATACTTTTCATCAAATTGAAATTCTCCATTCGCACGAAATTTTACTTCGAAATAAAACAAATCACCATTTTTCATGCTCTGTACAACATAATCAGGCATAAAACGCAATGCTTTGCCGGTGGTTCTATTATTCTTGTGATTGATTTACTTAAGGAAGGATGAATTCTTTCCAAGCCGTAATTAAAAACGTTGTATCCGCAATTAATAAAAAGATTCTGGATGATGTGTTCGGCGATGCGGCCTTTTAGGGTGTTGAGGTGGAACGCGCTGACCTGGGAGAATGGATTTAAATGTTAGTTAATATCTAATTGAACTACAAATTCTTGTTTACAATTTAAACACTGGTGGATTTGTGTTTGATGTATTGATTTATATAGGTCGAATATAATTTCAGTCCTGCTGCCGCAAGTAGGGCATGTTGTGGGCTGGTCGGTATACGTGAAAACTTCAGAATATAGTCTCATTTTGGTTATTTTAAATATTTTATAAAGTTAGTATTAAAATTAAAGAGTAAAACAAAAATAAAATGAGGTATAACAAGCATTACTTAATTAATTAGTGTCAATTGCGAAGTACATCTACTATATAAATTACTATTCCTGTTTTAATAATCATATTTCTGTAATACCAAGTGATGTTAAATATTCAAAGGTGGAATTATAAAATTCCGGAACTCTGGTATGATCATTGGAATCGCCTGATGGCACGACTATAACCATTCCTTGTCTAGCTCTTGTAAGTAAAACTCGATAGGCGTTTAATAGATATTTTTTTCTTTCTATTTTATGGATATTGTGCCATTTGTTACCAACAAATGAAAAAGTTTGCCATCCATTAGTAGAATATCTAAAATCACCATCCCAAGTTACGCATGCCCAATCTAACTCTAATCCCTGCACATGGAATTCAGTAGCAACATCTTCCAAAAAGTATGATGATCTAACGTCATCCTTTTCATCAAGAAACCAATGAACAGGGTCCATAGGGCTTTTTACATCAATCGCTAATGGCTTCAACCTTTGCGCTTGAGACGAAACAACAATCCCATATCTTTCGGTACCCCTAGCCTTCTCCTTTAACCAAGCTTTCGCTGTATTTATATCTCGAGTTATATAAATTGGATATTTATGATTAATTTGGGAAAAAGTAATTTTCCCATTCTCTATATCTAAATCTAACATTTGCTTAATAAACAATGAAACTTTTTCTGCTCGGAACGACCGCATAGAAACAGAGAGGTGCAAGCTTTCATCAAATTTAATTATTGAATTAAATCGAATCAATTCGATTGTTTTTTGGGCATCATATTCTTTGTCAAACAAATTTGGAGATATATGAATTTCCCAGCTTGGAAATGAATTGTAAATTGCCTGAAGCCATTCTGCAATTCCCGCTTCACCCGTATTAATCTCTTGTCCACCCCCAACTAGACATACAATAAATGCCCAATCGTCATGACGATCCAAACATGAAATTAAGAATTCCGGCTCTGAATAATTAAAATTAGGTTGATTCTTCTTTCTTTTCATAAAATCAACTGTTTGTATCTTATTCCAAGCTCTTTGTGCTTCATCAAAAATTGCTATATGATCATATGGTGCCTTAGAATCAACTAAATAAGCATCTCGATAATGATGTATTATTTGAATGAAACTTTTAACAGTTTCACGTGCTGCAGATTTAGTGATTTTTTTACCTAATAGCTTTTCTCGCTTTACCTTATCCCTCGTAAGTGCTTCTTGCAAAATTGAAACTAATGGTTTGTTTCCAGAGAGAAAAACACTTGAATTGCCTAGGCTTTTATCCAAATGAGTAGTTGCAACTTTAAGTCCAACTAATGTTTTTCCAGCACCTGGCACTCCCGTCACAAAGCAAATTACTTTTTTCCTATTTGTTTTAGCATATTCAATTTTTTCTGATATTGAATCTGTCGTAATACTCAAATTTTTTGCGTCTGCATCATTTCTTGTAATTTCTTCAACTGAATGTTCATTATAAAGATTAACTGCAGCCTCAATTATCGAAGGTGTTGGATGATAACTTCCTTTAATAAATTCCTTAGAAATAGCATGGTCAGCAGTATAAAAATAATTTACCGCATCCACCAAAATTTTTTCAATACCGAATTTATTTGCCTTCAATGGAATAAACAATCCATCTTTATGTGAAGTTGTTAAAAACTGAAAGTGAATTTCATTTGCTTCTGTAGCTACCAATATTGGTACTATTAGAGCGCTGTGGCTTGGTTTATGAAAATTTTTCAGGTCTAATGCATAATCCCATACCTGGTTTATATCATGACTAAAAAATTGCACTTCGCCTACTTTAAACTCTATTAAAAATACAATACCGTTGATTAATATAATTACATCAACCCGTTTGCCCATTCTAGGAATACTAAATTCAAAATAAATTTCTCCATCTAGGTTTTTTAGTTGCTTTTTTAATATTTCAATTTGAACTTTCCAGGATTCAATAGAATTCGAATTTGTATCAAATTTATTTGACAAGGTAATCTTACCGATAATTTCCTCAGTTGATTGGCTTAAAAATTGTTTAATATTGTTACTGTAATAGGCATTTAACATAATGTTAAAATTTTCTTCAAATGTAACAATTAAAATTTCAATTCGATAATTAACAAATTTCAATTGCCAAGTATATCCCTATTTGCAATTGAATTCGCTTCTTTGTATCTAATTTAGAATTTATTTTTAATCTTCGAAAAAAGATTAATTTTCCAATTCATACACATATTTCTCAAAAATATGAAATTCCATCCAGCCGATAGTTTCTGACACACCTTTTTTAAAGGCCTCCAATTCGATTTTAGATTTAAAGGGATATGCTTTAACATTTAATTCAAATTCTTCGTTCGATAGCGGAATATTTGAAATAAATCTATCTACTTGCTCCTTTCCAAAAATAATTTGAATTTTGAAATTCATTAATTGAACTTATTTTATATGTGGTAATTAATTAAATATCATGTGTAATCTCAATTTTTGCTATTGCCTTAATCTTTATGATAGCATATTTTATGGTACCTTTTCCAATAAAGATTTGGCACAATTATAAAACATCCCCTACACAAATTCATCTTCCCTTTATTTTATTTCAATTACTTTAAGATTATAAATTGAATAATCTGATAATATTTCATCAAAAAGTTTCTTTTTAAAATCAGAGCTGCCTAAACGTATTGAAGAGAAGATTTCAATTCTATCATTAATACTTAATTTGTTTAAACTTTCGTCATCACGAAAAAAGTTCATGAAATCATCACTTGTTAGTTTATTTGAACCATTCATTTTACAAGATACTTAAAATTTTTATTTTTCATTGAAATATTCTTTTGGATCCTTTTAGAAATCTAACTTATTACACTTCTTCCGAAAATCAGACCACACGGGTTATAAAAAACCTTGTATGGCAATTTTGTTGTAATATCGTTAAATAAAGTTACCTATTTAAGCAACATTTCGCTCAGAATTAAATAGTAATAGTATTAGTATGTAGTGGCTACACTCATTTAGTAAATCGTATAAGGAAATGGCAAACCTATATTAAATAGCAGATTCCCCCTCCATCTCCATCTCCCCTATCTCCTTCAACACGCCATCCAACTCCTCCAAGGTATTTAAAGTTACCAGTTGGTTTCGGTAGTTGCGGATGTTTGGTATTGCTTTGAAGTAGTTGGTGTAGTGCCTGCGCATTTCCAAAACGCCTAGAACTGGGCCCTTCCAGGCTATGGATTGAATGAGGTGTTCGCGGCAATATTGAACGCGTTCTTCTATGGTGGCGGGAGGAAGTTCGGCGCCGGTGGCGAGGAAATGTTTTATTTCGCGGAAGATCCAGGGTTGACCAATGGCGGCACGGCCTATCATTACGCCATCCACGCCGTAACGGTTTTTCATTTCGAGTGCCTTTTGCGGGGTGTCTACGTCGCCGTTGCCAAAAATGGGAATAGTTATTCTGCTGTTGTTTTTTACTGCTCCAATCAAGGTCCAGTCGGCAGCCCCTTTATACATTTGTGAGCGGGTGCGACCGTGAATGCTGAGTGCTGCAATACCAACGTCCTGCAGGCGTTCGGCAACTTCTACAATGTTTTTAGAGTTATCGTCCCAACCGAGTCGTGTTTTAACAGTAACCGGCAATTTTGATCTTTTTACAATAGAATCGGTGAGGCGTATCATACGAGGGATGTCGCGGAGAATGCCGGCGCCACCATCTTTACAAACCACTTTTTTTACCGGACAACCAAAATTGATGTCGATCAGATCGGGGCCAACTTCCATTATCATGTCCACACATCCTTCCATTACTTCTATGTCGGCACCAAAAATTTGGATACCTAAAGGGCGCTCCTCTTCGTAGAATTCGAGTTTCTTGAGACTTTTTTCTGCGTTGCGGATGAGACCTTCGGTGGAGATAAACTCGGTATACATAACATCAGCGCCGAGTCTTTTGCATAAAACACGAAACGGCGGATCGCTTACGTCCTCCATTGGAGCAAGCAGCAAGGGGAAATCAGGGAGTTGTATGTTGGCTATTTTGGTCACGGTTGGTATTAATCGTTAAAACCTGGTAGGTCTCGGTTTAGTTTCTTTGTTTGTTTATTGCTAGGATTGGTAATTTATTCCTTTCTAAATATCCGGAAAAGACCTCACAGGTTGCTGTTTCGTTAAACCTGTTAGGTCTTTGTTTAGTTTCTTTTGTTGGTTTTATACTGATTGTTAGTTTTTATTTTTAGGGAGGATTTGGAAAAGACCTCACAGGTTGTTGTTTTTGCTCGTTGTATTTTTACGCAAAATTACGAAGTTCCTGTATGTGGGGCAGTATTAAACATATTCATTGGATAGGGCAGCTTTTTATTCTGATCGGATTATACCTGATTGGGGAGTATGTTTTTTTGATGCTCGCGATCGGATTGATCGATAGGATTTATCCGGATATGAACTTTATGGCGTTTGTTACCAATATGAATAATATTACGTCGGCGGAGCAGGTTACGGATAGGCAGGCCGATGCATTAAAAATATATCAATTTATTACATCCTTTGGGCGCTTTTTTTGTGTGGCTTTGCTCTTTATTTATTTTAGCGGAGAAAAATTCATTTCTTATTTACAGCTCAATAAAAAATTGAAATTCAGTTCGGCAATTTTAATATTATTGTTGTTTTTTGCTTCGGTTTCTGTTATCAGTCTTATTAATGAATGGAATCAAAATTTGCATTTTCCGTCAAGTATGGCAGACGTAGAAACAGGCATGCGCAAAATGGAGGACCAGGCAAAAATATTTTCGGATGTGTTTTTAAATACAGCTTCTGTTTCGGGATTGATCTTAAACATTTTATTAATTGGTGTTTTAGCTGCAGTTGGGGAAGAAATATTTTTTAGAGGACTTTTGCAAAATCTTTTTTTAAAAGGAATAGGAAATGCACATGTGGCAATTTGGCTTTCTGCATTTTTGTTCAGCTTCATCCATTTCCAGTTCTTCGGATTTTTTCCACGCATGTTGTTGGGAGCAATGATAGGATATTTATTTTATTGGAGCGGAAGTTTGTGGGCAGCCATACTTGCACATTTTATTAATAATACCGTTTCGGTGGTTGCATATTATTTAGTGAACATACAACTTGTGGACGAAAACATGGCGGAACAATCGAGTGTGGTTGCGGCTTTGGTGTCGGTTCCCTTTGTGATACTTTTATTAATAGTTTTTAAACGGAACGAAAAGGTTAATTTAGCATCCGATGGAGCAGGACTGGATGATGGTGTACTCGACAATGGATAAATTTCGTGCTATGTATATTAAAGAAATACTGGAGAAGGAACTTATTCTTGTAGTACTTTTTAACAAAACGGAAGGCCCCTATGCTCAGGGAATATTACAGGGCGAAATAGAATTATACGTGCATTATAAACAAGCAGAAGTGGCATTGGAATTTATTTATAATTTACCCGAATGAATAATTTAGTTTTAAGAATTATTACTGCATTAATTGGTGCAGCCGTTATTATTGGAAGTATATTTTGGGGAGCCTGGAGCTTTGCTATCGTGTTTATGGTAATTGCTGTATTTACACATTACGAATATATTAAAACAATTCGAAACACAACAAATAAATCTCCAAAATTCGAATTGGTTTATTCCTTATTTGTCGGAATCTATTTTTTGGTGATACGAAACACGATACATTTATTTGATTATGCAATATTTGATCTTATCGCAGATTTTTGGATTGTGTTACTCGTAGGATTTATTATCGCCGAATTGTTTTATAACCGCGAAAACCCTTTTCAGCAAATTGGATTAAACATCTTAGGCATTTATTATATACCCTTTGCTTTTGCTTCCTTTATTCAAATGGGAGTAGCACCTGATCTCACTGTTAACCTCTGGATTGTAATTGGTTTATTATTCCTAGTTTGGTTCAACGATTCGTTTGCCTATTTTGCTGGGAGATTGTTTGGGAAACGCAAATTATTTGAACGTATTTCCCCTAAAAAGACCTGGGAAGGATTTTGGGGAGGTATGTTGATGACAATTGGCTGTTCTATAGGGCTCAGTTTCCTGTTTCCAGAACTTTCTACGATGCAATGGGTGGGATGGTCGGTTGTTGTGGTAATTTCTGCAACACTGGGCGATCTGGCGGAATCACTGTTAAAACGCAGCATACATATCAAAGACAGCGGCTCCATTTTGCCCGGCCATGGGGGCTTTCTCGACCGTTTTGACGGATTTGTAATAGCAGTTCCCTTTTCGGCTCTGTATTTAGAGGTTTTAGTTTACTTTAACTATCTGAACCTCTGAGGGAACAATATTCGACGGCATTTTGTATTACCTTTGCAATCCTAAAACATAAAGGGATCGTACAATGCTGAAATTGATACATAGGGAAGGGCGCAAGATCATCATCGCTTTTTTAGTATTTCTGGTTTTACTTAATTTTTCTATCCACTACTTTTTTCCGGAGGAACGTTTATTTCACCTTCTGCTGTTAATAGCATCGTTGGGAGGAATAATCTTTGTTATGATGTTTTTCCGAAATCCGAGACGTCGTTTATTTATTGAGGAAGGCGCCATAATTGCCCCTGCCGACGGTAAAGTAGTGGTAGTGGAGGAAACCACGGAAGGAGAATATTTTAAGGATAGACGTTTACAGATCTCTATTTTTATGAGCGTTAAAAACGTGCATATTAACAGAAATCCAATTAGTGGACAGGTTAAATACTTTAAATATCACCCCGGAAAATACCTTTTGGCCTGGAATCCAAAATCGTCTACTGATAATGAAAGAACAACCTTTGTTATTGAAGATGAGGACGACAACGTAGAAATTATGATGCGCCAGATAGCCGGAACCGTTGCCAGAAGAATAAAATTTTATGTGGAAGAGGGTGATGAAGTAACACAGGGCAGCGAAATCGGGTTTATTAAATTTGGTTCGCGTGTCGACTTGTACCTGCCTTTGGATTCGAAGGTGGAAGTTAAAATAGGAGAAAAAGTTAAAGGTGGCCAAACAGTTATCGCCAGAGTTGTCAGAAAGAAATAAAAAGTGTAACTTTAACGTAAAATAAAAAATACTAACTATGAAAAAAATAATGTCTATCGCAATTGTAATGGTTTTTGGAATTACTTTTACTTTTGCTCAATCCGCAACATCCAATTCAACAACCTCTACAGCAAAGGAAGACGTTCAGGTTGCTAGTCCTGTTGTAAAAGCAGTTGATGTAAATTCCAGTGCGGCAAAATGTGCTCCTGTTGCAGGAAAATCATGTTGCAATAGTGCAAGTAAAACATCTGCTATAACAAGTGGTGTTGGAACGGAGATTAATACAACGGAAACTACAGCTGCTGAAAAAAGTTGTCATTCTGTTACTGTTGGCATGAGTGCAGCAAAACCGGAAACATCCAGCGTTCCTGTTCCGGAGAAATAAGATTTTTTATTTGATTTAAGAATTAAGCAACGGCGGAAGTCGTTGCTTTTTTTTGTCACCACTTACCATGGTGCATTTGATTTCAGAATATCATTTTTAATTTTACCAATAATCCTGAATTAACCTTTGAGATAATATAAGTGATAAAAGTTGAATCCATTTAACCCGCAATTAAATCCCAATTAATCCGCCAAATCTGCGTCATCAGCTTTCTTTTTTAGGTAGAAAAGATTACATAATCAGGAGAATAAATTGCTATCGAAAATTTTACAAGATCCCTCCGTTTAATTTCCTCTTACCTGCATCCCGCCCAAATCGGCACAGTTTTTATACTCTTAACTATCAATTATAAAACCGAAATCAATGACATTATCCATTTTCAAAAGTAAAACCCTTATTGCCACCATAATTATTCCGGTATTTCTGTTCACTTATTCCTGTTCAGAAGGCGGAGGAATTAATATCTTCAGCATTGAAGATGATAAAGAGCTTGGTGCGCAGCTGGCCGCAGAAATTGCAGCAGACCCTACCACTTATCCAATTCTAGATCCAGTTACCTATGCTGATGCCTATGCAATGGTGTATGATATTCGCGATAGAATTCTTGATGCGGGGCAATTATTCCACACCAATGATTTTGTATGGGAAGTAAAAATTATTAACGACGATGGTATTGTGAACGCCTTTTGCACTCCCGGAGGATACATTTATGTTTATACAGGTTTGATACGTTATCTTGAAGATGAAGCCCAGCTTGCCGGAGTTATTGGTCATGAAATGGCACATGCCGATTTGCGTCACTCCACCGATCAGCTAACACAGGCATATGGTATTTCTTTTTTATTGGCAATTTTATTGGGTGATGATGATAACACACTTGCAGATATTGCTGCAAGTCTTACGCAATTGGCATTTAGTAGGGACGATGAGACTCAGGCTGATGAATATTCAGTGATCTATTTATGTCCCACAGATTATATGGCCTCAGGTTCTGCAGGATTTTTTGAAAAGATAGAATCGGAAGGTGGTTTACAAATTCCGGAGTTTTTAAGCACTCACCCTAACCCTGATGACAGAATTGAAAATATCTATGCAACGGCTGCTGAATTAAGTTGTAGTGGCGAAGGTATTTATGAGGATAGATATCAGGATCTTATTGATGCTTTACCATGATAGCTGAACTCAAAATAATATCATGTCTAGTTAATTTTTTGTAAATCTCTATTAAAATGAGGGGTTCAGATTTAAATTTGCTATCCTAAAAAAAGTAGCAATGGGTAGGTATGGGATACTGATTTATATATATTTTTCTTTTAGCTCAATATTAATCGCCCAAAATGGCAAAATAGAGGGTCGAATTGTTTCTTCTTCCAACACAACTGGAGTTGCTTATGCAACGGTTAAATTTACTAATGAAAATGGTGTATTTAGTAATGAAAATGGCGAATTTTTAATCGAAAATCTACCTCTTGGTAGTTATAACCTGGTAATTACCTGTATAGGTTTCGAAAAGTTGGAGTTGCCTGTAATAAAACTCACAGAACAATCGCCAACTAAAAATTTAATTGATGTGGTTTTAACGGAAAAATCCATTCAGATTGCAGAGGTTACCATTACCGAACAGCAAAAGGTGTACGATACAAGATATAGTGGCACTAATAACGTGATTTCTGTTAAAACAATCCAAAGAATACAACCAATAGGAAGTGAAGAGTTATTAAGAACTTTGCCCGGTGTAAATATCTCCTCTGATATGGAACAAAGTAACCGACCAAATATCAGTATAAGAGGATCAGACCCGCGCAGGTCAAATAAAATATTATTGATGGAAGATGGTTCTCCTGTTTCTCCTGCACCATATCTTGCTCCTGGAACATATTATAATGTACCTGCCGACAGATTAGAAGGAATACAGGTAATTAAAGGCGCTGATGTACTAGCTTATGGATCTAATACAATTTATGGTGTAGTAAATTATATCACTAAAAGACCTCCACAAAATCCTGATTTTTCTTTAAAATTAACAGGAGGCCAACGCGATTATTTTACTGCTGTTGGTTCCTATGGAGGAACATGGAATAAAACCGGTGCTGAAATTCAAACTTTATATAAAAATTTTGGTGGATATATGGATAACAGTGCTATCCGTTTATTTAATCTCTCCGGAAAAATATTCAGTGAATTAGGGGATAAATCCAGTTTGTATGTAAAATTAAATTATCAGAATGAATTTTTGAATACTACCTGGAATGGCAACACCCCTTTTACATTTGATTTAGATCCAACTATAAATCCGTTTGATGCGGATGAATTTACTTCAAGAAGATATGGAATTGATGGGGTATATAGCTACAATTTTGATACCCATAAAAAATTACAAACAAAATTATATTTCAGTGATTTTTATCGCGACTGGTGGAAACAAAATTCTACTGTAGTAGCTGCATCTGATGTGGAAGAATATGTTGGATCAGAAATATTTGAAAACAGATATCGTTTTCTTGACGGGTTAACTTTTGGTTCCGACGATTATGTTCGGGTAGGTAAAGTTGTAAACGGAATTGAAAGCAACACAGATAGCAGATGGCAATATCGCGTGTATGGATTGCAAGAAAAATATGTTCAGCTATGGGGGAAAAATGTATTTGAAGCAGCGGTAAAATGGCATAAAGAATATTATAACGACGTTGTAATTTCAGGAGATTCCAGCCGATGGGCCCGCAGCGGAAGACTTACCCGTGATGATGTTTTTGAATTAAATGCCTTTTCTTTTTATTCCAGAAACAGTTTCGAGTTCGGAAAATTTTCAATTGTGCCTATCATACGTTACGAATTAATTTATCTGAATAAAATAAATGAACTTGCTAACGCTACAAATCCCGGAACCAATGCAACAGATTTTAATAAAATAAAAAATAATTTTGATCAATTCACACCCGGTATCAATCTTATTTATAGAGATATAAAAATAAAAAAATCAACATTCGAAGTGTATGGTGGTGCTTACAAAGGATTTTCGTCTCCAACTACAGCAATTTCATTTAATGAAGTTACAAATGGAGAAGTTGTTCCTGCCGTAGATATTGCAAATCTTGAACCGGAAGTAAGTTTTAACCAGGAGATCGGTTTGAGAATGTATCAAAAAAATCAATTTATTAACGGACAATTATCCGTATTTAACACCTTTATTAATAATTACTATTCTCCGGCGCGTTCACAGGCTTTCCAAACTTTAGGAACAGTAAGAATGAATGGAATAGAACTCGCAGTAAATATTGATCCTTCCAAAACCTTTAAATCTGCCAATCAAAATTTTAATGTCGGAATTTCTGTAACTTATATGAATTCAGAAATTACCGGTGGTTCTATGGTGGATGGCGATCTGTTTGCAGGGACAGTATTTCATACCGATGCAACAAAGGAGGAACTTATTGAAAAGATAAATACCAATAGAGCTGCTTATACGGTTTATAATGGAGAAGATATTAATACAAACGAAATATTCACTATCGATGATTTTTCAACAATTACTAAAGTAAAAGTAGAGTTCGGTGAAGGAATGGTTGAAAATTATGAAGTCCCCTATGTTCCAAGTCTCTTATTAAATATTTCCCTGAATTATAAAATTAAAAAAATTGGTTTTGGTGTGAATTACAATTACGTAAGTGAACAATATACCGAATATCTGAACTTTGAAAATGAAACCGCAGATGGTGGTATCGGTAAATTACCGGCATACGGGGTACTTGATGCAAATGTGGAATATAATCTTCCTATAAAAAATAGTTTAAACTCTGTCACGCTCTTTGTTGCAGGAAAAAATATTACCAACGAAATTTATAAGGCATCCAGATTAAACAGAGCAACCGGTGGAATTTTTCCTGCAGGATTCAGACAAATTAATGGTGGATTGCGATTAAATTTTTAAATTATTCGTCCTCGAACTCACAAATTTCATTACTTCGACCTCACAGGTTTCAGAAACCTTTTTTAAATAAACAAAAAATAACATGCGAATGTAATTGTAATTAAAATTTTACCCTTAACTTTCACCTAAATACCTTTTTTATGAGATGTTTTATTTTGATGGTTTTTACTTTTTCAACCTTCTGGGTTACAGGCCAAACAGCTGCACTTCCTGCGCAACCTAAGTTAATTGTAGGCATTGTTGTAGATCAGATGAGTTACGAATTTTTGTATCGTTATTCTGATGTTTACAGCGACAATGGATTTAAAAAATTATTGCGCGATGGATTCAGTTGTGAGAATACGAATTTTAATTATATTCCTACCTATACAGGTCCCGGACATGCAAGTATTTATACAGGTTCGGTTCCTGCAATAAACGGAATTGTGTCAAACGATTGGTTCAATGAAAATACAAATTCCTATACCTATGTAGTAGACGATAAAGATGTACGTATAATAGGTGCAGATACCACCGGAGGCCAAATGTCACCAAAAAATATGCTCACTACTACAGTTACTGATATGTTACAACTGAGCAATCAACAACAATCAATAGTAATTGGAATTGCACTTAAAGATCGGGGCGCAATACTTCCGGCAGGACATACTGCTGATGCTGCTTATTGGTACGATGGAAGAGTTAATGCATGGGTAACAAGTTCTTATTATATGGATACTTTGCCAAAATGGGTGCAAACAATTAATGCAGAAAAACAGGCGCAGAATTATATGAATAAATATTGGAATTTATTTCTACCCGCAAGTGCATATAAATCATCCACTGCCGACAGTGTTCCCTGGGAAACAATTTATATCGGAGAAGAATCTAATGAGTTTCCGCACTACATGTTATTTAATGGCAACAGCGAAAGTATAAAAGCTACACCTTTTGGAAATACGATGACAACCTCCTTGGCGCAGGCTGCAATTAAAAATGAAAATATGGGAAAGGATAATATCACCGATTTTTTATGTGTGAGTTATTCTTCCACCGATTACGTGGGACATGCCTATGGCCCGCATTCCATGGAAGTGGAGGATACCTATTTACGTCTCGACAGAGATATTGCTTCCTTTTTAACCTATCTGGAAACTACAGTAGGCAAAGGAAATTTTATGGTATTTCTCACCGCCGATCACGGGGTTTCTCCTACTCCGCAATATATGCAGTCGCTCAATATTCCGGCAGGTACAACTACGGAAGGGGAAATGGTAGCAAAAATGAATACTATTCTTCAAAATAAATTGGGTGAAGGTCCATGGATAAAAGCCTATACCAATCAACAAATTTATCTGAACGATTCTCTGTTAAATAAAAAAGGTTTAGAGAAAAAATATATTTTTAATTTAATGCACAACGACATGCTCAAAATTGATGGCGTATCTTATTTTTTATTAATAGAAGATCTGAGCGGTTCAACATTAAATGCTGATGTAAAAGAATTGGTAATTAACGGTATTTATCCAAAACGTTCCGGGGATATTCAATTATTATATGATCCCTACTGGTTTGAAGCATACAGGGCTTCAGGCACAACACACGGGTCTCATTTTTCGTACGATACCCATGTTCCGCTCCTGTTTTATGGATGGAAAATTAAAGCCGGTGAAACACACCGGGATATTGGTATTACAGATATTGCACCAACTATTTCTGCTTTATTGAGAATTTCAGAACCAAATGGTTGTGTAGGAAATGTGATCACGGAAATAATAAAATAATTTATTACTTAATTAATTTATATTCAATTTTTTGGGTACCAATATCATCAGAAAAATAAATTAATCCTAACCCCTTTGCGTAAATTCTTTTGCCAACTGTATTAATTATTGTATCTTTTCTGGCATCAGAAAATACAAAACTGGTTTTATCGCTATAGGTAATTACCAAACAATCTTGTTCATTTTTCGGCATGGTATCTATAAGTTTATATTCATACATCAGATTATTCTGCACATACATACTAACCGCAGTATCCAGTTTAAAATGAACACTTGCATTTATTGAACTTACCTCCTCACTTATTGGCCATTTTGCCGAATTTCCAAAATCAATAGGAAGCTCCACCGAATTTCCCAAAGAGTCGATCTCATAAATATATTGTCCCATTACTTCTACCATATTTTCTGTATAACGCTCCACACTTTTATTTATCGGTAAGGAATCAATATTTGTCCATAGATATTCAAACTCCCAGGTGCTATCGTTAATACTTTCCCAACGCTGCGTGATAAAAATTTTTGTAATGGAGCTATCAGTTATAGATTGATATTCGCGAAAATTGTAGTTGGTGTCATTGTCCCATTTCATATATTCAATGATGCCGGTTTCAGTGTTTTTTTCGAATTTACACTGAATAAATAAAGTTAAAATAGAGAGGTAAAACAAGTTTTTCATAGTATAAAGTTAGGCTGAAAATACACAATTTCTAATTGTTTGGCTTTGGATATAAAATTGTCAAAAGCAGCATACTCCTGTTTCAACTTTGACATTTTTTTCCGAAATTTGTATCCTCAAACTCTTTCTATGCAAAAAAAGATCGGACTTATAATCGTTGGTGTTTCAGTTTTGTTGACATTTATTGTCATGGTGATCGTGTTTAACCGACAGAAAGACGATTCGAATTATCATCCATCTCAACCCAAACCGGAGCCTAAGGAATTTACAAAAATGATGGAGGAGGGTGAAAAAATGCAAAGTGAAAGAGAGGCGTTTTTTAATTTGATGCACAGGGCAGCACCGGAAACTAATTGGAAAAAAATGGATGCGGATCTTCGTTATAACAAAATGAAAGAACGCGCAGGTTATTATAATTTGAAAACTACCGATGAAGATTGGGATACGCTTGCAAATGGAAATGTTGTAGGCAAATGGAATGAAATTGGAAGTTTTAATACCTCGGGAAGAATTTGGGCAACGGATGTTGATTTTGAAAATGAAATTGTTTATGCATTCACCGATGGTGGAAGTTTATGGAAAGCAGATCTTGATGGTTCAAACTGGAGTGTGATAAATGATAATTTCAAAATTGCTGCAACAAATATGTTGAAAAAGGTTGATGATAGATTAATAGTTTCAACCTATCAATGGGGTGTTCAGGGGATTTTTTATACAGAAGATGAAGGTATTTCCTGGACTGAAACTACCGGTCTTGAAAATGTAGAAGCATGGGGTTATATCGGCGATGCAGAAATACTCAACGATGCCGATCGCACCATTTATGTTTTAGCATTAGAATGGGATTATGTGAATTGGTGGGATCTGATATCAATTTATCGATCAACAGATCATGGAACTTCTTTCGAAAAAGTTATTTCCTATGATGTGCCAACTTATGGTGGCATGAATCATTTCGTTTTATATGCTTCTCAAAATGGCGACGGAATATGTTATTTTATTGAAAATAATAATTTTTATTCTTTAGGTGTTGATGGAATTCCTGTACTTACAGGAACACTTCCCATAAGTGACGACGGAGATATTATGTTGTGCGGATTTGAAGGTGTTACGGAGGATCATTTTTATGCTGCACATAATAATTATTCTTCAGGACAAACAGATTTTTATACTTCAGATGATAATGGTGTAAACTGGGAATTAACAAGTTCGGGTGTGGTAGAAGAAGGAAATTTTAGCAAGAACAGTTTTTATTGTTCCCAAAAGATAGAAGGATATTTATATTATGGCGGGGTGGATAGTTATAGAAGTTTCACCGGTGGCAGTACCTGGGTGCGCAATAATTATTGGTATGAATATTACAATGGAAATGAATTGGAAAATTTGCATGCGGATATTCCATTTATCAGATCATTTATGGATACTTTATCCGGTGAAGAATTAATTATGGTGAGTACGGATGGTGGATTATATAAATCGGAAAACAACGGGTTAACCTGGCTCAATATCACCTATGAAGGAATGCGGAATGCACAATATTATGATGTATATACTTACCGGGATTTAACAGATATAATTTATGCAGGTGCACAAGATCAGGGTTGGCAACGCAGTGTTTATGATCTTGATGGCAATTATTATTTCGATCAATTAATAAGTGGTGATTATGGTCATATTGTTTCACGCAGCGGAGGCGGAAATTTATGGTGTGTGTATCCCGGATTTGCAATGTATATTAATGATGCATCAACGGGCGACAATATGTTTTTCTGGGATTTCCAAGGATATGGACATCTCTGGATGGCGCCTGTAATGCAGGATCCATGGGATGATGAAGTTGCATGGTGGGCCGGAGGCAGCGATGCAGGCGGCGCATATTTATGGCGATTGGAAAGAACTTTTGGAACTATAAATGCAGTTAAACAAACCAAGAATTTTTCAGTAGCCGGAGGTGGTTCCATTTCTGCAATTAATTATTCTCCTATTGATAATAATTATTGGTATTTATTAACCAGCGGCGGAACATTTTATACTTCAACTGACGCCGGTGAAAGCTGGGCATTATCTTCGGGTTTTTCCGGACCGGGACCTCAATATTTTTACGGCGCTGCAATAGAACCATCAAAAACACAATTGGGTGTTGTATATATTAGTGGAAGCGGATACGATAATCCGGCAGTATATAAAACAGAAGATAATGGAGAAACATTTATTGCATTAAGTAATGATTTGCCTTCAACCCTGGTGTATGATCTTGCAATTTCAGAAAATGATAGCTTATTATTTGCTGCAACAGAAATAGCTCCCTATGTGTATGTTTTAGCGGAGGATAAATGGTACGATCTTTCCGGTTTAGATGCTCCGTTACAAACTTATTGGAGCGTGGATTATATTGAAGAAATAAAAGCAATTCGTTTCGGCACTTATGGCCGCGGTGCATGGGAATTTAAATTATATGAAGAGCCTGTTGAAATTATAGAAGTTGATCAGAAAAATATTTTATCTATTTATCCAAATCCTGCAAGTAATGTTGTGCATATAAAAATAAATACATTTATTCCTGATGCTACTATAGAATTATTGGATATGAATGGCAATATAGTACTTAAAAAAGCAGCCGCTTTTAATAAGGGTATAAATTACAACCTTCCATTAAATGAAATACCAAAAGGAGTTTATTTTATTAATATCATCGATAATGGAATTAATAAAACGAGATATGTGGAGAAAGTGGTAGTTGGGGAGTGGTGAGTTGGCATGACAGCAGAATCAAAACTTAGGATTTATGGAATGAGTAATGAGTTATGAGTTATGAGATGCATTTTGATGGATGGATGTTATTGCTCCTGACTAATGACTATCGACAATTTGGGGAGTGGTGAGTTGGCATTACAGCAGAATCAAAACTTAGGATTTATGGAATGAGTAATGAGTTATGAGTTATGAGATGCATTTTGATGGATGGATGTTATTGCTCCTGACTAATGACTAT
>Ga0163152_10004236_pt1 | contig 17925 bp, 11 predicted proteins | sample OliLakLV19MP8IB2_FD_148635 | JGI IMG/M metagenome (GOLD analysis project Ga0163152, IMG submission 148635) | Freshwater microbial mat bacterial communities from Lake Vanda, McMurdo Dry Valleys, Antarctica - Oligotrophic Lake LV.19.MP8.IB-2 | ecosystem: Environmental > Aquatic > Freshwater >... | reverse complement strand
CGTGATCGCACCGGCATGTTGCTCCTGATCGTTGTCTTCCCACTCGATGCTTACGGCACCATCGAAGCCGACGCGATTCAACTCGATGAAGATTTCTTCAAGCGAGTTTGCATCGCGGGCGGTGCCTGCCGTGACGAAGTTCCAGCCGTTATCGCGATGACCCATCGGGCGATGTCCGCCAAGCCGGCCCGCGCGAGTATGTTCGCGAGCCACCCAAACGCCCTTCACATGGGCACAGTGGATAAACTCCGGGAATTCACGAATAAACTGAACGACTGAGACGTTCTGCCATTCCAAATGCGAGCCGTCCAGATTGAAGCCGACCACCCCCTCGTAGCCCTTTTTGCACATGAAGTTGATGTAATCGCTGGCACTTTCGATATCGCCCATGGCCCGTTCGCTGGGGTGACACTCGAGGTCAAAAGTCACGCCATACTTCTTGCATTCATCCCAAACCGGGCCGAAGCGTTCGGCAATCAACTCCAGGCTCACTTCTCGAACATCCGGTATTTTGTGGCCATCCATCGAATCCGGAAGAGGCGGAAAGAGAAACCAATGACTCCAGCAACCCGCCGGCGAGCCGACAAAGCCGGGCAGGGCGACCTTGCGGTCCTGCAGTTTGCTCATGTGGCCGGCGAGTCGAACACAAGCGAGCAGATCCTTCTGAGATTGCTCGTGGATGAGCTTGCCGACGTTAGCAGGCACGAAATAGGGGTCCGTTCGCGGCGGCGTGTTTCCCGCGTCACGCCAAGCCTTGTAAAGCTTGCGAGCTTCGGTGTTGCCGCCCTGGAAATTCAGCGACTTTGCCGAAGGTTCGTCGCCCAGGCATTGCCCTTGCAGGTGAGTCGCGATCGTGAAAATCTCCAGCCCATGTTTCTTGGCAAGTTCAACGCGTTGCTTGGCATAGGCGGCGGCACCGGCATCCGAATCACACTGGCGCAAATCGAGTTCCCAGGAGGCTTCCTCCCAGCCATCGAAGCCCGAATCGGCGACGAATTTGACCCACGGATCGTAAGGCATGTTGCCAAACTGCCCGCGGACCAGGCCGATTTGGTGGTAAGAACCCTTGCCATAGCGATGATTAGACGTTTGCTTGAAACCCATGGGAGAGGCCCTTCGGTGCGAGTTTTGATCGTGTGTGGAAAAGTGTACGCGAGGAAGGGCGGACAGCAAGCAGTTAGGGAAATGCAGCCCGAATGTCAGCGATTGCCTGAGCGAGACGGGCGGGGTCGGCTTCGATGGCGTCAAGTACACTCAACGCAAAACGAGTCTCGCGAATAGCATTGATGGTGGCGACTGAATTTCTGAAGAACAAGATTGGCGAGAGGTCGTAGTCGGCCTGATTGCGAAGCCCAGAGAGGCTTTGGAACGTCAGATGGATCTGATTTAGATCCGAGTTCTTAGGCCAAGAAAATCGCCGCGAGACATCGATATGCGAACTCCGCGGAGCAATAACGAACCCCCATCGACGCAGAGATTCACGGCATTCGAGGTACAGCGCATAGTATGCTCGGCTAATTCCGGACCGCCAGTCGGACTCGTCTTGCAAACGAGAAAGGCGATCTGCAGTGGCAAGGAACTCTCGACCCCGCATTTCATTGAGCCTCGTACGCAGCCAGGACCACGAAGGAATAGAGTTCTCGCCCAGAAAATCGCTGGAGCGCCCATTTCGACCATCGCATAAGTGGGGTCGGATCGCTCGGCCCCTCGTCAGGCAGCGAAACCAAGCAGACGACTGTCGTGTCCGAGTCTTCCTCGACTCCATAGTCCAATTCGCACTCGATTCGAAGTAATTTTGGAAACACCTCAGGCAGTCCTTCCAAAATCGCTGCGAAAATCTCGTGTTGTCCCAAACTCGCAACGAAGTCGTTCACGTCCTGTGGAATCGTCACTGGTATTTCAATTGCAATCATCGCTCATCCTCCAGAAACTTCACCCCTGTGCATTCACCATCTTAACAAATTCCCGCATCCACGCCGGGCTGTCGTGCCAGGTTCTCGACGTCACCAGGTTGCCGCTCACGACTACTTCGCGATCGACGTAGGTGCCACCGAAACTCTCGACATCCAGCTTGCACTTGGCAACTGTCGTGGCTACCTGCCCCTTCAAGACACCCGCAGCCGCGAGAATCTCGATGCCGTGACAGACCGACGCCACGGGCTTGTCCCACTCGAAGAATTGTTGGGTAAGCTTCAGAAGGTCGGCATCATAACGCAGATATTCAGGTGCCCGGCCACCGCTGATGATCATTCCGGAAAATTCCATCACCGTAACTTCACGAAAGGCCACGTCGGCCGCCAACTTGTAACCGGGAGATTCCACCGTAATATCCCAATCGGGGTGCCGCTCGTGCTGAACCATGTGGTAGACTCGTTTTTCGGGCCCGCCGACTCGGACCGTGTACCCCTCCTCCCGCAAGCGGAAGAGTGGATAGAACGTATCGAGAACCTCGGCTGCGTCGCCGATCACTAGAAGAATGTTTCCCTTGCTCATGGCACTCCCTCCCGTGTAAGTTGAATGAGTATGAACGAGATTCTATCGCCGGCCGATGTAAGTGTGACCATCGAATTCCATGGCCTCGCCCGCCAGAAGGCGGGGCGTGCCGACCTGGCCATTCCGGGATTAACCGTGGCTCAGTTGCTCGATCATGTCGAACGCACCTGTCCGGGCTTGGCTGGATTGCTGAATGACGATGGGTCGATATCGCGAAAGTATCTCGTTTCCTTGAACGGAACTCATTTCATCGACGACCCGGCGACGATCGTGCCCACTGGAACACGGTTGCTCGTTCTTGGCGCAGAGGCGCAGAAATAATCGGTCTACAGCACGAGGCGTCATTGCTTACACTTCAAGAGTTGTCTCACACCCCTTGTACAACTGCCTCATCGAAGTAAGCAGCGGAGCCGAAGGCTCGCATGCCGATTCGGCCAGTTGCGTATCGGCTATCGGTTGCACTGCCGAGTTGTGTGAAGGTATTTCCATTCGTTGAAGATTCGGCGACGAGTTGATTGCCGACCATTGTTAATCGCAATTTCACCCAAGTGCCTGCCGTGTATGCAATGGTTCCACTTGCGAGTTGCGACCAGGCATTGCCGTCGCGCGCGTTGAGGAACCAGCTCGTCTGCCCTGCGGTGTTCTTTTTGATTTCAAGTTGATAGTAGTGCGTCTTGTCGGTGACCCGGCCAAGAATCCCCACGCCGCCGTTCATGTTGACGAGATTAACCCACATGGATGTTGAGTAATTGCTCCACGATACCGTGGCCGCAATACTCAGTGACTCGGTGCTGCTCGTCGTATTACTCACCTTGCTTCGGCCCGCATAACTCGCGACCATTCCCCAAGTGCCCGAGGATGGACCCCAATTGCCAAGGCCGGCATCAAAGGAATCAGTAAACAAGATTGGACCGCCAGCCGTTGGCGTGAGTTGAGTTTGCGGTATTACAACAAACTGTGATTGTCCTGGACGCTTCCATTCCAGTCGTGAGACTGCCCCACCTGTGTTGTCGAAAAATTCCATTCGCACGTCGTATCGCTGCCCAGACGTCAGTGTGATGGCGGTGGCCGTATCATAAGTCCCGGCGTGATTTGTCCAGTTGTTCACGAGTTGTTGGCCATTCACCCAAAGCCTAACGCCGTCGTCCGAGTAAGTGCGAAAGATATAACTTCCGGTTTCAACTGCTTGCACGCGGCCAGTCCATTTCACGGAAAATGAATCCGCGCCAATATTCGCGGCTGGCGATTCGGGCCAAAAGAAATCGATTACACCATCGGTTCGTGCAATCGAAGTGCCGGTGAAGTTCGCGTTGTCGAAAATCAACGTTGTTAGTCCCGTGTTGCCAAAGGTCGTCGCTTGTTCAGTATTCGAAAAAGAGGAGTAGCCAGCCGCATTTGTAGCACGAACACGATAGTGGTATGCCACGCCCGAAGCGAGCCCGCCATCGCTGTATTGATTCGTGTTTGCGGCCAGGTTAAATGTTGTGAACCCACTCGTAAAAGTAGAAGTTGTGGCTCGTTCGAGAACATACATCGTCTCGTTGATAGCTTGATCGATCCAGTTCACGCGAATCGCGATCGAAGAAAGAACCGTGGCCGTGAGGCTGATTGGCGTCGCTGGAAGGGCACCACTATTGAAGATTGATACTTTTGAGAGTCCGAACGTTCCGGACCGAGCATGCAACACAATTCCGTGTACGCCGGCGGAAAGATTGCCGAGTGAAACGATCGAAGTCTCGCCGGAGGTGGGCACATCCCAGATACCGAATGATTTTCCATCGACAAAGATTTCGACCCGACCACCATTGCTGGCAGTCGCAGTCGCACGAATACTGTAGTTGCCGGCCGAACCCAGGCGGAAGGTGGACCCATTCCAGTTCTGAGTTAACGAGTTGGCCTTCATCGAATCAATATGGCCCTGATTGCTTGGGATGTTAAAATCGCTGACTGATAAATCGGCAGGGGCAAGCTTGCCATAATTCACTGCTACGGCGGACGCTGCGTTGAGATCGGCAATCGCTCGCATTTTCTGCGTGTCGAGTGTGAAAGGATCCTTCGTTAATCCCCACTGGCAGCCGCCGGTCGAGGCGAAGTACATGAGAAGGTCGCCACCGGCCGCAGTCCAGGTGTTGTGATTCTGCACCAACTCCGTTCTCATGCGGGGATCCGACCAGGCGGCCTCTAATGTCGAAGTCGGCACGCCGAGATTGTTGACAATATTGTCGAGACTTGGCCCGCCCTCGTAGGCGATGCGTTTCAATCCGAACGACGCGACCCAGTCCATGTCCTTGCGAATGTTGGCGTCAAAGTTGTAAGGCATCGTGGCGAAGATCTGATCCACCGTGATGTTGGTGCCGATTGTCCAGTTTGGATCTTCGTAGGCCGAGCCACCCGCACCATACAAGTAGTAACTCACGGGCCGGGGCGTGGATTGATAAGTCGATGAGTTGAAATAATCTTCGATGTAATCCAGTCCCCGCGCCAGCCAGCCTTCCGTCCAGCCGAGTTGGGACATCATGACCGGGCGAACCCGTGTCATCATTTGCGAGTCGCCGAACACATTCCGGAATATATTGCTGACTTGCACCGAACGAAGGGCTATACGCCGGCGAGCCAACTCCCAGCCGATATTGTCCTGAGTTGGATAGACGCCATCATAATTGAGAGGCGAATTGGGATTGGCTTGAACCTCTGCCACGGCCGCGTCGCGGTTGGCTACGCCGGGGAATGGGCCCCAGGTGTTCCACAGCTCATTGCTGTATTCGAGATAGATTTTTCGGCCCGGCTCCAGTGTGCTTTTCAGCATAGTGGCCAGTTGTGTGACGTACTCATCGTTGGCGGGAAATGGAATGTTGACCCAGGCATCCTTGTCAGTTTCATTCCAAAACTGAACCGCATATTCCCAGGCCATGCCACGCGATGCACCAATTGCCGCCTGAGATGCATAATTCGCAGGCCGGCGATTCGACCAGACACCGTTCAAATCGGTATCGCCGTTGGAACCCGTTGCATCCATCATGCGGACGACGGAGAATTTGCTAACCAGATCTTTGAGGGGCTGAGTAAATGTGACCGCCGGATCGTAACTCGTCGTTGATCCCGGAGCGATCGGCCGCATCAGCTTGATATTCGTGACACCCGTGTTCAGCGAGCTGTTAGCAGTTCGACGTGTGGTTGCGAGATTCAGAAGCAGGCCCGCGCCATCGCCGGGATAATAAATGATCTTGGCTGTCGTGGTGTTCGTTGTGGAACTGTAGATTTTATTTTGAACCACCGTGGCACCCCACATGGTGGTGATGTCTGCCTGGCCCGTGAACGACAGTCGATATGTCCCGTTCATGTTGCCAATACCATGCCAGAGCACGATACTCGCATCAGTGGCGGGCCAACCTTTACTATCGATTGGCGGGGCACCTTCATGCGTGAAGAGAGAGCTTGGCCGGCGGGCCGACTTCATCGCATCGGCAAAGATGCGGTCAGTGGCCCAGTCCTCAACACCACCAATATTCACGCCCATCAGATTCGCGGCAGGAATCTCGCGGGATTCCAGTTGCTCGCACTGGAGTCGAACGGGCTTGGCTAAGCGCGGGCGCATAAGCGTGCCTCCAACGGCATATCACAGGTGTTAATGGTGGTTGCGAACTCAATACCCGCCGCAGGGAAAGGGCGGCGGCGAACGTCACTACCCGATGGAGGTCTGAACCTCACTCAAGTTGGAGTGGACTCATTGAGCCGGGCCGAAACGTTGGGCCAGACACGAAGCGTCTTCAGGCCACATCCATCTCTAGTTCATCAATGTTGAGTGTCAAACCTGTTCCGTTCGGAACGAATATGAGGGCAGCCGCTACAACCGTTAGATTCCGAAAAAGTGATAGATCCTGACTTGAGTCATCGCGGCAGCCACCGCTCGACGATCTCGTGAAAGCGAATGGGACACTGAAGCTTATCGAAGGCCTCGGTGGTTCGCCGCGAAAGCAACTCGTAAGAAGTTGGCTCCTCGATCAACCGTGAAATCAGACCTGCCAAGGCCGGCGCATTACCGGCCGGAAAGTATTTCAGTCCTTCCCCGTCATTCAGAACCCGAGTGAAGACCGGGTGATCGCTCGCCAGAATCGGTGTGTGAGCCGTTAGAGCTTCCGTCAGCGTTAATGGAAATCCTTCCGGGAACTCGTGCCGTGTCGGGACGCAAACGAACGTGGCACTCGCCATTTGCCGGAAGACCTCGTCATTGCCAACACGGCCCAGGAAACGCACCGAATCGCCTAAAATTCGCGCTCGATTCTCGAAACCCGCAAGATCGGGACCCGTTCCACAAAGAGTGAGTTGAATATCCCGCGCCTTCAATTGAATCGCGGCATCGATCAGATCGCCCACGCCCTTGGCCTGACTCATTGCTCCGGCATACACGATCTCCACTCGGCCCGGGGAAAGTTGCCGGTAGGGAAAGTCCGCAGGGTCTCGGGCGAGCGGGTAATCCCACGCGATGCCTTTTTCAGGCCGAAGCCCCGCCTCGATCATGGAGTCGGTCGCGGGTTGTCGATGATTCCCGGCCGCGAAGATGAGCGGATCGTTCAAGCTCCTCACAATTCGAGTTGTGAGGAATCGATCGTATCGCCGCAGGTTAGGAAAGAAGCCCGCGAACATTGCCAGTGTTTGCCAGCGATGCCTGAGAGCTGCCCGCAGCAAAGTGGCCGCGAGGAGTGAACCCGTTCGCAACAGGAAATGCGTTGGGCGGAATTTCCGAAGTTCCCGGACAATTTGGTACGCCCAACGAAGTTGTCGGAATGTTCCGAGTTCACCAGGCAAAGATTTGGGTTCAGGCAGGCCGACAAGTAGGCCATCAGCCTGGATTTCACGATGGTTTGGTGCATTCAGACTGATTACGAGATGCGGCCGAGTGGACATCCACTCATCCAGAAAGCCCTGGCTGTAGTGCATGCCGTAGTAGGGCTCTGGCTGGCCCGTGGCCCGAAGCCGGCGTGCCTCTCGCACGTCCCCATGTTGCACGACGGCAATCCGTGGCGTCATCCGATCCTCCCTGCGCATCGGATCATGGTATTAAGGAACTTTCGTGAAGGCCCCGGATTAAGCTTGCGGAAGTGCTTGCTCCAACCCTACAAAGACTATCTGCACGGCGGATCCTACCTCCCGGCACGCTAATGTCTTATTTTTCACCCGGACGCTTCGCCGTCCTGGCTTTCATTGCGCTCGCTTCTAACGCCTTCGCCGGCGATTGGCCCGCCTGGCGGCACGACGCCCAGCGATCGGGGGCCGCGTCGGATAATTTGCCACCGATATTAAAATTGCAGTGGAAGCTATCACTGCCGACGTTGAAACCTGCCTGGCCCGATCAGCCGATGATGCCATTCGATGCGGCTTACGAGCCAGTTGTCGTCGGAGAACAACTTTTCGTTGGCTCCTCAAGAACAGACAGCCTGACCGCGTACGACACTCGAAGCGGCGAGCAACGCTGGCGGTTCATCGCCGATGGTCCGATTCGATTTGCTCCGCTTTGGCACTCGAATCACCTCTATCTCGTTTCCGATGATGGACATCTTTATTGTGTTGATGGCGCGACTGGCAGCCTGAAATGGAAGTTTCGGGGCGGACCAAGCGATCGGCGTATTTTGGGTAACGATCGGCTCATCTCAACCTGGCCGGCACGCGGGGCCCCAGTTATTGCCGATGGCACGGTCTATTTTGCAGCCAGCATTTGGCCGTTCATGGGTGTCTTCATTCACGCGCTCGACGCGGAAACGGGCAAGGTTGTGTGGACCAACGACGGGGATGGTTCAATCTACATCAAGCAGCCGCACTCGGCAGATTCTTTTGCTGGTGTCGCTCCGCAAGGGCCGATGAGCATTGCCGGCGATCTGCTCCTGATACCCGGAGGCCGATCGGTTCCCGCCGCATACGACCGCAAGACCGGTCGACAAAAACACTTTCTCTTGAACGAGAACTCAAAGAAGGGCGGAGGCCACACTGTTGCTGTCGCAGGCGAGGTTTTCTTCAACGGGATAGGAGCTTTTGCTACGGAAACGGGCAAATTTCTAGGTGCATTTTCGCCGCTGGTCGTGACCACGAAAGACACGGCCTACGTGCATCAGTCGAACGAGATTCGTGCAATCAACCTCAAGACTGCTGAGGTCAAACCCACCAAGTGGAGGCCGCAGATCGAAGGGGTAGCCAAGGTTCCCGGCGTGACGGCGATGATCCTTGCGGGGAATCGACTGTATGTCGGGCGGTCTGGCAAGATCGCTGCCCTTGCCTTGCCCTTGCCAGAGGAACTGCTTCTCGAGACCGATTTCGCGTGGGAAGCCGACATCGAAGGCACGCCGCTCAGCCTCGTGGCCGCCGATGATCGGCTGTTTGTTTCCACGATGGAAGGACGCATCTACTGCTTCGGCGCTGCCGATGCCGCGACGTTTGATTTTAACCTGCCGCGACCCATGAAGGTGGAAGCGAAGGAGAGCACCCACTCCTTCACCGCCCGCGAAATACTGAAATACACGGAAAACCCCGAAGGCTATGCCGTGGTTTGGTCGGCCGACGTGCCGTTCCTGTCGCAACTGATTCGTTCCTCGAAGCTGCACGTGATCGCGATCGGTGCCGATCCAACACGCGTGAAATCTGCTCGAGAAGCGTTGATTGCAGAAAACTTGTATGGCGAACGATGCTCTGTTCACCTCGGCGAGCCCGGCAAATTCCAGCTTCCGCAGTATCTTGCATCCCTGATGATTGCTCCCGATTGGAAGCCGGAGGGGCTTGCTCGTGCCTACGAATCGCTGCGGCCATATGGCGGAACACTGTTTCTCCCGATGGAGGAATCGAAGTCCCCACCATTTCTTGCCGCAGCGAAAGAACTGGCCAACGCGGTTGTCACGAAAGTCGAGAAAGGCCTGCTGATCGTCCGCGAAGGGGCGTTGCCTGGTTCTGCACCCTGGACTCACGAACACGCGAATGCGGCGAATACGCGCGTTTCCATGGACTCGATCGTGAAGGCCCCTCTCGGCGTACTCTGGTTTGGAGGCACGTCGAACGAGGGAATTTTACCACGTCACGGGCATGGACCTCAGCCTCAGGTTGTTGGCGGGCGAATCATCGTCGAAGGGATGGATCTACTTCGGGCCGTCGATGCTTATACCGGTCGACTGTTGTGGGAGTCGTCGCTTCCCGGCGTAGGCGATTTTTACAACAACACTGCTCATCAGCCGGGGGCAAATGCACGCGGCACGAATTATATCTCGATGCCGGATGGCATTTATGTCGCCTACAAGGGGGCCTGTCTGCGGCTCGATCCGGCGACAGGAAAACGCGTGGCCGAGTTCCGGTTCCCAAAGATCGCCGACGAACTCCAGGCTCCAAAATGGGGGCATCTCAACATCGTTGGCGACTATCTTGTCGGAGCGGCCGATCCGCTTTTCAGTGTCCACAGCGAGAAGCAAGAAAAATCTCCCGCCAAGCTTTTCAAGCTTTCCTCTGCCGACCTGTACTCCTCAAGCCGATATCTCGCGGTGCTAGATCGGCACACGGGCAAGGTCCTTTGGACGGCCACGGCTCGGCTCGGATTTCGACATAACACCATTTGCGCTGGGAACGGCAAGCTATTCGCAATCGATCGACTTTCGTCGGCCCGCTTGGCGAAGATGCGTCGGGAAGAAGAAATACCGCCTCTGCCCTGCGTGGTCGCCTGGGATCTTGCGACCGGCAAGCAGCTTTGGTCCGACGAGAGCGAGACTTTCGGCACCTGGCTGTCATACTCGGAAAAGCACGATGTGCTCGTCGAAGCCGGTCGTGTTGCCCGCGATACGCTTTCAGATGAACCGACCGGCATGAGGGCCTACGTTGGCACGACAGGCAAGGAACTTTGGTTCGACAAAAAGGCAGTCGGCCCAGCAATGCTGCACGGCGACATGATTCTGCGGGGCCAGGGGGCCTGCGACCTGTTGACCGGCAAGCCGACCTTGCGCCGCGATCCGATCACGGGTGTAATGGAAGAATGGGTGTGGGCGCGAAATTATGGCTGCAACACGCCATCCGCTTCGCAACATTTGCTCACATTTCGCTCCGGGGCAGCCGGGTTTTACGACTTGTGTTCGGACGGAGGCGGCACCGGCAACTTCGGTGGCTTCCGTTCGAGTTGCACGAATAACCTGATCGTGGCCGATGGCATTCTCTGTGCCCCCGACTACACGCGTACCTGCACCTGCTCGTATCAGAACCAATGTTCGATTGCTATGATTCCGATGGAAGAAGCGGAGGAATGGACGTTTTATGGCAAAGGCGGCACCCGAAAACTTGTGGAACGCGTCGGCATTAACTTGGGCGCACCTGGTGATCGCAAGGCCGAGAATGGTACATTGTGGCTGGAATATCCGGGCGTCGGCGGAGCATCACCGGCCGTGCCCGTGCATGTCACCGGGAAGAACATGGAGTATTTTCGGCATCATCAATCGACGACCACGGGGGAGCTTCCCTGGGTCACATCTTCCGGCGTCAGCGGTGTCGAATCGGTCGCGATCACACTCTTGCCGGAGGAAACGGCGGACCGCTACTACACCGTGCGGCTTTTCTTCGCAGAGCCCGACGACTTGAAACCTGGTGAACGGCTGATGGACGTCACGCTCCAGGGCAGACGAGTCCTGGACGATTTCGATGTGGTGAAAGAGGGCGGGAAGCCCCGGCACACCGTCGTGAAAGAATTCACCGGCGTGCGCGTCGACGACGAGCTTCGCATCTCTTTTCGTGCAGAAGGCAAACGCGGAGCCATCCTAAGTGGTGTAGAGATTGTGCAAGAGTAGTTGGCCCGAAAGCCAGTCGCAAAGCGGGACGTGCGATATATCAGCGGCTCAGCTCGATGATCATAACGAAAAATTGCACAAAAGAGCATGAAATAGCCAGAAATGAACTGGCTGAAAATGAAGGCGCTGGGACTCGAACCCAGGACCAACGGATTAAAAGTCCGTTGCTCTACCAACTGAGCTACGCCTCCGGTCGGTCTGTTATCGGGAATTGTGCCCCTCGGGACAAGTTCAGGATTTCGACATCTCTTTTTTTGAGAGGCTCGCGTTCTCATACCATTTCTGATAGATTTGCAGATATTGGAGCTTCCGTTCGCGACCCCACCCCTTCCGGAGCTTGACTCATGCCCGATCCTGTCCTCGATCAGCAGCGCTACCCCGAACACACGGTCGATCTGCCCTCGGCCTCAAACGGAGGCCCGGCAACAGCGCGCCAGATGGACACTTCCATGCGGTCCGTGGTTCCCAACTACGCACGAACAGGGGAATACACGCCGAACTTGGAAGATCCGTCCGCGGCCACTAGCGGTTATACGCCGTCCGATCTGACTGTAGTCAGGCCAGGCGACCCGGAGATTGCCGGTTACGAGATTCTCGACGAACTCGGCCGTGGCGGCATGGGCGTGGTTTACAAGGCCCGGCAAATCGCCCTCAATCGCGTGGTGGCACTCAAGATGATCCTGGCCGGTGCTCACGCGAAGCCCAAGGATCTCGAACGATTCCGCGCGGAAGCCCAGGCTGTGGCTCGGTTCCAGCACCCGGGCATTGTGCAGATTTATGAGGTCGGCGAATCGAATGGGATGCCGTATTTTTCGCTGGAATTCGTCGCGGGGGACACCCTCTCGAAGAAGATTTCGCACGATCCGAAGCCGCCCGAGTATGCCGCTCGAATCGTCGAGTCGCTAGCCTTGGCGATGAACTATGCCCACGAGCACGGCATCATCCATCGCGACTTGAAGCCTGCAAACGTGTTGCTCGCCGAGGATGGCACGCCCAAGATTACCGACTTCGGACTGGCGAAGACGCTGGAGGCAGATTCGGGACAAACGCAAGCGGGCACGGTGCTAGGCACACCGAGCTACATGGCCCCCGAGCAGGCGAATGGGGAAGCAGTCGGTCCGCTGGCTGATGTGTATTCACTGGGCGGAATTCTGTACGACTTGCTCACCGGCCGTCCGCCGTTTTCCGGTTCCAGTGTACTCGACACACTGGAGATGGTGCGGAGTCGAGAACCGGTACCGCCGAGTTCCCTCGCGGGCAAGCTTCCGCGTGACATCGAGACGATTGCGTTGAAGTGTCTTCAGAAGGATGCCGCCCGCCGATACCAGTCGGCCGGGGAACTCGCGGCAGATTTGCGCCGATTCCTTGAGAACAGGCCGATCTTGGCTCGTCCCGTTGGGCCACTGGAAAAAGGCTGGCGTTGGGCAAAACGAAATCCGGGTTTAGCGGGCTTGGGCACTGCGGTCGCAGTGTTGCTCGTGGCCGTGGCGATCATCACTTCCGTAATGTCGTACAACCTGAACGTCAAGAAAAATGAGGCTCAGGAAAATTTTCGGGCTGCTAAGGAAGCCGAGGAGAAGGAAGCTCTACAGAAGGTTGTGGCACAGGCCGCGCGTGACAAGGCACTGAAAGCGCAAGTCGTGACAGGCGAGCAGCGTAATCTGGCACTGGACGTGGTTCGCGGTATTTCGATGGATGTGGACGCGGTGTTGGGAACCAAGCAATCGCTCGCCCCGCTTCGGCAGGCAATCCAGGAAAAGATGCTGTCCGACGTGAACAAGATTCGGGACCACGCCAAAAAGAACGCTTTGTACGATCGCGGCGAGGCGGTGGCCCTCTCGAAGTTGGGCGAAATCTACATGCAGGCAAACCGAGTGCGTGACGCAGAAGACCATTACCGGCGTGTTCGCGCGATCTTCGAGCAATTCATTAAAGACAACGCAGACGATCCGATTGGAAGGCGCAACTTGGCCGCCATCTCAAACCGACTGGCAGAAGCAGAGTTGCGACTCGGTAACGCGGCTGAGGCTCGAGTGCTTTATGATGCCGCCCTGAAACTTCGACAAGAATGGGTGGTTATGGTTCCCGGTCATGCAGCGGCGAAGCAATCGGTCGCGGAGTCTTACGTCCTTCTTGGGCGAGTCCACTTGGAACTGGGCGAACCCGAAACCGCGATGAAGAACTATCAAACGGCGGAGAACGAGTACTCAAAGCTCACGAATGACATCACAAGTGGCCTGGCAGTGCAACGAGAGCGAATCGAGATTCGGGAACGGATTGGCAACTGCCTCTTCAAACTTGGAGAATCGGCGAAGGCCGGAGCGGAATACCAGGCCGTGTTGAAGGATCGGAAAGAGTTGGCAAAGCAGTACCCGCAGTTTGCCGTGCTCAATCGCGACACGGCACTGACTCGCTTAACCGTCGGTGATTTCTACATGTTTGACCGAAAGGACTCTGGCCGTGCTCTGGCCGAGTATGCACCGGCATATGAGGAGGTTGCCGCACAAGCGAAGGCCGACCCGGACGATTTGCTTGCCAAGCGAGAGTTGTCGGCCCTTTCATATCGAATGGGCGTCACGATTGGGCGTCTGGCCGATGTGATGCCAGCCGGCCCCGCCCTTCGAGTGACATCTCAGGCGTTTTATTTGCAATGTCTCGCGGCACGTTCGGACCTGGCCAAGGCCGACCGCAAAGATACGCGTGGTCAGATCGACGTGATGGTCGTACTGGGCCGATTGGGCCGGGCAGTTCAGGTCGAGACGATCGCTAAGGCCTTACTGGCTCAAGCCGGCAAGGACCGTCGCGTCCTGTTCCAGGTGGCATGTGGGCTGGCCCTCGCGGGTGGTGGGACAGACGCCGCCGCCGAGCGATGCAAAAGTGAGGCGTTTCGAGTGCTCACTTCCCTGGTCGAGGAAGGCTGGAAAGACCGCGTGGCACTGGAAACGGACCCGGACCTGGACACCGTTCGAGGAGACGAACGCTTCACAAAATTAGTGAAAACCATCGAGCGAAGAGTGGCGAGCAAGTAGAGTCATTGATCGGATTGTGCATCGAACTCGCATTTGGATTGATTGATGGAAGCCACGGGCAACTTCGAAGATCGGCGTGCGCAGGCTCGGGCGCACAATTCCCGAGGTTGCCGGCTTGCAGAGGCTGGGGATTATCGTCAGGCGATCGCGGCTTTCGAGCTTGCGATTCTCACTGATCCAGACCACGCCGACTTTTACAACAATCGTGGCTACGCTCGGGCAGCTCTGAGCGATTTTGAAGGAGCAATCGAAGATTGTTCCAAGGCGATTCAACTGCGCCCCAGCTTCGCCGCAGCATTCAACAATCGCGGATTGGCCCGCCTCTCCGTTCGCCAGTACGATCAAGCTGCGGAAGACTTTGAACTCGCATTGCATCACAATCCCGAGTTGGCACTTGCTTATCTCAATCGCGGCATGTGTCGGGCGGCCCTGAGCGACCACGAGAGCGCGATCGCCGATTTCAGCCACGCTATTCAAAGAAAGCCCGAACTCGCGAACGCCTATCACAACCGAGGGTTCTCGCGCACGGCACTGGGCGATTATCCCGAAGCAATCGCGGATTACGATGTCGAAATCTCGATTCTACCCCAGCGGGCGCTCGCTCATTACAATCGTGGCTTCGTCAACTTGCTTCGTGGAGAGTACAGCCAGGCAACAACGGACCTTTCCCGGGCGGTCGAATTGAAGCCAGATTTGGCCGACGGTTATTTCAACAGGGGAGAAGTTTGGCGCGGACTTGGAGATTATCCACGAGCGCTCGAAGATTTTTCGGAGGGCTTGCGACTCAGCCCCAATTTCGCACTCGGTTATCTCCGTCGCGGTGAATGCTGGCTACAACTTGGCGACCACGAGCAGGCGCTGGCGGATTTTTCGGAACTCATTCGCCTTGAGCCGGAACGAGCAGCAGGCTACCACCAACGCGGATTGGTCTTGCTGGCGTTGGGCAACAACGATTTGGCTGCTGCCGATTTCTCAGAAGTCGTTCGGCTAGACCCACGGCACTCCTCCGCCTTCGCTGGACGTGGACAGGCACTCGCTGCCATGGGAGATTTCGACAAGGCGGTGATCGACCATCTCGAATCGATTCGACAGCGTCCTCGTTCCTCGGATGCTCATGCGGCATTTGCTAGCTTGTGGCTCACGTGGCCCGATCCGCTGATGCACAACCCACGCATGGCCCTCGATTTAGCCGAGAGAGCGTGTGAACTCTCGGCTTGGGAAGACCCCGTGTGTCTGGCGGTTCTCGCTCAAGCCCGAACTGCCCTGGGTGAGGCTGGAGGTTGATCTTGGCCGAAGAGATGCAAGCGAGCGTGGCAATTTTCTTCGATGCCGATGCGTATTCGGAAGCACATGGCCGCAGCGGCGTCAAGGGGGGACCGGCCGGGCTGATGGGCCGGCAGGTCGCTGGCAAGGAATTTCTCGATGGCTATCTCGAACATGGCGATTGGAAAGCTCTGACGGCAGTCGTCCGCTCGAGAGAACGAGCCGAACCGCTGGCTCAACTTTGTAAAGAACATCCGTCGAGTCGGGAGAAATTGCGGCGATTGATTATTCATCAGGAATCCGAATTCTTGACCGCGTTCGGTTGCGACGAGCCTCCTGCCCGCGTCGTTCACTTTCCTTGCCCAATGGACACCCGGTATGCCTGGGCGCGTCAAGCAACCGGCGGGCGATTTGCCCTTTCCGGCATCACGCATACTCTCTCAACAATCTCGAGCACGAAGGCGTTATGCGATCTTGTGGCGGCTCCCTTCGAGCCTTTCGATGCACTGATCTGCACTTCTCGCGCGGTCGTTTCGATGGTGCAATCGGTAACTGCTTCATACGCGGACTTTCTGGCTGATCGGTTTGGCGGGACAAGGCCGCCTCTGCCACGGCTTGAGATGATCCCGCTAGGCGTGAATCCAGATCGCTTTCGTCCCGCGACGGAGGCCGAGCGGCAGGTGGAACGAGCCCGATTCGGCATCGGGGACGAAGAAATCATGGTCTTGTGCGTGGGCCGTCTGTCGCACCACGCGAAAGCCCATCCGTATCCCGCGTTTTATGCAGCCGAGGAAGCTGCCCGACGAACGGGCAAGAAGGTCGTACTCGTCTTCGCGGGCTGGGCGGCGCACCCGGCAATCGACACGGCCTTTCGCGAAGGAGCGAAGCAATTCGCACACGCTTCGCGCGTGTTATTTGTCGATGGGATTGATCCCAATGTTCGAACCGGAGTTTGGCGAGCGGCCGATGTGTTTCTGTCGCTGCCCGATAATATCCAGGAGACTTTTGGCCTGGTCGTTGTGGAAGGAATGTCAAGCGGCCTGCCCGTAGTCGGCTCCGATTGGGATGGCTACCGCGACCTCGTTGTTGAAGGCGAAACGGGTTTCCTCGTCTCGACGACAATGATTCAGGGAGCCACACAAGGCGCGACCATGCGTTTGTTGTTCGGCCAATCGTCGTACGATCGCTTTTTGGGAGAATGTTGCCAGACGGTTACCGTCGATCTCAAATCGGCCGCGGAAGCTTTGACGAAACTCGTGGTCGATGCTGGTTTGAGACGGCGAATGGGCATCGCTGGACGATCGCGAGTGATGGAACGATTTACCTGGGCTCACGTCATCCGTTCGTATGAAGCACTATGGCGAGAACAGGAACGCGAGGTTCTAGCCTGGAAACCGAAACCTTCGGCAACCGCGCCGGCAACTTATCCAGCTCCGGAGACTTCATTTGCGGGCTACCCTACAAAATGGTTGACGGAGGAGAGCCTCGTTTGCACGAACGCCGATGCAGTTCCCTCGCTCGATGCCTACTTGTATTTGCCGCTGACGAACTTGTTGAACGACCGGCGTTGTGCCGACCGAGCGACTCTTTCTCGACTGCTTCAACATGCAAGTGAACCCAGAACGATTCGAGCGTTGGCGCAGGAATTGGAAAACTCGGGCATCGAGAGAACTGCAGCTCGGGCAACCATCGCCTGGCTCATGAAATACGGCATGTTGATATCGTCGCAAAACTAGCCAACTGGAGTTTCTTATGCGAACAATCGGGTTCATCTGCTTGCTCCTTCCTGCCACGATTACGCTCGGCGAAGAGAAAGCCAAGCCAAGCGAATTCCTCGGCGACTGGGAAATCGTTTCCGCTTCCTTCAACGGCAACGATAATCCTGCTGTGAAGGGGAAGAAACTAGTGTTCGACGAGAAGGAATTCAGCACGTTCGACGGCGACAAGAAAGGCCGAACAATTGCTTTCACCGCAGATGTGAAAGCGAATCCGAAACAACTCGATCTCGAACGACCCGACGGACAAAAAGCATTCGGCATTTTTGTGATCGAGAAGGGTGAAATGAAAATCTGCTACGCGGAGCCAGGAGCGGAGCGCCCCAAGAAATTCGAATCCAAGGAAGGCGAGAAGACGTTCCTGCTTGTGCTGAAGCGGATGAAAAAAGGATAATCTCGACCCGATGAGTGCCCCCGAGAATCGATACAGAGCCGCGCACGCAGCGGAGTAAGCGGTTCAGCGTCTCGCGTCTTCATCCGCTTACTCCGCTGCGTACGCGGCTCTGATGGAATTTTGTCGGGCGCGTCAAGATTAGCGAAGATTAGTTTTCAGGTGTGGGGGAC
>Ga0163152_10004230_pt1 | contig 17934 bp, 14 predicted proteins | sample OliLakLV19MP8IB2_FD_148635 | JGI IMG/M metagenome (GOLD analysis project Ga0163152, IMG submission 148635) | Freshwater microbial mat bacterial communities from Lake Vanda, McMurdo Dry Valleys, Antarctica - Oligotrophic Lake LV.19.MP8.IB-2 | ecosystem: Environmental > Aquatic > Freshwater >... | reverse complement strand
GCGAATATGCCCGCAACACCGCGCAGGGTCGTCCCTATCGGGCCTGCACCGCGCAGACATTGGCGACCACGCGAGTCCATCAGCCTCGGCGGCGACGGAAACTCCTGGATCCCTGGCTGTGGCAGTAGGTGCGGACCTCGCTGGCTGAGGGCTGCTCGCCCGAACAGATTGCGGGACGCCTCCGACGCGCGTATCCTGACGACATGCGGAAACACCTCTCGTCCGAGACCATCTATGTGGGCCTGTATGTGCTGCCACGCGGCGCGCTGCGGAGCGAGCTGTTGGCGGCGTGGCGTCAGGCGCGCAAGGCACGCCGACCTCGGGCGCGAGGGACTGATCGACGCGGCCAGATCCCCAACATGACGCCGATTGTCGAACGCCCCCCCGAGGTCGCGACCCGCATCGTACCTGGCCACTGGGAAGGCGACCTCATCAAAGGGGCCCGCAATGGGTCGGCCGTTGGCACCCTGGTGGAACGGACGACGCGCGTGCTCCTCCTGGCACGGATGGAGGGGACGGATGCGACGAGTGCCCGACTGGGCTTCACCAAGAAGCTCCGGCACGTGCCCGCGCCACTGCGCAAAACCTTGACGTACGATCGCGGGAAAGAGATGGCTGAGCACGCGCGCTTGGCGGAGCGGCTCAACATCCGCGTGTTCTTTGCCGATCCGTACAGCCCGTGGCAGCGCGGCACCAATGAGAACACCAACGGGTTGCTGCGCCAGTACTTGCCGAAGGGCACGGACTTGTCGGGGTACACGCAACGCGAGTTGAACGCCATCGCCCATCGCTTGAATACGCGCCCGAGAAAATGTCTGAACTTCGCCACGCCCCTGGAAGTCTATGCGCACCTGCGCCATCATTCACCCGTTGCACTGGGAACTTGAAACCGCCCGGTATTATGTCGGCCTGTATCACACCGCAACGCTGTGTTACGGGTTGGGTTAACAGGTCTATGAAACAACTGAAGGGTTGCGCGAGAGTTGGCACGCAGCATCTGCATACTATGCCAGTCAGTATACTCAATAGTTAGACGGCGGATAACACACGATGGCTGATATCAACGAGTTCGCGTTACAGCAGGCCGAAGCAGCCGCCGCAAGGCTGTGGGCGTTCGGAAGCGTACCATTCCCTCTCGCTAACGGAGCCATCATCCAGAGCCACATCGAGCAGTCGGTCACCGATACCGCCATTGCCTTTGCCATCCACGTTCGACGCATTCTGGACAACAGGGCCTTTCGCACTAAATTCACGCTCGATGATCCGTTCCGAATTTGGTCTCCCGCACATGGCTTGACCAAGGTCGTCGTTCTTCGCGACGCTCTGAACCGCATTGTCCACGCGACTGAGTTCCAGGTGGGGTTTGAGCGGCTACCCGACGACGCGGCAAAGATCGCTGGCGGCGCCATCGGTGTGATCTGTCTCCGCACTAAAACAGATCAACGCGAGGAAGCACTCATTGACGTTTTCGCTCTGGCGTCGTGCTTCTTTCATCAAGTTCTGCCTGTGCTGTGCCCGCCAAAAGGCTCATCCAAGTCAGAGGCGGTTCATTGATGCATGCACCGTTCGCGCCACCGTCTAACAACAGCATGCAGCGGATGGCGGTGCCAGCTACGACTTGCGAGGAGTTGTATGGTTCCGTCGGTACGGTCGCTGGAGCCGATGGAATCTCAGTGTCGCGTTTATTTCAACAAATCCTTCCAAGCTCACTGACCTCTTCTCCTCAACGACGCCCGCTGCTGCTGACGCGTGCATCAGCGCTCTGCTAAGTCTCGCCGTAGCGAAGTCACGCGGCCCGCTCCCAGCGGGTGGCACAGACTGATCGACGCTCCGTTCGACCATCGGTCGGAACGGAGCTAGTTTCTGGGCCAAGCGTGACTGAACGTAAGGGCGAGCCAGCAGGGCGATGGCAAAAGCGGAAGCAGCCGCAGGTGGCGGTTCTAGGATTTTGTTTTGATCGTGGGCGGAGAGTCTGAATCAGTGGCCTCGCCACTTTCTTCTTCGGCAGGCTTTTCTTCTTCCGGCACATCGAACCACTGCACCAACATCTCATCCCACCAGGTTTCATCGATCTCTTTCCCAGGATCGCTGCCTAAAAACTCGACATCGGCCTTCGTCACGGTTGGACCGACTAAGTGAGGCTGGAATTTGGCTCGATCAATGACTTCCTTGGTTGCGTATCCTCCGATAATCCAGGAATCAGGATCGGCCCGACGGGACTTGTAACCCTTGAGCCCGATCTTAAAGTACATGAAGATCTGCTGCTGTGCAGGATCCCCGATGCCGGATTGAGGAAGCCCCAGGGTCTTCTCTATCTTCTTGCGCCAATGCCGGTCGTCATAGCGTGACGTGACCAGCTGGAGCATTTTCTTTCCAAGCTCAACATCAAGCGGCATAATGCTGATGATTCCTCTTACACACTGAGGTGTTGCTTAAAGAAGGCCTTCGTTCTTGCCCAGGCGTCTTTAGCCGCCTCAGGCCGATACACCGTCTTATCCGTGTCCCTGAAAAAAGCATGAGGCGCGCCGGGATAGGTTTTGATTTCGCCGGACTTATTATACTTCTTGAAGCCTGCCGCAAGCCGCTGAACATCTGCCTTAGTAATCCAGCCATCATCCTCGCCATAGAGGTACAGCACAGGAGCCGACAGTTGTTGCAGCGGCGCATCAGGGTTTGGCACCTGACCATAGAACGGCACAGCAACCTTGATCTCTTTGTTCACACAAGGCAGCATCAGCGCATAGGATCCGCCCATACAGAATCCGGTCACCCCGATTCTCGTGGCATCGACTTCAGGGACGGACTTGAGATAGGCCACGGTGGCATTGAGGTCCTTGAGTCCATCTTCCTGCTGGAGCGTATTCATCAGCTTGCCTGCCTCACCCGGATCGGTCGTGAGAGCGTTCCCCAAGCGGGAGTAGAGATCCGGAGCGATCGCCACATACCCCTCAGCGGCATAGCGGCATGCCACATCCTTGATGTGGTCGGTCAGTCCCCACCATTCCTGAATTACGATAATCGCAGGGCGTCGCTCCTTGGTTTGCGGGGCTGCGACATAGGCCCGCATCGTCACCTTGCCGCTTGAATACTGAACCAGCGTTTCTCTGATTGACTCTGCCATAAGGCACCTCCTTACAGGTGCAAGTTTTGAGTTATACGTTCTGAGTTCTGAGTTATAAACTCCGAGTTAAGAATCTCTCTCGTTCCTCAATCTTCAACTCAGAACTCAAAACTCAGAACTCAAAACTGGCAGCTGATCGCCATGGCGATCAGTTGCCCGCCACCATCATCTCAGCAATCTTCACCGTCGGGCTCGCAATACGCCCGCGAAACACGAGATCGTTGCCGATCATCTCGATTCCTGCAAATATGTCTTTCAGGTTGCCCGCAATTGTGATCTCTTCCACGGGATAGACCAACTCGCCCCCTTCAATCCAAAATCCAGCAGCGCCTCGTGAATAGTCACCCGTCACCATATTGATACCGAAACCGATGAGATCGGTCACATACAAGCCCTGTTTCACCGACTTGATAATGTCTTGTGCTGTCTTCGTCCCGGATGCGAGATAGAAATTCGTGGGACCGACCGATGGATTCTCGCCAACGCTGCGAGAGGCGTTGCCGGTCGACGCCAACCCGAGCTTCCTTCCTGAATAGGTATCGAGCAGATAGCTCTTCAATACCCCTCGCTCCACCACTGTCGTCCTCCTAGTCGGCAGACCCTCGCCATCGAACGGTCGAGAGCCCAAACCTCCCACCACTCGCCCATCGTCATAGACCGTCACGTACTCGGGAGCCAACGGTTTGTCTAATTGGCCTGCCAAGAACGACGCCCCTTTATAGAGCGAGTACCCTGACACCGCACTGCAAAGATTCCCCATGAGACTTCCGGCCGCTTCTGCATCGAAGATAACAGGAACTCGCTGGGTTGCCACTTTCTTCGCTCCGAGCTTTCGGATCGTTCGCCGTGCTGCTTCCAGTCCCACCGCCTCCGGGGAATCCAGCTTGGCGAATTTCCGTTGCACATCGTACCAGGAGTCGCGCTGCATGGCCCCGGTCTCCGGATCGGTGGCAACAGGCGATACTGACATGGAGAAACTGGAACTCTGGTACTCCCCCAGAAATCCGTGACTGTTGCCCAGCACGACGCGGCCCGAAGAGGAATCGAAATCGCCCCCTTCAGAATTCGTCACGCGCTCATCCGTAGACATGGCTGCAGCCTCGACACGTTTGGCCAATTCGATCTGCTGTTCTGTATTCAGTCGGGTCGAATCGTAGAGATCCAAATCCGGTTTCTCTCCCGCCATTTGATCCGCCGCCGGCAAGCCGGATACCGGATCTTCTACGACAGCCTTCGCCAGGGTGCAGGTCTCGGCGACGAGTTGAATCAAAGAGTCCGCTGAGAAATCTGAGGTGGAGGTGCTGGCGGAGCGTTTCCCGACAAACACGCGTAAGCCGAGATGCTTTTCCCGCGCTTTAGTGAGGCGATCGACGGCGCCCAACCGGACTTGCACCGAAAATGTTTCCCCGTCGGCGATGATAATGTCCGCTTCCGTCGCTCCACCGCGTTTCGCCTTGGCCAAAAGGTCCAACGCAAGTTGGCTATACCCATCGCGCTGTTGTATCTGCTGATTCATCGCTGTGTCCCGCCCACGGTAATTTCGTCGATTCGAATGGTCGGCAGACCGACGCCCACTGGAACAGACTGCCCTTCTTTACCACAGGTACCAATACCCTCGTCGAGCTTGAGGTCGTGCCCGACCATCGAGACCTTGGTGAGAATTTCCGGTCCGCTACCAATCAAGGTTGCGCCCTTGACTGGCCTCGTCACCTTCCCCCCCTCGATCAAGTAGGCTTCGCTGGCGGAAAACACAAATTTACCGTTGGTGATATCCACCTGCCCACCGCCGAACGAGACGGCATATAGTCCTCGATCGACCGAGCGAATGATCTCCTCAGGGTCCGAGGTTCCCGCCAACATAAACGTATTCGTCATGCGCGGCAGCACCACACTTTGGTAACTTTCTCGCCTGCCGTTGCCGGTCACGGGAATGCCCATCAGACGCGCATTTAGTTTGTCAGTGATGTAGCCGCGAAGAATCCCCTTCTCAATGAGCACCGTACGACCGGTCGGAGTTCCTTCATCGTCCATATTGAGCGAGCCTCGTCGGCCCGGCAAAGTCCCATCATCGACAATGGTACAGACGTCGGACGCCACTCGTTTGCCGAGAAGATTTGAAAACGCTGACGTTTTCTTGCGATTAAAATCCGCTTCCAAACCGTGGCCGATAGCTTCATGCAACAAAATCCCCGGCCAACCCCCTCCCAGTACGACCGGCATGACACCGGCCGGCGCCTCGACGGCAGACAGGTTGAGAATCGCCTCCCGCGCTGCTTCACGCGCAAACCGCAGATACCGGTCGCCCTCGTGATAAAACTCAAACCCGACACGGCCCCCTCCTCCGAACGAACCGGCTTGCCGTTGGCCATTCTCTTCAGCGATACAGGTCACTTGTAGTCTAGAGAGTGGCTGCACATCTCCAATCAGCGTACCGTCCGAGGTGGCAACGATCACCACCTTGTACTCCGTGTTAAACGAGGCCATAACATTCTTAATACGCGGGTCGTATCGGCGAGCTTCGGCATCGATAGCGTTCAAGAGAGCCACACGGTCTGCCGTGGCAACTTCGGCTTGTACCCGTTCGATTGGATAAAGATCCCGCGTGGGACGTTGACGGACAGGCACTGGAACTTGCTCGGCTCCGCTCGGAGAATTGGCAATATAGCGAGCCGTGTCTGCGGCCAGTTCAAGATCCTTCTTCGTCAGCTCATCGGAATAGGCAAAGCCGGTTTTTTCTCCCGCTGTTGCCCTTACCCCCACGCCCTGAGACACACTCTTGGTCGCACGCTTGACGAGCGACTCCTCCATTGAGACTGACTCCGATACGCAGGACTCAAAGTAGAGGTCGGCATAGTCGACATCTCGAACTTTGACCCGTCCGAGCGCCCCAAGCACTTCATTTTCCGTTAGACCGAAAGACGTCAACTGAACAAGTTCACCCATGGTGTGCCAGTCCTCACAGCCGTTGACCATTAAAATAGAGGAGGAGTATAGCTGATCGCTTTCAATAGGCGCAACGGAAATTGATTCAACTCTTCGCTTTTACAGGACTTTTACTAAAATTCGTTGACATTCTACCCCCTCACCAGTAGACTTTGCCCGCCTACCGTACATTCTTGCGCAACAGGATCTTTACTCGCTGTATTCTTATGGACACGAAAGACTCATCAGTCATCGAACAGCTCCCCTTGGAAGAGCTTGCCGCAAGACTTGAACCGGATCTTCTCCCCAAACACATAGCTATCATTATGGATGGCAATGGCCGATGGGCAAAACTGCGAAACCTCCCTCGCATTGCCGGTCATCGGGAAGGGATCAAATCCGTCCGAGAAATGATTACGGTCTGCTTGGAACTAGGCATCCACGCCCTGACCATTTATGCGTTTTCACAGGAAAATTGGAAGCGCCCTCTACAAGAAATCTCCTCACTTATGGGCTTACTTGAATACTATCTTTCAACGGAACGCTCGAAACTCATTGAACAGGGTGTCCGATTACGAACAATCGGACGGCTTGATTCCCTCCCAGCCTCCGCACTCCAATGGGTCCGGGCTGCCGAACAGGAAACCGCCCATCTCGACAAGCTCCATCTCACGGTTGCCCTCAGTTACGGGGGCCGCGCGGAGATTGTCGACGCTGTGCGTGAGCTCCTCCATGAAGTCCAAGACGGGAAGCTGCAGCCTGATGATGTGGATGAGTCCCGTATCCAACAATACCTCTACACCCATGACTTGCCCGATCCTGACTTATTAGTTCGCACCAGCGGCGAAACGCGCATCAGCAATTTTCTCCTCTGGCAGCTCGCCTATACCGAACTCTATTTTGTCCCAACACTGTGGCCTGATTTCCGTCGCCGTGAACTCTTACTGGCCTTGCTCGAATATCAGCGACGTGAGCGTCGGTTCGGCCGGGTCCTCAGCGCTATTTCGTCATAGTGGTCGATCTCAACCCTCCCATGCAGGAGTACAAAACCGTCAGCCAGCAGCAGGCTGAACCACCACGCACGGTAGCGTCCCGATTTGATCCGCGCAGGATCTATACCATTTTGGTCCTCGTACCGCTCTTATATGCCGTCATTCGCTATCTCCCGCCCCTCGTATTTTCCGGTGTCGTCATCCTAGGGGGAGCGCTTGCCCTCTTCGAGTTCTACCGATTATGTTTCGGCGACCGCAGCCACTCCTGGATGATCGGGATCGGCTTGATGGGGTTCGCCGCCTTGATTCTCGGAACACACTGGCCGAGCGTCATCGTTCCAACCCTCCTCGCCGCGCTTGTCTGTACGATTTCCGTGCCGCTGTTCAGCCGCTCGCCCCTTGAACAGAGCTTAAGAGACGGCGCGATGACCTTATTCGGCATACTCTATTTAGGCCTCACGCTCAGTACGCTCTCGATGACGAGACTTCTGCCTCAAGGCGAATGGCTCATCTTCTTTCTGCTGATGGTGACCTGGGCATCCGATACCGGCGCCTACTACATCGGCACGCTGTATGGACGACACCGCCTCGCCCCCACGCTCAGTCCCAAAAAAACTGTGGAAGGTTTGGTGGGCGGTTTGATCAGTGCCATAATTGTCGCGTACGCGGCGCGTTGGTGGTTTTTCCCCGATTTTTCCGGTCTCGACTGTTTGATCTTGGCCACCCTACTGACGCTATCAGGTCTCTGGGGCGACCTGACGGAATCAGCCATGAAACGCAGCGTCGGCATGAAGGACTCCGGCGGAATACTTCCTGGCCATGGAGGTATGCTTGATCGTCTCGATAGTCTCTTGTTCACTGCCCCCGTCTTCTACTACTATGTCACGATGGTCAGTCGGCTACGAGTGATTGAGTGAAGGAGCTCTGTATGAAAACGATCGTCATCCTTGGATCGACCGGGTCGATCGGTACCAACACCCTCGATATTGTGGACAGGTTCCCGGAAGAATTTCGCGTGGCAGGGCTGACAGCCGGCAGTAATGACGAAAAGCTCGAGGCACAGATCCGCCGTTTCAAACCCCGCGTAGTTGCCCTATCGGATACCGCCGCGGCAGCCAGACTCCAGGAGCGTTGTGAGGATCTGCCTGTCGAAATTTTGTCTGGGCAGGATGGTCTCGTTCAGGTTGCCTCTGCGTCTGAAGCGGATCTCGTCATCTCCGCCATCGTCGGTGGCGCTGGTCTCATACCCACCCTTGCGGCAATCCGCAGCGGAACGCAGGTCGCCTTAGCCAATAAAGAGCCGATGGTCATGGCCGGGAAACTGATGCAGGACGAGGCGCGGCGGCATGGCGTACGCATCTTCCCCGTCGATAGCGAACATAGTGCGATCTTCCAGTCATTGGAAGGCCATCGTAAAGTGGACGTCCGCCGCCTGATCTTAACAGCCTCCGGAGGAGCCCTCTGGCCCCTGAGCAAGGAGGAGTTACACGACGTCACCCCTGAACGAGCGCTCCAACATCCTAATTGGAAGATGGGTGCTAAAATCACGATCGATTCTGCAACCCTTATGAATAAAGGGTTGGAAGTCGTAGAAGCCCGCTGGCTCTTTGATATCCCAGAGTCACAAATCGAAGTTATGATCCATCGGGAAAGTATTATTCATTCTCTGGTAGAATATGTAGACCGTTCCATGATCGCCCAGTTAGGATTGCCGGATATGCGAACACCCATTTCTTATGCGATGAACTATCCTGGACGCATGCCGCTCGATCTGCCTTCGTTGGATCTAACCGAGATGGGGAAGTTGACATTTTGCAAACCGGATCACGACCGTTTCCCCTGTTTGAGTCTCGGCTATGAATCCCTTCGGATCGGCGGCACGATGCCCGCGACGATGAATGCAGCCAATGAAATTGCGGTCGAGGCATTCTTGAACGGAGGCATCCGGTTCACCGATATTGCAGGAATCATTCGCAGCACGATGGATCTCCACACCACCAAAGACATCGAGTCGTTGGAAGACGCGCTCGAGGCGGATCGCTGGGCTCGCGAGAAGGCAGAATCGTTGGTAGTAGCGTTGGCACGCTAGGTCTACACGAAGGAGCGTACACCGTGTTCATGGCAATTACCTGGTCCCCCGATACTGTCTGGCTGCTCATGCAGAAGGCATGGTGGTTTCTCATCGTGCTTGGCGTGCTCGTCGCATTCCATGAACTCGGGCATTTCTTGGCCGCTCGCTGGGTCGGCGTGAAAGTTCTTAAGTTTTCACTTGGTTTTGGACCGAAGCTCTTGGGCAGAAAAATGGGTGAAACCGAATACCTCCTCTCGGCCATTCCCCTCGGTGGCTATGTCAAATTGTTCGGCGAAGATGAGACCGAGGCCACCACACAAGAAGATCGTACGCGATCGTTTGCACACCAAAGCTTATGGGGCAAAGTCCTGATCGTCGCTGCAGGACCTGGGTTTAACTTCATCCTGGCCTATCTCATTTTTGCCGGATGGCTCGCAACCGGCGCGCCGCTTCCGATCCCATCATTCCAGGATCTCACCCCCGACGTTGAAGCGATGGTGCCCGGTTCTCCAGCCGATACCGCAGGCATGCAAATCGGAGATCATATAAGCGGAGTCAACGGACACGATATTTCGACAAGGGCGGAACTCTTCGACGCAGTGGCGAAGAGTAAAGGGCAGCCGCTGACCCTTGAGATCAAACGAGGAGAACAGAGTAAAACGCTGACAGTTACGCCCGCAATTTCACCCAGACCACAGCCCGCTGCGCAAGACCCCCTATACTATCTCGGTATCGAAGAAGCACCGCCCCTGGTCACGTCAATTGTACCGAATTCTCCTGCGGCAAAAGCCGGACTTCAAGTTGGAGACCATGTAGTCAAGATCGAAAGCCAAACCATCCATACGTGGTTCCAGATGACTAGCCTGGTGAGAGAGAGCCCCAACCGCGAACTGCGCCTAGAAGTCTTACGGGATGGACAACGAGTCTCTCTGACTGTGACACCTTCTCCTGAAAAAGAGATGGTCAACGGCCAGTCGGTGGAAGTCGGCAAGATCGGCCTTGCAGGCCCAGGCAGCCGTTCACTGATACGCTCCAGCACCCCCTTACTATCGCTGTACGACGGCTTGAGAGCCACATGGGGCTTGACCGAACTGACGGTCATCGGTCTCTACAAGATGATTGTTGGGGATATCTCCAGCAAAAACATCGGGGGGCCGCTGACGATTGCAAATATATCTGGAGAAGCCGCTGCACAGGGCGCCTCAAACGTCATCTATCTCATCGCCCTGCTGAGTATCAATCTAGGCGTTCTCAATCTACTTCCCATTCCTATTCTCGACGGTGGACATCTCTTGTTTTTTCTGATTGAGGGCATTCTCCGCAAACCACTCGGTGAGCGCCAGAGAGAACTCGCTCAACAAGCCGGACTCGTGCTATTAGTGGGTATCATGATCTTTGCGTTCTGGAATGACATCGAGCGAATCTTCCTTAAATAGGACATGAGTTCACACGTCTCAATGTCGAACTCGTCATGTCAGCACAACAGTTTCCCTCTCACTGATGCGTTAGATGCGATGACCTTCAGGCCGCATGACCGTGTGTCCTCACTCACAACATCATGAGAACATCTCAACTCTTAATCCCCACATTACGAGAAGCCCCCGGCGAAGCGGAAACCGTCAGCCATACGCTCATGCTCCGAGCCGGTCTGATTCGCAAAGTGGCAGCAGGCATCTACACCTACCTTCCACTCGGGCTTCGGGTCATTCGAAAAGTTGAACAGATCATTCGGGAAGAAATGAATCGGGCAGGAGCCCAGGAGCTTCTGATGCCCATCGCTTCTCCCGCAGAATTATGGCGAGAAACCGGCCGATGGAATTTTTACGGCAAGGAATTAGTCCGGTTTAAAGACCGCCACGAGCGCGAGTTCTGCTTGGGACCGACCCATGAGGAAGTGATTACAGATCTGTTCAGGCGTGAAGTTCGTTCCTATCGGCAGATGCCGCTGAACTTCTATCAAATCCAAACCAAGTTTCGAGATGAAATCCGACCCCGCTTCGGACTCATGCGCGGGCGCGAATTCATCATGAAGGACGCCTACAGCTTTGATCAAGACGAAACAAGCGCCAGGATCAGCTATCAAAAAATGTATGATGTCTATCATCGTATCTTCACCCGCTGTGGCCTCACCTTCCGTGCCGTGGAAGCCGACACAGGCCTGATCGGCGGCAGCTCATCTCATGAGTTCATGGTGCTCGCAGAAACAGGTGAAAACACCATCGTCTACAGCGATACCGGCACCTATGCCGCCAACATCGAGCAGGCTGAAGTGCTGCCCCCTACTGATATGGACACCGAAGTCGCGCGGCCACTTCGCTCCGTCCAAACGCCCCACTGCCGGACCGTCGACGACGTGACAAAATTCCTGAACGCTTCCCCAGCGCACCTTGTAAAAACACTCCTCTACTCGACAGGAACAGACACGGTCGCCGTGCTGATACGGGGAGACCATGAGGCGAACGAGGTCAAGATTCAACGATTCCTACGAGTGACGGATCTTGCGCTTGCAGATCCTGCCGTTGTCGAGCGCGTCACTGGCGCACCGGTTGGGTTTGCCGGCCCCATAGGCCTACAACACGTCCGGATCATTGCCGACCACGCGGTCAAAGCCTTGCGTAACGTGATCGTCGGGGCCAATCAGCGCGACACGCACTACGTCGATGCCAATTGGGATCGCGACTTTCAGGTCGAGCAGTTTGCCGATCTCCGCAGCGCTTGCGCAGGAGATCCGTCACCGAAAAAAGATGGAACGTTGAAGACGACGAAAGGCATTGAAGTCGGACATGTCTTTATGCTCGGCACCAAATATAGCGAAGCCATGAAGGCCTCCTTCCTGGACCTTCATGGGAACGAATGTCTCGCCGTGATGGGATGCTACGGCATCGGGGTCGGCAGAACTGCCGCTTCAGCGATTGAACAGAACCACGACGCAAAAGGGATAATCTGGCCCTATCCGATCGCGCCGTTCCATGTCCATCTCCTCCCACTCACTCAGTCAGCACAAACTGCCCAGGTGACCGCGCAGCTCTATGAGGAATTGCAAGCGGCAGGGCTCGAAACACTCTGGGATGATCGGGATGAGCGAGCTGGCGTGAAGTTCAACGATGCGGACCTGATGGGAGCGCCATTCCAAGTGGTTGTCGGAGACAAAGGCCTCGCCGAAGGAGTGGTCGAGGTTAAAACCCGAAAGGATGGAGTAAAACTCAAGCTGCCTCCGGCGCAAGTCACCGCTCATCTACTTCAACAACGAACAAGCTGAAGGCCCTCTCACTCACCAATGGATGGATTATCTATTTTGCCACTTCTGTCACCATTCCCAGCCTGAAACCGCCTTTTCCTTGCCTTCCAACCTCGATCAGCTACACTGATTTTCAATCCTTGCATCACAGCATGTGTATTACAGACATTCTACGCACTCTTCATTGAGCGTACGACGATAGTCTTCATCGATGAAGGCTGGGAGCCCTTGAAATGGAAGCCACTCCGGTCGCCAAAAGCCCTCAAGACCTTCAGCAGAAAATAGCATTCTCTGAACATATCAAGCGCATTACAGAGCAAATCCATGCGGCGCGCGATCTTGATTATATCCTCCTCGATCTGCGCAAAGAAGTTCTCAGCGTCTTCGATGCCGAAGACCTCACCATCTTTGCGTTCGATCCGGAAAAGAAAGAGATTTTCTCTAAAGCCCCTCACATCGATAGCGTCGAGGAATTCCGCATTCCGATCTCAGAACAAAGCCTGGCGGGGTTCTGCGCTAAATATCTCCGGCCTGTGAGCATCGCCGACGCATATAACATCGCAGAGCTTCAAGGCGTCCACCCCGCACTCGTCCACGACACAACCTATGACAAACGGACCGGATTCAAAACGAAACAAGTTTTGACCTATCCGATCGTAGCAGACAACAAGTATTTGATGGGTGTCCTCCAACTCCTCAATAAAAAAACCGGCGGGCGATTCACACGAAAAGACGAAGAGTCCGTCGCGGAGATTGCAAAAGCACTCGGCATTGCCTTCTTCAACCTTCGCAAAGTCTCAAAGAAAAACCCGAGTAAGTTCGATCGTCTGGTCGCAAACAAGCACATAGCTCAGAATGACTTGGACAACGCCATTGCCGAGGCTAAAAAAGGGCAATCGGACTTCGAGGGTATCTTAATTGAAAAGTACAAGGTGCCGAAAATCGAGATCGGAAAATCGCTCGCCCAGTTTCACAAATGCCCCTACATCGAATACAGCGAACGCACACTCGTCGATATCGAACTCCTGAAAAACCTCAACGTCGATTACCTCAAGAAAAACCATTGGATGCCTCTCAAGCGTGACCGAACCGCCATCGAAATTCTCACGGATGACCCGAGTGATCTTGATCGCGTGGCGGATATTAAAAGGACGTTCCCAGGCCTGAACATTCGCTTTGCCATCAGCCTTCGTCGTGATATTGCCCAGTTCCTTGGTTCCGCGACAGGACAGGGAGACTCGAACCCTACCCGAAAGCTGGACGAAAACGTCTCCGACATTCTTGGAGAGCTCGTCAACGAAGCCCAAGAAGCGGCCACTGAGGACGCCGGAGGCGGCCTCGACGAAAACGATAACGCCATCGTGCGACTGGCCAATCAGATCATCGCAGATGCGTACCGACAAGGCGCCTCTGATATTCATGTCGAACCCTATGGCGAAAAACGTGAAACTCTTGTTCGATTTCGAGTCGATGGAGACTGTTTCGAGTACATGAAGATTCCGCAAAGCTATCGACGCGCCATCGTCTCGCGCCTAAAAATTATGGCCAGCCTCGACATCGCAGAACGGCGTAAACCCCAAGACGGCAAGATCAAATTTAAACTATCCGAAAGCAAAGATATCGAATTGCGCGTCGCAACGATTCCGACTGCTGGATATAATGAAGACGTGGTCATGCGCATCCTCGCCGCGAGCGAACCCTTACCACTCGACAAAATGGGATTCTCGGACCGTAATCTGACCGCCATCAAGGAGATCGCGGCAAAACCCTACGGTATTATTCTCTGCGTCGGGCCGACCGGATCAGGAAAAACCACAACTCTGCATTCGGTCCTTGGCTTCATCAATACGCCGGACATCAAGATCTGGACGGCGGAGGATCCCGTCGAAATCACTCAATACGGTCTCCGGCAGGTTCAAGTTCAACCAAAAATCGATTTTACTTTTGCCAAAGCTATGCGCGCCTTTCTTCGAGCCGACCCGGACGTGATCATGGTTGGAGAAATGCGCGATAAAGAAACGGCAGAAATCGGGATTGAAGCCTCATTGACCGGACACCTCGTCATGAGCACCCTCCACACAAACAGCGCGGTGGAAACCGTTACTCGACTTCTCGATATGGGCTGCGATTCGTTTAGTTTTGCCGATGCAATGTTGGGAGTCCTCGCCCAGCGGCTCACTCGCCGAATTTGCAAGGACTGCAAGGAGCAGTACGTCGGAACAGCGGTAGAATACGAAGAAATCCGCCAGGGTTATGGGCCTGCACATTGGGATAAGCTTGGAATCCCACAAGACAATACGTTCCGTCTGGCCCGAGGAAAGGGATGTGAAACCTGCAATCGCACCGGCTTTAAGGGACGTGTCGCCCTCCATGAGCTGCTTCTGGGATCGGACACGCTCAAACGCTTGATTCAGACCAAGGCGAGAACTGAAGAAATGCTACAAGCTGCTATTGAAGAGGGTATGACCACCCTTATGCAGGACGGGGTTCAGAAAACCTTACTTGGCCAGACCACGTTCAAAGACGTCAAATCGGTTGCCATCAAGTAATCTGGCTCAAAGAGCACAGGTCACGCACAATCACGAACGCATGACCCCATCGTTTCCATTCCATACAAAATACGCCCGCCTGCCTCATTACCTTCTATAATCCCAACATGAGAATGTCTGTTTGGCTCAAGTAGAAACGTCCTCTTGCGTCGACTCACGGCCCTCACTGGGAGGGCCGTGCGGTCAGAGAGGAGACCGTACGGATGAGTGTGCCGGAGTTGAAGCGGGTGCATGTGATTCGGCACGCAATGGGCAACGCCCCGTGACAGCAGGAGGCCAGCGAGGTATTGTGGCTGACGATGCGCCAGGTGCGAGGGCTGAACAGCAGGTCAGGGCCGAAGACCACGCGGGGCTCGTGCATCGGAGCCGGGCAACCCCTCAAACCTGCGGACCCCAGAAAAGGCAAGTTTCAGGATAGATGTCGCGTGAGCGAGCTGGGGGTCGAGCTCATCCCGGCCCATTCCCCCCAGACGAAGGGGCGGGTGGAGCGGCTCTTTAAGACCGTCCAGGATCGACTGGTCAAGGAGCTGCCACTGGCAAATGTCTCGATGCTGGAGGCGGCGAATTAGTTTCTGGAGAGCTATCTACCGATCTACAACCGGCTCTTCGCCGTCCTGCCGACGCAGCCTGCCGATCTCCATCGGCCCTGTCCCGCGCGCCGCGATTTGGACAGGAGCCTGTGCATCAAGACCCCACGGAGCCTACGCCGGGATTGGACGGTGGCCCACCACGGGCACCTCTACCAGGTGCGGACCAATGTCCGGGCGACCCACGTGCTGGTGGAAGAGCGCGTGGATGGGACCCTGCGGATCACGCACCAAGGTCGGCCGTTTGGCTTTCACGCGATCACGTCGCGGCCCGTGAAGGCGGTTGCGGCCAAGACGGTTCACTCACCCCGGCGCCCGGTCACGCCGAGGCCGGATCATCCGTGGCGCCGGCGACCGGAGCGACGAACACAGGTGACGGTGGTGAACACATAACCCGGACATTTCTACTTGGGGAGAAAGAGGACATTTCTAAATTGGGTTGACAACGCTATCTACACCATTTGACTCTCATCATGACCCATGGTACGCTGATCCACACTAACGAGTTAACACTAGCCTTTGCGCGCATCGAATTTCATTTAATGATTTCAGCGCAACTACTCGTGAATCGTCATTGCTCTTTCGATCCTTAACATCCTGCGCGTCGATGCTAGACAAAAAAGATGGACGGAACATGGTTTTCCACAATGGAAACAACCAGTTCCATAAAGGAGCATGTATGAAGCTATCCTCTGGATGGCGAGCCGACAAAACGAGAAAGAATCGTGCACGGGCGACACGAAAGCCAAAGATTCGTTGGGAGGTGCTTGGCCTTCCCAATCCTCTTGATAACAGCCTAAGTACTTCAATGGAAGATATCCGTCGGCAGGTGTCAAACATGGCAAGCCGTGGGTTCGGCCAGGGTACCCGTTCACGCACAGCTGAGCGAGACACTAAGACTACTGGCCATGCTCCTGACTCAGGCAACAAGAGACGGCGGGGCGTGGCAGAGTAATCGTAGTCCTCAATGAAAAAAATGTGGGGGAAACCCCTAATAAACAGCAAGCAATTGGCGACTTACTATGAGTTGCTAGACCAAGGAGGGCACCATCGGACGAGCAGGGAAAACCACCATCGCAAAACGTGACCGCGAAAAAGCAAAACAAATTCAGCGACGTGAAAAAGATGCCCGTCGAGAACAGCGTAAAACTGAGAAACCGGCTCGCCCATTAAATACAGATGCAGGGGAAGATCCAGATTTGGCAGGACTTCAGTGGGGCCCCCAAGAGCCTCTGTATTAAAGGTAACGTAAGCGTAAGCCTCATACATCACTCTCCCCACGCTCGGCCTTATAAAATGGTTACCTGCTACGGTCGCCTGATGTCGTTAAGTGACTATTAGGCGATATCTGGCATGCCGTTGCGTCAGATTATTTCTCAATAGATTACTGCAAACACACCAGTCCCAATCGCCTATATCCGACCTTCATATTTAGCGCAGAGCTTGAGCATTTTTGATGTGGGCATATCCACTCTGTTTGATCTCCTCTAGTAGACTCTCGATGGATGAGGATGGATGAATTCCTCTTCATAGGATTTAAAGGACCGTGTGCTTCGCACACTGGAGCGTGAGGATCTTCCGACGGCCATTGCGAACCGATTTAAGGTGATCCAGGTCTGGCTGTATCGGATGCGAACCCGTCGCAGGCAGACGGGACAGCCTGGCAGTCTCCCGAGGGGGGCCACCGACGGTCACGATTGGTCGAGATGGAGCCGATGCTTCGGGCCTGGCTCAGGGAAAGAGACGATCTCACGTTCGTGGAGCGGTATGCACGCCTAGCGCTACGGGATTGCAATCAAATCGCCCGCGTTGTGGCATCAAGTCGATAAATGGGTGCACACCTGCGAGCAAACGCGCCCCAACGTGATAATTGTTCGGCGTGAGTGGCAGGCAGCCCCTCAGCCAGCAATGGATATCACAAAGCTGGTGTTCTGGATGAACCTGACTCGGCGCGGGACACACCCCGCGCGGCAAGCAGAGGTCATTGACTCAGTGTGGCACTCCTCCGCTATCTCCAGCCGTATTTCCCCAATTTCAATCGCATTGACACACTGTTTACCAAACTCAATACACTACGCCGCAGGCTACCCCCCGTACCGTTGGTACGTTCTGGCAGAAAATCAGCACACTGAGTGAATGCCTCCCACCCGAGGAATGTACGCGCTACCTAGCCCGCATGATTCATGAAGGTTCGTCGCGAACGCGTGCAGACGCGACGCGAGACGGGCACTCGGAGGCGTGAAGCCCTGAGCAACTGTCTTGACAATTACGTGTCCTGTACCACGTTCGGCTGCCAGGGAGTCCCCGTATGCACCATCGCATTGAGTATCGTCAGCCGCTTCCGCATCGCGGCGACCAACGCAACCTTCGGGGCTTTGCCGGCCGTGCGCACGCGCTGGTAGAACAGCCGGATCACGGGATTCCACCGCGTCGCCACCAACGCGGCCCTGTACA
>Ga0163152_10004229_pt1 | contig 17934 bp, 20 predicted proteins | sample OliLakLV19MP8IB2_FD_148635 | JGI IMG/M metagenome (GOLD analysis project Ga0163152, IMG submission 148635) | Freshwater microbial mat bacterial communities from Lake Vanda, McMurdo Dry Valleys, Antarctica - Oligotrophic Lake LV.19.MP8.IB-2 | ecosystem: Environmental > Aquatic > Freshwater >... | reverse complement strand
CTCGAAGACTCGCTGGACCGCGGCTCACCCCTGCGCCCCTACGGCGCCGTTAGGCGGTGAGTTTCGCCGACAGGGCGGCGCGGATTCGATCCGCGGAATAGGAGGCCGCGGCGGGCTCGCGGTGGAAGGGGAGTCCGGCTGATTGGAGAACGTGGTCGACGAGGCCGTCGCGCTGCTTGCGGTCTTCGCGTTCGTGGGACTTGTCATCGAGTTCGACCGCGAGGAGCGGGCGGAGGTCGCGGGCATCGCAGACGACAAAGTCGATGTGCTTGGATTGCACGCGGTTCTGCCATGACTGACGGTTCTGGACGCCACTGGGGAAATAGAGCAGGTCAAGCAGACGCACCTTGGCGATGAGCACGGTGCCGTTTGGGATCGCGAGCCGAAGTTGCTGATAGAACGCGGCTTCACCCTTGGTGAGGAGGTAGTCGCGGCGTTTGAGTGGCGAGGGTTCGAGCGCCTTGCCGTCTTTGAGCGGGGCATCAGCGGGAGAAGCGTTGAACAAGCCGAGTTGCTTGAGTGCGGCCCCGATGATGAGGATGATGACGAGAGCGCCGGCGATGATCAGAAGAAGTTTCATGGCGGAGTCTATGGAAGGGGGCGCGATGAACTCTCGCGCGGTGGGAGCGCAACCACTCCCTCGATCCCTCGATCCCTCTTCCTTACGCCACCTCCCCCGAACTCGGCTCGCTCTTCTCGCTCCCCTCCCCCTCATCCCGCGGCCTGTGCGAAAGCGCAGTCAACCCCTCCAGCAGACTCCGCCGGTTCGTGCCTTTCTGGTACGCCACCTCCGGCCCGTCCACCTCCGGCACGCGCCACAGCAGCATCGCCACGCCCGCCACAAGCAAGACCGCCGCGAGCACGCCCACCGCGAGGTGCGTGCCCAGCGCACGGTCGCCTGTCGCCGCGGCGATCGACTCGCCCAGCCAACCAGCGCCGATCGTCCCCACCGCCGTAGCCCCGAAACTCGCGACGTTCGCCGTCGCCATCACACGCCCGCGCATCGAGTCCTCGACCAGGTGCTGCATCGCCGCCCACGCCTGGTTGAAGCCCCATATCCAGAAGACCCCGCAGAAGAACATTGTGAAGTAGCCCCAGCCCAACGTGCCCGTGGTTGCAAACACACAGATCGTCAGCCCGGCACCGCACAGCGACATCGGAATGAAGTGATGCTTGGGGTACCACGGCGGCATCCACCGCAGCAGCAGCCAGCCCACCACCGCGCCCAGGCCCAGCACCGCCAGCAGGTTCCCCACCGCCCGGTCCGCATCGGTCTGGCTCAGGCCGTAGACATCAATCGCGTACAGCGGCAGCATCCGTACCAGCGGCGCGGCGAGCAGCGACATCAGGATCATCGCCGCGAACACGCACAGCGGGCCCTTGTTCTTCAGCACAAACGCGAACGCGGTCCCGAGTTGCTTCCACGGGTGCTCGCCGCGGGCCGGTCGCGGAGGCGCCGGCGCATCGGGTGTGGTGATGACCGCCACAACAACGGCCATGAACGTGATCGCATTGATGATGAACAACGGTGTGGCTGAACCAGCCGACGCAGCGAGAATCCACCCGCCCGCCGCGGGGCCGACCACCCGCGCCATATTGAACTGCACACCGTTGAGCGTGATCGCCTTGGTGAGTTCGCTCCGCGGCACCAGCCGCGGCGTGAGCACCTGCCACGCGGGCATGTTAAACGACATCACGATCCCCTGCACCACCGACAGCACCATGAGCGCTGCCACCATGTCGCTCTCGAGTGCGAGCATCCACCCCATCGGCGGCGCGCCGAAGTACGACACAGCCGCGAGCGCCACGGCGATCACCATGAGCATGACCTGCGTGACCACCAGCAGCGTCCGCCGATTCACACGGTCGGCCACGATGCCGCCGGCCAGCCCGAGCACGAGGATGGGCGACATCTGGGCCGCGGCGAGATACCCGGCCATTTTGAGCGAGCCCGTCTCGTGCGCGACGATCATCTGAACGCCGAGCATCTCCATCCACCCGCCGGTGTTGGAGACGAGCGCGGCGGCCCAGACGTTGCGGAAATGTTTGTGCCGCAGCACACCCCAGCGCGAGGGAGGCTCACTTGAATCGCTCACGCCCACGATGAGCGTCGCACCCCCCCGCGCGACCGAATCGTGGCGCTTCCCCTTCCCCTCACCCGCGCGCTCGTTCACTCCCGTTGGCAGCGCTGCCCCCACACTCTCCAACGCCACAGCCCCCGGCGCGCCCGCGCCGCTCTCCGCGTCCTCAGTCTTTCCATTGCCCGACACGACGCGGACTCCATTCCGGCTCGCCGCCAATCGGCCATGCTAGGACTGGCTCTGGTGGGGCAGGCGTCCCGCTTGCCGTGGCATCGAGTTTCCACTCGATGTCCGGGCGTAGCCCGGAGGTTCAGCCCCCGCTATCCGTCCAGGTCACATACCCGCACCGCTCGCACCGCAGCGTGGATTCGGTAGTTTGGTGCGCGACAGCGGGCATCCCGTCAACTCTTCAGTTTCAACGTCGCCGCCTTCAGCCCGGGTGTACGAATCAAGCGCTCGTCTGCGGTAAGGAGCGTTGCGCCAATCGCGATTGCGCTGCCTGCGACAATCGCGTCCGGCAGTTTGAGCCCGGTCCTTCGACGAATCCGGATGGCGGCTTCTCTTATCGTGGGTGTGAGTTCAACAAGTCCAACCGCCCCGAGGAACGACCTCACTGCGCGTTCACCCTCGGCGTCCAGTTGATCCCACGAGAGCAACTCCATTTCCGTGATTACCGAAACGAAGTGGTCACCCGCCGGAATGGGCTCTGCAAGCCTTCCGCCGAGGTGGTACAACGCGATGTTCGTGTCGAGCACCCAGATCATCGCCACTCGCTCCGGCTCCGCTGCTGATACTCGCCGGGGTCGGCAGGCAGTCGCAGCGTGCCGGCGAAGCGATGAAGATCCCCGCTCGTTGACCCGTCCTTGCCATTGAGCGAAAGTGCCTTTTCGATCTCCAGCCAATCGGCGTACTTGATCTGCACGGCGACCGGTCGGTTCTCCGCATCCGTGACGATCATCTTGTCAACTGGTTTCATGGGGAACCTCCGATCAGCAGACGCCATTGTAGAGGGGACCGCCACCGGGTGACCGAGCCAGGCCCCGCCCCTTGCACCCCACACCCCAACCTGCTTTACTTCGGCCCCTGCGCGCTGCAGCCCCATCAAAATGATCACCGTCCGCCGCATCACCCTCTCCGATCCTCTCTACGCGCAGGAGTGCGCGCTGCGCGAGACGGTCCTGCTCAACCCGATCGGCCTGGATGTCCCCAAGTTCAAGGCTTTGTTCCCCGGCGTCGAGGAGCGCTTCGAGCACTTCGTCGCGGTCTTCGCCCACCCCTCCGGCCCGCGCGTCATCGGCTGCGCCACCCTGCTTGCCGACTATCCCGACTCCGGCACCGGCAAACTCATGCAGATGGCAGTGGACCTTCAGCGCCAGGGCGAGGGCATCGGCACGCGCCTGGTCGTCGCCGTCGAGCGCCGCGCCTTCGGCGAACTCGGTCTGCACTCGCTCTTCTGCCACGCGCGCGACACCGCCTACGGCTTCTACACCTCCCTCGGCTGGGCCTTTGACTCGGACACATTCAGCGAGGCGGGAGTGCCCCACCGGCGCATGACCTTTCAGCCCGGGCCGATCGAGGCTGGTGAGCCGGAGCCATCGGTCCCACAAGACTGAGCAAGGAGTGAAGGGATCCAGGGATCCAGGGCGCTTGTCCCTCTGTCCCTCTGTCCCTTCTCCCTCATCCCTTCCCTCACCACCTCATATGCACCGTCTGGTGGTAGAACCCGCCGCTCGGACCTGTCTCCGGCAGGGTCGCCAGATACACGCTCGTCCACGCGCCCTGCTCGACGTTCAGCGGTGCGCCCTCCCCGCCCATGTCCGTCTTCACCCAGCCGGGGTGCGCCGCGTTCACCTTGATCTTCGTCTCCCGCAACTCGTGCGCAAGGTTCGCCGTGAACATGTTCACCGCGCTCTTGCTCGCGTTGTACCCCAGGCTCAGCATCCCGTAGATCGGTGAGGCCGGGTCGCGGTGCTCGCTCACCGACCCCAGGATGCTCGTCAGGTTGACGATCCTCCCGGCCGCGCTCTTCCGCAGCAGCGGCAGCATCGCCTGCGTCACGCCCACCAGCCCGAAGAAGTTCACCTCGAAGGTCGCGCGAAGGTCCGCCACCTTGGTCGTGCTGGGGACCGACTCCCACCCTTCCTCCGCGATTCCCGCGTTGTTCACCAGCACATCAAGCCGCGAGAACTCGTTGCCGATCTTCGCCGCCGCCGCGGCCACACTCGCCTGATCTGTCACGTCCAGTTGGATGAACCGCGCATCCAGTTTGTTCTTCTTCAATCCGTTCGCCGCCGCTTCCCCCCGCGCGGCATCGCGCGCGCCGACCAGCACCGTCATCCCCTTGGCGGCGAGTTGTCGCGCCGTCTCCAGCCCGATCCCCTTGTTCGCGCCCGTCACCAGTGCGATCCGCTGACTATTCATGGTGAACCTCGTGCTTTCTCGCGGTCGTCAGCGGAGGGTGTCGGTGACTCACTCCGCACTCCGCACTCCGCACTCCAAAATCCCTCACCCCACCTCCACCACAAACTCCACCTCCACAGGCGCATCCAGCGGCAGGCTCGGCGCGCCGACCGCCGCGCGGGCGTGCCGGCCGCGCTCGCCGAACACTTCGAGCAGCAACTCGCTCGCGCCGTTGGCAACCCTCGAATGGTCGGTGAAGTGGGGGGAGCACGCGACAAAGCACCCCACACGCACGACCTGCCGAACTCTGTTCAGCCCCCCCAAACCCCCCGCCATGCCCGCCGCTTCGATCGCGCCCTTCATCACCGCCAGTCCGTTGAGCGCACATTGCCGCGCGCACGCGATCCCAACCTCCACGCTCACGCCCTCGCCAACTTTGCCCTTGGCGATGAGCGTCCCGTTCAAGAACGGGATCTGCCCGGCTACATACAGCATGTTCCCCGCGATCCGCGACGGGATGTACGCCGCGACTGGCTTGGGTGCATCCGGCAGCACAAGGCCCAGTTCGCGGAGGCGCGCCTCGATATCCGGTGATTTCTCGATCATTCTCGCTCCAAAGAAACTGACGAATCGTCGCCAGAGAGGCGCAGACTACGCAGGAAGACACTATGTCCCCAACTCGCCCTTCCTCTCTCTTGCGACCTCCGCGTCTCGTGCGGTAACTCTTCCCGATCCGATGCTTGAACGCACCATAGCCCATTGCAACTTGGAAAATGTTTGGGTCGTCTGTTGGCCTACCCGGAACCGCAAACTCTTACCCCATTTGCACTATTTTTCAAGTTTCCACTCCTCATCCCGGAACCGGCCATCTTGACAGGCGAATCGGTCTGTGTACCTTATCGCACTCTCCGTATGCATGGGCTGGGTAACCAGCCTCCCAAACAGGGCGGTGAGAATGAAACGGTACTGGCGAGCGGGTGGCCCGAAAGCACCCATAGCGAACTCAATGGCCTCATAGACGACCGTTCGGTCGTCCGCATCATCCGCGAAGAGGTCCAGCCGCACGCCGACAATCTGGTGGACGCGCCGTCCCGCGGCCTTTGGCATTCGCCATTGTCGCGATCGGAGAAGCGTCGGGTTCGTTCCCGCCTGAGTCGGCCCCACGCAAAGTGGGACTGGGTTTGTCGCTGCAACTGATCATTCCAGCCCATCCCCATCCGGCGGCAGGCACCTGCTCTTGGCGTGTGTGCGCCTCGTCAGGTCGGTTGTTTCGGCGTCGGTGCCGCTCGGGTCAGGGTTTCCGTCGTCTCGAAAGCCTCGGTTTCGGGACTTCCCCCCTCCTCAGCCTCGCACCGGAAAGATGTGTTTCGCGAACCCTTTTCTCGGAGAACTTTCCCATGAAGAAGCGTGCATTTACCCTCATCGAGTTGCTCGTCGTCATCGCGATTATCGCGCTGCTCGTCGGCATCCTCCTCCCCGCCCTTGGCAAGGCCCGCCAGTCGGCCCGCCAACTCAAGGACTCCACCCAGGTCCGCGGCATCGTTCAGTCCATGGTTGTCTGGGCCAACAACAACCAGGGCGAGTATCCGATCCCCAGCCGCATCGACTCTGGCAACCAGACTACCGCCGCCCTCCTTGAGGCGAAGAACATCACCTCCGCGGTGCTGTCGGTCCTGATCTACAACGGCAACATCTCGCCCGAACTGTGCATCAGCCCCGCCGAGTCCAACTCCGGCGCTGTGCAGCGCGATGAGAACTACGAGTACAACACGCCGGCGCTGGCCGTCGTTCCCGCGAACGCTCTGTGGGATCCCAAGTTCCACGGCACGCCGATCACCGAGGGCGCAGGCGCCTCGTACGCGGACGCCAACTCCCCCGCCAACATCTCCAACAACAGTTACGCGACCAGCGTCTACTTCGGCAAGCGCCGCGCCCAGTGGGCCGATACGTTCTCGACCACCGAGGCCGTCTTCGGCAATCGTGGTCCCCAGTACGTCGCAAGCGACACCGGTCCCTATCCCGTGGGCGGCCGCTGGCCGTTGACGATGGATGCGCTCGGCACCGGCTCCAACACCCTTCTCATCCACGGCGGTCGCAGCACGTGGGAGGGCAACATCGGCTACAACGACGGGCACGTCGGCTTTGAGACCAAGCCCAACCCCGATGGCGTGACCTACACCCGCACCGCCGGCAGCCCCGCGCCCCGCGCGGTCGCCGACAATCTCTTCGTCTTCGAGAACGATGAGGCCGGCGGCAACCTGCTCGGCACGACCACCAACGCCTACCTCCGCCCGATCGCGTCCGCGACCGGCACCACGACCATCACGATCATGGTTTGGAAGGACTGATCCTTCTGGTTGATCTGGCTTGACCCACAGGGGCCCGGAGTTCTTCCGGGCCTCTGTTCTTTTTGCTGTTCAATGCACTTCCCCCACTCACCCGCTCACCCGGATTCAGTTTGACTTCTGCGTGTCCGGGCAGAGATGTTTCACCGCACGAGGCGCACGACGCGGAGGCGGTTGCTTGTTCCGCCAGGCAACCGGCATCACACTCCGGCGAAAGCGCTGGATTCAGCCGGACTTGGTATCACCCGCTCACTTCATCATCCTCTCACGCCGCCATCCTGTACCTGCCTCCCGCAAAGTGCCTGAGCAGCCGGTCCCGATCCCCCGCGCGGGCAAAGTGCGTGAACACCGCCGCGGTGCGGTAGGGGCCTGCCTCATCCGTGTCCTCCGACCAGATGACGCTGGCGTAGACGAGCACGCTCCGCCCCTCATCACGCTCGCCGATCCCCGGCAAAAAGACGCGCATGGCTATAGCCGTTCCGGGCGCGACCGCGCGGTCCAGTTCAAATCGCGCCCCGCCCTCCGAGATGTCGTAAGCGTGGCCCTCAAGGTCGAAGGGCGCATCCTCGCCGTCCGCGCCGCCCTCGACCCTCGCGGCGACCGGCGTGTACATCGGCTCGACCACAAACCGCGGGAACTGCCGACGCTCGATGTGACGGGAGATGGAGACGGTTGCCACGAAGGGCCTCCTGTGTCTGGGTTTGGCACACAATGGCAAGAAGCGGGAACTGGATCAGAGAAATACGGAAGGCCCGATATCTCTCGCATCGGCGCAACGGGGGCGCGACTTGAGCAAATGTTCAGACGGCGTGCGTACGAACACCTTCGACCAAGACACCGAGGCCCAGGCCTTCCGCGCTCCGGCCGAAGCACTCATCGAAGGTGCGCCGCCGAAGCCTTGACTACTCAGCGCCCCTCCGCGCCCTCCGGGTTCACGCCTTCTTCCGCTCTTGCGCCTCATCCCCCAAATGCCTTCTTGTAATCATCCACGAACTTCTTCAGCCCGCTGTCCGTCAGCGGATGGCTCAGCACCTGCTTGATCACCGACATCGGCACCGTGCACACATCCGCGCCCGCCAGCGCGCACTCCACCATGTGCTTGGGGTGCCGGATCGAAGCCGCCAGCACCTTCGTCGGGAAGCCGTAGTTGTCGTAGATCTGCCGGATCTTGTGGATCAGGTCCATCCCGTCCTCGGCGATGTCATCGAGCCTGCCGATGAACGGGCTGACGAGGAACGCGCCGGCCTTGGCGACCATCAGCGCCTGCAGAGGCTGGAAGCACAGCGTCATGTTCGTCCGCACCCCCTGGTCCGAGAGCGCCTTGCACGCCCGCAGCCCGTCGAACGTGATGGGCAGTTTGATGACGATGTTGGGCGCGATTTTCCGCAGCGGCTCGGCCTCTTTCATCATCCCCGCATAGTCCGTCGCCACCACCTCCGCCGACACCGGTCCCTGCACGATCTCGCAGATCTCCGCAAGCCGCTTGGCGTAGGGCACGTTCTCCTTGGCGATCAGCGACGGGTTGGTCGTGACGCCGTCGAGCACCCCCAGCGCGGCCGCCTGCTTGATTTCATCCAGACTCGCGGTATCGATGTACAGGTCCATGGTCTCTTCCTTGTGGCGAACTTCAACCTCGACGTGGTCGTTCCTGTACACAGTCTAGCGAGAACCGCGAAGGGAAATCCTGCCGCGGAACGGGCAAGCCCCCCTTTCCCTCGTTATGCTCTGTGTTAGCAAGCCGTCCCGGGAGTCCCTCATGGCATCCGTCCACATCATCCTCGACAGGCACGGACCGGGCGTACCAACGGTTGCCCGGGTCGTCGGCGATGTCGGACTGGTCCAGACCGAACGCTTCGCCGCGCTCCTCCGCGGCCTGCTTGATGCCAAACCCGCGCTCATCGTCCTGGACCTTTCGGAGACCATGGGTGTCGGCAGCATGGCCTTGGGGGTGCTCGTGCAGTTTCACAAGACGGCCAAGGCCGCACAGATGCGAGTCCGAATCGCCGCCCCTTCCCAGACCGCGCTGCAGGGAATTCTGCTCGCACGCCTCGACACGGTGTTTGACGTGTTCGCCACGCTGGACGACGCCCTCGCCGCAGAGGCGGATGTCATGAACCAGCCCGTGCGCGTCAAGGCACGGCCGCCCACGGGCGTGTGGGGAGCGATGACCTCCGGCGATTGGCCCGCTAGCGGCCCGAGCCACCCCTGAGTTGATGCTCGGCCTCGAGCCAATCGACCGCCGGGTCGCCCTGTCGCCCAGCGAGCGACCGCGCCTGGTACAACTCGTAGGCTCTTTGACGAACTTGATCGGGGTTTGGCTTGGCCTCGCGCACCGCGGGCGAGGCATCGCGAGGCCCGCCGGTCAGAGCCGAAGCACTCGACAGGCTCGGCCCCAGAGGCGGTACGGTCCCGTTCACACTCTTCTTCCCGACCGCTGTCCGCGCCATCAGTCGCTCCTTCTCCAGAACCTGTCCGTCGCGGCGGTCGTGGTCGCGCTGCGGCGCCTGGCTGATCGTTCATTGTTGCACACATCAGTTGGCTTGCCCAACCTTTCGTTCGCGTTCTCTTTCCCCATCCGCCGATATCCCCACACTGGGGGAAGCCGGAAGACGAGCGAGGACGGGCAGCGGCCCATCGGGCGCGGTAAGGTGCGGCAATGGAACACGAACTCAAGAAACTTGAAGACGAACTCAGCGAGGTCCGCTCGCGCCTCGACCGAGCCCGTCGTCGCGCCGGCGCGAAAGGGGGGGTGACCGACTACACCCTGAAGTCTCTCGATGGCCGGGACGTGCGCCTCTCCGAACTCTTTGGCGACAAGCAGGACCTGATCGTTGTCCACAACATGGGCCGCAAGTGCGCGTACTGCACGCTCTGGGCGGACGGGTTCGCGGGCTTCGCTGCGCACTTGAGCGACCGCGCGGGCTTCGTGCTCTGCTCGGCGGATGAGCCGGCGGTCGCCAAAGAGTTCGCGACCTCGCGCAAGTGGCCGTTCCGCGTCCTCTCCGGTCACGGCAGCCCCTTCGCCAGGGACATGGGCTACCAGCCCGCGCCAGATCAGCCGATGCCGGGCGCGTCGACATTTCATCGTGCGGCCGATGGCTCAATCGAGCGAGTTTCGACCGCGCCTTTCGGTCCCGGTGATAGTTTCTGCGCGATCTGGCCATTCTTCGACATGCTCAAGGATGGACCGGGAAGTTGGGTGCCCAAGTACGCGTACTGATTTCATGACTTTGGTGCCCCGGCACTCCGTGCCGGGCAGGAGCGCACGGATGACGCTCGCCTCCGGCTTTGGCGGCCCCGACTGGATTGTTCTGGGCGTCTACTTCACCATCCTCGCCGGCACCGGCTGGGTGTTCTCGCTGCGCAAGCCCGCGAGCGACCGCGAGTATTTTCTCGGCGAACGCAACTCCCCGGTCTGGGCCGTGGCGATCTCCATCCTCGCCACCGCGCTCTCCGCCGCGACCTTCATCGGCGCGCCGATGGAGTCCTACACCGCCGACCTGACCTACATCTCCACCAGCATCGGCCCGATCGTCGCCTCCGTCATCATCGCGCTGTTCTTCATCCCCGTGTTCTATCGCTACAACGTCACCACGGTGTACGAGTTGCTCGAGCGCCGCTTCGGCCCCGGCGCGCGGACCGCCGCCAGTTGGACCTTCATGATCGGGCGCGTCTTCGCGAGCGGCGCCCGCGTCTATATCGCCGCCATCCCGCTCACGATGATCCTCTATGGCGATGTCGAACTCGACCGCGGCGCGATGCTCGTGGCGATCGCGATCATCATGGCCGCGGGCATTGGCTACACACTGGTGGGGGGAATGCGCAGCATCATCTGGACTGATGTCGTTCAGACCATCGTCTTTGTCGGGGCCGCGATCGTCTCGGTGGTCGTTCTCTGGAACATCATTGGTCAGCCCCTCGACGTGGTGCTCGATGCCCTCCGTTCGCCCGCGCCCGAGGCCGATTCCAAACTCACTGTGCTGCGGATCGGGCTTGATCCCGGTGAAGGCAAACCCGGGCTGGGCTTTTCCACCTCCCAGCCCTACACGCTCATCACCGCCCTGACCGGCTTCATGCTGCTCAACCTCGCCGCGCTCGGCACCGATCAGGACCTCGCCCAGCGCATGCTCTCGTGCAAGACTCCCGCCAAGGGCGCGCAGTCCGTCGTCCTCTCCCAACTCATCACCGTCCCGGTCGTGTTCATCTTCCTGCTCATCGGCCTCCTGCTGTTCATCGTCAACAAGCGGCCGGACCTCGTGCCGCCCCCGACCTACGACATCGCGCCCGGCACGCGCGCCTTCCCGCAGTTCATCCTCGAGCGCATGCCCACGGGCCTCAAAGGCCTGATGATGGCCGGTCTCTTCGCCGCGGCGCTCACGACCATTCTCTCCGCCCTCAACGCCATGTCCGCGGCGTTCGTCACCGATGTCTACCGCAAGTCCCGCCCCGGCCGCACCGACAAGCACTACCTCCTCGCCAGCCGCGCCGCGGTCGTCGGGTGGGGGTTTGTCGTCGCCGCCTTTGCGGGATTGTGCGTGTACTGGCACGACGGCTCGGGCGAGACGCTCATCCAGTTCGCGCTCAAGGTCATGGTCTTCGCCTATGCAGGGCTTGTGGCCGTGTACCTCTGTGCGATCTTCACGAAACAGGGCAGTGTGTCGAGCGTCATCGCCGGGCTTGCCACTGGCGCGGCCGTCGCCGTCCTGCTCGACCCGCTCATCTTCAAACTCTGGGCGGTGTACATCCCCGTCGCCGAAGCAACCGCGAACGCCCCGGCCCGCACGCTCGCGGACTTCAAGGTCGCGCTCCCCTGGCAGATGACCATCGCCGCGGCGTGCGCCTTCGGCGTGTGCGTGCTGGGGAAACGTGCTGCTGGCAGCCCCTCAGTTGGTGGCACCGCTCTCCAGAGCGGTGCTTGAACGCAAGGTCTACCTCACCGGTCTTGAGATCGGTGGCACAAGTGGCACACCAGACTCGGCAGTGGCACATTGCACTCAAAGGTCGGGTGGACCGCGGGGGACCTGCATCACCTGATCGTCGTGCGATTCGCCGGGAAGATGCCATGGGCACTGACGTTCTCGTTCGCTCGCGCGATCCAGCACCCGGCCCTGGAGATCTGGTCCGGCCGTGATGCCAACGTGGCAGCAGCCCAGCAGGCCCTCCTGCACCGCGCCCGTTGCAGCAGCGCCGCACGGCGTGGCGTGTACGATGCGAGTGTTGAGAATGGTTAATCAACGCCGAGAGTAAGCAAACCTCCCCCGGCTCATCCCCCGCGAGGTCCGCATTCCCTGGTAGTCTCTACGGTCGAGCCTCCGGTTTGTGCCCGGGTGGTCGCGGGATTCACCACACGAGCCCGACGATCAGGTAGAGAATTGCCGCGACTCCAGCGGCCGCGAAGTTGTATGGGGCCGCGTAGCGCAGGTACTTGTCATGGTCCGCGCGGGCGACGTTCGACGACATGTTTGTCATTCCCGCGACAGGGGAGGTGACATCGCCGAACGTGCCGCCGGTGATCACGGCGGCAACGCAGAGCGGGACACTGGCACCGACAGTCACCGCCAAAGGAATGGCAAACGGCATGATGAGGGATGCGGCTCCCCAGCCGGAACCGATGAAGTAGGTGACTGTGGCAGAGAGGATGAAGATCGTCACCGCCACGCTCCAGACGGGCAGAGAACTTCCCACGAGCTGCTGGATGAACAGGTTCAGCCCGAGCTTCTGCGCGACCGCGGCCAGCGGCCACGCGAGAGCAAGGATCACGAGTGTCGGCATGATCTCGTTGGCCCCGGAGATGAAGTCCGGGATCATGTCCTTGAAGCCGTACTTCTGGAACGCGTAGAAGATCACCGTCACGAAGACCGAGACGAACAGCGCGACGAGCATGGCCCTGTTCGGTTCGGTATTGGCGATCGCCGCGAGCAGAGATGCATCCTTTGACCGCTGAAACCCGAAGAGCCAGAAAAAGAGGATGCTCAGCCCGATGACCGTGAGCATCGGCACGATGAGATTCACGATCCGCGGCGTGATCACGGACGCCGTAGCGTCCATGGCCATGCCCATCTTGGCGGGAGGCGCATGGGGCGTCGATTCCGTGTGCGGGTCACTTCGGCCGGCGCGGAACATCGAGAGAAACGTGATGGCGATCACGGCGATGCTGAAGAACTCAAGAGGAATGGCCCTGAGCCAGACGGAATAGGCGGTGGTCTGATCGGCCACGCCGGCGCTCTTCAAGCCCAGCCCAATGATCGCAAGGTTGAAGCCCACATAGGTGGTCGCGATCGGGATGAGTTCGACGACCGGGCTGGCGGAGTTGTTGAGCATGAAGGCGAGTCGCTCGCTGGCGATCCCCTTCTTCTCCGCGAGCGGGCGCGTGATCGAGCCGGCGCCGATGATCCGAAAGCCGCAGTCGATGAAGGTCACAGGGATGAGCGCCCAGAGCAGGTAGAACACACCCTTCTGGGTTTTCACACGTTTCTCGGCCAGCGCGGAGAACGCCTGGATGCCCCCCGACTTCTTGATGATTCCGATGAGACCGCTGAACAGGTACAGGAACAGGAGCACCTGTAGACTGTCCTTGTCCGTGAGCGTGGCGACGATCTGATCGACGGCCGTCTCGAACCCACCGGTGATTCGGTGGTCGAGCAGATACCCGCCCACCAGTAGACCAACAAGGAGGGAAGGGATGATCCGCTTGGACCAGATCGCGATGGCGATCGTGAGAAGCGGGGGCAGGATGGAGAGCCACGGGGTGGTGGTCATTGGTGAGCACCTGAGTGGCTCTTCGGATCTGAATGAGTGTCGGTGGTGCTCCGCTCAGGTAACGGCGGTGGCAGCGTGTGCGGGCGCAGCGCACCCTCCGGCGGCATGGGCGCGCCGGAGCCATCGCCCTCAACGCCCGCCGTCCGCAGCGCTTCATCCGTCGCCGGAAGCGCGAGCGTTCCCTCGGGGGGCGCATACCAACCCGGGTCCACAACATCCCGCGCGAGCGATTCTCGCACCTTGAAGATCGTGAACATTCCGCCCATGGTGATCTCGTCGTAGGGGCCGATGCCGCCGACCATCGGCGTGCTGTTGGCGGGCACGGCCATGCCCATCTCCGTCATGCCCGCCATGCCCTCCTGGCCCATCGTCATGTAGCCGGGGAGGAGTTTGCGTACCTGGGTATCGAGCCCCCTCGCGTCCACGCCGATGGTGTTGGGGAGGCCGTGCCCCATCTGCGTCATCACGTGGTGGGTCATGTGGCAGTGCATCGCCCAGTCGCCGGGGTTGTTGGCGACCAGTTCGACGGTGCGGGTGCTGCCGACGGGAACCAGGACGGTGGTCTCGGGCCAGCGCCCCGACTCGGGGATGACGCCCCCATCGGTCTCGGTCACGGTGAAGGAATACCCGTGCAGATGGATCGGGTGGTGGTCCATCGGCGAGAGGTTGCCGATGCGGATGCGCACGCGCTCCCCGACCTGCGCTACCAGCGGGGCCGTCGCCGGAAAGACTTTGCCGTTGATCGTGAGGACATTAAAGTCCAACATCACGTTGGGATTGGGGCGCGATTCCCCTACCGCCAGCGCCCACTCGTGGAGCATGAGCGCGTAGTCTCGATCGGGCCGTTCGCTGGCCTTCGTGCGAGGGTGAATGACGAACAAGCCCGTCATCCCCAGGCCAATCTGCGTCATCTCGTCGTGGTGTGCGTGGTACATGCACGTCCCGTGCTGGCGCAGCGTGAACTCGTACATAAACGTCTCGCCCGGCTTGATGGCCCGCTGGCTCAACCCGCCCACACCGTCCATCCCCGACGGGAGCAACACGCCGTGCCAGTGCGTGGTCGTGAGCGCCTTCAACCTGTTGGTCATGAAGATACGGATGCGGTCCCCCTCGCACGCCTCGATCACCGGCCCATGAACTGAACCGTTGTATCCCCAGCACGTGGCCTTCAACCCTTCGGCGAACTCGTGCTCGACCTCTTCGGCGACAAGGTGAAAGACCTTCACGCCGTCCACCACCGTGTACGGCAGCGTCCACCCGTTGGGGACGATCACGGGCGTGTAGTGGGTTCCGGCTTCGCCGGGTGTGAGATTGTCATGCGGCCCGGCGGCGGGGGCCGGGGTCGCGTGCTGATCGTGGGCAGTGTGCGCGGCGTCGGGCTGCGGATCGATTACGGGCTGGGCGGCAGCGCGCCGGGCAAGGAACAGCGAGCCACCCGCGACAGCGCCTGCTTGTAACAAACCGCGCCGCGTGAGTATGTTCGGAGCGAGTCGGACGGTCACTCGGTCGTTGGGGGTACCCATTTCAGTGGCCTCCTGCGCGGCTGCTTCCCGATGAAGCGCCGGTATTCATGTTCGAATCGCCTGTGGGCTGGGACATTGGCGGCATGCGGCCGCTGAGGATGAGTTCGAGTTTCGCGCGGGCGAGCCAGTAGGTCCGCAGGGCTTCGACATACTGCACACCCCCTTCCACCTGATCGCGCTTGGCTTGCAGGAGTTGGAAGGCGCTGACCTGCATGGCGTTGTACTGGAGCTGGCTCTCCTCGATGATCTTCTCGCGGAGCGGGAGGACGACCTTTTCGATGTAAACGGCACGCTCGCGTGCCGCGATCACTGCCGCGTGCGCCGCGCGAACGCGGGCGCGAAGCGTGACGGCGGTCGCGTAGTAGCGTTGCGCGCCCTGCCGGAGCCGGGCCTTCGCCGCCCCGATCTCGCCCTGTCCCTGGTCGAAGAGCGGGATGGGCAAGGACCACGACGGACCGACCGACCACGAGCCATCGAAGTCGCGCTCGGCGGCGACGCCCGTGTTGAGTCCCTGGAGCAGCGCGAAGGGTTTGACGATCCTCAGCGAACGGGCCGCGACCTCGACCTCGCGCCGGGCGAGTTCAAGGTCGCCGCTGCGCTCGACGGCCCGGGCTTCCAGCCCTTCACCGGGGATTTCGTCCGCCGGGATCGGGGGCAAACGCCCGGCGATCCGCCAGCCGAGGGAATCGCCCCACAGGCCCATGAGTTCGTTCAGGTGTTCGCGGCGTTGGACCACGTCGGACTCGGATGTTGCGAGGTCGAGTTTGGATTGTTCGTAGAGGGCCCGCTCGTTGGACAGGTCCAGTTCGCGGGTGTTTCCGGCGGCTCGGAGGCGCTTGGCGAACTCATACGAGGCTGCCATTCCCTCGGCGACAGTGCCGCGGAGTTCTCGCAGTTGCTCAGCGGCTTGCAGTTCGTTATAGGCAAAGCGGGTTTCGCCCGCCAGGTCGAGGACTGCGGCGGTCACGCGGATCTTCGCAGCCTCGAACTGGGCCGCCGCACGCCCCTTTCGCAGGGGCATGGAGAGGAGACTTACGAAGTCCTGCGACAGATCGAGGACGACGCTCGTTCCCCCCCCGCTGGTAGCGAAGCGCACTTCGCCGCCGAAGACCGGGTTTCTCAGCAGCCCGGCCTGCACAAGGTCGGCCTGGGCCAGATTCAGGTCTTCGTAGACCGCTTGCAGGTTGCGGTTGTTCAGGAGGGCGATCTGAACAGCGCCGTCGGCGGTGAGTTCGTCCGCCAGCAAGGCCCGAACGGCGGTGCGGACATGTTCATCCTCCGGCGAGCCATTATCCCAGTGGACCTTCTGGCCGGTGCGCTCGGAGACGGCGTGTTGCACATCGTCAAAGCCCATGCCGGGCTTCATGCTCGCGCAGCCGCCCACCCACAGGCTCGCCGCGGCGATGGGAAGGAGAAAGAGAAGTCGGTGAATAGGTGAGGTTCTCATTCGTGGCCGCCCTCCTTTTTCTTCGGGACGAGTTTCATGTTGCACTTGGGGCAGCGCCCCGGCTCTTTCGAGACGACCTCCGGATGCATGGGACAGGTATAGATCGCGGCGTCGAGAGCGTTGCTCGCGGGCGCGGCGTGCATGTGCTCCTCGGGCCCCGACGGCGCGGCCATGTCCCGCATTGGCGCGGGCGTCGCCGCGAGAGGATCGGACTTTGTCAGGGCGAGCGTGCCGGAACGCTCCGGCATCGGCGACGCGGCGGCTTTCGCGCTGGCGGGATGGGTGTCTGGCAGATTCGCCTCTGTGTACTGAGCGGCGCACCCCGTGTGGAGCAGGGTGACCAGGATCAGCGAAGCGGATAGGGCGAACAAGCGTGTTGGAGTGTTCATGCGGAGGTTCCCTGACTGGCTGTCAAAGCGCAGCGAGGGCTTCGGCCCGCACTGCGCGACGAATTATTGTATCTCTTCAGCCGTCTGCAACACATGGATCGGGCAGCGTGGGGAGCGAGCCGGTGGCGGCGTAGGTTCGCAGGGCGTTGTCGATCTGGGCGCGGGGGTCGTGGCCGCGGAGTTTGAGGGTGCGGTAGACACTCATGAGGATCGCCTGGGTGGCGGCCCCGCGCTGGCTGCGGTTGCACTGGCTGTTCTTGCGCAGGATTGACCTGCCCCCCGAAACCTGATCCAGGCGCTATGAGAGTCCCAAAGAACCCCGGCGGGGTTCAGGAGACTCTTGAAGATGAAGCGGACAAGGCACAAAGCGGAGCAGATTGTCAACAAGTTGCGTGAGGCCGACGCGATGCTGGCGGCGGGGCGGACGGTCGCCCAGTTCGTGCAGCAGCTGGGCGTGAGCGAGGCGGGTGACACCAAGATGATCCCGCCGCGTGCCACCGAGATCGACTTGGGGGGGCGATCTCGTTGCGGGTCTGGCGGTGTCTGCGCGACAGCAGCATCACGCCGTCTCCGCGGCAATTGCCTTTGGGGGTCGCAAGGGGGCGAAGCCCCTTTGCACAGTGATTCAGGTTGATCGTCAGGTACAAAGTCAGCAAGAATCACCTGGCACTACGACGCCACCGGCAACGGCACCACGGACGGGAGCGACCCCACCTACCACTTTGCATGGGAGGGGCGACGAGAAGTGGCGGATGGTGGGCACATGGCGGGGTGACCTGCCCTGAGAATCCTGAACCAGTCGTGATGAGAGTCTTTGGGGTACAAGGTACCCAGGAGGCTCTTGATGAAGCGGAAGAAGCACGGTCGGGAAGAGATCATCAGGAAGTTGCGTGAGGCGGAGGGGTTGGAGGCCACCGGGCAGACGCTCGGGCAGGTGTGCCAGAAGCTGGAGATCAGCGGGCAGACGCTGCATCGCTGGCGGAAGCTCTA
>Ga0163152_10004228_pt1 | contig 17938 bp, 26 predicted proteins | sample OliLakLV19MP8IB2_FD_148635 | JGI IMG/M metagenome (GOLD analysis project Ga0163152, IMG submission 148635) | Freshwater microbial mat bacterial communities from Lake Vanda, McMurdo Dry Valleys, Antarctica - Oligotrophic Lake LV.19.MP8.IB-2 | ecosystem: Environmental > Aquatic > Freshwater >... | reverse complement strand
TATTGATAGTGCAAAAAATGTAGCAATGTCCTTGGCACTATCTGGTTACTATGTAAAACTGCGACAAGAGAGCGGAAGCTACATTTTGTCAGTTTATACCGACAGACTTAATAATAAAGATATATGAAAGAAGAAAAATCTGTTGTTATCCACAGATAAAACTGGCGAGCGGTTGGAATAGTTAGTATAATGATTACCAGATAGCTTTCTGCGTCTTCGGCCGACTCGAGAGTCATTCTCTTGGGTACAATCGTGAGCCTTAGAGTGTGCGGTGCAGGGGTGGCTTGCAGTGGGAGTTCAATACTCCCGTCCTCTGCTCCAAACCACTCCGACCGAAGACACAGGAAGTTATAATAAAAATTATGAGCAAAAAAATTACAAACAAATCTCGCAGAAGTGTTGCCTCTGAACTCGGCCGACGTGGTGGTCTGGCTGTGGCCAAGAAACTTGGCAAGGGTCACATGAAGCGGATTGGTCGCCTCGGTGCGAAAGCACGTTGGGGTGCCAAAACAAAATAGTCTCGCACCAACGGGGCTTTTTTGTTGTCTTTAATTAAATACACTATGCAAGAACAAAATGTACAACGTGAAATGACGAAAGAGGAAGCCGCTGATCTCGAAACCCGAGTCAAGAGCTTCAATGGCGATCTGATTCCGCTTCTCAAGAAGTGGGAACTCGGTCTCGGCGCATCTGCATTCCTGCTCCCTGATGGCCGAATCGCTGCACGACCCCAAGTCTTCAATGACCGCAAATTGGATGTCGCACCACCTGTGCTACCAACCGCACCAGCACCAGCTGGCGATATAGCCGAAGCATAACCATGATCTTGTTACTCGGAATTATTATTGGATTGCTGATCGCCATCGTTGTCGCTTTGACAACCTTGCTCTTCCGACATCCGATCCACCGAGTCTCTAGCATCATCGAGAAAAACATCGGTGCTGTGGGTCCGAAGCCAAAGGGCTTCATTGTCGAACCAACCACCGATGCAGAAGAATCTCGCGCCAACATCATTGCGAAGAACCGCAAGGAGGGCCGAGACACCCCCCTATCAGACTTAATGTAAATCGAATCATGGCAAAAACACAGAAAATTAGACCACGCGCAAAACAGATTCTAGTACGCCCTGACGGCGAGGATTCGCGTGAATCAAAGCATGGTATTCTGACTCCCACAAACGTGGAACAAGAGCAGAAAGCCATCGGTGAAGTGATAGCCGTAGGACCCGAAATCAAAGACATCAAAGTCGGCGATCGGGTTATTTATGGCGCATACGCAGGTGAGAAAGTGAAACTGCGCGAAAGCACGAAAGAGGTCGACTACGTGCTTCTGTTTGACGAGGATGTACTAGCATTCATCGAATGACCATGGATATATTGAAACTCATTGCAAACGGAGCAGGGCTAGCAATTTTATGGTTTATTGGAATGTTTGCATTGCCTATGCTTGCGATGCTTCTCTACGGCTTCATTACTGGATTCGATGACATGGAATTCGCAGGGATTGCGTTCTTTGTTACTTTTGTTCTTTATTGGATTGCATCGGGTGTTATTCTGATACTGCTATGAAAACAAAAGTAATCATTTGTAAGAAATGTGGCTATGCTAAAAATGAAAAAGAATTCTCCCCACAAGAGAGAATTGATGACGGTAAAGAACACATTTGTTTTGGATGTGAATTTGAAATAGCATGAGATACGGTCGTGACCTAGGATGCAGGTTTGGCCAACCCCACGATCTTGTGATGATACACGAGACCATACAGGTCAAGCACGAACAGTGCAAAATCTGTAGCAAAAGGTTTCGTTGGAATAAAGGCTACAAGATGCGCATAGAGAATGCTGAATACTTGAAAGCCCATGTCCGAAACTTCGCCCAGCGCACAGGCCCAACCAAACGTGTATACCACAAACTTTATTCACCAGAAAAAACTAAAATAGTAATATGACAGCACCAATTCACTTCGAACCAACAACGGTCACAGATCTCGCAGAGATACTCGTACCGAAACACAAACACTCTGGCTTATCTAGAGCGGCAGCCGAGTTCTTTATTGAAGAACATACGGCCGAATCACTCATCCCGCCTAATATTGATACCAATACTCTCAGGCGGTTCGTTGATTTCTTAATCGTTAAAAAGACATATAACTAGCCATGCAAAACCAAACTGAAACAAAGATAATCCATGACAAGACGTTCGACGTGATCAAATCAGCTGTCGACAAAATGGTGAATTTTATTCGTCCGACTTTCGGGCCCGCAAGTAACAAGGTTCTCATATCAAAAAATACTCACCGCATGATCGTGGATGATGGTGTGCAGATTGCCCGAGACTTCGAACTCTCTGATCCTGCCGAAAATGCTGTTGTAAGCATCATTCGTGAGGTGGCTGTCAAGACCAATGACCGCGTAGGTGACGGAACTACCAGCTCCCTCATCATGTTGCAAGCAATCATTAGTGAAGTCGCTCGCAAAGGCAACTACGATGGTCGCAAAATCGAAAAGGAACTGCTTAAGGGATTAGACGAAGTGCGTTCGCACTTAAAGAAAAACGCCCACGAAATCAAGACTAAAGACGAGCTGAAAAAGGTGTCGATGATTTCATTTGACAACGAGAAAGTGTCCGAGATGATATCCGACCTTTACTGGAAACTCGGTAAAGACGGAGTAATCACCATCGACAAGTCTCCGACCATGGACACTACTAGCGAAATATCCGAGGGTATAAAGATTGATCGTGGCTACATCAGCCCATACATGATCATCAATCCCGAGCGTATGGAATCAGTGCTTGAAAAGCCGAGCATCCTTATCACTGACTACCGCCTTACAGAAGCCAACGACATCATCCCGATTATGAATAAAATGGCAGCGGCAAACAAACGTGATCTAGTAGTTATCTGCGAAAACATGGAACAGTCCGCGCTCGCAACAGCTGTGCTAAATAAAATTCAAGGCAAATTCCTTGTGATCGCTATCTGCGCTCCATCTACAGAGGATCGCAAGGTAACCCTCGAAGATATTGCTCTCCTCACAGGTGCCAAGATGTTTACCGAATCAAAAGGCGACAAACTCGAAAATGCCGAGATTGCTGACCTTGGTCACGCTACCCGTTTCATTTGCCGACAAAATGAATCTGTCATTGTGGGACCAAAAGGCAAGCGATCAGATATTGCAGTGGCTATCATCAGCATGCGCGCCAACCTCGAACACGAAAAAGACGAAAAGAAAAAGGAATCCATCAAGAAACGGCTCGGCATGTTCACTCAATCAGTTGCCGTAATTAAAGTAGGCGCGCCAACCGAGAACGAGCAAAAGGCACTCAAATATAAGGTCGAAGATGCGGTGAACTCTACACGCGCGGCTTTCCAAGGCGGTATCGTTTGCGGTGCTGGCGTTGCTCTCTCAAAGATTAGAACCTCAAGCCCTATCTTAAATGAAGCTCTCCAATACCCACATCGACAGCTCATGGATAACATGGGAATCAAGGACCCTGAAAAAATGGCAGAAAACCTTGACGACGACCATGTGATGAACGTGGTGACTGGCAAAGTAGGTCCGTACCTATCAGTCGGCGTGGTTGATCCAGTCGATGTGCTGATTGCTGGCGTTGAAAGTGCTGTATCAATCGCATCGATCCTCGTAACAACATCAGGAATGGTGGTCGAACACGTCGCAAAATCGCCAATCGTGAACGGCTAAATTACTCAAAAAACAGCTTAAAATAACGCTATTATGCAAAAAACAAAAGAACTTCTAGACCTGCTTGTGAAAGCTATCGTCGATCATCCCGATGATGTGAAGATTGAATCTCGCACTGATGAAATGGGTGTGTTACTGACCCTCACGGTTAACAAAGAAGACATGGGAAAAGTCATCGGTCGCCAAGGTAATACCGCTAAAGCAATTCGCTCACTTCTCCGAATCGTTGGCATGCGTGAAAATGCAAGAATCAATCTAAAAATAAACGAGCCAGAGGGCTCCACACATACCCATGACACCAACGCCTAAAGAAAAAACAAAAGTGTCTGATGAAATGGTGATTGAATACCTGTCTCTTTCCGAGATTATCCCTTACTTCAAGAATGCCAAAGAACATCCGCAGAAGCAGATCAAGAAAGTGGCTGCCTCAATCCAAGAGTTCGGCTTCAATCAACCAATCGTCATCGACAAAGAAAAGGTGATCATCGTTGGCCACGGCCGATACCTTGCCGCACAATTCCTCGGGCTACCTAATGTCCCTACCCTCACAATCGACCTGACCGAAGAACGTGCCAAATCGTACCGCTTGGCCGACAACAAACTCAATGAGTCTGACTGGACGATGGAGATCGTGATCGAAGAACTGAAATCACTCTCGCTCCAAATGCTTGATCTCACGGGTTTCGATGCCAACCTTATACTTGAAACCAAAGAAGATAACCCTGACCTCTCGGCAATTGGTACTCCCCAAAGCGTACTCGGTGACATCTACCAGCTCGGCGAACACAAGCTGATCTGTGGTGACTCAATCGATCCGAATACCTACAAAGCGCTTCTCGGTGATGAAAAAGCTCGGCTCATCTTCACTGACCCACCATACTCAATTGACTATCACAGCGTTGATAAAACCAAAGGCAGTAAAGGTCTGACATACTCCTCCGAAAAGTTCGGTGGCACAGGTGGTCGCATCTTCAATGATGACAAGACTCCCGAAGAAGCCCTGAAGTTCTACGAGGAAGTTCTAAAACAGCTCTACGAATTCTCGACTGATGACACGAATCTATATTGGTGGTTCGCATCGCGCCTGACTGAAGTAAATATGCAAGCATGGCACAAAAACAAATGGCACTACTCCCAAACGGTCATCTGGCTCAAAAACAGCATGATCTTCTCTCCAGGTCAAAAGTTCCACAGAATCTATGAACCATGCTTGATGGGGTGGAAGCAAGGTAAAACCTCCTACCAAAATATGACGTTCAGCGCCTACACCGAACTATGGACAACGGGTGGCCTCAAGACATTCGCCGAAAACCTCGATGTCTGGTATCAGAAGCGAGACAACACCAACAGCTACATCCACCCTACGCAGAAGCCCGTACAGCTCGCCGAGCGTGCCCTGAAACGCTCGTCAGAGATAGGCGACATCGTTCTCGATGCCTTCGGTGGCTCTGGCTCCACCCTCATCGCCTGCGAACAGCTTGGCCGTAAAGCACGGCTCATCGAGCTAGATCCAAAGTACGTCGATGCCATTGTCGGCCGTTGGGTCAAGTACAGTGAAAGCCAAGCAGTGATTAAGAATGGTGAAGAAATCCAATGGAATGCATAGATGAAAAACCAGTGGATACGAAGCGCATGACCATCGCGCAGATGACCGAGTTAGTCGGCTACGACCCCATCACAGTCTGCATACAGAATAAGTGGATCGTGATCAATTATCCAACTATGGTCGTACGCATTAGAAAATGGTAAAATAAGACAATAAAACACTATGGGACGCAAATCTAACAATCAAAAATGGCGTGAAGCCTTAAGCGCGGCAAAGAACAAATTGACTCCTGAAGTTGTCCGACAACTCAAGGAAGCATTTGCCATAGGCGCAACAGTCACTCAAGCGTGCTACTACGCGGAAATAGCCGACTCTACCTACTACGATTGGGTATCGAAGAATCCACAGTTAGGGGAGGAGTTCACTAAGATGCGCCAACGCTTGCCCCTAGCCGCCAAAACAAACATCGCTTCTGCCATTCAGAACATGAAAGACATTGGCCTATCCAAGTGGCTTGTGGAACGTACCGAACCAGATGCATACGGCGAAACCCTCAACCTCAAACACCAAGGCGACCTCAATCTCGCCTCCGAGGACAAAGAAGCCCTCAAGTCGTTCCACGAAACCCTACGTGCCAACCTACGCGACCGAAGCCTGAAGAAGGCCAAGGAAGAAGGCGAACTACCAGCATGAAAATAATCCACGAACTACCACCCATATACGATGCCTTGGTGAACGCAGGAATGCGCCCAAGCCTAACCACAATCTATGCATATGGTGATGCAATCTATGCACCAGCTGGCCAACACATCCCCGAAGACCTGATGGTGCATGAATCTACCCATTCTCGACAGCAATCTACTCATCCTGATGAATGGTGGTCTCGGTACATTGACGATCCTTACTTCCGCATCGAACAAGAAGTCGAGGCCTACGCCAACCAGTATCGCTATGTGTGCCGAAACATGATCAAGGACCGCAATGCCCGAGTGCGCTTCCTTACACACTTGGCCAGTGTGCTGTCGGGTCCCATTTATGGCAATGTGATACTACAGTCGGTAGCGTTCGAACGTATTAAAAAACTAGCAAATATATCATGACAAATTGTAACCATCGATTCGTATTAGTGAAAACAGATGTCGACTATACCAATGAGGTTAACCCTACGGTGCCGTCTCAAACATCAGCTGGCGGATCGAGTTCCCATCTTATAGAAGTCCCAAATTCAATCCACGCTGTTGTCGTCTGTGCTTGGTGTGGCCATGTGCGTCACGTCTACGCCAACGGCAACATTAAAGTTATAAAAGAGCATGGCGAAACAACCCAAACAATATAGGGATATCCACGAGTGGCTCATCGGTGAAGAAATCAAAAACGAAAAGGGTGATCCGATTGAATTTGATAGTCACCCGTTCCTCTTTGATATCTACGCAGATCAGGCCAAATACCTGACCATTATGAAAGCCGCGCAGGTCGGCCTTTCAACCGCCTCGATCCTCAAAAACCACTTCGATGCCAAGAAGTATGAGCTGGACATCATCTACACTCTCCCAACTGACGGCGACGTGCGCACCTTCGTCGGCGGAAAGGTGAATCGAATCATTGCCAATAACCTCTCCATGCTCGATGACGTGGCCGACAAAGATTCTATCGAACAGAAACAGATCGGCAAGTCGATGGAATACTTCCGAGGCACATGGACAAAGAAGGCCGCCATCATGGTCACCGCCGACCGCCTTGTCCACGATGAAAAAGACAGCTCCAAGCTTGATGTCATTGCCGACTACCAAGCCCGCCTCCAACACTCCAAACACAAACAAACACACACATTCTCTCACCCCTCACTACCCGAGACGGGTGTACACGCCGACTGGTTGGCGAGCGACCAAAAGCACTGGTTCGTGAAATGTCCGAGCTGTAAGCACTGGCAATTCCTCTCGTGGAACACCGAAGACCCAAATCAAATGTCCATTGACCTCGAACGCCGAGCCTTTGTGTGCAAGAAGTGCCGAGAGATCCTACCCGAGTATGTTCGACGAAATGGCCAGTGGGTCGCCAAATACAAGGATAAGCCGATTTCTGGCTACTGGGTACCCCTCCTAATTGCCCCCTGGATGACCGCAGGTGCGCTTATAGACAAGTTTCGACACCCTGACACCACACCCGAGTTTTGGTGGACTAAGGTGCTCGGTTTGCCCTATGCGGACGGATCCTCCAAACTCCTCCGTAAGAGCTTCTTCCAAAACCTGACTGGCAAACAATGGGCGCCACCCAAAGACGAACGTGTCGTGATCGGTGTCGACACAGGCCTCCGTATTGACTACGTTGTCGGAAACACCAAAGGTCTATTCCACCATGGTGATGCCGAAGACTACTCTGCCCTCGATCTGCTCATGGAACGTTGGCCAAGAGCCATAGCCATGCTCGACGGTGGTGGAGACATCCTGCGTACCCGAGCATTCAAAGAAAAATGGCCAGGGCGTGTCTTCCTCTGCTACCTCACTGGTGACCGAAAGAAAAACGAAATGGTGACGTTCGGAACTGGCGATGAAGCGAGTGCGGCAACAGCTGATCGTAATCGCATGATCCAGTTGGTCGTCGATGAATACCGCACCAATCGCATACCAGTCCACGGGACCGAAGAGCAGTGGTTTGAATACTGGCTCGACTGGAATAATCTCTCAAAAATGAAGGTGCTTGATCCTGATACCAACGTGGTCAAAGGATACAAATGGGTCCGCAATGGGCGTGATCACCGCGCCCTTGCCACAGTGTTCTGGCGCGTTGGAATGCGACGATTCGCTGGTACAGGAAGCATCGTGCAATCCGAAACGGAAGTACGCCCAACAAGCTACATGATCGACCCTAACCAAACAGTATCCTTTGACCCTGATGAGATGTTCATAAAAGGCGTGAATAAAACCCTTGATGAATTGGAAGACTCCGATGACTGGCGAAACGTATAGTTATCCACTACCGACCGCTTGCCACTTGCTCTCTAACACAATAGAATATACGTATTACTAATTAATTTTCATAATCATGAAACAATGCTCAAGTGGCCATGCATGGGATAATGGTGAAAAATGCGACCGATGCGGTGGCGTTGACATCACTGCCCATGCGAGTGTTGAAGATCAACCCAACATGAACGACGAATCAAATACAGTTGAAGAAACAAATTCTCCTGCACCAGCAGAGGAAAGTGTATCTGAAACTGCACCAGAAGAAGTCGCTCCTGCTGAAGATGTAGAGGAAGAGGAATCGGTTGAAACCGAGGAATCTGAATCAGCTGATGAAGCTGCCCCCGCACCAGCCGAAGCGCTCGCCTAGTGCTATGCGCCTGAGACAGATGGTAAGTCGCCAGTTTCATACGCTGGAGAACGTGGTTCGACTCCACGAGGCGCTACATTAAAAAAGAAAGGCCCCGACAAAGTGTCGAGACCTTTCTTTTAATATATTTGCAAAAATAACCCAGATACTACGTTGGGACGCTTTACTCGCATCAAGCGAGGACTGCACTATCCTACAACAAATAGAAACAAAGAGCAACTCTTTTTTGTTATCCACACCCTCGCCTAGTGTGCATCTGTCAAGCTTCTATGTTATATTTATGTCAACGAACTCTTCCATGCATTCCACGTCTGGGTCGCTGAACTTTTATTATCGCTCCGTATTTTTCATATAAAAATAATGACAGAAGACACAGGCGTATCATCATACGTATCCCTTGGATCCGATGTTAATAAATCCAAAGGAAACTTAACCCTTGACACTAAGGAGGGTATTGTGTCCGACAAATTACCTGAACTCGAGCTGGAAATGAAAGATGATGACCTCGTCATACTTCTTGACAAGTACGAAAAGATTTGGAAAGAATCACCTAAAAAACAAGAGTGGGAAAAACAGATTGAAGAGAATGAGAAGTATTGGCTCGGTAAACATTTCGATACACCAAAACTAGATACAAGCCGACCACGTGTTGACAACCTGATATTTGAATCATTAGAAACCTATCTACCACAAATGACTCGGCGCAATCCCGAGCCGATCGTGTCGCTGGCTGAATCAGAAAAAAATGGTCAGAACGAGGACCCTATCAAAACTGCCTACGTTCAAAAAGTAAAAGGCACACTCGCTGATCTTGCTGACAAAAACAAGATGCGCCTCAAGCTTAAGAAAGGCGGTCGCCATTGGGCACTCTATCAGCTCGGTGTAGCAAAGCTTGGCTGGGACCTAGACAACGATATCCCCGTCGTTCGCATTGTGCGCCCAAAGCGCATGATCCTTGATCCTGATGCAACCATTGACGAAGACGGCTACACTGGCAATCGTATCGGTGAGTACCGAAAAATGGAAGCCGATAAGCTCATCTCTATCATCGGTAATGACGAGGAAAAGAACGGCACAGCCATCGCTAAAATCAAAGAACTTGCCAAAGGCGAACTCGGTACGGAAGTACAATTTGTCGAATGGTGGACTCCGCAATATCTCTGCTGGAAACTCGACAAGACAATCCTGCTCAAAAAGAAAAACCCACACTGGAACTACGATCGCACTGAAGTCCCAACTCCTGCCGACCTTGGCTCCGAGGGTGTGAATGTTGATAACTACGGAAACGTCACCGCTGACGAATTCCAAGTCAAAGGCATCAACCACTTTGCTGTGCCACGAATGCCGTACAGCTTCCTCTCGGTGTTCAACCTCGGTGATCAACCAATGGATAAGACCTCGCTCATCGGCCAGAACCTTGCCAACCAAGACAAGATCAACAAACGCAATCGCCAGATAGACAAAAACACCGACCGAATGAACGGCGGCATGGTTGTCTCACTTGCACGCTCTGGTCTCACCGCTTCCCAAGCTAAAGGCATGACCGATGCACTCCGCCGAGGTGGTGTAGTAGTTATACCTGATGGCTCACCTCGTGATGCCATCGATCAGTACAGCCCTAACGGTCTACCTGCCGATGTCTATAACGATTTGGTCGACACCCGAAATCGTTTACGAGACATCTTTGGTGTCACTGGCTCTACGCCAGCTGGCATTGAAAGTGAAAAAACAGTGCGTGGTAAGATCATCACACGTGGTCTTGATGCCGACAGAATTGGTGGTGGTGTGAGCGAATATCTCGAGCAGTTTGCTGACGATATTTACAACTGGTTTGTACAACTCCTCTACGTCTACGATACGGCCTACCAATTTGTGGCCGAAGCAACCCCACCGAAAATCATAGTGTCGGTCAAAGAGGGTTCGCTTCTTCCAAAGGACAGCACCACAATTGCTAACCAAGCCATCGAACTCGGGACCTCAAACAAAATGGCATTGGTTGATATGTACAAACGTCTCGAGTACCCAAATCCCGAGGAGTTAGCCGCCAACGTTTGGCTTGAAACAAACGCACCGCAATTGCTCTACAGTAACAATCCTCTGGTTCAACAGGCCGTACAGATGCAACAACAAGCGGCACAATTAGCACAGGAAGCCGAGTTGCAAAAAGCAGGTATTAAAAATGGTGGGGGCGAATCACCATCTCCGTCACCAGATATTATTAGCGAAGTACCAATCACATGAAACTAAGAAAAATCACACCAAAGACCCATACGCCCATGATGGACATGCCAGCCAAGACGGAATCCAAACCGATTTATCCGAGCTTCCGTATTGAGCTGATTCACCTACCCGAAGCCAAGAAGTGGGAGATCGGCAAGGAATATAAGATCACTCTGAAATTGAAGATGACGGGCATCTCAATTAGTCGATATCAGAATGATTCAGAGTTCGAGATTCACGCCATCGGAATTGATAAAGGATATAACGAGGAAGAAGAATAAATAATGTTCAAAGATGTCGTCTCGTAGCCAGCGACTATAAACAAGTAGCCACGGAGTCAATTAATCTATATAATAGAAAATGAACGAAACAACACCGACGGAGTTCAAGCAAGAGGGCGAACCAGCCTTCCAAGCCGAGAACACAGAGAATGATAACTCTGCCGAATCGTCAACGGAAAAAGAAACGATCACTGATCAGTCCCAATCGCAAGAGGGGAAAGAAGACTCTGGCGCAACGGGCGAAAAAAGCCCAAAAGATGATAGTGAAGAAGACGCAGGATTCGCATCTCATCCTCGCTGGAAAGAGCGAGAGAAAGATTGGGATAAACGCTTCAATGAACAAGAGAAGCGCCACGTCGATGAGTTTGACGACTTGCGCAAGGAAATGGATGTGAAGATTGCCGCTCGCGCTTCACAAGCCGAGGGTGAACTTCCAGCAATTCCAGGGTGGTTTGGCGGTACAGAAGATGAATGGAAAGAATATCGGACATACGAAGATACCCGCACAAAAGAAGCTGAAGAACGTGCAGTGACTCGCTTCACTGCCAAGCAGTCTGAAGAACAGAAAGCAATTGACGATGCAACTAAGTACTTAAATGATACAGTTGGTGAAATCGAAAGCGACAAGACGATCAACCCGAAAGGCGAGAAAGTCGACAGAAACAAACTGCTGAAATTCACGCTTGATAACGACCTAGTCGACAGTAAAGGTCACTGGAATTATAAAGTGGCTTTCAAACTTATGAAGACCATGCCAGCATCAACCGCTACTGAAGACAAGGACGAACGGAAGAAAATCGCAGGCGCTACTACGTCAGAAAACCGAGGGGAAACCAAACAACCTGCAGTCACGACGAGCACAGACTTTTCAAAACCAGGCGCTCGTCCTTGGTAAATTATTCACTTAATATTAAAAATCATGGCAGAATTATACGGACAAAGGATTCAAACCACAGTGCAGACTAAATATCTACCTTTCGTGGTTGACACAGTCCTCAATTCCAACGTTCTCTTCCAACGCGTTGTACGCGGTGCGAAGAAATGGGGTGGTCGCACATTGCGCGTTCCGATCAAGGTTTCTAAAAACACGACAGGTCAATCCTTTCGTGGATTTGATACTTTCTCGGTAGCAGCAACTGACAACCGACAGTTTCTCGAGTTTACACCTAGCTTCTACCAGATTACTTGTGCGCTTCCAGGCGACGAGCTATCTGTTGCAGATACAGAGGACAAGGTGCTTGACCTCATGAAGCTTACAATCCAGTCCGACACCGAAGACATGGCCGACGACCTCGGTACCATTTTCTACGCTGACGGAACTGGTAATGGCAGTAAGGACCCATTAGGTCTAGCCGCACTCGTTGACGACGGCTCGGCCGTTTCAACGCTCGGTGGCCTCTCACGATCAACATTCACGACTCTACAGTCGACTGTTACTGCATCGTCAGGAGTCATCTCACTCGCAAAGGTTGATACCCTTTGGGCAGCTGTCACCTCTGGTGCGCAGAAGCCTACGGCTATCTTCACTACCGAGTCAGTGTTCAACTTCTATGGTCAACTCTTAAGACCAACAGAGAGGATCAACAAAGAAGCATCCCGAATGAAAGGTGGTCTATTCGGTACTACTGGTTTCACAGCTCTCGATTACAACGGCAAGCCTGTCATTATGGATGAAAAGTGTACCTCTGGTGCATTTATCATGGTTAATGAGGACTTCGTTGAATGGTATGCTCTTCCGTTTTTCAACGCGAAGCCAGTCACATACAAGTCCCAAATCGAGGGAAATGATTACGAGGCGCCTATCGGTCTTGGCTTCTCGTGGTCTGACTGGATTGTTCCAGCCAACGCTGGCGCAGTAGTCGGTCACGTCTATTTCGGTGGTCAGTTCATAACTACCAACCCGAAGAGGCACGGCAAGCTTACTGGCATCACAGGCGTTTAGGTATTATTAGGTTTCTCCCTTGACCTCGGGTCAATAAAATGATTACGAGAGAGGGTTAAAATAAAAAAACAAATGGCAGTCTTAACAGAAGGTTTGGTTGAGGACTTCATCCCAGTTGTCCGATATCACGGCCTCAATACCAACAAGAACATCAAAGTAGGCGGTTCCGCTACTGTTGATTTGTCCGAATCCACAGGAACATTCAAGTTTCCAACGGGAGTAACCTCAGGACTTAAAAGAGCAGTTACACGAGGTTCTTCCTCGACTCACACACTGCTTGTGGGTGACTCAGGAATGGTTTTTGTCGCAATGCTTGGCTCATCCACGCAGACATACACACTTCCATCAGTTGCTACAGCAGGGGTTGAATTTACCTTTGTCTGTGGACACGCTTCAGGTGAAATTCTAGTTACCACAGCAGGTACAGACCCGCTTGTAATGACCACACTGACATCAGTCGGAGCAGACATCGACAGTGCGATTGTTTCAGTAACTACAGGTATTAAAAACACCGCAGCTACTAATGCAATCGGAGATACTTTGACCATAGTATCTGACGGTGTAACTTGGTTTGGTCTTGGTATCACTTCAGGTATCTGGGCTACCCAGTAGGTCGAATTATTAATTAATCTTAGAATTACAATCATGTCAGAATCAACATTAGTAGGACCAACGACAATAGTCGGCGCAGATTTGAGATCAAATCTTGCAACGGCAGTACATCAGATTGGTACCTATGTAGAAACAGCAGACGGTCGTGGTTTTCGTTACGCTAAAATAGGCGCAACGGCAACAGTGCCAGGCAAGCTATACGTAGCCGCAGCTTGGGACAGCACCAACTTTGCTCCAGTAGGAGGCCTTGAAACAGCGGCAGCTGCAATAGGCGACACCACAGTTACAATCACTACCAGCACCACAGTTGCAGCAAATTTGCTCGCAGGTGGCTACTTGGTAACGGATATAACTCCAGGACAAGGTTACACCTACCGCATCAAAAGCAATCTCGCTTCGTCAGCAGGAAACTTGGTGATCACATTAGACGATCCAATCGTTGTAGCTCTCACAACAGCTTCAAATGTGGTTCTTGTTAAACACCCTTACGATCAAGTTATTGTATCGCCAGGTGGTGCTTCAACAGGACACCCAGTAGGTATCGCGAACACAATCATAACTGCGGCGCAGTTCGGTTGGGTTCAGACATACGGAGCTTGCGCGATTCTAGCAGGTGTGGCTACCAGTATCTCCCTCCCAGGAGTACCAGTAGTACCAAGTGCTTCAACAGCAGGTTCAGTAATCGTTGCAACAGCTATTCTTCCAACAATCGGTTGGGCGATGCAGTTGATGACAGCGACAGAGTATCAAATGATATATCTGACAATTCACTAGAGGTTAATTTCTCTCTTGGCTCTGCTCCTTTACGGGGGCAGCGACCAGGAGAGAATCCAGCGCTTAATAAATAACTCCGTTCGCTGGACGGATTCGGCACAAAAAGCAAGTGATTGCCGCCTTGCACAACTCAAAATGGAAACAGCATTATTCACCAATTTCTCATCAGAAGAATTCATCTGTGCTTGGGATGGCAAAGTCAGGAAATTTACGCCAGGCCAATCTATCTATCTACCCGACTATCTAGCGCACCACTTCGCCAAACACTTGACGAATCGTGAGCTGATCAAGACAGGCAAAGAGAGATCTACATCCCCTAAGTTCCCCGATCAAGAACCACACTTCATGGAATTGTTCAACAAGGCATACACGCCTGACGAATCCAACGAGTTTGGCGAAAAGAACGAGGAAAAGAAATATGATCTCGACACCCTCATCAATGTAACCAACAAAAATCGCGAGACTAAATCTGCAGTTGCAGGTCCACAGGACCCGAACGAACCACAGATGATCCCCTCTCCCGATGAAGATGAAGACGGTGATGAGGAATCGTTCGAAAATAAGCCCTTAGAATAATTAATTAATCACCATGGCACCAATAGATTACGGCACACCATTCTCCGAGACAGCTACACATGCCACTTCGGCTGTGGCTTCTCATGCGGGTGTAGCTGTCAAAACGTTTTATATTACAGATATTGCTGCGAGTACCGATAAAGCTGGGGCACTTCTCCTTGTAAAACAAGGAACGACTGTAATATGGCAACTACAACTAGCGGCAAGTGCGGCTGGAAATTTGGCATATTCACATAGCTTCAAAGTTCCGCTCAAGGCAGAGGTAGGCGCTCTTGTGAGTGTCACGATCGACGGTACTTCTGTTTGCAACGCAAATATTGCAGGATACGAGATATAAACCACTATGAAGCTCCTTACTCCAAACGAGGTAGATAAAGAAAAAACTCGGCTTGAAACGGAGCGAGTATCTAGAATTGGGAAAATCCAAAAAGAAGAGTCCGAATCGGTTCGGCGCTTAAACGATGCTTTGACAAAAGAAAAAAAAGAAATGGATCGGCTCAAGTCTGATACCACAGTTGCTGAATTGAGGGCGAAATTGAATATAGAAAAGATGGCCTTAATCGGTGAAGTAAAATCACTTGAAAATCGAAAAGAAAAAGCCTTAGAACCGATCATTGAGCGAGAGAAAGAATCGGAAGTATTAATCTCGCAACTGAAGTCATCCCTTGATAAAGTCAACACTCGTGGGGATGCCTTAAAAGTTAGAGAAGATGAGTTATTAGAGCGTATCGAATTGGTTGTTGACAGAGAGTCAGAGTTGCCCATCTTAGAGCAGAACCTTGAAAAGAGGAAGAAAATTATTGAAGTATCCGAAACGGAAATCAGCAAACAGACAAAAATACTCGGAGAGAAGTGGGTGGAATACCACACGCAAATACACGAATCAAATGCCGATCTGGCTAGACGTGAGAAAGAGGTCGAAGACGGTAATAAATCAAATGCGGTCTATGCAGATACTCTGTCCAAGAAAGAATTAGAACAGACTGCTCACGATCGTCAAATTGCAGATCGATATGCCACTCTTGGTCGAGCAACTGCAGAGTTAGAAAAGAAAACAAATGGCTGAAGCAAAAATTGATAATAATAGAATACCGACAATACAAGGAGTGCTCAATACCGATGGTGTTACTCCAACTAATGTCAAAATTGACCCAACGACTCATGCACTTTTTGCCAGTGATGGAGCATCGGGAAGTGATTTAGGAAATGATAGTGCATATAGAGATGACAACGGAAATCCAACTTTAATCGCCACAGATGTGAATAATAATATCATTCCACTCTATGTAAATTCAAGCGGTCACTTAATGATACAATCAACATAAATTTATGGCTGAAGCAAAACGAGATCAAAACTACATTACGACCTTACTAGCAGTCAGCAACGCTGATGGTGTAACTCCCGTTGTGCTATGGGCTGATCCGACCACACATCGACTTTTAGTAGACCTCCCTGCTGGTTCAGGTACGGTTACCTCCGTTTCGGTAACAACCGCCAACGGTGTTTCAGGCACTGTTGCCACAGCCACGACAACCCCAGCTATCACTATCGTTCTCGGAGCAATTACACCTTCTTCGGTAAACATTTCAGGACTAACGGCTTCCGAACTTGTCGCTACCGATGCTTCTAAAAACCTTGTCTCTCTCGCAGTCGCAACCTATCCATCACTCGTGGAACTGGCCTATGTCAAGGGTGTCACCTCTGCGATTCAGACACAGCTGAATGGGAAACAAGCGTCAGGTTCGTATGGACTTACAACCAGTCCTCTTTCACAATTCGCCGCTACCACTTCGTTACAATTGCTCGGAGTTATTTCTGACGAAACAGGAACTGGTTTATTGGTCTTTGGAACAGCTCCAACCTTTGAAACATCGATAACTTGTACCTATCTAACTGCTTCTGAAATCTTAATTACCAACGCTTCAAAGGGTATAATTTCTGCTCCAGTTGCAACATATCCTTCTCTTACGGAATTATCTTATGTCAAGAGTGTAACCTCTGCAATCCAAGCTCAGTTGAATGCTAAAGCAGCAACTCTATCTGGCACTACAAATGAAATAGCATACTTCTCATCTTCTACTGCAATAGCTTCTCTAGCAGTTGCCACCTATCCTAGCTTGACAGAATTGGCTTATGTAAAAGGTGTAACAAGTGCCATTCAAACTCAACTCACTGCTAGACTCCCCCTAGCAGGAGGAAATATGACAGGTAATATAACCCTAGGAGAAAACACTTCTATTGCCTTAGACCCAGCAGGTTCAGCAGATGGAAAATACACAGGTATCACAGTCACAGGAACAGCAGGAGCAACTCTCGCCTTCGGTGATTCAGTCTACCTAGCAGTAGCTACAAGTAAGTGGGTTCTTACTGATGCAGATGCTCTGGCAACAGCAGGAGGTGTCATGGTGGGAATGTGTGTCTTGGCAGCTAACGACACACAATCAACAACCATCCTCCTCCAAGGAATAATCCGAGCTGATGCAAAATTTCCTGCTCTTACTATCGGTGCAACTGTTTATTTAGGAGAGACAGCAGGTGCTATCCAAGTAGCAATACCTACAGGTGCTGACAACATTATTAGAGTGTTGGGATATGCCTTAACCGCTGATGAGATTTATTACAATCCATCTGTCGACTGGCAAGTAACCGTAGCTTAGAAATATATGAAATTCTCTCCATACTGGCATTTAGAAATGTTGATAGCAGTACCTGTAATCATAGTGTGGACAGTGTTACTGGTAATTATTGCAATGAAATAATATGGCTACAACAAAAGTATTAGCAATAGGTGGAGGAGGCGGAGGGGGAGGTCAAGCTGGAGGAGCTGGAGGTGGTGGTGGTGGATACCAATACAACGCAACCTTTACTGTAACAGCACAGGCATACTCTATTGTTGTCGGAGCTGGTGGAGCAGGTTCTGGTGGTGGGGCTGGTTCAGACGGAGTAGCTT
>Ga0163152_10004227_pt1 | contig 17939 bp, 39 predicted proteins | sample OliLakLV19MP8IB2_FD_148635 | JGI IMG/M metagenome (GOLD analysis project Ga0163152, IMG submission 148635) | Freshwater microbial mat bacterial communities from Lake Vanda, McMurdo Dry Valleys, Antarctica - Oligotrophic Lake LV.19.MP8.IB-2 | ecosystem: Environmental > Aquatic > Freshwater >... | reverse complement strand
ATACTGGTCATCAGCCAGGTTGCATTTCTCCCAGTCGATTGTTGCGAGGTATTGGCCGCCGGCCCATTTGACTGCGAAATCCTTGTGCTCTTCGGCGAGCTTGCGCGTCTCGGCCACCATGCGACGGGCCATCGAAGTGAAAAACTGCTCATACTGCCTGAAGACAACTGCAAAGCGCTCGGTCTCGAGGTCAGCGAGTGTGCGAAGAGCAACGCCTGCGGTAACGCCTGACTCTTTGCGAGAGGTGGCGCTCATCTCACTGATGCCGCTTAGCTCGAACTGCCATTGCTTCATCAGGTTGAGGAAATTCATCGTCGAGTCGGCGTAGGCACTCGGCGCGAAATAGTTCGGCGCCATTTGCGCGCCTTTCGCTACGGCCACGAGGGTCCCGATATCGTTCGATTCCAGCGCTTCGGGAGCAATCGAGCCCTCTTCGAAGACGAACACACCGTTGCTGCACTTGCGTTCGGCCTCCTGCATGCGCTGCAGGGTGTGGTTCATTTCCTCGTTGAGGCCGGCGACCTCCTCGACGAGCGACGTGCCGTAGAAGCCGATCATTTCGTTCGTCCAGCGAATGAAGACGAAAGGGAAGTCTTGCTCGTCCCACTCCTCGTCCTCCAGGATGCAGCCATCGATGCAAATGACGTGACGTCCCGGGCTCTTCTTATTTCCCGGTAGAATCCACGCCTCGTAGACTGTGACCTGCTTGGAACCTGGGCTGGCGCGCCGATAGTCGGAGCTTTCCTCCCACTCCTTCGCGGTCTTGATTGCGGCCGTTGCCTTACCGTCGTCAGCGTAACGCTCAAGCAGCTCGTCACGCGAGAACCCGTAGCGATGAAATAGGTTGCGGGGATTGCCGAAGCGCGCCTCTACCGGGTCGACTAGGATTTCCCACGGGAACACGCGGTCAATCGAGCACTGCTGCCCATCTAGGTCTGCCCACACCTTGCAGACCCCGAGGCCGAAGACACAGCCGTCCAGAAAGATTTGCTGGCCGATTTCCCAGGCGTCCTCGTAGCAGCCTTGCGTGTGATGCATCTGCGCTTCGACAAATCGGTCAAGGCGTTTGGCGCGACGCTTAACGTCCCAATCGCCGTCCGTGACCATGAACTGAGGCTTAGGCCGCTGCCGTGCCGCGAGCTTCGCCTGAGCGGTGAGGCACAAGGAGCGGGGCAGGTTGCAGGTCAGACGGTCATAGGTTTCGCCGGCGTACTTGCCCGATTGCATGTAAGCAGCCGCTGCGAGACCGGGGAGACGTCGACCCTCGAAGAGGCCCAGCGACTCCTTGCAGCGTCCTCGCCAGCCGAGCGAATCATTCCAGAGGCCTTCGGCAATTTTGACTACAGCACGCGATAGCTCTTCGCCCTCCAGGCGATGCCACGGCTGCTCGTAGGCGGACACATCCACACCCGCAGTTTACCAGACCGGGCGATTTCGCCCCGAACGGCCCTCAGCGGCCCGCGTACTTCCGATGCAGTTCCTTGGATTTGCCGCGGTTTTGCCTCTGCATTTCAGCCCGCGCCTTGTCCTTGGCCGCTGCCATTTCGGCCCGTTGCTTGTCCGCCTCGGAGAGCTCGGGCAGGTCATTCCGGTGGTCATAGTGGGCACGCAGGTAGCGCTCCAAGTAGATAGCCGTGTCGGCACAGTGCCACTCGTAGCTCGGGTCCTCTTCGCTCCGGTCCTCCAGCCATTGACCGACTTCCCACTCGTCGAGCAGGTCCTGGCATTCAGACTCAACCACCTTGACGATACCACTCCGAAGGTTGCCCCCGAAGAGTTCTTGGAAGGCGCGCTTCTTGGACTTCTCAGCCGCGACGACGGGCAGGTTGTACGAGATGCGCATCTCCTGCGCGTAGCCGCGTCCTAGCGCGCCCTCGTCGACGACTAACATTTTGGCGCCATGCTCTCGCAAGAGCTGCTCAGCGAGGCCAGCGATGCTGCTCGGTATCATGCCGGCCACCTTGAAGCTTCGAAGTATCCAGGTCTCGCGCCTACCGCGTTGGATGCCTCCGACCGTGAACGCCGTCGTGGGTTTCGCCTGGGTGGCGCCAAAGTCGATGGCCACCGCGATGTAGTCAAGCCTGGGGACTTCGCCCGCTTTGTTCACGGCGCTCAGGTAGGGATATACGAGGGCTTCGATGTCCTTGTACCAGCAGCCCAGGTACTCCCGCTGGTAAGTCGGGTTGTCCTCAGTCCAGTTGTTCTCCCGGAGCTTGCGCTTGAGGTAACGAGCGCCTCGCACATGCGGGTTATCCACGCAGGTCCAGGTGTGAGTCGGCCACATCGCGGCTTTCCCTTCACCCGTCGAGCGCTCAAAAAAGATGCCTGCGGGCACGATGCCAGGGCTGCCTATCAGCACGAGCTCGCCATCCAAGTCCATCAGGGCCGGGTCCAGGATGTCGTCAATCAGGTACTTCAGAAGCGCCGAAGGTATGGAGCCCGCCTCGTCGATGCCGACCTTCCAGTAGCGGTCACCGCGGAGCTTCTCAACTTCCGAAAAGTCCTTCGCCCCCGTGAGCCAGATTCGGTAGCCGTCGGGGCTAACCGCTGTCGAAATGTCCTCGCGGAACCGGTAGCCGAGCTGGTAGCGGTCGTTAATCCGCCTGAGGGTTTGCCAAAGGATGCGGCGCGCATGACCGGTGGTCCTGGCGATGAAGACGCTCAGCTCGCCCGGCCGCGTGTCGAGCAGAAGCCAGACCGCCACGGCCCATGTCTTGCCAGCTCGGCGTCCCGCCAGCGCGCACTTGCGTCGGGCTGTGTCGAGCACGAACGCCTGTTGCTTTGGGTGCAGGCCCGCTATGAGCGCGTCCCGGTGGTCGGCCTGAGAAGGCACGGCGTCCTTTGTCGCCGCTTCTAGCTCCCTCCACAGGCCGAGCAAGCTCACAGGTGAGCCCAGGTTCTCCGCAGCACAATCAGCGAGATATGCGACTGGACGACTCCGAACCGCTCGGCCAGCTTCTGCTGACTGATACCTCTCGCGGCGTAGAGCTTTCTGATCTCGACGACCTTGGCGGCGCTGAGCCTGGCGCGGCCATTCTGTTCGCCAGGCGGCGCGACATGACGCTCCTTCGCCACGCAGTCCCGACTGTTGTCGGCCTTGGTCCCGAGGAATAGATGGGTCGGGTTAACGCAAGCGGGTGTATCGCAACGGTGAAGAACGCACATTCCGTTCGGGACCGGCTCGTTATAGATTTCATAGCTAAGCCGATGAGCGTAAAGCTTCCGGCCGCCGACCTTCATCCGGCCATAGCCATGGACCCCCGACGCCGTCCAAAGCCAGCAAGGACCTAGCCCGTCGACGTGCGTGACTGTTGGCCCGTCTTTGTCGACCTTGCTGAAGAATCGAGCGCGCGCGTCGCTAGTTATCCCCATTTTATTCGTCTTCATAAAGTCCCAGGATTTGGTTTTCTGGCACAAAGTGTGAGTCCGGCACGGGCCCTCTCGGCCAAGCACCAATTGTTGCAATCTGGTCAAGCAGTACGCGTGAGCCGCCGGCCAGGTCAGTGCATCGAGGCGAGGCAGCTATCACCACCCCCACGCGAACGCCTTGCACGTCGGCCGCCGCGTTGTCCGGCACGTGCAGAGGCCCGTCGTACTCGGCGTGGGCGCGCTCTAGGCGGACCAAGACCCTGCCTTTGCGTTTCCCTTTTTCGTCAATCGTGTCAGTCAGTCTGAGCATTGTCTTGTTTCTCCTTCGCCAGTTGTGTCTCCACTCGTTCGAGCAAGCGCATCAGTGCGCTAGGCCCGTGTTTCTCCCGGTCGTATCTCGCTCGACAGTCGCTCAGATAGCCCCAGAATCGCCGCGGGTCGCTCTCCTTCAACTCCTCCGCATGGTTCAGCATCTCGACCATGAGCCGCAGCCGGACGGGACGGTGCTCCGCTTGGCTGCTGAGGCCGCCGAACATCAGCTTCTCAACCATTTGCCAACGGGCCTTGCTCTTCGCGGCTTCGGCCTCGGTCAGTGCTGCGCCTTTGGCTAGGCGTTTTAGCATGCTACCCATTGGGTCCCTCCTTGATGCGTCCGAACATCACGTTAGTTAATTGGCTCACTCCGTTGCAGCGGCATATCGTATGCATGCCGTGGGCTGGCATGTACAGAGTCCTGCAGTTGTTGCAGTACGCGAACATCATCGGCGTGCCCAGCCAGTCCCCGCCGAGCGGACCCGTCCTGTCGAGGCCGATGAACGGCGCGCTAGGCTGCTCCGTCTCCTCCAGCCAGGCCGCGAAACCTGCCGCTAGTTTATCCTTGTTCATTTGGTCTCCTCCTTCTTCGGTTGCTTCTCGGGCGCGCCAATCGCTCGCCGCATCATGCGTTGGAATACCTCCTGGAGCGCCTCCGCTCTACGGTCCGCTATGTCACACATCGTGCGGATGGCGTTGTCGTAGTCCTCCTTCGTGCTCTTGTCTTCGCTCATTTGGTCTCCTTCATTCTCACTTGGTGCCGGTGCCACATATGGCTCGCCAGCTGCTTACCTCCCGGCAGCATCTCGCTGCACTTGGGGCACTCGTGCGACCACTGGAGCTGGCCCCAGCCCTGCGCGGTAATTAGCAGGTCATGCGCGTACGTCTGGTTATTGTGCGTCACTGGCCGAAACACGTAGTACGCCCCGCCCTCGTACTGGATGCTCTTACAGTTGCGCCCGGCCTCGAATTCATCGCTGAAGCCCTCAGGTGTCATCGTCGGCTTTAACTTGAGTTTGCGTAGGCTCTCCACTCGTTCTCCCTTCAGTGATTAAGGCCGTCTCGTACTTTTTGAGCTCGGCCATCAGCAAGCTCCTGACCCGTGGGTTGAGCAGCGAAGCCCGCACGGTATCACGTATCAGGTCCTCCTCGCTGCCGCCAGCTCGGGTTGCCCCCTTGCCGGTCAGCCCCTCGAGCTCGGCGCGTGTGCGCAGAATCTGATTGGCCGCTCCGAGGTCCTCCGTAGCCGCGGCGCGCTCAGACAGCATCTCGGCCTCAGTAACCAGTAGCCGTCGGCGCTCCTCGGGTGTCTGCACAAGCGCGATTCGGCGCGACGCCTCAGCCGCGTACCGGCTCACCATGTCGGCCCGGATGCCCCACTTCTCGGAGAGGACGTAGCAGGTCCCGCCTCTCACGTAGGCCCCGGCAATCATGATGCGCTCAAGGTAGTTGACGCGCTCGGCGATGCTGCCCGGGTCGTCGACATAGTCGTAGCCTTCGGCCATCTCAACCTTGCGAGCCGTCATGGCAGCGCTCCCTTCGATTCCAAGAACGCCCTCACCTTGCGCAGCGCGTTGCGCTCGATTTGCCCCACGCGCTGATGCGTCACGCCCAGCATCTTGGCTACCTCGCGCTGCGAGTAGCAGCGGCCGTTGCGACCGCCAAGGAACTCTGGCTCGACCTTGGGTGGCTTCTTCAAGACTCCTCCTTCAGCACTGTCACCATCGTGACCATAGTGCGCAGCACGGCCCCGCTCGTTCCCGCTCGCTGGGCGGACCACGCCAGAACACAGCAGAGCGCTGCCACGGTATCTTGTGGCTCAAACTCAGGGTACGACGCTGCTATCTTGACGACAGCGGTCTCGATTATTTTTGCCATGTCGACGACATCTTCTGCTCTCACGGCCGCACCTTAATTGTGCGGTAGCCTCGGAGCTTCGTTTGCTGGTTGTCGCTGTCACGAACGCCGTCCCAGTGAGGGCAGCTGACGACGACACAGCCGGCGGAGCGCAGGAAGCCGTGCTCGCACCTGACGTTGGCGCGGTGCCGAGCTTCTTCCTTGGCGCTCACGGCGGGCACGCCTAGGCAAATGTCACAGTCACATCGCGTACAGCAACAACGGTCAGGCATCATGCTGCTTCTTCCTGTCCGCTGAAAATCTTAATCACGACCACCTCGTCGGCTCGCTTGCTCACAGGCCACCAACATTCATTTAGGTCAATGCACTTCGGCGAATCGTCGGTGATGAAATTGAGCCCTTCGATGAGCTTCCCTGCTCGCATGCGGGGAGGCAGGAGCCTGTCAACGGGCACCTTGCCCCAGTTGGCGTACTTGTCGGGCTCTCGAATGCTGAACCTAACACAGATAACCTGTGGTCGTCCAGCTAAAGGTTCACGTCTCGGCTTATGCTGCAACCTCATCGCATCGCGGACCTTGCGCTTGTGTGCTCCCATCGCCCACGCTTGGCCGGCCATGCCTGCGCGCGCGAGCTGATTCATCGGCTTACACAGCGAGAGCGGTAGGATAAAACACGCCTCCTCTTCTCCCCACAATCCGGGCCATTCGAAAAACGGCCGCGACCAAAGCCTTGCCTCGCCCGCTTTCCACCCGCGTTCGGCCGCGTCGAAAAGAGCTTCCGTGGTCATCGGTACACCTTCCGCCATTCAGTCAAGCCAGCCTCCTGCAGAGCCTCCCGCACTACGCGCCTAGCAAACTCTCGCCGGTCCGGATGGTCGATGCTTTCGATGCGCAGGCGCAGGTCGCGCCTGCGAAGCGTCCACCCTGCGCGCTGCATCCATTCCCAGTTAGCTCGCCAACGGCTCTGGAAGTATGCCTCCTCCTCTCGCTTGTCTGCAGCCGGGTTGATGTCGTCCCGGTGATTCTCGCCCTCCAGTTGCTTAGCGAGCCAGCGCGCGGAATTGGCTGCAAATGAGGCCTCCGTGGTCATCGGTACACCTGAGGCCCCGTCTGCCAAAAAAAGTCGGTCCTGCCCTTGGCCGCTGCCTCGAGCGCGTGCCTAACCCGCCCGTCGCCGTAGGCCTGGATAGCCGCCCGGAGCTTCGCCGCCGTCTCCCGCTCAGCCTTCGGATTCGCCAGGACGCAGGCCGCGGCGTAAGCGCCGATTAGTAGCATCAGGTCGGTGTCTGTCATCGGTACGCCAGGGGCCCTGTCGGCCAAAAGAAGTCGTTCCTGCCCTCGGCCGCTGTCTCCAGCGCGAGCTCAGCCCGCTCATCACCGTAGGCTTGGATAGCCGCCAGAATCTCCCGGGCCGCCGCTTGGTCGATTTTCGAGTTTGTCCGATTGTAGGCCGCGGCGTAGTCATTGATTAACAACATCAGGTCGTCTTCGGTCATCCGTCCTCCTGGTGCAGAATCTCGTGCTGAAGCTGCAGCTCGAGTGCGAACAGTTGCGTTATCACGTCACGAGACGCTCCGTCCGAGTGATTTGGCGGTTCGTCGAGTGTGTCCAGGAGTAGCGCCGCCCATTCCTGCCAGGCGCGCAACGCGTCAGCGAGGCGCCGAGAGACCTCCAGCTGGTGGAGGCATGCGTCGCAACTACAGTGACCTCGCTCGTGCAGCATCCCGTCGCTCATCGGGCCCATAGGTCCATTGTCTTCCCGGGCTTGCCGCCAGCTTCCGTGATGCGCCGCTCGACGGCGTCGCCATACCGCTCAGTGAAGGCCGCACGGCTGAGCCCAGAGGTGATGTAGGTCGTGAGCCCGGAATCGTAGCGTCGGGCTATCACCTCCAGTACCACGTCGTCCGCCTGCGCTCGCTTGCTCTCCCAGCCCATGTCATCGAGCACTAGGAAGCGGGCCTTGGCCGCCCTGTCCACTAGGTCGGCTTCGCCTTTGCCGAACGACTGCTGGAGCCTGGCGTTGGGTAGGTCAAGAGCCCTCACCCACGCGTAGTTGACCGGGGCGTTGCTGATTAATTCCCAGTTACCGTCGTCGGAACTGTCCGGGCGAGGAGCCTTGGGTACCAGATCCAAGGCCATCGAGCGGCGCATAAGCGCGATGCCGGCGACGGTCTTCCCGATGCCTGTCGGGCCAAGCACGAGACGACCGTGCTCTCCGGGCTGGCTGTCATCGGCCAGAGCCCTAAGCGTCGGATGCTTGGCCAACCTCGCGAGCTCAGGCAGGTCAAACTCAGCCAGTGCGACGGGGCCCGACTCTAGAGTCCGCGTGAGCCATGGCGTCACCAGGATGGCCGTTGCTGCGCCTACGTCGGCCCGTAAGCGCGCTTTCCAGTCCACCTGGCCCGATAGCTCCATTTCGAGCCTCGCGCGGTTCCAGCCGGCCCTGTGGAGCTGGGCGGCCCAGCTGTCTCCAAGTTCAGCAGCAAGCATCGGTCGTATGTCGGTCATTCAATATTCTCCTTCGGCGGCTGTGCGGCTCTGATAACCGCTGTTTGGTTGTTTCGGCCCTGTTTTTCGAGAGCCGCCACGTTCGCGAGACCATTTAGCCTGGTTTGTTAGCCAAGTGGTGAAGCGACCGTTCCAGCTCAGCAGCATTTTCCCCTCGAAATGGCCTCGAAAGCCTAGGGCCTCAAGCTCAAGGTTCAGTTCGTGCTTGCCCGCGAAAGCCCTGTGCTCTGCGCTTGGTTGCCAATCCACTGGCATCAGGGTCTCTTTGGCTTTTTCGCTCACCTGCCTTTTTGGCTTTGGGGCCGCCGCCTCGGTGGTGGCCGATACGCGCGCGATAGTACTCGCAGGAATTGCAGCGACAACAGTAGGACTAGAATTAACAGTAGGTTCTGCTTCTGCTTCTGCTTCTGCTTCTGCTTCTGCTTCTGCTATGTCCCTCTCATGCGTTAACACAGCGTTACATGGCGTTACATGGCGTAACATAGCGTTACGCGTACGGTGTCTGCGGACGCGCTCCTTGCCGGCCTCCTGGGCCTGCTCCTTGGAGGCCAAGAGCCTATATTTAGCGTGATTCAGCAGTTCCCAGCCCCCCTCAATGGGGGCAATGCGCCGGCCGTCATTGTCTGGGGTCCGGCTGAACTCATCCGGTGACATGAACTTAGCTAGCGCTGCCTGGCACTCGTCAATCGACACCCCGGCGATGCGAGCCAAGCCCGGCACCGTTGCCCCGACCTCGCCATGCTGGTCAGCCATGGCCAGCATCGTGATCCAGACGATGCGAGTGGTGTGATCCTCGGTCCAAATGGTTGAGGTGAGCAACCCGCTGAAGAGTTTCGTGTAGCTAGGCATTTCGGTCCTCCAATTCCCTGACCCTACGGACAGCGGCCATGACGCTCGTGTGGTCCATGTTCAAGGCCAGCCCGGTCTCGCTGTAGGACCAGCCCTTGGTTTCCACGAAAACTCGGCAGGCCCACGCTCTTGCGAGACTCACGGCGTGCAGGCGGCGCTTGCCGGGGAATATCTCGGCAGGGTCAACGCAGTAGCGCGCTGCGGCCTCGGCGAGCACTTCGGCCACTAACGCTGCTCTCACTCCGCCGCAACGGCGCGCGCCCCCTCAGCCAACGAAGCGGCAAACTCAGGATGGAGACGCCGCACCGCCCGCTCGATGCGGCTGCGACAGAGCGCGATGATGGGTTGTGATTTGAGGTAGCGGCGCACGGTTCGCGGATCGCATTCGGCCGCCACGGCTAAGGCTCTAATGTCTGCGGTTGGTAGGTACATAATGCCACCATACCGGGCCCGGCCTGACAATGCAAGGCGGTATCAACTACGGTCAGCCGTAACCTTCAGAAACTCCTGCGCGCTCGGCACCCATCGCACAGCCTGGTCCCCCGCCGAGACCGGCGTTGACGTGACGTCCGGCGAGACCCAGTAGATCTCACCACGGTCACAGCACTCCTCCCCAAGCGCGATTGCGTAGCCCACCTCAACGTAAGCGGCCCGGGGATTGCCAAGCGCGGCAAGAAAAACCAGGTGCGTCGCCTCGCGAATCTCGCTCTTGCAGGCGTCCCAGGCGGCGGCCTTGCCCTGCCGTGTGACCGGGTCCGCCCACTGCTTCAGCAAGCCAGGCTGATGCCAGGTCGAAACGACCTCGTGGCCTTGCTCGCGCAGCTTGGCGGCCACAAGTTCCGCGCGCGCGTGCTCGCCGAACGCGGATGCCACATACCAGCGGTTCACTTGCTTTCCTCAGCCGAGTACCGATTCATCCGCACGAACCCAGACTGGAAACCGGCGCGCTCGGTAAGGTCAAACGGCGGCGCAAGCCAAGCTCTCGCCTCTCCTCGCAGCTCCAGCCAAGCGCTTTCGCCGTCGGCGTCAACGATTACATCGGCCCCGCACTGGCACGTCGCGTATTGACCACTCTCCCACCAGGGATGATCGTACTGCGTGGTGGGCCGATTCGGCGGCAACGTCTGGCACGGGTCGCCGCATGCGGGGCAAGGCAGTAGCTCAGACATCACTGGCCATCTCCTCTGAATATGATGCTTGTTGCGACCCGCCCGATCATTTCGACCCGAGCAGCCCGAGCTGATGTGAGCTCCGATTCAGCCGGTGTAGGGAGGCTCAGGAGCGCTGCGATGATTGCTGTCGACCAGGTCATGCCGCCCCTGAGTTCCGAGCGGACCGCGCCAGCGCAATCAGCATATCGGCGAACTCAACCGGCGAATGGATGGCCTCAGCGTGGCCTAGCCGTGGGCGTGACTCGTCAGACCGTGTCTTGTTTCCGCACCACGACACGAGCGCCTGCGATTGATTGTCCGGAGTCCTGCCCCAGCGCAACGAAGGCGAAGGCGCCTCGCCGTGGTAGTAGAGCCACGTCGCTTTTTTTGCCCTGTGACCGTACCGCGACTGCTCGACGTGGCACGACCAACCGCCGCAAATTCCGCGCTGCCAACCGTCACCGCGGGGAGCCGGCAAATCGTAGGCCCGCCAAGCGTCGGAATAAGCCGGGTGCTCGAGCACACCGCCCCAGGTCCTGACAGAATGAAGAGCCGATGCAAAACAGCCGCCGTCCTCGCCTCGCTTGTGTCCCCATCGAGCTTCCACAAGCCCAGCCAGCCGGCACCAGCGCGAGCAGGGGGGGTGTGCGACGACCGGATAGGGCCCCGCGTAGAGACGCGCGTCCCGGAGCTCGTCCCACGCGTCGATGTCGGAGCGGCCCCAGTACGGGCCCTTTTGTGACACGAAGAGCGCGGCGATGACTGCATCCGGACTCACTCGCCCGCCTCCGTCCATTCGCGCATCGTTATCCCCATCAGGTCCTCGATGCGCGCCATCAGCCTAGGCGATGGTCGAGCTCGCCCGTAGAGCCAGCTACAGACAGCCTGCCGACTCACCCCGAGCTCCCGGGCAAGCTGGGTCGCTGAGAGGTGCCCTGGAGGCGTAGGAGGAGGCTGGAGGCGTCTAGAGAGGAGGATTGAGGCCTTAGATATCATGATTTGACAGACTACTGCCTTAAGCGCGGGCGGTCAACGCCCTTTTTAGCGGTTTCGGAAAAGCGACACCTGGCAAACATAATTGTTGACAGACGCAACTAGTCAGATTACAACGAAGCCCATGAACAACACCGCAGACATCATCCGCCCCCGCACCCCGGTATACGCCGCTCTCCTTGCCGCCATGGTCGCAGCTGACCACGCTTACACCGCGGCGTGTCGCGACGCTGACGAGGCTGGCGCCGACGTCTACGAGGACAGCGCTTGCATCGAAGCCCGCGCGGCTTATGACGCCCTGAGCGCTGAGTTCGACCGCGTCGACGCGAGGCGAGAGGCAGAAGACGCCGGCATCGAGGCCTTCAGTGAGGCTTGCCATCGGGCGGGCTCAACGAAGATCGCTGAGGAAGACGCCGCACTGTCAATCGGCCGGGAATTTCTGCCAGCTGTCGCGCTGATCGTGCTGGACGATAGTCGGCGACTAACCGCGGAGGAGCTCACTGAATATTACGACTGGCTAATCGCCGGCGTTGAAACCGCGATACGCGAAAACGCGGAGTCAATTGCAGCAGGCCACGAGTGGCACCAGGCGGGAACGCCCAATCGCTGACCGGCTCACGGCTCACTTAGTGCCCCGTCCTCACGGGCGAGGCACTGAGGGCGCATTCAGCCCCACACACACACGAAAGCACTCACCATGGCAAACCGAACCATCACACTCACACACCGCGCGCCTGTAAGCATCACTGATGAAAACTGGCCGCTCATAGCTGAAGGCCGCTACGCACGGGACGATATGCCTGAACTCGAATACGACACACACACTGTGCGAGTGAGGCAACATGCCGATGGCCGTGCCATTGTCTACGCGATACTGGTAGGCGCGACGTCGTGGACCGGCACTGAGGACGCACGCACTGGGGAGCTTCTCGCCCCGGGCGCTGATATCGTGGGGTGCATCCGGAGGGTGGGCTCCGATTGCGACCTGGACGAGCGGGCGATCAGCGCATGCATCGCCGATATGCCGGCAGAGGAGCTGCTGTGAGCCGGCCGAGCTATGAGATTTGGCTTGGCGAAGGTCGCGGGACCTTGCTTTCGTCTTCGTTCGAAGGCGCCAAGGGGATCTTGCGCCGGCACTTTCAGGGGCCTGTCTTTCTGAGCGACGAATACGATACAGACATGGGTGTCGGTTGGATCGCGTTTCCGAGCGCGATTGAGCGCTCAGTGCATCGAGCATCCGGCCTGGCATCACGGCCGGACAGGTGCGACGAGGGGCCAGCGTTGCCGCGCATTGAGCGCTGGCAGAGGGAGCAATCATGATCGAGGAGCACAACGGTCGATTCGTCGTGGCACTGTACAACCCCAGAAACGGGCAGTACGAAGCGCCGATGAATAAATCGGCTCGGGAGTTAACGGGTTGTTACGCGGTAGTGTCTCGCGATTTGAGCGAGATTTTCGCTTCGCCAAACATCACGAAATATCTCACCCGAGCGAGCGCCAAAAGGGCCGCCACACGAATATTTTACGGGGAGGTGCAATCATGAGTCACACCGCAAACATCACCGTCAATTACCGGGACCGCGAATTCACCTGCCGGATGTTTTGGGAGAGTACTTACTGGGACCGCGGCTGGGATTGTGAGCGTATTGACGGCATCCGGACGCTCGCGGGTCGCGAGCTGAGCGACGAGCAGGTGGCTCGCTGGCTGCGCCTGGCGGGCCCGGAAGTCGCGCGGGACATCAGGTACGCCGCTGTCGATAAGGCAGATGCCATCGGCCGGGAGGATTGGTGATGATGGCTACGCTTTACCACGTCGCGCTCGTTGCGAAGGATGGCGCTCGCAGTGTGATTGCGGATGGCTTTACGAGCCTCACGGTCGCAACGCTCTGGGCTTTTTCGCACCAACACTTGCTGTTTGAACAGCTCGTCGCAGAGCCCGCGCATCGCGCGCTGAAACCACAAGGGCAGACTAGAGCACAGCGAGCAGGGCTAACATGAAACACTACACGGTCGCATGGGGCCACGAGTATGAAAGCGTCGCGGATTACTACTTGTGGGACGAGGTTATCTCAGCCGTGAAGCTGTTGCTGACGCAAGGCACGCAGTGCAAAGTATTCAGCTCGGATTTCGATTATGATCACGACGGGTTAACAGAGGAACAGTTGGACCAATTGGAGGAAATAAGATCATGAACAAACAGGAATTAGAGAACTGGTCGGGCGCGCTCAGTGTCGTACTGAGCGGGTTTTTCCAGGCGTGCCAGCACGACCTGGAGGACCAGATGCTGATTATCGCCCTCGCGACAGGCGATCACGGCACCCCCCTACGCGACGCTGCGCAGGACGCCATCGCGGAGTCGACGGACACTGGCGCCATCGTCACGCTGCGCTACTCCGATGAGGCGTACGGTGTGCTGAGAGGCAGCTGCGATGATTGGCGCGCGGAGCCGAAGCCAAACCGCTCACCGGCCGCCCCCTCGGACCTGCACTATTACGGCGCTTACAGCTGCGAGAAGAAGCAGCCCTGGCACGTCGTGCTCAAGGGCGAGGTGGCGACATGAGCCGCTTCGTAGGGGAGCCGCCGGTTGACCAGAGCTGCGGAGAAAGGAGCCGACCGCTGTCTCTTCGCGAGCAGGTCGCTAGTGCGCTCGGCATAAATCGCGAGCCCGCGTACTTGCTCACCGATTCTGAGATTCTATCAGCGATTCGCGAGCTGCGGGCGGAGAGAGATGCGGCAGTGGCAACGTTGGGCGACAATGAGGAGTGGACGACATGAGCCGCTTCGAAGCAGAGACACCACGACCCTTTCTGGAGAAGAACCACGCCCACGAGCTGAAGTGCTATCCGGGCGAATTTGAGGCGATTGATAGTGGCCGTAAAACCTGTGAGTTAAGGCGCGACGACTGTGGCTATATGGTCGGCCATCGGCTCCTTTTGCGGGAGTTTGACTCGGAAACCGGCTACTCCGGCAGGTGGCTCTTTGTCACTGTGGAGCACATTATTAGGGCCTGGGATAGGGCGGGAATGGAAGGAGGTTACGTCGTGATGAGCATTAAGCTGGGACGCTTTGAAGGAGAGCCGCCGGTTGACCAGGCTCCGCTCTCGCGGGAAGCGAAGCTCGGCGCTGCTCGCGAAACGCTTCAGCTGGCGGCGAGCACGCTGCGCAAGCTGGGCACGACCGGTGGACACTGCCCTGAGCTCGTGAATGCCGCGGCGGAGGTCGAGTCGATTTTCGACTGGCTGTATTTGCCTAAGCAAGGAGGTCAGTATGAGTGAAGAGCTTTTGGGGACGCGCCGGTACACTGTCAGCTACACAGGGGGGGAGTGGGCCCTAATCGTCCGCGCCGCCTCCCTTCAGGGCAAAGACCCCTTTAGTTGGCTCCGGCAAGCTAGCGTCCGCGCGGCCAAGGCTAATCTCACGAAGGCTGGGCGTCACTCAGCGCCACTTACACGGAGGTCAGCATGACGAATTTATCATCAGAGCTTTTGCAGGGCGTAGGGGCTTGTGAGGCCGGGTTGGAATCGCTGCTTCAGGCATCCGTAGACATCAACGAGCGGAAAGCGCTCCCGGTCAAGCTCGTCGACCTAGCGTCAATCTACTGGAGCGCCTGGCATGCGTCAGCCGACACTGACGTTGGTGCTGCGTTTGAAACCACCATTGCGGCCGTCTCTCGCATCAGCGGAGGCAGCTCGGTCAACGTCGCTATCTGTGTCGATTCGCCGCCTTACAAGCGCAACGCGATCGCCAAAACATATAAGGCGCAGCGCGAGGCCTCGCCGCCTATGGCTGTGGAGCAATACCGGCGCACCCAAGAGAGGCTCCGGAAAGATGGCTATCTTGTTTGGAGCTGCAAAGGCTTCGAAGCAGACGACCTCATAGCCACGGCGGCCGCCCAGCTACGCGCCAAGCACGAAGTGCGCGTCTACAGCGCGGACAAGGACCTGCTCCAGCTCGTCGGCGAGAACGTTGTGGTTGTTCGACGCGAGCGAACAGAGGATGGCAGCAGGCTCGTCGATTTCGATGCCGAGGCCGTGAAGCGCAAGATGGGCGTCTTCCCGAACATGCTGCGCGATTTGCTCGCGATGGCTGGCGACAAAAGCGACAACGTTCCGGGAATCCCAAGCGTAGGCCCTGCGAAGGCAGCGGCACTGCTCCTCAAGTACGGGACGCTGGCCGAGGTCCTGCGTTGTGCCGACGAAATCCCGGGCAAGCTGGGCGAAGCCATCTGCCAAAACGTTGAGCAGGCGTTGCTGAGCCAACAGCTCGTGACGCTCTACGTTGACGCGCCGATTGATGCGCAAGAAGTCTTTGCGACGAGGAAAACCGAACCACTCACGGAGAACTACGAAGCCATGGAAGAGACACACGAAGCAGAGCCCAAATCCGACACGCAGAACGAAAGACCGAGCGAGCCGCCGCCTGCGCCACACATCGAGGGCGAGCCGGTTGCTCACCTTCCGCGCAAGGCAACGGCAGGGCAAGCCATCGAGCTTGCGCACCCGCCGGCCTGGCACTTGCAGCTAGAGCCTCGCGACTCGGGCGGCGCCTGGAATCTAGCCAAGATGCTGGCCAATTCGCGGCTCTACAGCGCGTACGGGAGCCCGGAAGCTATCATGGCAATCGTGCTGCGCGGGCGAGCGCTTGGGCTGGATGCTACCACAGCTCTCGCCTCGTTCCACGTCATCGAGGGAAAACCGAGCATGTCCGCTGCGCTGATGATCGGCCTGGTCCACCGGAGCGCAAAGGCGGAGTACTTCGACTGCATCGAGTCCACCTCGGAGAAGGCCGTTTGGGTCACAAAGCGAATCGGCTCAAAGCACGAGGCGCGCAACGTGTTCACGATGGACGACGCTAAGAGGGCCGGGCTCGGCGGTAAAGGCAACTGGAGTAAGTACCCCGCGGAGATGCTCCGTTGGCGCGCCGCATCGGCCTTGGCCAGGATGTGTTATCCGGATATTGTCGCTGGTATTTTCACGCCCGATGAACTTTCGGATGGGGAAGCGGCGTAGTCATGGACGAAAAGGACCGCGCTCGATTCTTCAGCAAGGTCGACAAAGACGGACCAACAGTCACGCACGTCGACGGGCTAGGGCCATGTTGGCTGTGGACGGCGGCGACGGCGGACGGCTATGGCTATGTGAGCGTCGGCGGCCGGATGCTTCTCGCTCATCGGCTCAGCTGGAAGATTCACAACGGCCCTATTCCCGCCGGCATGTGCATCCTTCATCGGTGTGACGTGCCCGCTTGCGTCAACCCCGCGCATCTGTTCCTCGGCACCCAACTCGATAACATTCGGGACCGGGATGCGAAGAAGCGTCATGTTCCGTCGCCCGGTGAACATCACGGTCGGGCCAAGCTCACCGACGCCAAGGTCGTCGAAATCCGGACGCTCTACGCGATGGGAGGCGTTTCGCAGAGAGCGCTGGCCAAACGCTTCGGGGTCGCACACTCGCGCATCTCGGACATCGTTTTGCGAAAGCGCTGGGGGCACATATGATCACACACCTAATCCCCGCCCTGTCCGAAGCCCATCGCGTCGGCCTTCGGGCGCTCGAAACCTGGGGCGCTGATGCGCAGCGCGATGTTGCCATCGGCGAGCTCGCCGAGCTGGTTGCGGAGCTTGCTCAGCAGGGCCGCGGCAGGCACACGGAAGAGACCGTCGTTGAGGAGCTGGCTGACGCGTTCGTTGTGTTGATGCAACAGGCAGCGGTATTCGGCCATGCGCGCCTCGCTGACGCCATTCTGGCGAAGGCCGGCCGGCTTCAGGGGCGCATCGATGCGGAGCCGACAATAGCGGCGGAGATTGACGCCCTCGAGGAGCGGCTAATCGCGCGGCACGGCCTCAATTATGGCCAGCTTCGCCATCTGGAGGGCAAGCCCGACAATCAGAGGCAGCTACTGGCTCTCCTCCACGCCTGGGCCGACAATCCGGACGAGGTGGAACGCGTAATCAGCGGCGTTCCGTACGGCGCGCGGGCGGTGATGGCGACCCGTGAATCTGGCTGAATCGCGAGAATCGACCGACCCCCTGAAAATAGGGGCTTGACGCGTACGGCAAAAGGAGTACAACTAAGCCCATGAGCAACGCGACAAACACGGTCCTAATCACTGGCAACACCTTTCCGGTTAAAGACGCGCTCCGCGCACTTGGCGGCCGCTGGAACGCGGGCCGAATCGGGTGGGAAGTGCCTGCAGCACGGGAAGCGGACGCGCGCTGCCTGGTAGCTGGCGCGGGCCCGAAAACAGCGGCGCCTTCGCTGGGCCGCGCTAGCCGCGCAACGGGCCGCGTACGTGCGTGGCGCCCGTGCGGCTACCCAGGCTGCAACAGTAATTATTGCGACGATTGCGATGGCCTAGGCGGTGGCCGTGATAGCTTTTACGGCCGCTAAATTTCACCCTCACCCTCACCAACTCAAGGAGAACAAGCATGACCACAAAAAGCGCATCGACCGTGAGGAGCAATCATGACCCCCGCTGACTGGCGCGCGATGATCGACGCCGAAATCCCGTCGAGCCCGTTTCACACTCCCACGAAATACCAGGGGCAGATTGTGACGCGCTCCTACGCGCAGCACGAGGGGCACATCTTCGAGCGCATCGACGACGCTAGCGACGGCTCGGTTGTGGTCAAGGTCTACAAAGACACCGAGTGGGATTTTGAACCTTGGAATCACCCGCCGGTTCTCGGCGAGCTAATGTGGACGGAGCAACATCACCCCAACCACAACCAAGCAAATCAAGGAGAACGAACATGACCAAAATCGATATAGCCAAGTTGGCCCAAGTCCGACACATCATCACACACGAAAATTGTCCAGACGGGATCGCGAGCGCCATGATCCTGCGGGACTGCCTGCCGGATGCGGAAGTGACGTTCTGTCAGTACGGTACGGCGCTACAT
>Ga0163152_10004225_pt1 | contig 17956 bp, 14 predicted proteins | sample OliLakLV19MP8IB2_FD_148635 | JGI IMG/M metagenome (GOLD analysis project Ga0163152, IMG submission 148635) | Freshwater microbial mat bacterial communities from Lake Vanda, McMurdo Dry Valleys, Antarctica - Oligotrophic Lake LV.19.MP8.IB-2 | ecosystem: Environmental > Aquatic > Freshwater >... | reverse complement strand
GGCGACGAGCTTTCGAGCCTCCAGCTCGCGTCGCCGCCGGTCGCCACTGCGTAACGGACTCGCCCGCCCGCTCCCAAAACACTCGAAATTGCACGTTTCTACCCACAGATTCTGCTATGGAGCCCAATTTCACTCTTAATTCCATTTGTAATATAGGAGGCAGTTGTACCTGGAACGCCCATTCTTGTGATTTTTGCATTCGATACATTTGTGTACAAGGCTCGAGTCCCATTTGGATAACGTGTCTCAACTAATCGCACACTATTTTGCATAATTTCTTGAGTTACAAGATTTTCACTGTTGGAAAAGGTGTTAATCGGATTTGGGCATTGAACAGTTTTTCTCAAAGTGGGGGTGTAAACGTAGTTGGACTGCGACGGCAAAACGCCGTTTTCCTACACATTCGTTCACGGAAAGACGACCGAACCATCCGAGCGCATTGGTATATTCACGGTGGAGGAAAACGGGGACGTGTCCCACCTCACCAATTTGCCCGCGCGTCCTTCGCACCTGTGATACGAACAACTGCTTTGACATAATTCGTCGCTGAGAACTCTCTGCGAAAAGAGACTTTGAAGGACGATGTCTCGCCGGCGGGGAGTCGAAAACTGTGGTCCTCCCTTGCCCCGACATCGATCCGCCTGCTCGTCCCATCCAGAAAATCCACGTGAAACTGGACATCTCTCCAGGAGACCTGACTGGCATTCCTGATGGTGCCAATGACCGCCACAGTCGCGTCTAATTTTGTTTCCCCGAGCGAAATCTGGCTGTCGGAAATGATAATCTGGTCTTTGTAGATCTCGTAATCCTGGCCCGGATCGAAAATGCTGGAGAAAACGATCATCGTCGCGGCCATGGGAAGAGTGGCAAGACCGACAGCGAAGCCCGGATGAAACATGAGCATCGTCCAGCGGTTCTGAAAATGATGGCAGCAGGGACACTTCCGCGCCTGTTGCGGAATGTCCATGCAACACAACTTACATTTTTTGATGTCAGAAGGGGAGTTCATGCTTCGCCAATTTCCGGCATGTCTGGTTGATCTCCAAATCCAGGATCTGGAATTCCCGGATGAGGGAGAATACAGAAGGCGTTTAAACCAATCATAGGACTTTGGTCATAAAAACGCTGTTTGGATCTTCTACGTATGTGGAAAAAGGAGTACAGGGTGTAAACCCGAATCTGGCATACAACCTTCTGGCAGGCTCAAAATAGTCCATGGCACCGGTTTCCAAACTCAACCGGCGATACCCGCGTCGTTTCGCCTCATCCAGGATGTGTTGAAGCATTTCGGATGCGACCCCTTTTCTCCGGTAACCGGAGGCGGTGCGCATCGATTTGACTTCGCCATGTTCCGCACTCAGTTCCTTCAACGCTCCGCAGCCCGCCAATTCCAAATCATCCCAGACGCTCCAAAAGGTGACATCCGGTTTTTTCAATCCATCCAGATTCAACGCATGACAACTTTCTGGCGGGGAAACCAGGGACATACAACGGAGATGCTCTTGCAACAGCTGAATAATCGCCGGTCCGGTGAGATCATCTTTTCGAATTTCCATGAGAATTCCCCGTTGATTCAACCTAAAAAGGGCAGTTCAACCGCAGAGAACGCACAGAACACAAAGGAAGGCGGGAGAGTTTGAGTAGGAAGGTGATCACCCGTCATTCGAAGCCAAATATCTCTCAAGTTCCTCACTTTGCGTTTTTTGCGTTCTCTGCGGTTAATCAACTGCCGTTTCAAGGTTCGCGGCCTACTCCATTCCGTCACAAGGTCTGACTCGATTTGAAGCTTCACCGAATGTGTCGTAAAAAACATTGGGGCTTCCAGAAAAAAATCACAACCGTCAGAATGCAACGGTCAGAGCACTAAAGAGCGCCGAAGGACTGCTCAACGGCCGATGAACATGCTCAAGACCCCCCAGAGCACGAGCAGGAGGACCAAGGCTAGGAAGATAAAGCGGTTCCGGGCCACCCGCTTTTCGTATCGCAACGGTCGAAGACCTTGAATGCTCCCGGCTGCCAGGTAGTTCACCAGTTTGGGGTTGGAAACGGGTTTGCCTCGAAAATGGTTGTAAACCCGTTTCAAGAATGCAGCCAGATCGTACTTGCGGATGCCCAGGTCATTGTATTGCTGGGGTTGCGGCGGGTCGGGAGGTTTTTCAGCCAGCCGGTTGGCTCCAAGTTCCTCGAACACCTCGGGTTTCGGACGGGAACTGGTGGCTGCGGAGGGTGGCGAAGGTTGTCCATGCGGAATGGCGGTGGAACGCCATTTGGCCTGGCTTTTGGGCGGACCCTCGGCGGCCGGCGTCTCGTTTTTTGCGTTCAGCTTTTTAAGCTTGGCTTTGAGGGCGGCGATTTCGTCCTCCAAAACTTTGGCCCGATGACCGATGGGGTCCGCCTTTTTTTTAAAGAGCCCCATAAAACGACGATCATTTCTTGAAGATCAGAATCAAACCGAAGACTGCGGCGACGGCGATCAACGGCCAGAGAAAAGCGAGCCCGATCTTGGTGAGCTGGCCGAAGGAGTATTGTGACAGAAAATCTCCGGACAGATTTTTGGCTTTTCCGCCCTCCTGGGGGCTGGCGCTTCCATTCCCGTCCAGGACCGTAAACTTCTGGCGGGCGGAGTTCCATTCCATGCGGGAGTTTTCCAGAGTGGTCAGGGCGCGGGTCAACTCGCTGTCGTAATGGTCCTTGTCCCAGTTTTCTTCGTGCAAGGCGTTGACCTTTTCCAGGGCGGCCTTGAAGTCAATCAGAGTTCGGTTCATCTGTTCGGCCTCGCGCCGGGACTTGAATTCAGCTTCGGTCAGCAGCCCCATGCCGCGAGTCAGATTTTGAAGCGCTTCCTCGCGGCTGGTTCGATATTCCTGCTGTCGGCGCTGGAGTTCTGCGAGCTGGGCCAGTTCCTGTTCCCGTTGCTCCTTGAGCCGGGAGATTTCGGCCAGCTCGTTTTGGATGCTGGAAAGTTTGGATGTCACTTCTTCGCGAGAGACGGGCCTGACAACCTCCGGCTTGTAAGCCGGTTTGGCGTAAGCAACCGTTTCTTTGCGGGCGGATTGGAGATCGGTATCGACGAAATCCGAAGCATCGAAGTCTGATGACATGAACAAACTTTAATGAGGCTGAAAAGGCCTGTAAAGTAACAGTGCAAAATATCTCGGCACCGGAAAGCTGAAATGATGGGCCTCCGGGAGGGCGCACCTAAAGAGCCTGTGGGAACAACCTGACGTTTCAAAATCCTTTTTCAAAACTTGCGCTTGTTACTTTTGCCGCATCTTTTTAAGTTTTCGTTGTGCCCGGATTTTTTATTGATTTCATCCGAACGATTTTTTCCACTCAAACGGGATCAACCAAAGCGGGCAAGGAGCGGATACTTTCATGATCGACCTCATTCAAGTTCCCTACAGTCCTTTTTGCATCGTGCAGCGCCGGATACTCGAGTTTTCCGGGGTTCCGTTCAAAATCACCGACATCCCCAACCCTGATCGAAGTCTGGTCTGGAAACTGACCCGCGGGCGGTATTACGCGGTTCCGATCATCCAGGACGGCAAGACCGTCGTTTTTGAGACCTCCGAAGATTCACAGGTGATCGCCAAGTATCTGAACGAAAATCTCGGGCTTGATTTGTTTCCCGAGGAGTGGCGGGGAATTCAAAGCATCTTGTGGCGGCACGTGGAAAATGAAGTGGAATCGCTGACCTTCCGGCTGAACGATGTTTATTGGGATAAAAACGTCCCCAAAACCGAGCATGCCGGGTTTGTCCGGCACAAGGAGCGGAAGTTCGGCCGGGGTTGTCTGGTTCAGTGGAAAAAACAACAGTCCGTTTTGTTGACGGAGCTGGAAAATGCGTTGACTCCTTACGAACAAATGCTGGGGCATCATGCATTCCTGCTTTCTGACCGTCCATTATTTCTGGATTTTGACCTTTTTGGGATGTTGGGAAATTTTCTATATTCGGGACAATACCAGCTTCCGGCCGGGCACCGGCGCGTGAAAGCGTGGTATGGCAAAATGAGCAAACTTAAATTCGCGCGCACAAGTGAAAAACTACGTTCTTGATACCAATGTCCTTCTCCACGACCCCAACTCCGCACTTAATTTTGCTGACAACAATGTCCTGATACCGATAGACGTCATCGAGGAAATCGACCGTTTTAAAAGGGAATCAAACGAGCTGGGGCAGAATGCCCGGACGGTTTCCCGCACCCTGGACGCACTCCGGCTCAAAGGAAGCCTGAGTGAAGGGGTGGTCCTGGAAAACGGCGGCAATCTGAGAATCATTTTTCCGGACCTGTCGAGCAACGGCCACCAGATATTCGGCAACAACACCGTGGACAGCAGGATCGTAAACCAAGCGCTCCAGGTGCAGCGCGCCTCCCCGGCCATCCCGACCATTTTGGTTTCCAAGGACATCAACCTCAGGATCAAAGCCGACGCGCTCGGATTGCAGGCCGAGGATTACGAGACCGACCGGATTTTTCTCACCGATCTTTACACCGGCATGTTCGAGATCTCGATCTCCACGGAACAATTGTCGAAATTCCGGGCGGATGGAGAATTCAAACTGGACAACAAGGGGCATTATTTTCCCAACGAATATTGCACCTTGATCGACGCGGCGAATCCGAAAAAAGCGGCCCTGACAAAGGTGGATTTAACTGCGACCAAGCTGATTCCGATTTCAGATTATCGCGAAGGAATCTGGGGAATTAAACCCCGCAATCGGGAGCAACATTTCGCTTTCGACGCCCTGCTTGATGACAAGATCAAACTGGTGACATTGATGGGCAAAGCCGGGACCGGAAAAACTTTGATGGCCATGGCGGCCGGGCTGAAACGGACGGTGCTCGACCGGGAGTTTCGCAGGCTTATCGTGGCGCGGCCGACGGTTTCCATGGGAAAAGAGCTGGGCTTTCTTCCGGGATCGCTCGAGGAAAAGCTCAATCCCTGGATGCAGCCGATCCATGACGCCCTGGAGCTGCTCAGCGATTTGAACATGGGCCATGAGAGCCGACGGAGCAACGATCTGATGCGCTCCGGAACCATAGTGGTCGAGGCTTTGAGCTACATCCGCGGACGGAGCATCGCCAATCAGTTCATGATCATCGACGAGGCGCAAAACCTGACGCCGCTGGAGGTGAAGACCATCATCACCCGAGTCGGTCACGGCACGAAGATCATCTTCACTGGTGACCCCTACCAGATTGACAATCCGTATGTGGATTCGGCTTCAAACGGTTTTAATTATGTGATCAGCAAATTCCGCAGACACGGCATCGCGGCCCATATTGAGCTGCAAAAAGGCGAGAGATCGGAGCTGGCCGAGCTGGCTGCCAATATCCTCTGATTGCCGTCAGGGCCGCTGGAATTTAAAACGGCCTTGAAGTCTTTTGTCAGACTTCAAGGCAGGGCGTTCGGATCAGGCCGGGGCTGGGCTGAATTCCCTTTCAGCATTACATATGGAGACCTTTGAGGTTTCCACGTCATCAGGTTCCAATTAGGTTCCATTATCCATGTTCAGAATAGACCAGTCATTTCGTGAGCGGGCATTGCGTTATGCCCTGTTTTCACTGGCTGCTGTCGTGCTACTGCTCTCGGGAATCATTCTCTACGGCTGGTTCATCCGGTCGGAACCTATCGTCAGCTGGCCGGCAGGCAGCACCGCGATGCAGCCGAACACGGCGCTATGCTTCATAATTTCGGCCATCGCACTCCTCCTGGCCAGGCCCTATCGCTATTTCGCCTGCGGACTTTCGCTCGTGGTCCTTTTGTTGAGCGGCTCGACCATTTACGAATATTTCAGTGGCACCAATCCAGGGATCGACACCTGGCTGGTTAAACCCTTTATCACCTCCAATGTCACCCGGCCGGGCAGGATGTCACCGATCACGGCGTACGGACTGTTTTTGCTGGCGTTTTGCCTCACGCTCAACGGGCTGATCTTGAGAAGGCAGCGCCGGTTTTTTCTGATCCAGGTTTTTGGATGGTTGATCGTGGCCCTGGGAGCGCTGAACCTGGTGGAAGGACTGTCGGGAATCCGAATTGTTTACGCCTGGGGCACGAAGGTCAGCCACATGGGAATCGCGTCGGGGATCGGATTTTTATTGCTCGGGCTAGGACTGGTGATTTTAGGTTTCCTCCTGAGGGGAACACCTCCGGCCTATGAATTCCCCTGGATCTCCATACCGGTCGCGGTTTTTGGCGGGGCGGTGACCCTGTTTCTTTACCTGACGATTCATTCCAGCGAGCATGGAAAAGTCACCCGGTCGGCAGAAGCAGAAGCGCGCCGCTTTCAGTCAAATATTTCCGAACCGTTGAAGTATCGCATCCGTGCGTTCCAAAGAATGGCCAGGAGGCTCGAGTTTGACTTTATTTCACCCTGGGCCAAGTGGGAGGATGACGCCAGAAGTTTGCTGAACGATTTTCCTGAATTTATTTCCATCAAATGGGTGGTTCCAAACAATTACAAGGTTGAGCGAACCGTGGCCGCGGCGGCTATTGAAGGGGATATCGACTCCTACGGCGCGAGTCTTTTCACCCGGTCTTTAAACCGCGCCAGGTCCCGGGATGTTGCGCTCGGCGAGGTTTTTAACAGTCCCGATCAACGGCATGTCTGCCTCCTCAGCGTTTCGGTCAGTCCCAACGAAACTTTCAAGGGTTGGATTGTCGGAACCATCGACGTTGAGCCACTGCTAAAATCGATTCGGAGGATCTCGGACGGCAGCGAACATCGTATCGAGGTTTTTGAATCTAGGAGGAGAATCTTTTCCGATTCGCCGCCAAATTTCAGGGCCAACTACAATCAGAGTTTTGAGGAAACCGTCGATTTTTACGGCTCCCTGTGGACTTTCCGTGTGACGCCGGGAGTGAACAGGCAGGCGGCATCCACGGAGAAATTAATTTTGATCGTCGGCTGCACCCTGAGCGGGCTTTTGACCGTGGTGAGCCATCTGGGATTGCGCACGCGGCAGAAGGAAAAAAGGCTGCGGGAAAGCGAGGCCACATTCCGGCGTTCGTTTGATGATGCTTCCATAGGCATGGCGCTGGTCAGGTTGGATGGCACCCTAACACAGGTCAACGCCGCCCTTTGCCAGCTGCTCGGTTACGAATTCAAGGAAATGATCGCCTCGCATTTCCGAAGTTTCACCCATCCCGAGGATCTTCTGGCCGATGAGGAACAATTCGCGCTCCTGACGGCTGGAGAAATTGACACCTACCAGGTGGAAAAAAGATTCGTGCGAAAGGACCAAAGGGTGGTCTGGGTGTTGCTCAACGTTTCGCTGGTCAGAACCAGCCAGGGGGATCCGTTGAACATGGTATGGCAGATTCAGGATTTCACCGAGCGGAGGAGGGCCGAGGAAAACCTCCAGCAAAATCTTGCCTTGCAACGTGGGATTCTTGACGGAACCAAACTCTCGATCATTTCCACCGACACCGAAGGAAAAATCCTCACCTTCAATCGCGGAGCGGAAAAGATGCTGGACTACAGCGCTTCCGAAGTCATCGGAGTGTTGTCGATCCAGGCCTTTTATCAGCAGTCAGAACTGGTCGAAACCGCGGCCCGTCTGGCTGGGGAAATGGGTTTGGAATCGAAAAATCCATGGGAAACTTTGAGCACCGCGGCGAAATACAATTTCCTTCAGGACAGGGAATGGACCTATATCCGCAAAGGCCGGAGGGCGCTCCCGGTGCTTCTTTCGCTGAACGCCCTGCGGAACGAGCGCGGAGAGGTGGACGGATTTCTGGCGATCGCCTCCGACCTGACGGAACGAAAGCGGATTGAAGCGGAACTCAAGGCCCGCGAGGAGGAATTCCAGGATCTCTTCGAAAACGCCAGCGACCTCATCGTCAGCATCAACCCTCAGGGCGGCTTCATTTACGCCAACCAGGCCTGGCAGCGAGCCCTCGAATATTCCACGCAGGAACTGTTTCAGATGAATTTTTTCGACCTGGTCGTTCCTCCCGAGCGGACGGCCTGCCGGTTGAGATTTTCACAATTGCTTCAAGATCTGGCGGCGGGTGAGATGGAAACGGTCCTGGCAGGCAAGAGCGGCAGGGAAATAGTGGCGTCAGGCAAGATCACCACCCGGGCCCACGATGGCGTGGCCATCGCCATCCGGGCGATATTCCGCGACATCACCGAACGGAAAAAATTTGAGCAAAACCTCAAGGAAGCCAAGGAGTCTGCGGAAACGGCGAACAGGATGAAGAGCGAATTTCTGGCCAACATGAGCCATGAAATAAGAACTCCGATGAACGGGATTCTCGGGATGACCAGCCTTCTGCTTCGCAGCAAACCAAACCCGCAGCAGGAACGTTTTTTGATCGCGGTCAAACATTCGGCGGACGACCTGTTGCGGATCATCAACGACATCCTCGATTTTTCGAAGATTGAAGCCGGAAAACTGGAGTTAAACCCGGAGGAGTTCAACATCTCGGACACCCTGGCGGAAACCTTGAAGAGCCTGGGCATCCGAGCTCATGAGAAGGGGCTGGAGCTGCTTCTGGACATCGAGCCCGAAGTCCCTGCGTATATCAAGACCGACATGCTCCGCCTGAAGCAACTGATGATCAACCTCGTTGGCAACGCGGTCAAGTTCACCTCCAAAGGGGAGATCGGAGTAACGGTTCGCAAAGACGACAAGAGACATCCCAAAGGTTTTGTCCGGCTCAGGTTTGAGGTGAGGGACACGGGGATCGGAATCCCGGCACAAAAGCTAGGTGCCATTTTTGAACCTTTCCAGCAGGCGGATGGTTCGACCACCCGCCAGTTTGGGGGAACCGGGCTTGGATTGACCATCTGCAAAAAGATTGCTGCGTTGATGAACGGGGAGATCGGGGTGGAAAGCGAAGTGGGGAAGGGAAGCAAATTTTATTTTACCATTCTGGCGGAGATGGTGCGAAGGGAGGCGCGAGTCCGGGATTATTCGCAATTTTCAAAAGCCAGGGTTCTGGTGGTGGATCACCATCCCGGCACACTTCAATTGCTAGTCCAATTCCTCACAAGCTGGAACATCAAGGTGGCATCAGCCGACAATGGAGCTCAGGCCTTGCGCCAGATCGAGGCGGCCCGGACCGGTGGCGAACCATTTTCCATCGCCATCGTGGACTCAAACTGTAAACAGGAAAATGGAGCGGGGCTGCTTCCAGCCCTCAAGAAGGCGGCTACCGAAGGATTAAAGATCATCGCACTGCTGCCAAGCATCGACAGTCACGAACAGGATGTATTGTTAAAGACGTTGGGGATCGAACATTTCATGGCCAAACCGGTGGGCAAATCAGAGCTTTTCAACGCACTTTTGGAGAATTCTCAGGAACCGGGTTCGGCTCCTAAATCCGCCGCACCAACCACGGCGGGCAGCCGGAAGAAACTGCATGTTTTGTTGACGGACGACAATGCGATCAACCGCGAGATGGCAACCTATCTCCTGCACGAAATGGGGCACAGGGTAAGCATTGCCACCAACGGACGTGAAGCCCTCGAAATGGTGCGGAACCATTCGTTTGACGCCGTGTTGATGGATGTCCAGATGCCTGAAATGGATGGTTTTGAAGCCACACGCCGTATCCGGGAGTTTGAACAGATGACAGATCGCAGGGTTCGGATCATCGCTCTGACCGCGCACGCCATGCAGGGGGACCGTGAAAAATGCCTGTCCGCAGGCATGGATGATTACATCACCAAACCAATCCTGCAAAAAGAACTTGCCGCCGCGTTGGAAAGAACTCCGCGCCAGGACCAGGCAGCTGAATCCGGTCTGGTGGAGGCCCCCCTGCCCTGGGATTCCGAAGGCCTGCTGCAAGATTGCGGAGATAGCGTCGAGCAGTTTACCCGGATGTTGGAACTCTTTTTTGCCGAAGTTCCGGGCCTGATTGATCAGGGGCGAAAAGCGATTCAATCCCAGGACCGCGAGGGGTTGAAACGCCATCTCCATCAACTAAAAGGAGCGCTGGCCACGCTGAGGGCGACCCAGAGCAGCCACTTGGCCAAGGAGCTGGAGCAATCCAGCGGAGAACATTCGTTCGAAGATCTGGGCCGTCAGTTTGATCAACTCGAGGGCCAGACCATACAGCTTGCAGCGATGATTAAAGCGAAAATGGCGGCTTCCCAACCCAGGCCCTGACCGGCCGCGGTGATTTCTTTGGCGGTTCACAATAAAAATGAATTGATTAGACCCTGGTTTAGTCATGAAATTCATCTCTATGAACCATTCCCAAATTAATCAGACTACACGTCGCGATTTCATCAAGACCGCAGGCAAGGTGGCCGCAGTGTCAGCCCTTGCAGGTGCCGTCATTCCCCACGTTCACGCCGCCGGCAGTGACGAAATTCAAGTTGCCCTCGTCGGCTGCGGAGGCCGAGGCTCCGGAGCCGCCGTAAATGCGCTCTCAACCTCGGGCGGCCCAATCAAGCTGGTCGCCATGGCCGATGTTTTTGAACATCGCCTCAAAGGCAGTTACGACGCGTTGATGAACAGCAATGTCAAGAAACTGGTCGATGTGCCGGCCGACCGGAAGTTCATCGGCTTCGACGCCTATAAAAAAGCGATGGATTGCCTGAAAAAGGGTGACATCGCGATTTTCACCACCCCGCTGGCTTTTCGTTGGGTGCATTTTGCCTACGCCATTGAAAAAGGCCTCCATGTGTTCATGGAGAAACCGTTGACGGCAGACGGACCGACTTCGCGCCGGATGATCAAAATGGGGGAGGAAGCCAGCGCCAAGAATTTAAAGGTCGGCGTCGGCCTGATGTCACGCCACAGCCGGGCGCTCCAGGAATTGCACAAACGGGTAGAGGACGGTGAAATCGGAGACATCGTCCTCATGCGCGGTTATCGGATGCACGGACCGGTGGGATTCTTTTCGTCACCGCCGAAACCCGATGGAATCAGCGACCTGATGTACCAGGTCCAGAGGTTCCATAGCTTTCTCTGGGCCAGCGGCGGAGCCTACAGTGACTTTTACATCCATCATATTGATCATCTCTGCTGGATGAAAAACGCATGGCCGGTCAAGGCCCAGGCCCTGGGCGGACGCCACTACAAGACAAGCGCCGAAGGGGTTCCTTACGTGGATCAAAACTTCGACAGCTATGCGGTGGAATACATTTTTGCCGACGGCGCCCGCTTTCTGATGGACGGTCGTTGCATCAATGGAACGGCGCCGATTTATTCCAGCTACGCGCACGGGAGCAAAGGCATGGCGATCGTGTCGAAAAACAGTGATTGCGGCTTCCCCTCCAGCATTTACAAGGGACAAAACGCGGACCGGGCCAACATGCTTTGGGTATCGAAGGAAAAGCCCGGCGAACAAGATCCGTATCTCAACGAATGGAACGATCTGCTGGAAGCCATCCGTGCCGACAAGCCATACAACGAAGTCAAGCGGGGCGTTGAAGCCAGCGTGGTCACCTCCATGGGTCGTATGGCGGCGCACACCGGCCAGGAGATCACCTATGATGAGATGCTCAATCACGAACACGAATACGCTCCCGGAATCGACAAGGTGACCATGGATTCCGAGGCACCACTGAAGGCCGATGCCGATGGAAAATACCCGGTGCCCGCCCCCGGTTTGAAAGGGAAGCGCGAATATTGATGGTTTGTCCGGGCCCACCAGTCGGCTGCCGGGCGAACCTGGGTTATTCCAGGTTCGCCCGTTTTTCTTTCCGGCATCAAGGCTATTCACGAAGCTCACCCACAAAAATCCGAACTATCTCATGACTCCTTCCCGAATTCTACCAGCCCTGGTTTTGCTCGCCTGCCTTCCTCTCCATGCTGCGGACCAGCCGCAATGGGGCGCCGCCTGGGGCCGCAACATGGTTTCAAAGGAAAAAAATCTTCCGGCGGAATTCTCTGTCAGCAACAGGATGAACATCCGCTGGAGCGCCAGGCTCGGGACGGAAAGTTATTCCACGCCGGTGGTCGCGGGAGGAAAGGTTTTTATCGGGACAAACAACGGTGAACCTCGCGATCCCAAACATCAAGGGGACCGGGGGGTCTTCATGTGTTTCGAAGAGGCCACGGGATCGCTTTTGTGGCAGCTGGTGGTACCAAAACGGGAGGAAGATCCCTACCTCGACTGGCCCAAAAGCGGAATGTCTTCCCCCGCGACCGTGGAGGGGAACCGCGTTTACATGGTGAGCAACCGAGGAGAGGTCATGTGCCTGGACGCCAACGGACTTCGCGACGGCAATGACGGCCCCTATCAAGATGAAGCATTACACATGACGGAGCTTGGAGTTCAGCCGCTGAAGCTCGGGGAATTGGATGCGGACATCATCTGGATGTTGAACCTCACAGAAGCTGCGGGCATCTGGTCCCACGACGGAGCGCACAGCTCCATTTTGATCGACGGGGATTTTCTTTATCTCAACAGCGGCACCGGGGTGGACAACACACACAAGAAGATTCGGACACCCGATGCGCCCGGCCTCGTTGTGGTCGATAAAAAGACCGGTCGTTTGCTGGCGCGCGATCGGGAGAAGACCGCGCCTGAGACTTTTCATTGCACCTGGTCAAGCCCGTCATTGGGGGTCATTGATCGGCGCAAGACCATTTTTTTCGCTGCAGGAAACGGGATGCTTTATGGATTCGAACCATTGACCAAAAAGCTGACGGCCGGGGAAGTGGCGACTTTGAAAAAGGTCTGGCAGTTCGATTTTGATCCGTCGGCACCAAAACAGGAGGTTCACCGGTTTAACAGCAACAAACGCGAGGGACCGAGCAATTTTTACGGAATGCCGGTTTTTGAGAAAGGCCGGATTTTTCTGGCCGGCGGAGGTGACATCTTTTGGGGAAAGAATGAAGCGTGGCTCAAATGCATTGAACCTTCTTTGAAACAAGGTGGGGGGGGTGAAATTCAAACCAATGTTGTCTGGTCTTACCCGCTGGAAAAACATGTCCTCTCCACGCCCGCAATTCTGAACGACCTGATTTTCATCACCGATGCCGGACGGAAAGTGCATTGTCTGGAGATCAAAACAGGGAAACCTTTCTGGGTTCATGAAACTGATGGTGAGTTTTGGGGCTCTCCCATGGTGGCGGATGGAAAGCTTTTTGTCGGGACACGTCGGGGAGATTTTTGGATTTTTGAGGCGGAAAAGGAAAAGAAGGTGTTGTGCCGGACACAACTTGGAAGCCCGGTCAGCGCCACGCCGATGGCCGCAAACAACACTCTTTACCTTTCCACGATGCGGGACCTTTATGCAGTAGGATTCCCACGGAATCCGGACCGATCCAGAACAAACCACCGGTGATTTTCAGGATTGCTTGACCACGCCCGGGGCGTTCGGGTGCGATTAAAACTGGGTGAGGCCTACACGGAGCACGGGCCTGTGACCTGCACTGGAGTTTGGACATTTTTGGTAGGGCGCGTCGCTCCGCGCGCGCCGGGAATTGGAAATAAGTGTTCGCAGACGGAAAGACTAATCCGGGACGAACAGGCGAATCGTTTCTCTTGCATTACCCTCCACCCCGGCGTGCGCGAAGCGACGCGCCATACCAGCACGCTTATCAAAATGCGCGGGTTCGTGGCACGATTCCAAAATGTCCAAACTCCATTGCGCCGTAGGCGCGACATCTTTGTAGAATGGTGATGCAAGCGTCAGTGAGCTCCATCAGGAGCGGCATCGTTCGTTTGACGTTTCACCGCGTGCCGCTGGCAACCCCGTTTCCCCGATGATGCCGCCCCTGACGGGGCTTGAGATTTGTTTGGCTGCGTTTCTACAACGATGCCGCGCCTACGGCGCTGGCTGCAGCGCCGTAGGCGCCTGCGGCTCACAGAGCTCACAGAGCCGCGCTCCTGGGAGGTCTCCTTACATCTCACCCACTTTTAATCACGCCCCAGGAGTTCATTCATTAAGAATCCTGCTTGAATTTAGACCACCGATCAGGCGAACTATTTAGATCTATGGAATCCTTCTCCTCCTTGCACCGCAGAGATTTTTTAAAGTCGGTCACCGTGGCGGCAGCGGGACTGGCCGCAGGCCTGCCGGACGTCGCGCGAGCCCAAACCGCCAGCAAGCTCAATCTCAAGCTGGGCCTGGACAATTTCGCGGTCCGCGCCTTTGACTACAAAGCGGAAGAACTGATCACCTACGCCGCCAGCCTTAAAACCGATTCGCTTTTCATCACCGACTTGAAACCGTTCAAGAGCTTGGAAACAGGTTATCTCCAGGATTTGAAAAAACGGGCGGCTGATGAGGGACTTCAGATCCAGCTTGGATCCTGGAGCATCTGCCCGACGTCAAAATCTTTCCGCAAAGACTGGGGCACCGCCGAAGAACATCTGGCGCTCGGAATCAAAGCCGCACGCGATCTAGGTTCCAGCGTCTTTCGCGTCGTCCTCGGCGCGGCTGATGATCGCAAAACCCCGGGCGGCATCGAAGCGCGCATGGCAGACACCGCGAAGGTCTGCAAGGCGCTAAAAAGCCAGGCTGTGGACGCCGGAGTCAAGATCGCCATCGAAAATCACGCTGGCGACATGCAGGCTCGTGAACTGGTCCGGTTGATCGAGGAAGCCGGCAAAGATTATGTCGGGGCCAACATCGATCCGGGCAACGCAACGTGGACCATGGAAGATCCCGTGGCGCACCTGGAAATTCTTGGACCTTACGTGCTGACCTCCAGCATGCGCGATTCCATGATCTGGGAATCAGCCAATGGTGGAACAGTCCAATGGACGGCCATCGGGGAAGGTGTGGTGGATTTTCAAACCTATTTCAAACGCTACGCTCAGCTCTGTCCTCACGCGCCGGTTCACGTTGAAACCATCTCCGGATTTGCCCGCGAATTCCCCTATTTCAAAAACGATTTTTGGACCCCCTACTCCGATGTTCGCGCCGAGGATTTTGCCAAATTTGTGGCCCTGACCAAAAAAGGAAAACAGATTCCCCCATTCCGCGGGAACAAGGATGCTGAAAAAGCCTACCAAAAAGGTGAGCTGGAACGAAGCCTGACCCGTTGTAAAGAGATGGGATTGGGCCTCAAGAGCTGAACATTGGTATGCTGAAATATTGGATACTGGCCGGGAGTGTCACCATCGGACTCGGCCTGATCCTGCTTTTTATAGTCTGGCTGCTGGTTTCCAGAATCAAGAACCGCCACCTTCGAACTCTGCTTCTGGCGGGGTTTACCGCCTTCCTGGTTGTTCCGCACGTAGGCACCCAACCCGGTGGGTTTGTCGGCCCGGGATGGCTTCAACTAGTGCGAAAATGGAACGGTGAAGACTCGGTTTCGATCCTGTCCAAAATGGCAGTTGTTTTTCTCGTCCTGGTTTTTGTCCAAACCTGGATCTCGCGAAAAAAAGCCACGGGCCGACGTGAGCAGACTTGAGCTGCGCGATCAGGCAGTAAACCCGAACCGAAACTTTTCTTCCTCCGCTTTGATGCCCAAAGAAGCACAGAAGTGGTTGGCGTCCAGCATTCCTGCGGCATTTTTCACTAGCTTGTCAAAGTCGTGTTTTGGCTGATCAAGCCCCTCATGTTTAATTCCGGATGCAAAAAGGGTTGTAATTTCGCCATTTTATGGGAAGCCATACTCAGGAGATCAATGAAAGTAGGATGCCTAGATGTTCGCCCGTCCCAAATCTGGGGCACAAAAATCAAAATCGATTAGAAAGAATTCTTATGAGCACCGTGGAACAAAATACCGACAAACTGATCAGCGACCTTAAACGCGTCGTCCGCGATTCTGAAGAGTTGTTGCAAACCACCGCAGGCGTCGTAGGAGAAAAGGCTCACGACGCTCGTGAACGGCTGGCAGCAGCCCTTGAAATCGCGAAAAAGACCTGTCACAAAATCGAGGAAAAAACCATTGAAACAGCCAAAGCTGCGGACAAAACCATCCGTGAACATCCCTACCAATCGATCGGACTGGCGTTCGGCATCGGATTGTTGATCGGAGTTTTGGTGACTCGAAAATAAAATCTAATGAGCGCACCAACTGGGGCATCCACCGGCTTTTATGGCTCCATAAAGCGCATGGTCGAGGCATTGCTCGCCACGGCAACAAACCGGGTCGAGCTTTTCGCGGTCGAGCTGCAGGAGGAAAAATGCCGACTGATAGAGGCGTTGCTGTGCGTTGCCGTGGTTGCTGCCATGGCCATGATGACGCTCGCGATGATCACATTCACCATCGTGGTCATTTTCTGGGAAAACGGGAGATTGGCAGTCCTCATCAGCCTCAGTCTGGCGTTTTTGACCGGCACGGTGCTGGCTTGGAGGTTCCTGCAAAACCGGCTGCATAAAAATCCACCCCCGTTCTCAGCCACCATCGGGGAACTAAAAAAGGACCGGGCATGTTTGAAAACAAACTGATACTCGAGTGCGAAAGACGAAAATCGGAGTTGTTGCTCGAAAGTGAATTGAACCGCTCAATTCTCAAACTCGAAGCAACCGCCCTCCGTCCTTTTGTGACAAGGATTGAAGGAGGACTGACGCTGGCGCAAAAAACCGTAAACATCTGGAACATGGCCGCACCGTTGCTAACTCTCTGGCAGATGCGAAAATCCGAAAAAACATCATCAGGATTCCTCGGCAAGGCGGCCCGGGGCTGGGCTTTTGCACAATCCATCCTCTCACTCTGGAAAAGCTGCCAGCCCAAAGAATCCAAGCCGGAACAATTCTAAAAAAAGAGGTGGTTTGTTTGACAAATCAATTTGGTCGTTGAACTTACCTGAGTCGCGGCGTTTAGAACATTGATCGCAATCCTCAAGGAGCTTTCTCTGGCTCCTTCGCCTCTTCCCACCAAATATGATGTACAGATTTTGCGGTATTGGCTTTCTTGCAGCCGGATTTTTTTGCGCCCTGGTTTCTCGCGCGACCGCTGCTTTTCCATTCCAGAACGTCCCGTTTGTTCCTGTTCAATCGAGCCTGATGGCCGCTTACAACGGACCGGGACAAAGCGCCGACTACGCCCGCAAGGTGGTGGTAAGCCAGTCCGGCCGCATTTATTGGATGGGGCAAAGCATCAATGTGGGGGTGCAAAACGGGATGTTCATCCGTTGTTACCAGGCGGACGGTACTTTGCTCTGGTCGGATTTCCGCGAAATCAACGGATTTCTCGCCCACGACCTTTTGGTGGACCAAGCCGACAACGCCATTGTCGTCGGTCAGGTGTTCAGCAACTCCGGACTGGCGTCGAGCCATGACGTGGGGCTTTTGAAATACAATGCCCAGGGCGTTTCCGCCCGCCCCAATGTTTATGAATTGGATTACATCGAACCGGTGATCAACCCGTTTTACAATCAAAACGCCCCTACCGCCGCAGTCCTGGGAACCAACGGAATTTTATACATCAGCGGATACGTCTCGGATGAATCGTTCGGCGAACCGAGCATCATCTCACACCCTGTCATGTTTGCCGTGAACACCGCAGGTTCCATGAGTTTGGAATGGACCTCCTCCAGCCACGGTGCGATTTCTTCTTCCCCCTACGCCCAGGAAATCCCCGCAGGCATCGCCCGGAGTTCTTCAGGCGACCTCTTTGAAGTCAGTAATTTTGGAACTCAAGGTAACGGAGTGACATTGAGGAGAGTCTCTGCGTCCGGCGATTTGGTTTGGACAGATTCGGCCACGATTACAAATTTCTCTTCCCGCCGCCATCAGGCTGTGAATGTGGGCGTCGATGCATTGGGCGCAGTTTACGTCACCGGGCGCGTTGAAACCAGCCCGGGCGTGGACGAAGTTTTTGTCGCTAAGTTCAACCCCGCCGACGGTTCCGTGAGCCGGCTCAACACGTTTCGTTTTGGAGAACGTTCCCGGGTCAAAACCGCCCGGGTTTTGCCCGACGGATCGGTGGTCGGCGCCGGATCCATCAATTTCGACCAGGAATGGCTGGTTTTCCGCATCGGAAACGAGGGCAACCTGCTCTGGGATCAACGCTATGATTTGGATTCTGCGTATGCCATGACTGTGGATTCAAATCAAAACATCTACGTCGCCGGGACAGTTCCTGGG
>Ga0163152_10004224_pt1 | contig 17958 bp, 17 predicted proteins | sample OliLakLV19MP8IB2_FD_148635 | JGI IMG/M metagenome (GOLD analysis project Ga0163152, IMG submission 148635) | Freshwater microbial mat bacterial communities from Lake Vanda, McMurdo Dry Valleys, Antarctica - Oligotrophic Lake LV.19.MP8.IB-2 | ecosystem: Environmental > Aquatic > Freshwater >... | reverse complement strand
ATTTTGGGATGGCGGAATAAATCCGCCATGACATATTCACAGAGCTTCTTAAAAATCAGCAAACTTACGTGGCAACCTTGCTCCACCGTTTCCGTAAACACAGGTTGTAAAAACCTTGTTTATGAAACAAAAAATGATAATCGCTTGCATCGCTGCCCTTGGAATTTTTTCCATGAGTCCTTCTTCATTAAGCAATCTGGATATGAAAAGCAGCATGAGCGGCACCGGGTTCAACTTTAAATACACCGGCACGGTGAACACGGGCAGTGAAGTGATGCCGCTCGTTGGTCAGTTGAGCAAAGACGGGTTAAAGATGTATTTCACTTCGCAGAATTTTAAAGGCGAAAAACAACTGTATGTAATGAAGCGCGAAAAGCCGGGCGTAGCGTTTGATAAACCGGAGCGCTTGAAAGGAACTATCAACAGCGCGGATTATGACATCATTATGCCGACTATTTCGGGCGATGAAAAAACGATGATATTTGTAAACAGCGTTGACGGTACGCAAAAAGGCAACGACCTGTACATCACCTCAAAAGATGAGCAGACAAGCAATGAACTGTACATTACAACGCGCATAGGCGAAGATGGTCCGTTTGCGAATATTCGCCCATTAGATGAAATCAACGATAAAGAACTTTCTGACAGCTACCCTTGGCTGTCAAATGATGGCTTGCGCATTTATTTCACAAAACAGAAAGGCAGTGAAATCACCATTCATGCCGCTGAAAGAAAAAGCGTGAACGAAAAATTTTCACAGCCCAAGAAGCTTGAAATTGCGTTGCCAAAAATCAGCAACAACCTGAGTTGCTTCCTGTCGGCTGATGAAACAGAAATTTTTATTTTGTCAGGCGAAAAAATTTACACTTCAAAACGCGACAACTTATTCAGCAAATTCAGCGCGTCCGTTGAAATCGGACAGGCGAATGACAACGGCTACATGAGCGGCATCACCATGACGCAGGATAATGCGGAAATGTTTGTGTTCAACTCCATCGGTTTCCGCAATACGCAGATTCTGCACTTTGTGAATACCGAAGCAGGAAAAAATGCTCAGCAAAAAGTTACCGCTACAGAAGACAGGCTGATAAAAATGAAATAATCTTTTCAACAGGAATAAATTGAAGGGACGGGCGATGCTCGTCCCTTCTTGTTTTGGCAGTATCTTTGAAAGTCTAAAGACAAATGTTTCTCGCAAAGACGCTAAGTCGCAAAGCATTGATGCCATTTTGATTTTTCTTTGCGTGAAATAATCTACCATGTTGAAACGTATCCGCATATTTCGCTTCATCAAATTCGCTCCGCTGCTTTGGAGTTTGGCTGCCGATGTGCCAGTGTTGCTCAGAATGCAGCGTTCATTTATTTCGGGCAGCTATAAAAACATCAGCAAGAAGGCGCTCTTAAAAATTGCGCTCGCGCTTTGTTATGTTTTTTTTCTCACGGATTTAATTCCTGATTTCATTCCTGTTATTGGATGGCTCGATGACATCACTGTGCTTGCGGGGCTGTTGCACTCCTTGAAAAATGAAATTGACTTATTTCGTAAATGGGAAGCTGGAAAGTGAGCGCAACATCTTCTGAAATTCACGCGCTGCGCATCAGCGATAAAGATGTTCCCGTGTTGATTCACTATGAATCGCGCAGAAGCGCGCGTGTTTCCATTGGGAAGAAAGGCATCATCATCCGCATTCCGCGCGGTATCAGTAACGCGGAAAAAAGCAATTACATCGAAAACTTCAAGCTGTGGGCGGAGAAGAAATTATTGCAGCGACCTGAATTGATTGCTGAAGAAAAGAAAGATTACTACTCAGGAAAAGTAATCGCTATTCGTGAGAAATCCTTTGTGCTGGAATTAAAATTCACCGATGCCAATTCATGTAAGGCGAAGCTGAAAGAAAACAGCATTACACTGCATCTTTCTACACGATGGAGTGAAGAGCAGCTTGAAAAGGCGATTCCACAACTGATTAGCAAATGCGTGGCAAAAGAATTTCACGGGTGGGTACAACAGCGGCTTCATTATCTCAACACCATGCATTTTCCGCAACGCATGTTTAAAACACTCAACCTCAAATACACCAACTCCCGCTGGGGAAGTTGTTCGTCATCCGGGAATATTTCTATCTCAACTCGCCTCTTACTCGCACCCGACCATGTGGTGGATTATGTGCTGATACATGAACTCGCACACTTGCTCGTGCAAAATCATTCGCAACGATTCTGGAATACGGTTGCTTTAGCAATGCCTGATTATGAGAAGAGCGAGCGTTGGCTGAAGGAGTTTGGGAGAGGATGTGATTATTAGATTTACTGCGACACCAGCAGTTAGCGTCTTATCCATACTTTGCCTTTCTTCACTGACCAGAGGCTGCCTGCCCAGCCGCCAGCGCTCTGACCGACTGCGAGTAGGAGTCCGTATTTCCAATCAATCTTGCCGCTATAAGCAAAGATGAGCAGCGCGACAACCGTGAGAAAAAAAGTGACAATCACTTTGATGTTATTCACCTTCACGAGGTTCATCTTGTTGATACCTGCAAGCGCGGCAATCACAAGAAACCCAAGACCAGCCTGTAAGACCCCCCTAAATAGCGCAAGCACAATGTCATTAAGTTAAGAGTTGAAAACAAGAAGTTAGCGATACACTGTTCCCCTTCTCCTTTGGAGAAGGGGTTAGGGGATGAGGCTATAACGCAGGCAAAAACCCTTAACTTAATGACATTGAGCGCAAGCATAGTTCAAGTGTCCACTTGGACTCATCATCCTATAGCATCCGCTATTTTTCAACCTCTCTTAACTTTTCCTCAACAATTCCCCTTACTGCTGTGCCTTCCTCTGTTATTTCAAATCTTCCGCAGGGCGACTTGGAGCACATGATGGAGAAATATCTTTCAACCACCCATTACTTTTATACGAGATGAAGGAATGGAGCATTTTCATTTTCATTAACTTTGAATAAACATTCCGAAATAGAATATACTTCCTATAGAGTTGATAAAATTACAACGTATGTTGAAGCGATGAAGGCTGACGAGCAGCAGCAGCTATTAGATGCGCTGGAAAGAAAAGCCCTGCTTGAGGAGGCAAGGCGGCTGAACAAATCGGTGAGGAAAAATACCGTCAGCATCAAAGAAATCTGCGACATGGTGAATGACGCGCGCAGAAAACACAAGCGGAAATGAAGCCCGACTGCATTGTGTTAGAGGCCAATGTGTTTATCGCTCTCCTTCTCTTCAAAAAATTAGACGAACTGATAAAGTGGCGCAACGATGAGCATGTTGAAATTTTTACCTGTAAACTTATTTTAGGACAGAAAGTGAGGAGGAGAGACATGATTTAAGATTTCCTGAACCGCACAAACGTGCCCACTGGTAAATTCATCCCGGATTTTGCAGGCAACACCAACTCTCCGATTTCTCTTTTGTTATTTCCAAAGGCGTTTGCAATCAGCGAATCCAAAATGAGCGCAGAGAATCCTACTGAGTAAATATTGAGAAGGAAAAAATGTTTCTGAGGATTTAATAAATCAGCACACAGCTTTAGCATTTCATTCAGGTGTTGTTCGAGCAGCCATTTTTCACCTTCTGGTCCTCTGCCGTAGGCGGGCGGGTCGAGAATGATTCCGTGGTAGGTATTTCCTCTTCGCTTTTCACGCTGCACGAATTTCAGCGCGTCTTCCACAATCCATCTGGTGATTCCTTCGAGCTTGTTTGATTGCTTGTTTTCATTCGCCCAGTTCACAACTTGTTTTACAGAGTCAAGATGGATAACATCTGCACCGGCTGCGCATGCAGCCAATGTTGATGCTCCGGTGTATGCAAACAAGTTTAGCACTTTAGGCTTCTCTTCTTTGATTGATTTTACACTGTCATAAATGAATTCCCAATTTTCAGCCTGCTCGGGGAAAATGCCGATGTGCCCGAATGAAGTGAGTGAAAGATTAAAATTCAAATCAAGGTACTGGCTCTTATAATGAATCGTCCACCGGTCTTTCATGCTGGTTTTTTTTATCCAGTTTCCTTTTTCTGAAGTAAGCGCTAAATCATCGCGTCCTTTTTCACGCAGATATTTTGCATGATGCAGCGAATCCCATTCTTTCTGCGGAAGTTTTTTATCCCAGATTGCTTGCGGCTCTGGACGCGAGAGAATGAATTCCCCGAAGCGCTCCAGCTTTTCAAAATTGCCGCAATCAATCAGTTCGTAATCTTTCCAAAAGCGTGGTGAGAGTAAAAGATAAGGTGCGTGCATGAGGCAATAATACTAATTTCAGCTCACGCTTGACTGTCATGCCGGACTCGTTCCGGCATCCCCTCGCGTGTGTAATAATCTTATTTGAGATGCCGGAATAAATCCGACAGGACACTACATAACGATGGCTTCTATCACTTCAGATAAAAATCCAAGGATTCAGCAAATCCTCAAGCTGCGGGAAAAATCACGCGAGCGCAGAGAGCAAGGACTTTTTGTGATTGAAGGCATCCGCGAGGTAACGCTTGCTTTAAAAGGAGGCATTCATTTAGCAGAAATATTTTATTGCGCTGCATTTATTCAGCCAACATATTTAGAGGAGTTGAAAAAGAAAACGCAAAAGGTTGATTGGATTGAAATCGGAAAGAGCGTGTATGAAAAAATTGCGCTGCGTGATTCTACGGAAGGAATAATTGCAGTTGCCAAAATACAGAACTTAAAGCTGGAGCAAATTAAGTTGCCTGAAAATCCATTGCTCTTAATTGTAGAGAGCGTTGAAAAACCCGGCAACCTTGGCGCATTGCTAAGAACAGCGGATGCAGCGGTTTTGAGCGCGGTGCTTGTTTGCGACCCGAATGTGGACTTGTATAATCCGAATGTGATTCGCTCAAGTTTGGGATGCGTGTTTACACAGTCCGAATGTGATTCGCTCAAGTTTGGGATGCGTGTTTACACAGCAGGTTGTGACATGCGAATCACAAGAGGCAATAGCGTGGCTGAAAAGAAATCACATCAAAATATTCGCGGCAACACCGGAAGGGGCATCTTCATATTTGAAAACAGATTTTAAAAAAAACTGCGCGATTGCTGTGGGTTCCGAAGCGGAAGGATTGAGCAACATCTGGCTGGAAAATTCCGACTCAAACATTTCTATTTCCATGCAGGGAGAAATTGACTCGTTGAATGTATCCGTTTCGGCAGCGGTTATTCTTTTTGAAGCAGTAAGACAGCGAACAGCCGTTTAATTTTTACATCACCGAATTTTCAAATCACCGAATCATCTTTATATTTGCGCACCCAAAAATCTCTCTGTAGCTCAGTTGGTAGAGCAAATGACTCTTAATCATTGGGTCGCAAGTTCGAATCTTGCCAGGGAGACCTTAAAGGACTGCCGACTATTTTTGGCAGTCCTTTTTTTATTCACTTCGTTGAAACCATTTCCAACATTGAGAAGCAGCGAGAATACCTCATCTCGTAGTATGGTTCTATTTTCCATTCTCTTATGTTATTTTTTTAGGAGAATGAAGTAAGGCGAATGTATTGCCTTTTCCCAAACTTTTATATCGAGTCTTTTGCAGGTTGTAGTCCTATATGATTCCATTCTGTGACACAAGTCACAGAGTAGGGAGAACTGTTGAAATACTTTTGTGCGAAATTTTATTTGCATGAAAAAAGTTTTGACCGGGTTGCTGCTTTTTATTGTTTCGTCTTCAGCATCCTTGTTGGCTCAAGAAGCTGTGCCGCTCTCATTACACGATGCCTTGAATGCTGCGCTATCAGGCAATAAAGAAATCATAATGGCAGCGATGGACGAGGCAAGCGCCACAGCAGGATTCAAACAGACCAACGCAGTTTTCCTTCCGCAGATCAATGTTAGCTACACAGCAATGAGTTCAAATAATCCGTTGAATGCTTTTGGCTTTCAACTTCAGCAAGAATCCATTGAGCAGTCAGATTTTAATCCTGACTTGCTCAACAATCCATCCGCTACGCAAAACTTCATGACCAAAGCGGAATGGAAACAACCTCTACTGAACATGGATATGTTGTATATGCGCAAGGCAGCGCATCAGCAAATAGATGTTTATGAATTCAAAACGCAGCGCACAAAAGAGTACCTGACATTTGAGGTTCAAAAGGCTTATGCTCAACTCCAATTAGCTCACCAGGCTAAAAATGTTTTAGACGAAGCATTGCAAACGGTCAATGTGATTTACACAGCAACCAACAATCGCTTTGAAAAAGGATTTCTGCAAAAGTCAGATGTGCTGAATGTTCAGGTGCAGGTATCCATGGTTGAACATCATTTAGCAGAGGCCAAAAGCAATATGCAAAATGCTTCTGATTTTCTCAGCCTGCTCATGGGGAAGCAAACCGGAGCATTATATATTGTTGACCCGCTTGATAGCATAGCTTCAGCCGAAAATATAGAAACCCAACTTCCAGAGAGCCGTGCAGACTTTCAGGCAATGCAATCAGCAGTGGCGGCTCAAGACATGTTAATCAATTCAGGGAAGATGACCTATGTGCCAAAACTCAATGGCTTTGCCGAGTACCTGATAAATGATAATGATGCATTTGGATTTGGTTCCGGTTCTTACTTCATAGGCGCGCAACTGTCATGGAGCCTATTCAACGGCACGGCTACTTTCAATAAAGTAAAACAACAGCGCATTGACCGAAACAAGATGGCGGAGCAACTGCAATATCAAAAAGATCAGGGACAGGTCGAGCTTAATAAGACCATCCGTCAGTTGCAGGATACCCGCTTTGCACTGCGGCAACAGGAAGTTGCTGTAGAACAGGCTGCGGAAGCCCTGCGCATTTTGCAAAACCGCTACCAGCAAGGGCTTGTTGCGACTAATGATATTCTGCAATCGCAAACATTGTTATCTCAGCAAAAGCTGAATCAGGCACAAGCGGTTTTCAAATTCAACACAACCAATGCTTATCTGCAATTTTTAACATCAACAACTGAAAAATAAAACATGAATTCTATGAAAATACAAGCAAACGCATTTGCTATTCCATCGCTTTTAATGGCGTTTTTTTTCCTGACCTCTTGTTCCGGGAATAAACACGAAGAAGAAACAAAGAAAGACAATCCTGTTCCGGTTGTTGTTGCTGTTGCCGGAAAACAAACCAGTGATAATATTTATGCAAGCGGTCAAATCGAGTCTAAAGAAACAGCTGCTATCAGCACCCGTGTGATGGGCTTTATTACCAGCATTAAGGTTAATCCCGGAGATCAGGTTCAAAAGAGACAGCTTCTCGTGACCATCAGTGATGGTGATATACAGGCGAAAAAAGCGCAGGCGCAAGCCATGGTTTCGGAAGCAGAGGCTGCGTTAAAAGATGCTGAAAAAGATTATAAGCGTTTTGAAGAACTCTATAAACAACAAAGCGCATCAACCAAAGAGTTTGAAAATGCCGAGTTGCATTACAATTCGATAAAGGCAAAGACAGAAGCAGCCAGACAGATGCAAAATGAGGCAGAAGCCATGCTCGCATATACTAATCTTACGGCTCCTATTTCTGGGGTTATCATACAAAAAAATATGGATGCAGGAAGCATGGCAAACCCGGGAATGCCCATCCTTGTGATAGAACAAACTGGAGGCTACCAGATTAGCGCTTCAGTTTCTGAAGCAGATATAGCGAGTATAAAAGAAGGCGCTGATGCTGAAGTTGTCATTAAGTCAAGTGGAAGAATTATAAAGGGAAAGGTTTCGGAAATAAGTCCATCCTCGCAGTTCAGTGGCGGGCAATACATTATTAAAGTAAGTATCCCGGATGCCGAAAAGAATGGCTTGTATTCCGGGATGTATGTGAATGTTTCGATTACATCTTCAGGCTTGCCAACTGCATCAGGCAGTTTCGTGCTTGTGCCGGCTTCTGCAATTATCTATAAAGATCAACTCATCGGAATTTACATCGTCAGCGAAAGTCAAACCGCTTTGCTGCGTTGGATAAAAGCAGGTAAAATTTTCGGTGATAAAGTGGAAATCCTGTCAGGGCTGCGCCCCGATGAAAAATTTATTCTCGCCAGTGAGGGTAAGCTGTATAACGGTGTACCCGTAATTGAGCAATAAATTCTTCACCTATATTATGTCTAACCATTATATCTAATATTGCATAAAATGAAAGAAGGTTTATCCGGAAATATTGCGAAAGCATTCATCCAATCAAAGCTGACTATTTTGTTAATGATTGCTTTTCTGATGGTGGGTGGTTACAGCACGTTGCTTATTCCGCGCGAAGAAGAACCGCAGATTGATGTGCCGATGGCGGATATTTTTCTCCGCTACCCGGGCGCTTCACCAAAAGAAGTAGAAGCGAGAGTATCCCAGCCACTGGAGAAAATAATCTCCAATGTCAAAGGCGTTGAATATGTTTATTCCACTTCGATGCAGGGTCAGGCAATGCTGATCGTTCAGTTTTATGTGGGAGAAGACATTGAGCGTTCATTGGTGAAACTCTACAATGAGCTGATGAAGAATATGGACAGGATGCCTCCCGGAGTGTCTATGCCGTTGGTTAAAACAAGAGCCATTGATGATGTGCCGGTTCTCGGATTGACTTTATGGAGTGAGCATTACAGCGATTATGAGCTGAAGCAACTGGGTCAGGCGCTCACGAATGAGATTAAAAAGATACCGGATGTTGCATCTGTCAATATTCTTGGAGGAAGAAGCCGTCAGGTAAGCGTAACGCTGGACAAAGATAAAATGGCGGAGAGCCGCGTTGACTTTCTCAGCATCAGCAAGCAAATACAGGGAAGCAATGCGCAGCAGTTCGCGGGAAATATATTTAATCAGGATACGGTGTTCTCCGTGGACGCGGGAAGTTTTTTAAGCAATGCAGATGAAGTTAGAAACCTCGTAATCGGATCTAACAATGGACAACCTGTTTACTTGAAGCAGGTAGCCGCTATCGAAGAAGGAGCTGAAAAGCCATCGCAATATGTTTTCTTCGGATTCGGGCAGCATGATACGGTGCAAGCGAAAAACTACAGGTCAGACTATCCTGCTGTAACGCTTTCAATTTCCAAGAAGAAAGGTGCCGATGCGATGTATCTTTCAGAGCGTATTGTCACCAAAGTGGAGCATCTGAAAAAGGAGCTGATTCCTTCGGATGTGCAGGTGACAGAAACAAGAAATTACGGAGAAACCGCTTCCGAAAAAGTATCGGAACTGCTATTGCATCTGTTCATAGCCATCATAGCAGTGACGCTTTTTGTCATGCTGGCGATGGGCTGGCGGGGTGGGCTGGTAGTTTTCTTATCCGTGCCAATAACATTCGCCCTGACTTTATTCAGCTACTACTTTCTGGACTATACGCTCAACCGCATTACGCTTTTTGCGCTTGTGTTTATCACCGGAATTGTGGTGGACGACTCTATCATCATTGCTGAAAACATGCACCGCCATTTTAAAATGAAGCGGTTGCCGCCTTTGCAGGCAGCCATCTTCGCCATCAATGAAGTTGGTAATCCAACGATACTTGCTACGTTCACGGTTATTGCTGCTGTTTTGCCGATGGCTTTTGTGTCAGGCATGATGGGACCTTACATGAGTCCGATGCCGATTGGCGCATCTATCGCCATGATGCTTTCGCTTGTGGTGGCGTTAACCCTTACGCCCTATCTCGGCTACCTCTTTTTGAGAGAGAAGGAAGGGCATAAGGAGAAAGCGCCTGTTGTTTTGGAAGAATCAAAAATTTATAAACTCTACAAAGCATTTATCAATCCCTTGCTTGAATCGCGCTGGAAGCGTTGGGCATTCATCGTGGGTACGGTAGTCATCCTGCTGGGGTCAGTTTCTTTTTTCTATACCAAATGGGTAGCGGTAAAAATGCTCCCCTTCGATAATAAAAATGAATTTCAGGTACTGATTGACATGCCGGAAGGAACAACATTAGAGCGCACAGCGGGCGTTGCGCAGGAAATTTCACAATACTTGTCACAGCAAAAAATTGTAAGAAACTATCAGGGATATGTGGGAACAGCAGGTCCAATAAGTTTTAACGGACTGGTGCGTCACTATGATTTACGCAGCGGTGATAATGTTGCTGATGTGCAAGTGAATTTGGTTGACAAGAAAGACCGCAGCATTCAAAGTCACGAGATTGTAAAGCAAATGCGTCCGGCTATTCAAGAAATAGCTAAAAAATTCAATGCTAACGTGAAGATGGTAGAGGTGCCCCCCGGTCCTCCTGTGCTCTCCACGATTGTTGCTGAAATCTATGGACCGGACTACGATGAACAGATTCGGATTGCGGAGCAAGTCAAAGGATTGATTGAAAACACGGAAGGCGTGGTGGATGTTGACTGGATGACGGAAGCAAACCAGCCGGAATATCATTTTGAAGTAGATAAGGAAAAAGCCATGCGCAATGGAGTAGCGCCAGTTCAGGTGGTGGCAACAATCAATGCAGCGTTATCGAGTATGCCTGCGGGTGTTTTACATAATCCGGTTTCATTTGACCCTGTGAATATTGTTTTGCAATTGAGCGATGGAGATAAATCCAGCATCAATGATATCAGGAATCTGAAAGTGATAAACCAGATGGGGAACGCAATTCCGGTGGGCGACCTCGTGCAGATTAAAAAAGAAATCAAGGAGAAAAGTATTTTCCGCAAGAATCAAAAACGGGTGGTATATGTATTGGCTGATATGGCAGGCGAACTTGAAAGTCCTGCCTATGCGATTATGGATATCTCCGACAGGTTGAAGAACATCAATATGAAGAAAGGATACGCGCTGGAAGAATCTTACAATCAGCAGCCTGAGTTTGAAGACAACTATACGCTCAAATGGGATGGCGAATGGCAAATCACCTATGAAGTGTTCCGTGACCTTGGAATAGCATTCTTAGTGGTGATTATTTTCATTTACATACTCATCGTAGGTTGGTTCCAGAACTTTAAGGTTCCTATCGTTATGCTCGCGGCTATTCCGTTATCACTCATCGGAATTGTGCTGGGTCACTGGATGCTGGGCGCCTATTTCACCGCTACTTCGATGATCGGCTTCATCGCATTAGCAGGCGTGATGGTAAGAAATTCCGTTTTGCTGATTGACTTTATCAATATCCGTCTGGATGAAGGTATTCCATTGAAGCAGGCGATTATCGAAGCTGGCGCTGTTCGCACCACGCCTATTTTGTTGACGGCAGGCGCGGTGGTGCTGGGCGCGGTGATCATCCTGTTCGACCCCATCTTTCAGGGATTGGCTATTTCTCTCATGGGCGGAACCATCACATCCACATTCCTCACATTGCTGGTGGTTCCCCTTTTGTATTACCGGATGATGCGGGGGCAAACCGGAAAAAATCAAAACTCCATAAATACTTGACCTATGAAACTTTTATTGATAACAAGTTTGAAAGAATATCAAAAGGTAGTGGCAGGCATCATCCATCAAGCCGACATTGAAGTGTTCAGCGTATCGGAAACCAGCGGATTCAAGGACCATCAAACACCCAACTTGTTGGATAACTGGTTCAGCAGTGGCAGAGAGCAGTTTGATTCCATCTTCCTGTTTAGCTTCACCGAAGAAGTGAAAGCGAAACAAGCACTGGAGTTGATTAAAAAACATAATGCTGAAAATGAAACCGGTTTTCCACTTCGGGCTTTTATTATTCCGGTGGATCAATCCAGTTACAATACCAAGTAAAAACATTTAGTTAATTAACAATAAAACCCAAAAACATGAAAGAACGCATTGTAAGAGCAGTAGCCGGCACGATGGTGCTGATCAGCATTACCCTGGCTTATTTTGTAAATATTTATTGGCTGGGGTTGGCAGCTTTTGTCGGACTCAATCTGTTGCAATCATCCTTCACCCGTTTTTGTCCTTTAGAATTAATACTGGATAAAATAGGTGTAGAAGCAGGTAATAGCAAAAGTTGAGAATTGACTTTTTTGTAAGGTGATGCTCAGTATGTCAGAATTCCCGAAATGACTCCTTATCTCTTTAGCGACAATTGCTCTGAGTATCCTTTTACTAAGTAAAAGCACTAAACGAAAAATAATTCTATAAGCCGCCAGTTTATATGCATGAGCCAATAGCCCGGCATCCCGTTTCAATCAAAATGTTAGATATTATGTAGTGTGAGGGAAATAGCGACAGGAAAGGCTTTCAGCGATTTAGTTGAAAGTTTTTTTTATTTTATGCGCGTTCATCATTTTTACGAGGTCTTGAAATAACTATCTTTTCGCAATGAAAGCAAAATGGAAACTTTTTATTGCCATCCTCCTCGGTGCTTTGATTGGCTGGGCATTAGGTTTCCTTCGCTTTCCATATCTAGAAAATAACCAGTCTTTTTTACTGGGTTTTATCGCTTGTCTGTCATGCGGTTCATTAGTACTCCTTCTCTTATTTGCCTGGAATAAGAAAACTTTTTTGCTCAGGATAATTGGCAAAGACCCGACTGCGAATGTTTCAATCAACACAACCCGAACCTCTGCTCTTACTTGGATATTGGTATCAGCGTCTATTGTTGTTGGGAGCTTAGTCTGTATTGTCATAATATACTGTCAAAAGGAGTCTTTCAACAAGCAAAGTCAAAATCAGAATAAGAAAATTCATGAACTGTCACAATTAATAGAGTCTGTCAAACAAAGTAATCAAGGATGCTTAATGAGTAGTACTTTGGATAAAGTAGAAAAGGAGTTGAAGGAGAATCCGTATGGAATGTTGAGTGATACTACCATCGCAAGCATAGCAGCATTGAATTTTTCATTTAAGCCTTACAGTTATTTTGAGGGAGACAGTTTATCAAACAAAAAGTTAAGTCCCGAAAGAGGGCAATTGTTATTGGCATTATCGTTAATGAAAATTGATTCCAGTTCTTTTACTAAACTAAAGCATGAAGTTCCTTTTTCAGAGGTAGATTTGAGAAATGCAGATTTGAAAGGCGTGGATTTGAGTGGAGCAGATTTAAGCGATGCAGATTTTAAAGATGCGGATTTGAGCGGAGCAAATTTGAGCAAGGCGAATTTGAGAAGTGTCGTCTTGAAAGGAGCAAATTTGACCCGAGCAAATTTGAGCGGGGCGGATTTGAAAAGAGCAGATTTGAGTTGGGCAGTATTGAATGAGGCAAATTTGAAATTGGCAGATATGAATGGGGTAAATCTATCGAATGCTCAATTGAGAAAAGCAGATTTGAGTGGAGCAACTATTCAATTCGCGGATTTGAATGGAGCAATGTTTAATGAAACGAATTTTACAGGTGTTGACTTCTTAGGCACGAGCTTGGTAAAAGCGAATTTGAGCGGAGCAAATTTGAATGGAACTGATTTGAGAAGAATAAACCTGAGCGAAGCAAATTTGGACGGAACGGAATTGAATCGCGCTATCGTTGATGAAAATTGGCTTGAAAAATTAAATGAATGGCGATTAACAGGAGTTCAGCAAGTTCAGAAAAACTACATCATGGTAAATGACTCAACCGACAAATGGAAAAAGGCAATCTATCGTTTGAGGAAAAATGAAGATGAAAAGCCAGACAATGATAAGGCACACTAACTATTGCTTTTTACTCCCCCTTTCATCACTACATTAATCTTGTTAGAAAACCGGAGTACTTCTTCGTCTTCAGGTCTGAACGGTTTGAACCCAATTTGAAAAGCCCAGCTATAATAACTCTGCAAATCGTTGAGATAGTTTGCTAATAATTCGGGCGTCCAATTTGTTTCCCGGCAGATGTTATATTTTTCTCGGAGTTGTTTGCCGAGTTCCTGTCCCCATTCATTATTGATAATATCTACATAATTATCAACGGGACCTTCTTCCAAGTCTTTAATTTGTTCTTCAGTAAACTTTCCTGTTATCAATTCCGGATGCGCATAACGCTCGTGCAGGTCAGCGACAAAATCTGCCATCTCTTCTGAAAAGCAAGAAGTAATAAACGCTTGCTTCTGAAAAGCAAGAAGTAATAAACGCTTGGGCAGTAATATGGTTAAATGAGTTGAGATAACCTTTTTCAGTGCTGTCTCTGACATTTTTGAAAGCTAAATCCTCCGTATTAATATTAAGCACCGATGTTTTCGCAAGATCAAAAAATGCCAAATCACCTTCTCCAAACCATTCAGGTCTCCATCTTGACAGAGTATATACGCTCTGTAAATCCCTCCTATTCATCACCGCATACGGGGAACTAAAAACCAAACTAAAGCGGTCCAAAATATTATCTCCATACCGTGCGTTCCAAATATCACCTTGACTGATACCAGACTTTAACACACTGATAACTTCCAGTCCGTTGCTGCAATGGCTTACAAGAACAACGCTATCTAAGCTGTTATTGTCATTGAAATATTCAATCCGGATGACCGTCTTTAATTCCTCAAATGAATTAAACCTTGATGCAAGTAGAGCTCCCTTTACTGTTCTGTAAGTAGAGAGCGTTGTCACGTTTGAACTGTCAACTTCCTTGGAAGGATTGCATTCACATGTTCTAGCATTGCTCAACTCTTGGATATGGTGCGGGGAACGATTGCAACTAACACAGAAGGCAGATAAGAGCAGCGCGAAAAATTGGAACATTCTCATGCAGGAATAGTTACTTTCTCAATACAGCTCGCTCGCTGTCTATTGTAGCATTTTCAGTTTTATACAGAATGATATGCTGTGGCTTGCTGTCACCTGAAATGTTCATTGACTTGATGTCAAGATTTTGAACATCGTCAAAAACCAAAGCGGGACGGTAATCCGGTGCTGCAATGCTGAGCTTAATATTTTTCATGGTGAGCCCATCCACATGTCGCACATAAAAACCCCATGCCGGCAACTCTCCAAACATAGAAAACTCCGGATATGCTGCGACCTTCTCCGGTACATCATCTAATCTCGAGAGTGGCATATTAGCCAATCCATTATTACCTCTCCCCGGATAAATTATTTCTATATTCTCAAGAGCTACATTTTCCACCGGATGTCCGGGGATGCCCGTAATTGATGAAGGGAATGTGTTATGAAAGAAGGGAAGCTCCGGTCCCCGTATTTTGTATGCGTAGTCAGGGCGCTCGAAAGCCACCTCTACTTTCATGTTCTTTATAGTGACATTCTTCAATGTAGAGCCTGCGATTCTTTCTCCTAACCTAATGAAAAGAGCATTACCCGTATTTACGGCTTGTATATTATTCACCAATACATTTTCCAGGAAACCGCCATCCACACATTCAATCGCAATGGCTGAGCGAAAGGTGTCATATACTTTGATATTTTCAATGGTCACATTTTTAAAACCGCCATTCGACTGAGCTCCAAACTTTATGGCACTAGCGCTGGAGCGTACAGTGCAATTTGCTATATAAATGTTGTCACAATAATGTTCTCTGGAATGAGATTTCAGGCAAATTCCATCATCAGCAGTATTCACAATGCAATTTGTGATGCGCACATTTTTACAGTCAATAATATCAATGCCGTCATTGTTCCAGTATGCATCGCTATCTGTCCATACATTATCAATTGAAATATTTTCACACCTATTGTGTGATTGTACCCAGCTTGCTGAATTTCTTAGCGTCACATTTTTGACGTTAATATTTTTGCAGTTCAAAAACCAGATGACTAACGGACGCCCGTAACATTGAGGTCTCTTCTCAATAAAATCATAGTCTGTGCTGTCAAGTTGACCTGCATAAAACAGGCTGTCAACATTTAACGCCAGTTGGCGACCTTGTCCATCTATTTTCCCTCTTCCAGTGATAGCAATATTTTCTTGGTTTTCAGCCATCACTAAAGCCTCCCATTTGTGTAGTGTTTTATAATGCGTGGGGTCTGCACTACCCAACAAAATCGCACCTTCGAGCAAATGCAATTCAACTCCGGATTTCAGTAGAATGGTACCGGTGAGAAAGTTTCCCGCAGGTACTACTACTCTACCTCCGCCATTTTCATGAGCGGCATCAATAGCAGATTGAATCGCGTTTGTGTTAAGGGTTTTTCCATCGGCAATTGCTCCGAAGTCAAGAATGTTAAAATCTTTTGCCAACAGGATAGTTGGACTAATAAGCACAAAGAAAGTGAAGAGTAAAAACCGCATCATGTGAACCTTCGAAGAACGATTTTAAATTTAAAAATACATTTTTTGTTTTACCCGGGCCCGAATAATGGGATGTCTGGGAATAAAAGTGATGTCCATAAACTCCACTTCCCCGTTAGGTGAAATCTTGAGCATCAGAGATTGGTAAGGCTTGAACTCAAAGTTTTGCTTGATAGCTTTCCCGTTGACGTTGAGCGTAAGTTCCTTAAAGTCGGATTGATACATATAGGATTGACCTGAGTAAACCGGGTATTTCAAATCTTTTGAATGCCCTTGCGCAAGGAACAGATAATGGGTGCCATCCTTCTCCACCCTGCACCAATATTCGGGAATACGGTCTCCCGAAATAAAAGGAGGATGATTAACGACCTGCTTGAAATCTTCGGAGACGTTTTTCAAAGAAGTCAACTCGTTAAGTATACTCGCATAATTTTCTGCTTTCACTTTTCCGGGTTCTTTTGGCGAGCGTTTCAAACAAACAGGTAATCCTTTTTTTGCCAATTCCAACACCCGATTCAGTGCGCGCGCATCCATATATTCTGCATCAATATACAGCGCAGAGAATTGTGCATCGCCAACCACGAGCTTGCCATCCTTAAAGTCTGCCTGTTCCAAAAAATGCCTGTTAACCCAAAGAGGATGATACCCTTCTAATTCCGCAGCCGGATAAACATACCGCATTTCATATTCTCCCCAAACCCACACCCGCTGACGCTCCGGAGGCAATGCGCCTTTCATGACAGCATCCTCATGCGGAATATACACCGCGACATCGCTATAAGTCCTTCCTTTTTGCAAGATGCCTGCAACTTTCTCCACGTAGGCATTGAACGCGGGTAATTCAGGAGTCAAACTTCCGTTAGGTCCAAAATAGCAAGTAGTAAAAAACTCAATGGTGTCAGAGCCTTGAGGATTGTAGGGCATGCCAATGTAAATGTGATGATTGACACCCTGAGCAAACATTGCATCTGCCACCATTTTTAAATCAGCGGTTTGTTCTTTGCGCAGATACGTTCCGGGAAATCCATACATGCATGTAAATGTCTCGCTGGAAACCATTCTTCTGGAAGCCAAACAAGCAGAAGAACTTACGATGCGCGCAAATCGCGGGTTATTCAACATACATTCAGTCTCGGGAATATCTACCATGCCATAGGTTGTCATTACATCTGTGGGAGCAGCTAAACACTGCACACGCGACCATGCGCCCATCTCTCTGCATTTTTTTACCAAAGGTTTATAAAACCCATCCGTCACATACTCGTCCAATTGCAGCATATAGTCGTAACGAACATCCGGGAAGGAGTCAATACCTGCTTCCATATAGGGAATAACATCATAGCCAAAGTTTTTTTTGAAGGCATCTTCAAAGCCTGGTGTCCATATCTTGTTCTTCGCGTTGAGCTTAATCTCCCATGAATCCATGAATAAGGCAGATTTTGATCCTTTCAGCGCTTGCTCTAAAGCAGGGGCAATCGGTTCCGCAAAGCGATGAAAGGCGTTGCTGTCTAAGTGGTTCACCACTAATTGAATTTCGGGCCAGGTCCAGGCGAAGGTGAGTTTCTGACGGAAAACAGTGTCTCCGTAAATCTGTGAAGCATGTTCTCTACCGATATTACTTCCAGCCGCAGGCCATGCGCTGCCGAAACCAAAATCAATTGACAACCCAATTGAGTCAGAATAAGATTTGGTATAGTTTACCACATCCGACCATTCCGGGCTGAGCCACTTTTGAGCCGTAGTATCTTTTGGATAATAACGGTTATAGTCCCGAGCAAACCAAGCTTGGTATCGGTATAACGGATATACCCAGACGACTTCAAGCCCACCGAAATTATTTTGCTTCGCCCAATCCAATTGGTATTTGATATCCGGCTTTTTAATTTCAGTAGCAAACCAAAACCAACGTGCGAAAGGTTTTGACGAAGGGTAAAAAGA
>Ga0163152_10004220_pt1 | contig 17971 bp, 11 predicted proteins | sample OliLakLV19MP8IB2_FD_148635 | JGI IMG/M metagenome (GOLD analysis project Ga0163152, IMG submission 148635) | Freshwater microbial mat bacterial communities from Lake Vanda, McMurdo Dry Valleys, Antarctica - Oligotrophic Lake LV.19.MP8.IB-2 | ecosystem: Environmental > Aquatic > Freshwater >... | reverse complement strand
CGTCATCGTCGGAAAGGAAAAGTCGAAGCTGGTTGGCGACATCGGCAAACTCCTTGTTGAACGGCGTGGCCGAGAGCAACACGGTGAACTCGGTGTTTTGCGCGATATAATTTCTGATGGCGAGATAGCGACGGCCTTCGCGATTTCGCAGGTTGTGGCTTTCGTCCACGATGACGAGGCGGTGGCGAATCAGTTGGGGGAGATCGTCCACCACTTTGCCGAGCGACTTGACGCAGCCGCGCAACCCGTAGCGGTGACGGTAATCTTCCCACATCGGGACGAGGTTGGGCGGGCAGAGGATGAGGGTTTGCAGATCGTGGCGGTCTTCCATCAATCGCGCGAGCGCGGTCGCCATGAAAGTTTTTCCAAGGCCGACAACGTCGCCGAGCAGAACGCCGCCGCGCTTTTCGAGATGCCCGGCGGCGACCAGCACGGCGGCGCGTTGAAACGGAAAAAGTTCCTGGTGAAGTTGCTTCGGCAGTTTGTAACGGTGCTGACTCTCGCGGGCTTCTTCTGACAGATGCCACGCCATTTTGAGATAAACGTGATAAGGCGGAAGCAAGTCGGGCCGCGCCCAGCTTTGGTCAATGATCTCCGCCAGTTCGTCGGTGATGTCGAGACACCAGCGGTCATCCCAACGATCCGTGAACCACTGCTTGAGCTTGTTCGTCGCGTCGTGGTCAAGCACGTCCACGTTCAACTCGCCCTGCGCGCTCAATCCGGAAAAGGTCAGGTTGCTGCTGCCGAGATAAGCGGTGATGGGATTGTCCGGGTCGGGTCGAAAACAGAGGTAGAGCTTGGCGTGAAGCGGATGCGAGAGAAATAACTTCACCGCGAGCTTCTTCGCGCGAAGCTGGACGGAGAGACGACGCAACGCGGCTTCATCCGTGAGTGTGGGACAACCCCAAGTCAGTTGATCTTTGAACGACTTCGCCGCCTGTTGGCGCATTCGCTTGGCCGAGGCATTGTCGAGCAGTTCACCGCGCCGCACGCGCCGCAATGCATCGCGAAGCTCCGCTTCCTCCAAACGCTGCATCCCAACGAGCAGGCGGCATTGATGGCCGTCGCCGCCCGGCCACTTTTCGACGTGCTCATCAACCGCCTTCCAACCGCGCAGGTTGAAATAACCGACGCAAAAATCAGAGCGGTCGGAACGCTCAAGAGTCTGCCGCAAGGCAAGTAGAAGCTCTTGCGCGATGTTGTCGAAGATACGCGGCATGGCGATTCGCTCGCGTGCGAATCAGCCCTGTGTGGTGACTGTCTCTGTGGGTTTCCTGGTGCCTGAAACTAAAAGGGACGCACTTACTTGCGTCCAGTAACAGGCACCTAGGAGGGCCCACAGAAGAACGCTTTCGGCGCGCCCCCGATGGGGCGTGCGTCGAGCGCTGTCTTCCGTGCGAAATTTCCTAGGTTTCGTTACCGACAGCAGCCGAAGCTACGCGAAATGATTTTAGTTAATTTATTTTGTCGTCGTTTTTATTTGTAATTCGGAACGCGGCGAGATTAGGCGGGCCATTCGCCCAAGACAATCGCGGAGTTAAATTTTCTACGTCGGCGGAGCCGAAAGAAAGATTGCATCAAGGCGGTTTTGCCGGAAACTAATGCGACAAAATGATGACTGTCAGTGAGGAGTCAAAAGCAGTTGCGCCCGTTCCATCGAACACCGACTTTTCGCGCCCGGTCGTGAAGCCGAAGAAAAGCGTTTTCAAGCTGTTCGGCGAAGTGCTCGAACATGGCGGGCCCGGTTATCTCCAGTTTGCCATCACGAACCTTTGCAACGCGAAATGCGATTTCTGCGGATTCGCAGTGGATAAATTCGACCCGAAACAGCGTCGCAGCGTCACCTTGAAGGAAGCCAAGGACGTCATCGATATTGCCGTCAAAAACCACATTGGCTATCTGCTCTTCGTTGGTGGCGAACCGCTGATTCATAAAGATCTTCGCGCCATGACGCGGTATGCGGCGGAGTCTGGAATTCATCCGATGATCTGCACGAATGGTTCGCTCTGGACCGAGCAGAACATGCGCGACCTCGCCAGCGACGGCATGAGCAGCGTCATCATGTCGATCGATTCTCATGACATCGCCAAGCACGAGAAAAATCGCGGCCTTCCTGATGTCTGCCGAAAGATCAAACGAGCCAACGAAGTTTTCAAGGAAATCGGCATTCAGACGACTGCCAGCGTCACGGCGAGCAAACTCATAGATGATTACGAGAAGTTGCCGGATTTTCTCCAGACGCTCGGGTTCACCAGTTGCACGTTCAGCTATCCGCTCACAAGCCTTGCTTCGAGTTATCTGAGTTTCAGCGACTCCAGCTTGGTCAATTACAAGACGGACGAGTTGATCCAGGTCTTTGAGAAAATCAAGGAGATGAAGCGCCACAGCGGTTATCCCGTGGTAAACCCGACCGAGTCGCTCTCCGAAATGCAGCGGCACTTGCGGAAGGAGCCGGAAAAATTTGGCTGCCTTGGCGGACATAAATATTTTTATTTGGATTGGAACTTGAATCTCTACCGTTGCCACGCCTGGGAATCACCCATGTGCAACATCTATGAATTCGACCAGACCAAAATCATCCGGGACGGCTGCACCAAATGCATGATCGATTGCTACCGCGATCCGAGCGTGCTCCAGTTCGTGGCCATCAGCGCCAGCGATGCCTATAACAATCTGAAAAAGGGCAAAGTCGGTGCCGCCGCTAAGAATATTTTCGACCGCCGCAACCTGACTTCACTGAAGGCCGTTTGGGATGACCGCAAGTGGATTGGGAAAGTTTGAAGCGAACGGGCAAAGTTTAGCGCGCATATCGGCCTTCTCCGGTTGGCTTCAGCACTTTCGTGATTCGGGTGGCAGCTTTTGCATCCTGTTTCGTGTTGCTGATTGACGCGAGTTCACGGGATTCCCAGGTCCAGCGGCGGGTCATCTTCTTTTTCGCCCTCAATCGAAAGGTATCCGGGAAATGGAATCGCAAGAGATGTGTTCCCAACTTTTCCTGGCGCGTCCAACATTGTGCTCCTTTCTAATTGACCGCAACCCCCGTTCTGTGCGGGAATATAGATCCTTTATGGCGTAATCCATGGCGAAAACCACACGTAAAACCGGATCGGCGGGCCGGTCGGGAAGCACAACCAGGTACGACGCACATCACACCGTCCTGACCAAGACTTACGGTGCGCTGGCTGGCCTGCGCCGTGAACTTTCCGACTCGAAGGCGGCCGTGGCCGAGCGGACCGAACTGCTCCGGGTTTTCGCCGACTGCACCGATTCCCAACGTGCCTGGCTTCTGCTCGAGGATTATTTTGAAAAGCTTTCCCTTTCCCGCAAGGATTTTACCGGCCCGGAATGGTGGCCGAGACTGATGTCTGTCCAGGGAGACAAGCGCCTGGAAGAGACCGCCATTTTGTTTTTACGGGCCAATCGGCCGTTGCCGACGGAACTTACCACTCACGCCAACCTGGATCGTTTTGCGGAAGTCGAGGAAGCCGAGGAGGAGCAGAAGCTGGTGCAGCAGTTGGAACATTGGCTTTACCCGCCGGCGCCAGCGCATCTGGATTCCCCGCGCGCTACATTGCGGGTCGTGTGTGAAGCGCCGCCGACCGAAGGAGACTCCGCACTCTGCGCTCTTTCTGTAAAGTTCCATTTGTTCCGTCCCCGCACCGGCGAAAAGCCAAAGACCCTGTCGGAAATTGTCGAGCTCACCACCCGCTCCGCGCACGAGCAGGAGCTTTTTTCCTCGGCTGACTGGGAATTCATCCAATGGCTCGGGGAAACCCACGCCGACCCGGAAGGCCTTTGGGACACCCTTGCCTTGACCGGCCTTGAGCTGCTGCAATGGCTCGTTCGCTGGGGGGACAGCGCCCGTTTGCAATTGGCCGATGGCGAGCACCTGCTCAAGTTTCATGGCCACCTCGCCGAACTCAAACCCAATCTCGAGACGATTGGCGAAGAACTTTCCTTCACGCACAACCTCGTTCTTCCCAGCGGCGAAGTGCATCAGCTCAGCACCGTGAAGTTTTTCGCGGGCCGCCCCTCTCTCGTCCTGATCGAGGACACCTTTTATCTATTGCGCAACGGCCCGCCCACGGCACTGCTCGATTCATGGGCGAAGAAAAAATCCCTCCCGGTCAAGAAATTGAGCCGCCGTTTATTGACCAAGCTGCGCAAGACCGAGCCCACCACCGGTGCCGATTGGGAACAACTGTGCGTCGCGCATACCGCCCTGCCGCAATTCACCTTTGAACTGACTCAGGAAACCGTCCGCCTCCGGTTGAAAGGCCGGAGCGAGCGGGACAAAAGCATGTGGCATTGGACGGGTCACGAGTGGCAGATGGACGAACCGCTGGTGCGCGCGAATCAAAAGCCGGAGATTCTGGATGACCCACGGCTCGAACCGGCCACCCAATGGTTGCGCCGCCTCGATTTGTTCAACGCAGAACCCGGTCTCTGGATTGGCGACGCGAACGAAAACTTTCTCATCACCCTGTCGAAATTCTGGCCAGACCGTCCCATCGACGCCGAGTATCTCGGCGACCCGGCCTTTCATCGATTGTTCCTCCAGCCACGCCAGCTCCGGCCCCACCTCGTGGTCAAGGGCAGCGGCATCGATTGGTTCGCCGTTTCGACCGAGTGGGAAATTGAGGGACTCAAACTCACTCCCGCGGACTTGCAACGACTGCAAACCGCCACAGGGCGTTTTGTGAATTTGCCGGACGCTGGCTGGATGGAGTTGGACTCCGGTTCGGTCCAGGCGGCGCACGAAGCCTTCGCCGACCTGGGGCTGGACGGCCTCAGCGCGATCCCACAAAAGCTCGGCCTGGAACAGGCGGCGCATCTCGACGAAGCGGGCTTGCAGCGCTTCGTCGATTCGCCGCAGGCGCGGGCGTTGCGCCAAAGCCTGGCGGATTTTACCGGGATCGTTCCGACACCGCTGCCAACCAATATCTCGGCCGAGTTGCGTCCCTACCAGAAGGATGGCTTCGACTTCCTTTGCCACCTCACGCTCCACAAACTCGGCGGAATTCTCGCCGACGACATGGGCCTGGGGAAAACCTTGCAGACGCTCGCCTGGCTTTCGTGGCTGCACGCCCAGCATCCGAAATCTCCGAAACCCGCTGTGGTCATCTGTCCCGCCTCCGTCCTGCACAACTGGCGGCGGGAAGCGGAGAAGTTCACGCCGCACCTGAAAGTTCTGGTCCTGGAAAGCGGCGCGGCCCGGCACAATCTGCGCCAGCAGATCCCGCAGCACGATTTGATCGTGACCAATTACGCATTGCTTCGCCGCGACCTCGAAGCTTTGCAGAAGTTTTCCTTCCGCGCTGCCATTCTCGACGAAGCGCAGTTCATCAAGAATCCCGACGCGCAAGTGACGCAGTCGGTCAAGCAATTGAAAGCCGACCAGCGCCTGGCCCTTACCGGGACGCCGCTCGAAAATCGGCTGCTCGATTTGTGGAGCATTGTCGATTTCGTCCAGCCGACTTTCCTTGGCACTCAGGAACATTTCACCGAAAAATACGAGCCGCGTGCGAGTGTGGATCGCGCGGCGCGGAATGCGGAGGGTTCCGAGACCCCGGCGCCCAACGCCGAGATGGAAGGGCGCATCGCGCGTCGTCGCCTCTCGGCCAAGCTGCGCCCGCTGATGTTGCGTCGCCTCAAAAAGCAGGTGGCGCGGGATTTGCCGGATCGCATCGAGGAACGTCGCGATTGCGACCTGGGCGATGCGCAGCGAAAACTTTACCTCGCCGAATTGCGCCGCAGCCGCGAGCAGGTCATGACCACCGTCGCGGAAAAAGGGCTGGGCAAAAGCACGATTCATGTGCTGGCCGCGCTCACCCGGTTGCGCCAGATTTGCTGTCACCCGCAACTGGTCGGCAACGACTCAGCCTCCGGGAAAACCGAAACGCTGTTCGAATTGCTCGAGCCGCTCCTGGCCGACAACCAAAAAGTTCTCGTCTTCAGCCAGTTTGTCCAGATGTTGAAACTGCTGGAAAAGGAATGTCTGGCGCGCAACATCTCCACGCACATCCTCACCGGCGAGACCAAGGATCGCCAGTCAGTGGTCAACGCGTTTCAAGACGACCCGAAAGGCTCGATCTTCCTGCTCAGCCTTCGCGCTGCCGGGACCGGACTCAATCTCACCACGGCGAGCTATGTCGTGCTTTATGATCCCTGGTGGAATCCGGCCGTCGAAGCCCAGGCCATCGACCGCTCCCATCGCATTGGGCAGACGCGCACGGTGAATGCCTATCGCCTGATCGCTCCCGGAACGGTGGAAGAAAAAATCTGGGACCTGCAACAGCGCAAGGCGCAAACGATCGCTGATGTGCTGGGCGAGGAGGGCTTTGCCCGCAACCTGTCGCAGATCGATTTGGAATATCTTTTCTCCGAAGATTGATTTTGGCCCGTGGCCCGGTTAGGGCGCGTTAGTCCCTGCGCGCCGAGCATGGCACCTGCGGTTTCCGGGTTCACGTCCACAGTTGCCGATCCAGCGAACGGTATTGAATCGCCTCCGACACGTGCTCGCTCCCGATGTTCTCCGCGCCCGCCAAATCGGCCATCGTGCGCGCCACTTTCAGGATGCGGTCGTAGGCGCGGGCGCTCAGATTCAAGTCAGACATGGCGAACTGCAACAGTTGCTTCGTCGGTTCGTCGATTGCGCAAAACATTTTCAACTCGCGCGTGCCCATGCGGGCGTTGCAGGTGATCGATTTCTTTTCGGCAAAACGGGCCTGCTGCCGTTCGCGCGCGGAAATGACGCGCGCGCGAATCTCGGCCGATGTCTCGCCTCCTTGATCGGAGGAGATTTCGCGGAACTTCACCGCCGGGACCTCGACGTGCAAATCAATCCGGTCGAGCAACGGGCCGGAGATGCGCCCCAGATAATTCTGGATCTCGCGCGGGGAACTGCGCGATTCGTGCGGCATCTTTCCGTCGGGCGTCGGATTCATCGCCGCCACCAGCATGAATTGCGACGGGAACGTCATGGTCCCCGCCGCGCGCGAAATTGTGACGCGCCCTTCTTCGAGTGGTTGGCGCATCGTTTCCAAAACGCTGCGTTTGAATTCCGGCAACTCATCGAGGAACAACACGCCGTGGTGAGCAAGCGAGATTTCCCCGGGCGTCGGGTTGATATTGCCGCCGAGCAACCCGGCGTCGCTCGCGGTATGATGCGGCGCGCGAAAGGGGCGTTGCGTGACGAGCGCCTGGCCCGGCTTGAGCAATCCGACGATGCTGTGAATCTTGGTCGTCTCCAGCGCCTCATCCAGAGTCAGCGGCGGAAGAATCGTGGTGAGCCGTTTGGCCAGCATCGATTTCCCGGTGCCGGGCGGTCCGATCAAAAGTAAATTGTGACCGCCGGCCGCGGCAATCTCCAGCGCGCGCTTGACCGACTCCTGCCCCTTGACGTCCGCGAAATCAATGTCCTCGTCGTGTGAATGCTCGAACAGTTTGGTCAGATCAACCCGGGTCGGCGGGATTTTGATAGCGCCTTCCAGAAAATCCGTGGCCTCGCGCAGGTTCTGGACGGGAATGACCTGCAAGCCGGAAACGACGGCGGCCTCGGGCGCGTTTTCGGCGGGAACCAGCAACCCCGTCTTCCCTTCGTCGCGGGCGCGGATCGCCACGGGCAACACACCTTTGACGGGACGGACTGCGCCGGTCAGGGCGAGTTCCCCCACGATGACAAAATTTTCGAGCTGATCGGTCTCGATCTGCTCGCTGGCGGCGAGCATCCCGATGGCGATGGGCAGGTCGAAACTCGGCCCCTCTTTTTTGATGTCGGCTGGCGCGAGATTGATCGTAGTGCGGCCCATGGGGAATTTGAACCCGGAATTGTTCAGCGCAGTGGTGACGCGATCGCGCGATTCCTTCACCGCCGCATCCGGGAGGCCGACGATGATGATGAGTGTGTCGCCCCAACCCGCGTTGACCTCCACCTCGATCGGGTAAGCCTCGATTCCATGGACGGCTGCGGAGCAGACTTTGGCTAACATGAGATGAATTTAACCGCGAACCGAGCGATCTGCGCAATCAGGATTTAGGGCCGGCCGCGAAGAAGTTCGAGCCACCAGGATCACGGACCCCGCATTGTTTGAGATCGGCCCGAATCGGGCAGCGTGATTTTCACAATCGTATTCAATACTTCGTTCGTGTTTTTCCTGCCGTGTCTATCCAACGAATCCCAGGGTAGCACAATCGTTCCGTTCGTGGTGCTGCCGTACAATGTCTGGACCAACTCGCCCGCCGGGGTCTTAAGGTCAATGGCGCAAATTCCGTTGAGATCCGGCAGCCGGGCGCGAAACGTCCCGCCCGCGTCGAGATCAAAGTGCGCCGAAGAGAGGCTGAACTGGCAAAGGTTGCTCACAACGAAGGGCGTGATGGGCCCGGCAAGTTCCATTTCAGGCACAGTGGGTTCGATCAGAGAAAGCGCCGCCTGCAGCGCGTGTTTCCCCGGCGTTTCATAAATCGTGTTCCAGGTCAGCAAGGTATTGCCGTTGGTGTGGCGGGAAAGCTCCTGCCACCCGGCCACGCAACTCCCGTCTGAATCCTCGTCCGAGGTTGGGTCGATCAGCAGAAAAAGACTTCCGTTGTTGGTCAGCGTGGCGTAGTCGATCGGGAATTCAACGGTGACGATTTCCGGCTCGCTGTCGTTGGGAACACGCGTCGGAGTCAGCAACCCGGCCAGGGAGAACAGGTCGGTATCCTGTATCTTTTTGTTCCGCAGAACCTCTGTGAGTGGCTTGCCGTCGTACTCGGGTGTGCCCGTCGTGCCGGACTGCTGCGCGTCGAGAATGCCTTCCACGAGACTTTGCCGGCGCGCGGTGCTGGTCCAGTAAAATTCCGACTGCGCTTCCTCCTGGGCGGCGAGTTGTTTCTGTTTGGCCCGGCTCTCTTCGGCGCGCATTAACTTGACTTCGGCTTCGGTCGCAGGGCGTGGCCAGACCAAATCAAATCCTGGCACGCTGCCGGTGGATCGCGTCTCACCGTCGGGTCGCGCCTCGGGATCGAGAGGATTGGCCGGGATTTCGCGCCGCTGGAGCTGTCCCCCATTGTCGGCGCAATCAAGTCCGACAGAATGCAGAATGAACTTCCCGCCCTCCGTGAGTTGATAACGGAGGGGTGATCCGTCCATGAAATCGTCGGGCGGAGCCTTCAGGATATCGGGAGACAATTCCTGGAGCGTTGCCGGATAGAGCCCGCGAGCGTGGCGGTGCCGTTCCAGCGCGATGGCGGCCACGATCAGGCGGCGCTGGGATTCCGTTTCCGCGGCGCGGCTCAACAGCCGGTTGCCGCCGCCACGGTGATCAATGACTATTTGCCGCAGGTTTATTATGGAACGCGTTCGTGATCGGTATTTCGACTGGAAAGCGACAACGTTGGTAACGCCCGGCAGCCCGCGCATTTCCTGCCAGGTCGAACTTTGTATGGCCCGGAGAATTTCCTCCTCCCGATCCTTGTAATGGAGCAAGAGAGCTTTTTCGTCCTCGAAAGTTCCATGGTTTAGATACGAGCTGTGCCGCCTCGAACCGATGAACGCGTCCCACGCCGCGCGCGGATTGCGGATCATGAGTTTCGGGCTGAGGCCCGCGAAGAAGTCCTGCGTTTCGCTTCGATCCCGCTGACAGGTCGCTACGGCGCAGGCCCGCGCGAACGCCGCGGTTTCCGGGAGGCCCTTGAAGAACTCAACTGATTCCCACTCCTGCTGGAGTCGCGCGAGCTGTTCCTCCGTCCAGCCAGGTTCCTGAAGCCCCTGCCAAAGGGCGTCGTAGGCAATGCGCACGCACGCGAAGCGAACGAGATGCGAAATCTCCGTCGGTTCGGTTTTCCACGTCGTCACCAGGCGCGACAGCGCGAGCAAATTTGTCCATGCTCCATCCCTGTTCCCGTCATGCAATTCGAGCATCGCGCGCGCCGCCAGGGTTCGGGTCAGGGACTTCAGCGAGGCGGCGTGGCGCAGCAACATCCCGTGTCCGCGGCTGGCATCAAGCTCGAAAATGATCGGGCCGGACGCCGCCGCCTTGCAAGCGGCATCCAAAACCTCGCGGTTGTTTTCCGCATTGGTTCGGATGACCGGCCAAAGATCGCGGCTGGACTCCGTGGCGAGTTCTTTTTCTCTCCAGACGACGACGGCCGTGTTGGAGCCCGCCGGGACCAACAGGTCGAAGTCTCTCCACACCGGCTGAATGAGGTTGATTTCGCCCGCTGCCATCAACAGGGCTTCGCGGACGCGGGAGGTTGGCGAGGTCGAAAAATCAAAATCGGACAGGCCGGTCTTGAACCCCTTCTGCCGCAGCGAAAGGCGTGTTTCCTCCACGGCTTGGATTGCTTTGTCCTTCGCTCGCGACCAGAACAACGCGGACATCGCGATGACGGCCGTTGCCGGCAAGATAATTTTCCATCCCAATTTCATGGATCCACCAGGTCAGTCCGCCGGTTGCCGCGCCGCTGTTGGCTGCGGCGGGACACGCGCTGGCCTGACACGATGCGAATTAACGGCGAGACGACCGGAAAGCGCAATCAGGATTTTCAGGAGATGAATCGAGGCGCCGGGCGTTTGTGCGCATCTCAACCGTGTAGCCAGAGTGGTGGGGCAGACATCTTGCCTGTCCGATTTGCCAGAGTGGTGGGGCAGACATCTTGCCTGTCCGATTTGCCAGAGTGGTGGGGCAGACATCCTGTCTGTCCGATTTGCCAGAATAGTGGGGCAGACATCTTGTCTGTCCGATGGGCTTCCAGCCCGAGGTTCTCGGTTCGGGGGCAGGATGCGCGCCGACTCGAATTGACAACGCAGCAGGGGCAAGATTCGCACCGGGCGTTTTGACGCCCCACAAACGGCTCGCCGCCCTATTGGCGGAGGGTTAATTTCTCCAGGATGATCACCGATGAGATCAAAGGATTGATGCGTGCTGAGCCATTCCGCCCGGTTCGCATCGTTTTGGGTGACCATCAGTTCTTTGTCGTCGCCCACACCGATTTCCTCATGATCAGTCCGGATCGGCAGACTGTTGTGTTTTACGACCAGCAGGGACAATTCAAAATTCTCAACGCGCACCAAATCAGGCGGGTGGAGCCGTTGAATGGTTCGCTGCCAGCGAACGGTTAATTGCCCGACTGCAAGATCTCGCAGGAATAGAGCAGGCGATGTGAGCAGAACCACGGCAGGAGGGCCAAAAACCCGGACGATGAGTCGGGTGAAAACCAATGGTCTGGACTGAGGCTTCTTTAAGGGCGGGAATTCCTTTGCACGCCCATCTTGAACTGACTGGTGTCGCGGGGGTCTCGGAATGGGAGGCTTGAGAGACCCTTCGACGCGCCGACAAAAAGGTCCGCGCTCCATTTTGGAAACAGGGCGCGCCGCTTCCCAAACGCGCGCCGTGGGTCAAGGCCTGCCCGTGCTGCGGCCAACCGATGCTCCGCATCGGCCAACTCCCGCGCAAGGTGCCCGCCTGAAAAGTTCGCGTCGAAAAATCGAGGAGGCGTTGGCGGCGGGGTTTTGTCGTGGTGCGGCGGAGACCGCAAAAACCACGAGCCAGGAGCCCGATGAACGGTTCCACGTTGAAATTGCGAACCGTGGCAATTTGAAACATGAATTCTTCCGCCAAACCAAATTCAAAAATGATTGCCTCATCCGCCTGAGTGGCAGTCCACGTTTGTTCCAGAAACGAACCGTGTCACACAGACGACTTCCGGGAAATGGGCTTCAAGCTGATCATGAACCAAATCCACATCGGCTTCCCGCGAAACAAAGCCTTGCTGGAATAATTCTGACGCCATAGCTTCGGCAGGCTTTCCCAACAACATGGAATATTACGGGCATACAGCGGATGGTCCGGACGGGCAACGATTGCTCGAATCGCAATGGCAATTGCTGCGGGATCATCTGCGCAATGTTGCCCAACTCGCCAAACAATTCGCCGAACCGCTGCAGCTTGAGAAGGAAGCTGAAATTGCTGGACTGCTGCATGATCTTGGGAAATACCGGGATGAATTTCAGGCTTATTTACGGGGAGAGCGCGGCGGTGGAATTGAAACTCAGCATGCCATTTTCGGCGCTGCATGGGCGTCCGATGAAAAGCAATCTTTGCTTGCTTCCGCACTGGCAGTAGCCGGTCATCACGCGGGACTTCATAATTGCGGAGACTTGTCCGGCATGTTTGCCAAACCATCTCTTTGCATTCCGCAGATTATTCCTGAATTGATCAGGCGTTTTGAATCGGAACTCGGCGCATTGCCGCCGCCGCCGAAGCCGCCCGTCTGGGTAAAGGATGAATTGAGTGCGGAACTTTATACGCGATTGATTTTTTCATGCCTCGTTGATGCGGATCGGCTCGATACGGCTGGATGGCCAAGGTCACCGTTATTAGACCGAGCTTTGGAATCGAAAATTCTGCTAAATCAGGTTTGTGCGGAACGCGAAAAGAAAGCAGCGGCGAATCCAAGCAGTTCATTGGCGGATCTTCGTAATCGTATTTTTGACACCGCAATTGAACGCGCCGCGTTGCCTACTGGCTTTTTTTCTCTCACTGTTCCAACTGGTGGAGGGAAAACCCTTGCTTCCATGGCTTTTGCCTTGGAACACGCTAAAGTCCATGGACTTCGCCGCGTCATTGTTGTCATTCCGTATCTCTCAATTATTGAGCAGAATGCAGCAGAGTATCGCCGCATTTTCGGCGACACCGTTGTCCTGGAAAATCATTCCGGCGTTCGCCCGCGGGATGACTCGAATGAAGAAGAAAAGTCACGCCTCGAACTGATTTCCGAAAATTGGGATGCGCCAGTGATTGTCACGACTTCCGTGCAATTTCTGGAATCATTGTTTACGAGCAGTCCTTCAAAGTCTCGCAAACTGCATCGAATTCCCAAATCGGTTGTCATCTTCGACGAGGTTCAAACGCTGCCCGCGCATTTGTTGAAACCCACCTTCAACGTCTTTCGGGAGCTGGCTGCCAACTACGGAACCAGTTTTGTTTTCAGTTCCGCCACCCAGCCCGCGTTTCGAAAGTCGCCGGCGTTGCCCGATGGTTTTGATGCTCAGGAACTGCGCGAAATTGCCCCTGAACCGGAGAATTTATTTCAACAGCTTCGGCGAGTGAATTATCGGCTTCCCAAAAAAGACGAATCACTGGATTGGCCGCAACTCGCGGAAAAAATCGCAGCCATTCCGCAATCGCTCTGCGTCGTGAATCTCACACGCCACGCCCGGGAACTGTGGGAACAGACGAAACGCATCTTACCGGAATCAGAAATTCCGATTCATTTATCATCCGCGATGTGTCCGCAACATCGTCTGTCCTTGATTGAATTAATTCCCGAACGATTGCGCACTGGAAAAACCTGTCGTGTCATTTCCACGCAGTTAATCGAAGCCGGCGTGGATGTGGATTTCCCGGTCGTCTGGCGCGCCCTCGGCCCATTGGATTCGATTGTTCAAGTCGCGGGACGTTGCAACCGGGAAGGCCTCTTGAAGTTTGGTGAAGTCCACGTTTTTCGACCAGTGGATAACAAATTACCGCAGGGCGTTTATCGCGCCGCGACCGATCGAGCTGTTATTATGTTGGAATCTTTGGGCGATGACGAAGCGGCTTCCATTCGCTTGGGCGCTGATCCTCATTTGTTTCGTGATTATTTCCAGCGGCTGTATCAAGACGTGAATACGGATTATGCAAAGCGCGGAGAAGCTTCCATTCAACAAGATCGGGAGATGCTTCGTTACCGCGAAGTTTCACGAAAAGCCAAAGTTATTTCTGACGATGGACAACCCGTCATCATCGCCCGCGATACTCATGGGAAAGAATTCGCCGCGCCGATGATCGAAGAAATTCGCAACCGTGTTATTGCGCCCGGCCAACAGCGATTTACGCGTGATGATCTCAGGAAACTCCAGCGGTTTATGGTGAACATCCATTCTTACAAATTTGAGCAACTGGAAAGCCACAAACAAATTCAGCCGCTGTTGCCCAACCTTGAACTCTTCGTTCTCAATGATGGATTCTACCATCCTGAACTCGGTGTTCTGATCGATCAACGTCCGCTCGATGACTTTTTACAATGAAACCATTTCAACCTTATCAACCTCCGAGCCTCGCCACTTGTGTCCAGTCCACGGCTGTAGTTGACGTTTGATTTACCAACACTCTCATGAGACAATGCGCTGATGAAAACTGCAACTTTGGATCAGATTACCTCGCAGGGGGAAGTGTATCTTGCAACGCTTCACGCCGGAGACGCAGTGACCATTCTTCAAAATGGAAAAGCGGTGGCACTTCTAATTGGCGTAACCCCCAAAGGTTCTGCGCCTCGCCCGCTCGGTTGTTATGCGGGACAAATTCAAGTCAGCAGCGACTTCAACGATCCGCTCCCGGAATTCGACCAAGCAATCGAATCTCCGTTGTAACCGATTTTTTTCCAAAAAACCTGAAGCCGCCGAAGTTTCCTGCGGCGGCTTCTTTCGGCCTAATCCCAATCTTTACATTTTTCAATCCGCGCAAAAATATCCTTTGCGTGATCTAAATATGTCATGTAAAGATTCGTGAGTCAAACAATGAACATACTCTTAGACACATGTGATTTCCTGTGGCTCGCCAGTGCCCCGGAAAGACTTTCACCCGGCGCCCAAAAAACTTTAGCCGACTCGGACAATCACCTTTTTCTGAGTGCTGTTTCTTTTCAGGAAATCGCGATTAAACATCAGCTCGGCAAAATTATTCTTCCCTCAGCGCCAGACCAATTCCTTCCTGAATCATGCCAGCGTTTGTTGATAACGCCGCTTCCACTTTTCCCGGAAGCCACGCTTCTCCTCAGCACCCTGCCTCTACATCACCGCGATCCTTTCGACCGAACTCTCGTCTGTCAGGCAGTTTTTCACCGTCTCATTTTCGCGTCGTCCGATCCCATCATTCAACACTACCCGGTAAATCTCCTTATCCAGGGATTATGAACCCAAACTTTATCAACCTCCGTGTCTGGGGCGATTTCGCCTGCTTCACTCGACCCGAAATGAAAGTGGAGCGCGTCAGTTACCCCGTCATAACACCTTCTGCTGCGCGCGGTGTTCTTGAAGCCATTTTTTGGGAGCCGCAAATGTTTTATCTCATCGACTCCATCCGCGTCGTAAAACGTGGCCGGTGGGTTTCTTTTCGACGCAATGAAGTCACCAAAGTCATCAGCCTTGATAGCGCGAAAACGTGGATGAAATCGCCTGAAAAAACAGTGCCAATCCAGGCTGGCGGCGGCGCGGACGATGGCACCCAACGCAACATGCTCGCGCTTCAAGACGTGGAATACATCATCAGCGCCGAAGTGCGCGTGACACCTCTGGCCAATCGTCCCGAAGATAAACTCGAAAAATATCTGGCAGAAATTGAACGTCGCGCCTGCGCTGGAAAATGCTTCCATCGCCCCGGCCTTGGCATGAGAGAATTCGCGGCGGACTTTGAATGGGAACCCGATGCCGACGCTGCACTTAAACGCCGCCAGACCGAACTTGGCTTGACCAGCCAGTTTAACGAAGACGTCGGTCTTATGTTGTATGACGTGTTCGATCATCGTGACCGGGCCGAAGGTTTTCGCTGGTTGCGCACGGAAGAGGAAGAACAACAAAAGCGTGATTTTGATCAAACGCTGGCGTCGCTCAAAAAAGGTGAACAAACAAAGCGATTGAAAGAATTTGCCGCAAATCGCCCCCGCTCAACTCGTCCGCCGATCAAACCCCAGTCCGCATTTTTCCATGCAAAGCTCGATCAATCCCGCATGGATTGCCATCCCGACCGAATTCAAATCATCACCTCAACCAATGGAGGAAAATAACCAATGCTCTTGAAACACTTTTACGATTTTGCAGTTTCCCGAAAACTGTTGGACGATCTCGCTTTTTCGCCGAAGGCCGTTCGCTGGATCATTGAACTGGATGCATCCGGCAATTTGTTGGGAGCCGGGCCACAAATGACTGGTGACGATAAACGCGGAAAAGAATTCAGTTCTCCTCAGACCACACGACCCAAGGTGGCGGGCGGTGTTTCTGAATTTCTGGCGGATGGGTTGACTGCGGTTTTTGGATTGGATTCAGATCCTGATGCCGTGATGTCGGAAAAAAAGCGGGCTGATCGCGACACGAACAACACTCGCAAGCGGGAGGATTTTTTGGTGCAGGTTTCAGATGCGGCTGTAAAAACAAAACACGCGGGAATGCAGGCCGCTCTTTGCTTCTCGACACGCGTTGGCACGTCTCCATCTTTTTTACGTTGGGGGAAAGCCGGGGATGGCAAAGCTGGTGGAAAATCTGCGTGGTGGCTGCGCACGGCAAGCGGCGAAGAAGTGCGGCTTGGCCCGGAGAATTTCACGTTCCGAGTAAATGGTGAACTTTTGATTGAGAACGAAGGCATTCGACAATTTTGGCGGGAAAGGCACGCGGTTGAGGTGAGTGAGGCCCGCGGTGGGTTTTCTAAAGGGCTGTGTTTGATTTCTGGAAAAGCGGATCAATGTCTGGCCCCGACTCACAACCCTAAAATTCAAGGTGTTCCCAACACTCAATCGTTTGGCGCTTCCATTGTCTCCTTCGACAAGGACGCTTTTGCCTCGTATGGATTTGATCAGAGCCTGAATGCACCCACATCAGATGAAGCAGCCACCGCTTATTGTGTCGCTTTGAATTGGCTCATCAATCGTGAGGATCATTCGCTTCGCCTGGGTCAGACCTGTCTGTGCTTCTGGACGCACGAATCCGATGAACCATCAGGTTTCTTCGCAAAATTACTGAATCGTCCCGATCCGAAAACAGTTGGTGATTTTCTCAAATCGCCTTGGAGCGGGATTGAGCGCGAATTGGCAAGCAAAGATAAATTTTTTGCGGTCACCCTCGCTGGAAATTCCGGGCGCGTTATCGTCCGTCACTGGTTTCAGGAACCGCTCGATTGTGCCATCGAAAATTTTCACAAATGGTTTGCTGACCTTGAGCTTTGCGTCCCGCCGAAACCGGAATTCAAATCAACGGCAAAAGCGAAGGTCACGACGAAAGCAAAAGAATTTCATCCGCTCTCCGTCTATTGGCTCGCCTGCACAACGGTCCGCGAATCTAAAGACCTTTTGCCCGATGTTCCCGCGCAACTCTATCGCGCCGCGCTTGAGGGCGCAGCGCCGTCAATTTCTTTGCTCAAACCAATCCTGGACCAACTTCACTCCAAGCTGGTTCGCGATGAAAATTACAATCCGCTCTACGACGAAAGCCGCTTTGCTCTGCTCAAACTCATCCTCAACCGCAATCGAAAGAAAAATGATATGGAAATAAAACCACAACTCACCGCCGAAACCGACGATCCTGCCTACAATTGTGGATGCCTTCTCGCCGTCTTCAATGAAACGCAAAAGAAAGCTCATGAATATGGATTGAAAGGAGCCACCGTCGCCGAGAAATATTTTGGCACCGCCAGCACTTCGCCCGCCTACGTGTTTCCGTATCTCGTGAAGCTCAATCGCCATCACCTTCAGAAAATTGGCAAGTCCGCCAAATACGCCGGAGGCGAACGGTTTCTCGAGGAAGCCATTTTCACAATTCTCGCCCGCTTGGGGCAGACCGATGAAATGCGCCGAAACAAAATTGCGCCTGCGCTCCCTCGCACCCTCGATCTTCAGGCACAAGGCCGATTCGCACTCGGCTTTTATCAGCAAATGGCCGCCGACCACGCCGCGCGTCAGGCCAACCGAACCAACAAAGATCAGAAATCGAAAACCAATGAACCTTCTCCGAAATAAATTAAATCTATGAATAATATCCTGACCAATCGCCACGACTTCCTCCTCCTGTTTGAAGTCACCAACGGAAACCCCAACGGTGATCCAGATGCTGGCAATCTGCCGCGCCTCGATCCGAATACAAATCGCGGCATCGTCTCGGACGTTTGCCTGAAACGGAAAGTGCGGAATTTTGTGGAACTGTTTCCGCCCGCACGCGGTGGAGAAAATGCGAACGGTTTTAACA
>Ga0163152_10004219_pt1 | contig 17974 bp, 18 predicted proteins | sample OliLakLV19MP8IB2_FD_148635 | JGI IMG/M metagenome (GOLD analysis project Ga0163152, IMG submission 148635) | Freshwater microbial mat bacterial communities from Lake Vanda, McMurdo Dry Valleys, Antarctica - Oligotrophic Lake LV.19.MP8.IB-2 | ecosystem: Environmental > Aquatic > Freshwater >... | reverse complement strand
CTCGGTTCGGATTGAGCAGATGGAGGCGCGCCGGAAAGAGATTGAACGCCAGACGATGGCTCTGTCTACGCGTCGCGGAGATCTCCTCTCCTTGTGGGCCCAGCGGCTCAGTCAGGCCGGGCTCCCTAATCTTGACCCGGACACACTCCGTGAATGGCAAGGGAAGCGGCATGATGCCCTGCAGCAAGCCGAGAGGTTGGCCGCTTTACGTGCCGATCGTGATCGGGTGTTGACAGAAGGCGCAGGAGCCGTATCGAACGTCGCGGGTGCATTGCAAGTTCTTGGTCAACCAGTACTAGAAATGCACGCGGGAGACGCCAGCGTACTGCCCTCGTTGCTCGATCAAGCCGTCCGATGGGACAAGCTTGCTGCCCAGGCTGAAGCTGAACAGAACGCTCGTGCCAAGACAGCTCGCTTGCAGCGGGTCGAGCGCGAGAAGGTTGGGCGTTTTATTGCCGAGACCGAGACTGAATTACAGCACCATCAAACTGCGCTGCGGGAGTGGCATGCGCGCCTGTTCATGCCGTCTGGCAGCGTTCCGGATACCCTCAAGGCCCGTCTCGACGAACTCGATAGTCTGGTGCGACAGGCCTCGGCATTGAGTGATGCGCAAGAACGCACGGCTCATCTTCAGGCCGCACTAGATGATCTTGTGACCCAGTCCAGAGAAGTGGCTGCGTTACTCGGTGAGTCCGCACCTACGGCCTTGGACGATTTTGCGGATCGGTTGCGAAGACGACTGGCTGCATCACGGGTCAATGATCAAGAGCGGAACGCGCTGATTCGTGATCAATCTAGGGTACAAGAGAAAAAACAGCTAGCTGAGCTAGAGCAGATCACGCAGCAGTCTGTGTTGGCGCGATTATGTGCAGCTGCCAATGTTGAAACAATTGATACGCTTCCGGAACTTGAAGAAGCGGCTGCGCGCAAGCGTGAGGCACAGAAATCTCTCTTACAGTTGCGTCAGCAACTAGCCAAGGCGTCCTCGCGTTCAGACGATGAACTCCGTAAGAGCCTCTCCGGACAGGATACGCTCAGTATCGATAGTGCGCGCGATCGTTGCCGTGCTGAGATCAAGATTCGCGAACAAGAACAGGCTTCCGCACGGCAGACCGAAGAGCAAGCGCGACAAGCCCTGGGAGCCATCGATGCGTCCGACCGCGCGGCCATGGCCCGGGAAGCCATGGAGTCAGCGGCCGCGCGTTACCGCGCCGCGATCCGACCGTGGGCACGGCTGAAGCTCGCACGCGCGCTACTGCAGGAGGCCTTGAACCGGTTCCGTGAACGGGCGCAGGCGCCGATGGTCTCGGCTGCTTCTTCGTATTTTGCGCTTATCACAGGCGGAGCCTATGAACGGCTGGTCACGGACGAGACGGAAGAGAAACCGGTCTTATGTGCGGTACGAGCAGGAGGAACTCGAATTGGGGTCGAGGAAATGAGCGAGGGTACGGCGGACCAGCTGTATTTGGCCTTGCGGCTTGCGGCGCTGGAATTACGGCGATCCTCTCATCCCCAGATGCCACTTGTCCTCGATGATGCACTCATCACTTCCGACGACGAACGCGCAGCCAACATCCTGCGAGCGCTGGCCCGATTCGCCGAGGGTGGACAGGTCATGATCTTCACGCACCACCGCCACCTGATCGATGTGGCCCGCTCCGCTCTGGGCGATCAAGCGTTTGTCACGCATTCACTATGAGATTACGTATCCAAACGTTAGTCCATTCAAGGTTGCCAACGACTAACTAAGAAAAGGGGTGAGGTTCTGCAATCATGCCTTCGAGAAATAACGATCGCAGTAGCCAGTAAATAACCCCGCCCTGCCGGGCGGGGCTTTTGTAAACCAAGAGGGAATTTATCTCCGCTTCGCTACGAACTGCCATTCCTCCCCGCTCTTCCGAGCGGGGCATCCTGGCAGATCTTCGTGAATTGGACCGGTTGCGAGATCAATGGCTTGGATAGTGAGGATGCCCGATCCAACCATAACGGCAGCTGAAGCACTCCCATTCGCCTGCGAAAATGTCGGGAGCGTTCACCGTTGCCGCTTGATCGTTCCGGTCTTCGCTACGAACGGGGATTTTGTTGAGCCGCTGCCATAACGCTGTATAGTACGGCCTTGTCGAGAGGAAGCTCCTATGAATGACCAGCAGAGAGCCATCGCGATTCTGGCTCTTGAAGAATGCGTCGACCAGTACATCGCGGACTGCCGCAGCCGCGTGGACGGCTTTGTAGAACGGCACTTCTCTCTTCAGGACACCATTGCGCTTCAGAAACAATCGCTCGTGAGCGATCTGCTGTGCCACCCGATCAATACCCTCTGGGCGATCCCGTCTCTCTTTGTGAAAAAGCTCATCGAGATCCCGGTGAAAGTCGGCTGGCGCTCCGGAGCCGACTTGCTCGCACGGCTACCCAGGGGTCTCAAAACACGTTATCAAAGTGAAATTGAACGGATGATCGCCACGGAGTTATTGGAATGGCCTGGCACGATGGGTGATCGGCACATCTCCCGGAACGGATTGCTCGACCGCATCAAGCAGCACGAACAGGTAGCTCCCCTACTCGCATCAGGCGCATTGTCTGAGAAAGCTTTGAAGGAGCTGTCTGACATTCCTCCCCTCATTGCCGAACATGCAGCCAGCCGCGCATTAGTCTTCGACACCACGGCGACAGTGCTGACGTTGATGACCGGATGGCTCTTCTTCGGCGATCACTCGCTCGGCATTTCAGGGATCGGCGATCAGATCGCCAGAAGCAGAGCCAAGGACCGGGCGGCCTCCACGTTTCTGTTCGGATCCAGTCTCGGATCGGCCTTCTATTCCGTGTTCCCGCCAAAGCCATCTTTTTGGCAAGTCATGGGCGCCACGATCACCGTAGGGCTCTTCGTGACGGCGATGAGCCTTCTAGTCGGGATGCTGAGCGACCCCTGTCTGAAACGAGTAGGCCTCCAGCATACGCAGCTAACCGCGCTGATCGATGCCATGGAGGACCACTTGCATCGACAATTACGAAAACGTCTCAAGCCCGCCCTCAAATAACTGGCGGCATGATGGGCACAGTCTTGTACTGTGTGATTCGGAGGCAGGAATGACCAGTGACTTATTAGCACCGGTCGACTCACCTGAAACGATAGAGTCCTCGGCAGTCTTTCCCCCAATCAAACCCTCCTCCTCACAGCCTCTATCACGAACAGCTCGACACGGGTAGATGGTGCGTTTGATTAACCTCGCCTGATATCGACAGGACTGCCTCATCACCACCTTCCGCGCTTTGATATCATTCTCAAAACTGTTAGGAACTGTACCCATGAGTGCATGATCGCCTGTTCTGTTATACAGAAAGATCCATGGCTGAATTTATTCAAGTAGGCATTCAACATTTCTTAGAACGACTTTCCCTTATTTATTTAATCAATTGCTAATGAATCGCTACCGGCACACCTGGCATATCGAGATGAGGAGTATCTCCAGATCAAGACTCTGATCGGTTCCTCCCCTCGAACATGAGCAAAACTCACCTGCATGAACTTGTGGTGAGTCGGCTAGTTGGAGAACGTCCAGACTGGAGAGTATGCGATTTACTCGAAATGTTGGGCGATTGCCCTGGCCAGCGGTCCACCGTGGTTGCAGTCAGCTCCCGGCTGAGCCCTGGCATACCGTTATCGGGAAGCCGATGCTCGCCGATGCGATCCTTGACCGGCTCGTGCACCATGCCGATACGATTACCTTGAAGAGAGAATCGATGCGGAAACGGCTGCCGAAGAAACAGGAAATCGGCCACTACTAACTAATATTAAAGCGCGTGCGTCGCTCCGCTTCGAGAGGTGACCGCATTCGCTCGGAATCGGCGGCCGACTTCGTCGGAATACGCAGACGGTCGAACTGATCCATCTGCTCATAGTTACGACTGTGAAATATTTTATCCACAACGCAACGAACCTCACCCGCTCATGGAATCGCGGCGAATGACACCGACCGATCCATGAGGAAACCAAGGATCAACACAGACTCATTCTGCAAACTCTCCCAGCCTATTTCTACGATTTATGGTTGCGCACGCACACCGCATTAAGAGTCAGGTCACATGAGTGGTTCCGCCCATAACGCACTGTGCGAAACGGCAATACGTAGTTTCCACCGGCGTGACGTGTGCAGGGATTGCTATCGCGCCTATGGTTTTTACTTGTGAGAACGGCACCTCCGGTGCACAGGCATCCATACGATAAAGCAGGAGCGGCTCTTGCAGTAACGAATGACAACGATCCTTACGGTGCGTGCACGGTTTCCGCGCAAGAAGAGACGCGGACGGTGGATACAGCCATCTCCACGACGACTGAATTAGCTCCCGAGAGGTCCGCTCATGGAACAATCGGCGTTAACACAAGTGGCCCTTTTGCCGGCACTTGGAGTCGCTATCGCCAACGGCTGCATGAGTCCAGAAGATGAAGCAGAAGGACTCAAGATTCGGGCTGCCGGTCAGGCCAAGGCCCAGGAAACCATCGCAAAAACGCTGACACAGGACTACCTACGCTTCAAGCTCTATGACAGTCCAAACGCCAAAATGGTGTTGTTACCTGAAAAACTGAATGTGCCGATTCTGATCAATCCAGGATTTGATCAATCAAGAACACTGCAGCAGGAAGGAGTCGGTCGTGGCGAGGAGATGTTGCCCGGCCGATAGTAAACCCGAGCAATGAACAGTTCGTCGCGAGGAGCGGGGCCTGTTCGACGAGTCGAACGGAAAACAGGGACCGGATAGTTGGTCATGTGAGTGACCTCGAATAAAATCATTCGATCAGTTTCCAATGAGAGGAAGCCGTCATGGATGGATACGGGAAGCGCGTATTAATTATAGAAGACGAGGAGGATGCGGGGAACTTGCTGATTCGGGTATTGGAAAAAGCTGGATATAACGTCTACGTGGCTCTCGATGGACGCCAAGCATTGGAAGAAATGAAGAAACGCCGGTTCGATATGGTGATCAGCGATCATCACATGCCCAAGATCAATGGGCTGCTCGCCTTGCTGGGTCGGCTCGTCTCGCCGGATACATCGATGATTCAGCTGCCGATGATTCTGTTGTCGGATGACGATACGAGTGTGGCCGAAATGGCCGAACAAGGAGGAGCCTGTAGCTGCCTTCGCAAACCCTACGACGTGGCTGAGTTGCTGATCTTGCTGCGGAATGCAATCCTATCGACTCAAGAATACCAATCACATACGCCGATATCAGGATCGCTGCCTGCTTACCAATAAGATGTGAATAAACGCGCTGCTTCCTGCCGGACATTTCAGTTCCTTATTGTGAGGGTGCTCATCAATGGGTGTTCCGCGCAGCCCCATAATACGAGACGAGAGGAAAATGATTCAGACCACTGCACCGATCAATCCAGGCAACAGCGGAGGACCGGCCGTAGATTCCGATGGACAGGTCGTCGGAATGACAACAGCGATGATTTCAAGAACGCAAAATATTGAATTTTCGGTTCCCATCAATCGAGTAAAAGAGATTTTTGAAAAACTGAGAACAAACGGACACGTCTCTCGTCCGTGGCTGGGGGTGACAGGAAACTTTCCCACGGAATCTGTGATCCGCCTATTTTCATGGCCGATGACGGCTGGGTTACTGCTAGCCAATGTCGAGGAAGGCAGCCCTGCCGCAGAGACAGACCTGCGCGCAGGAGCGCTTCGTGTCACTGTAGAAGACCTTCCATGGATTTTGGGAGGCGATATCCTGACCTCGATCAACGGCAAGCCGCTTCGATCAGCTAGAGAGTTTCTTGAGATTGTAAAACTGTTGAGCGTCGGGAAAATCATCGACATTGAATATGTCCGAGAAGACGAAACCTATCGCATCGCCCTACCCCTGGGGCAACGACCAGTTGCACCGATGAAACAACCCGTACATCCCGGTTCTTAGATACAGGATACGCTGACACCCATTGTGCCATGGCCGACACAGACAAACATCGTCTTGTACTAAGCATCGCGCGGGATTTGAATTAACCGGTGACGAGCAGATACCTGGATCGAAATGATCGCAGCGCCAATCCATCATGAAAGGAGAACCCACCTGAAACCAGGGAAGCATGGCAAGAAAATGACGAACCAGATCGCAAGCAACAAGGAGGGCAACCTGAATGGATCGGGCCGCGATGCCCGCCACCGCATTGCAGAGACGGCCTACGAACTATACGAGCAGCGGGGGCGAACAGAGGGGTATGACTTGGACGATTGGCTCAAGGCGGAAGTACTTCTACCAGGCTAGAAAGAATGCGGCGCTCACAGGAGTGCCCCATTCGTATCTCCGCAGGCTCACCTGTCGTAACGTTGGTCACTGTCTGAGCGCCTTTCTCACGTCCTCGATCGGAATCTCGCGCCAGGCACCGGATGGGAGTTCTTCCAATTTGAACGGTCCGTATTGAATACGCCTGAGCCTGGTCACTTCATGCCCCAGAGCCATGAAGAGTCTTCTGATCTCGCGATTCTTCCCCTGGACCAGGACCACTTCCAGATGAGATTCGCGTCCGGAACTCTTCTGAATCTTCACAGTATGGCACTGGAGGCGGTCACCCCCTTCGAGCACTCCGGCTACGGCCTCTGTAGCTTGGGCCTCAGTGAACTCTCCTCGCACAGAAACCAGGTAGGTCCTCATCACTTTATGGGAGGGATCGGTCAGATAACTCGACAATGTCGAATCGTTGGTGAGCAGAAGTACCCCGCTGGTCGCCTGATCGAGTCTCCCGACAGCATGCATATAGCCCAGGTCAGCCGGTAACACATCGAAGATTGTCTTACGGTCTTTCTCATCGCTATGCGTCGTGATGACCCCTTTGGGTTTATGAAAAACGATCAATCGTTTGGCTGAGTCTTGAATTGGCTGCTCGTCGACCGAGAGTGAATCTTTCGGCCATAGGACCCAGGTCGCCGGATCTCGTATGACTCGACCGTTGACCTGGACTCGTCCTGCACGGACCCATTCCTGGCTCATGCTCCGAGACGCAACACCAAGCTTCGAAAGAAGTCGATCCACCGTGAACCGTTTCGACGATAGAGAGGACTTGTGTGCCATTCTGAACCCTATCCATTTTAAAAAGTGATCGTTGAACACCGAGGGTTGTCGATTATAGCAGCCCGCAACACCAAAGATTGCCTTTGTCGAATGTACGGGATAACAAGACAGGCCCTGGCAAGATAGCAGTGCGAGACCTGGGGACGAGCAGGAGTGGCGAGCCATTTGAAGGAGCGAGCTTGCACGTCTCGCCTGCCCCGCCAGTCATCCCCGTCACGCGCTTGAGAAGCTCGCAGGCTTCATCAGCATTCTGCTATGAACTGGCTTTGAGGCCGATGATTCCAAGAATAATCAATACAAGTGAGGCCAGCCGCGGTAGGGACGTCGACTCGGCAAACAGCACAATCCCCAACAGAGCAGTCCCGACGACTCCGATCCCGGTCCATACGGCATAGCCGGTCCCGACTGGGATGGTCCGTAACCCCAGCGCCAGGAAGTATAAACTGCCGATCATGGCCAGCACAGTCCAGGCGCTAGGCCAGGGACGTGAGAATTCCTCCGTATACTTCAGTCCGATTGCCCAGCCTATTTCCAATAGCCCCGCTACACAGAGATAGAACCAACCCATGACACCCTACTCTCTCTTTCAGTTGCCCACTTATCCAGTTTTCCTTTCAGAATGAGTATTCCGTCATTTTTCAAACTATGGATGCACCGGCACTGCTGTCTCGGCGGCATCCGACACCGTGTCACGGGCCCGAGTCACGACCCGGCCCTCCATCCACCGGTACAGCACCGGCAAGACAATCAACGTCAGTAAAGTGGAGCTGACGAGTCCTCCGATGACGACAATCGCCAAGGGCCGTTGCACCTCAGAACCGATGCCACGGGCAAATGCTAGGGGCAGCAAGCCAAGGAGAGCGACCAGCGCGGTCATGAGGACTGGACGTAGCCTGAGCAGACACCCGACCATCACGGCCTCGTCTAAACTGCGGCCCTCTTCACGTAACGTGTTCATATACGAGACCAGCACAATGCCGTTCAGGACGGCCACACCGAAGAGGTTGATGAAGCCGATGGAGGCAGGTACGCTAAGGTATTCCCCCGTCAGCCACAGCGCTACAACCCCTCCCACCAATGCGAAGGGAAGATTCAGGATGATGAGGGTGGCCTGGCGGAGTGAATCGAACGACGAATACAGCAACAGAAAGATGAGCCCGATGGTCATGGGCACAATGATCTTGAGCCTGGACATCGCTCGTTCCATGTTTTCGAACGACCCTCCCCACGTGATCGTGTACCCGGTCGGGAGAACGACCTGGGTGGAAATTTTCTCCTGGGCGTCGGACACCAGGCTGCCGATGTCACGCCCCTGCGTGTTGAACCCGATGGATACATAGCGCTGCAGGCGTTCTCGGCTGATCCTTCCCGGCCCTTCCTCCACCCGAACAGTTCCCAGATCGCCAAGGGGAACCAGCCTGCCGGATGCGTCGGTCAGCAGAATATTAGCGATGGTCTCGGCACTGTTTCGGTATTGCTCAGGAAAGCGGACGAACAGATCGAATCGTTGCTGGCCCTCATACACCCGGGTGGCGGCGCTCCCGCCGATCGCCGTCGTGATAATCTCCCGCACATCGGCCACGTTGATGCCGTGCCGCGCAATCTTGCCTCGATCGATATCGATCGTCAGGTAGGGCTGCCCAAAGACTTGTTCGACCTTGATGTCCCGCACTCCGCGCACCGTCGCCAGCACGCCGGCAATATCGGCCGCTTTGAGCCGCAACAGCTCCAGATCCTCACCGAACAACTTGACCGTCGCTTCCGTCCGCACCCCCGAAATTAACTCATCGACTCGTTGTTGAATGGGCTGACTGATCAGAAAGGTGGCGCCGGGGACCTGCGTCAACCGTTCACGGAACTTCTGCATCAATTCCGGCATGGTGCGGGCAGTCGTCCACTGATCGACCGGGCGAAGCCGCACGACAGGATCGCTTTCGTTGGCCTCTTGCGGGTCGTTCCCTAATTCGGTTCTGCCGATCTTGGACAGCACCATTTCGACTTCCGGGAACTCCAGCATGGCGCGTTGCATGTCTTTTTCAATGTCGATGGAGGCCTGCAGGGACACGCTGGGCAACCGAATGGTCTGGGGCGCGACGGTACCCTCGTTCAAGGTCGGAATGAACTCACTCCCCAAGAATGGCACGAGCACCAGGCTGGACAGAAGCAATCCGACTGCCACACTGAGCACGACCTTTCCATTCCCGAGCGCCCAGCGGAGCGAGGGCTCATAAAGGCGCTTGGACCAGCGGACGATCCAGGGATCTTCTTCGCTTCCCCGTTTCAACATCAGAGAACAGAGGACCGGCGACAGCGTCAGCGACAGGATAAGAGACACCAGGAGCGCAATCATGATGGTGTACGCCAGCGGCTTGAACATTTTACCCTCCATTCCATGGAGGGACAGCACCGGCAGGAAGACAATGATGATGATCAGGATACCGAACACCACGGGCTGCGCGACTTCTTTTGCTGCTGCCAGAATCACCTCACTGTGCTTTCTGGTACTGTCATGTTGCAGCGAGAGCTGACGATAAACATTCTCGACCACTACCACTGATCCATCTACGATCATGCCGATCGCAATGGTCAGTCCTCCCAGCGACATGAGATTGGCCGTCAGGCCGACCTGGCCCATCACGATGAACGTGGCTAAGGGGGCCAAGACCAGGGTACCGACGACAATCAGCGCGCTCCGAACGTTGCCCAGGAAGAAGAAGAGGACGAGGACGACCAGCACCACCCCTTCCGCAAGCGCTTTATAGACGGTGCTCAACGCCGCGTTGATCAGCTCGATCCGGTCGTAGAACGGCACAATCCGCAGTCCATCGGGAAGCAGTTGCTTGGCATGGATGTCCTCGATGCGAGCCTTGATGCTCTCAACGACGTCGCGAGCATTGCCTCCCCGCAACATCAGGACAATCCCGCTCACCACCTCCCGCTCTCCATTCAACACGGTAGCGCCGTGCCGAACGGCGTGGCCGATCCTGACCTGGGCGACATCGCCCACGAAGACCGGTGTCCCCGCGACGGCCTTCACCACGATGCGTTCGATATCCTGAAGGCTGCGAATGAGTCCGACACCTCGCACGATGTACTTCTCAGCGTGCTTTTCCAGGATCTCGCCGCCGGCGTTGGCGTTGTTGCTGGCGATGGCCTCAAACACGTCGTGGAGAGTGAGATTATATTTGCGCAACATCGCCGGCTCGACCAGGACTTGGTACTGCTTGCTGTAGCCGCCCATTGAATTGACGTCGATGACCTCCGGGGTACTCTTCAATAGCGGTCGAATGACCCAATCCTGAATCGTCCGCTGATCGATTAATTCTCGCTCTAGAATGGCAGGGTCCTGCCCGGGACGAGAAGGCGCCTCCAGGTAATATTGAAAGACCTCCCCCAGTCCCGTACTATTCGGCACCAACATCGGTTCTGCCCCTGGAGGGAGCAGCTCCTTCACTTCGATCAGCCGTTCGAGTATCAGCTGACGCGCAAGATTGATATCCATCGAATCGTCGAAGACGATCGTGACGAGCGAAAGGCCGACCTTGGTCAAGGATCGCAGTTCAGTCAGGGAGGGCACACCGGTCAGCTGTAGTTCGATCGGGTACGTCACCAGCCGTTCGACTTCTGCTGGCGACAGCCCTGGCGCCTTGGTGACCACCTGTACCAGCACGCTGGTGACGTCGGGGAAGGCATCGATGGGAATGGTTCGAAAGGCGTACAGGCCCCCCACCGCGATCATGACCGAGAAGATTACGATCAGCATCCGCTGGCGGAGCGCCATTTCGAGGATTCGTGAAACCATCAGACTTGCTTCTTCAGCAATTCAGATTTCAAGAGGAAGGCTCCGTGCGTCACGACCGGATCCCCCTCGCTCAGACCGCCGAGAATGGTCGTGACGCTCCCGTTGGATTCACCGACTTGGACGTCACGAACCTCATAGGTATCCGCATCCCGCTGCACAAAGACGAAGGTCCGACCCTGATCCCGCTGCAAGGCGGCCTCCGGCACCGCCAGCTGGTCCGGCTGAGGCTCGGACGAAAGACGGATCGTCGCAAACATTTCAGGTTTGAGCCGCCCGTCAGGGTTCGGCAACTCAAGCCGGAGCTGCATCGTCCGTGTAGCAGGGTCCAGCACATCGCCCACGTAGGTGATGGTACCCGTCATCACCTCTTTCGGATACGCGTTGATCCGAACCTCCACCTGGTGACCTCCGGAAGCATGGCTGGCGTGAACGAACGCAATGTCCCGTTCCGGAATGTTGGCCAGCACCCAGACCTCCGACAGGTCGGCAATGACAAAAAGTTTCTCGGTCGTCTCGACGACTTCACCTCTCGTCATGTTGCGCCCAATAATGCGGCCGGCAAAGGGTGCGACGATCGGCACATGGGATTGAATGTTCCGGCTGCGGCCAAGACGAAGAAATTGATCGTCCTTCATCCCCAGCAGTTTCAAGCGGTCTCGCGACTCATGCGCTTCCGCTTGCATACTGAGCAATTCCCCCTGTCGACGTTGCGCCTCTGCTTCGCCGATCACTTTTTCCTGCAATAGAAATTTCGCCCGTTCATACGCTTGCTCCGCGACGTGAAGTTTGGCCCGTGCTTTCAAATACGCGGATTGGGCGAGGCCTAATTCGCTGCTATAGAGGATCGCAAGAAGGGCGTTCGCTTCGACCTGTTGGCCCAGATCCGCATAGACGTCAACGACGCGGCCCCGGACCAGCGTTGTAATATCAGCCATGGCGCGCTGATTCGCCTGAACGAGGGCGGGAAACTCCCGGTGGGTCCGGAACTCGCTCCGAACTACCGGAGTGACCGCTACCCCGACACGCAAGGATTCTTTCGCCGACAGACGGACGAGTCCCTCAGCAGTGGCGACCTGCGACGGTGCGACCGCGGAAGTGGGCGGCGCGCCGTCACAACCGAATACTGCCGCGGCTGCGCCGAGGAGCAGACCGAAAGCCGTGACCGTGAAACCTCGTGCCAGCCGCCTCATGTCTGTCCCCCTCTCCACGCCTGACTCAGTGCGGCACAGACGATACCGTTCATAGCGTCCCTCCGACCGCTCGTTCGAGCCGAGCCAGCGACACTGACAAGTCATACCGAGCCTGCACGTAGTCCATCTGGATCTGTCGCTGCACACGTTGCGCGTCAAACACCTCCAACAGGCTGGACGCCCCCTGCTGAAAGCTGAACTGAGCAAGCCGCAGAGCCTCCTGAGCTTGTTTCAGCAAACCTTTGTCGAACACCTCGATCAGTTCAGCCGTGGTCCTGACATCCTGATAATGTTGGTGCACCGCTCGCACAAGCTCGTTGCGAGCCCGCAGCAGTTCAGCCTCCTCGCGTCGCTTGGTGCCCAACGCCGAGGCGATCTCCCCCTGGCGGCGGTACCAAGTCGGGATCGGAACCGAGAATCCTCCCTGCCACGCTTCACGGCCAATTTCCCGCCAATAACTGCCGTTCACCGTCACGTTCGGCACCCGGGATTGCCGCTCAAACTCGAGCTTCCACTCGGATTGTTCAACCGATTGAAGCAGACGTTGAATGGTGGGATGCTGGTCCAGCATGCGTGTCATTAAGGGATCGATGTGAATTCCTTTCGGGATGCCGACGAACTCGCCGTTCACCGAATAGGAGAGTCCCAGGACGCCGCCGGTATAGGTATCCACGACGACGCGATTGATCCGGACTGAATTGTCTGCACGCGCCAACTGTTGCCGCGCCTTGAGCACTTCAACTTCAGCCTTGATCGCCTCAAACTGAGGGGCTTCCCCTGATTTCACCCGTGCTTTGACGATTCTGACCACCCCGTCGACGATGTCGAGGTTCTGCCGAGCCAAGCTGGCATCCTGCTGGGCCAGCAGGAGATCGTAGAAGACCACTTTCACCTGAGCGATAAGATTCAAGCGGGTTTCCGTAAGACTGGAATTGGCAGTGGCCACTCCGGCGTCTGCCGCCCGCTGCCGTGCGGCACGCATCCCAGGCCATTCCAAGGGCTGCCCGATCATGGCGTTATATTCTGTCAGCGATTCCCGTTGGAGCGATTCACGAATTTGAGCCCGTCCCGCATCTCTGATCTCTCCCACTCCGGTGTTTCCGGTTATCGTCGGATTGGGGTAGGAGCCCGCAGCGGTTTGTTGGCCACGCTGCTGATCGATAAGCCCTTGCGCGCCTGCCATCACCGGATTGTGTTCCAGAGCCAGCTGAACAATCCCCTCCAACGTGTAGAGCTCCGGAACATTTCCGGCGGCATGAGTCGTTGAACAGACGAGAATCATCGTACATGTCGCTGCGAGAGCGATCATCGAGAAGAACCCCGTCGAAGCGGGCCTGCTTCTTGAGACGAAAAATCCACGAGCATGCTCTTGTGCGAAACGCGGCCATTTAGTTGTTCTGTTCATCATACGATCCCGTTTGTCCACCATACATTTGCTGTCAGCCTGCGAGCGATCGTCCACTATGCATCCCGGCAAGCGCATAACGCCTCGTCCAAGCTGCTATCCGGCTCGCAGCATTAAGTTAAGAATACGCTCTTTTTTTATTATTTTCGACTGGTCGAGAGCTACGATACCTGGATTCTCGCTGTGGGAGTCATGCGTCCGCGTGGATCGGCAGGATTTAACCAGACGTTGTACTGAACACTCCCAGGTCTTGAAAAGCATAAGCTCACGTAGCCCATCGGTGGAATAGTCGTCGTATCATCTACCATGCCGAACCGCTTGAATCCCTTCTCACATAAAACAAGATTCAGATCGTGATGACTGAGAAGCCCAACTTTGACGGGATCGAGCCGCAGATTTTGCCATCGCACCTCATCTCCGATGCTAACATACAGGTCTTGAGGGCTGACATGCTCCCGGATTTGAATGTCGTGTGTCCGAACGGGCTGAGTGGCCGACTGGCTCGCACAACCGGGTATCAATGCCAGGCAGATCAAGACGACCATGAGACTGTTCCGCCGCGTGTCTCTTCGGCCTCCAGGTTGAAACTGGCTGGTCTTGGCGACGAACCGTCGGAGCGTTGACAGGATGCGCTGCTGGATTTCTTCAGACATTGAGTAATCCTCTTGCCGTGATGTTTAATTCTAGCTCAACCGCCTTCACGAGGTCGCCAAGCTCGAAGGGTTTCAGAACGTCTTGGCCACTCCCGCAAGATTGTCTTCGAACAGCCTGTTGACGGGTCGACTCTCGCCGCCAATCACGATGGTTTTCATTTTTTTGATGCTCGCACTTCCCTGTCGGAATGGCGTAGGGTTCTCACTTTTGGGACGGGGAGCGATCCACGGTCATGAGGGGATGGAATTGCTCATGCGCCGCATAGCACTCCTGAACCACTGGTACGTCTAGGACCTCGTATCCTGCCTCTTCCATCGCCGGCCGTACAATCATCCAAAGATCCGGATCGTGAGCGACGACAAGAATGCTGTATTAACCTGCCCTTCACCCATAAATGTGCCCTTCCGATATACGAACTCAGAGACACGCATCGCCTTCGCCTATCCGCATCGAGCCGAGTTTCGGCTGTGGCCGCTTGAATCATGCGCGAGGGACACGAAAAGGTTGGATCGAACCCACCGAACCCCGTTCTGGACACATTCCTCATTGTGTCATCGGCCCTACGCCTTTATGAGCCTGCACATCCCTCTTGGTCTCAATGAGAGGATCGATCACGGTTCCGCAATTCACACAGAGCTACCCTCTATACTCCCACATATGCTCATGGCAGAAATGATCGGAACGATGAACCCGCGGCAGCGTTCACATCTCATATGTCACTCGCGATATCCCTAAATATCTTTAGCCTGGAGCCTGCACTCTCCGGGCCTCCAGTATCGAGCGCAGCGGAACACTTCGACGGACCAGAAGGACCGATCTACATTACCCGAATGTCGTGAATGTGATCGCCTGGACCTTTCAATTAATCAGGCCGAACCGACAATGTCAGGAAATATACGCCGACATTTCCTCGCGAAGAGTTCAGCATCAAACGGCCTCACGAGATACTCTTTGGCTCCCAGATTCACCGCGTCACGGAGGCGCTTGATCTCGCTCGATAGCGCGGTCACAATCACCGGAATCTCCGAATGACGCTCCCGCATTTCCTGCAAAATCGCCATCCCGCCCAGCAACGGCATATCGAGCTCCAATACGAGTCCGTCGAAGGGAGCCCGCACCTTTTCCTGCGCGATTCGAACAAGACCGGAAAACCCGCTGTCTTCACTCGCGACAGAGAACCCAAGCCTGAGCAGATGCTCACAGACCATGTCCCTCGTTTCTTCGTCATGATCGATAACCAGAATGCGTCGACTCATGAACACCTGCCTAGTGGCATAACCCCTTTCCTCTGATAACGATTCTTTCCCAACAAAATCGGCAAATTTTATACGCGCTGGTCTCTCCCGTTCATAGGATAGGGAACTCTCAAAAGGAGCCATGACGTATCCCCTTGTTGCAAGGCTACTTCGTCACAACCAACACAACCGGTTCTCATATTTTCTGAGCTTACGGGACAACCTTCGATGATTTCCACGCAAGCCGCCCATCTACGCGATCTTCAATGAGAATCATAATTTTTTCTTCGGATCGCTCACTGCGACCCGGCACTCGCACCGCGCGCAAGTGAAATGCGCCCTGTTTCGTCCTGACGGTTTTCCGGGTTTCGCCACCATCAGGGTGGAGCCACGATCCCACGGTGCTTCGTTCCCTGATTTGTGTCCCCAATTCGATAATTTCAAGACGAAGGTCATGTTTATGTGGCAGGGCCGCATCCATGTTTCCCGCTCGGTCCATATAATGTCGTGCCAGATCATTCACATAGTGCAGTTGCAACGATTCCCCGAGCATGACAATACCAACATCGGTGGTATTGCCCGGTCTGTACGCTTCCGGCTCTAAGCCTTCCCCCATTGCTACCTCGCGACATCGAAACGACCTGAACAGAGAAGCCACAGACTGAAGCTCATAGCCCGACAGAAAGTTTTTTCTCGACCTCGCTGGTTACGCATCTCATGTAGCGTGAGGAATATGGATATTCCCCGCTCCCACCTCCTGCGCTGGATGGCCGTACGTCAATAATTGGCGATAAAAGACGGCGCATTCTTCACAATAGGTATCGGACAGGACAATGTCGGGCAGCCTGACCCGATAACGGTGCAAGAGCCTCGGCAACTCGTCCCACTCCACCGTGACAAACTCAGCTGATTCAGCTGGGCGTATCCTGCGACAAAGCAAACACCGAACCGCGTGGAAATCTGGAGCAGATGTTTGCCTGATACCTTCGTCAAACTTCATATCCTAACAATCCACATTTCAGGGATCAAAAACCTGAGTGCTTTGCCATACCAAGTCCCACGAGTTCTTCAGAGGCTGGCTGAGCGAGGGCTTTTCTGATGATGCCATTAAAGGTGGTCCGCAGGTCCCCCACCTGGCCCTTTGACACAAAGGCACAGGCGCCCGAAGCAAAAGCGTCCGCGACATACTTCGAATCGTCATGACCGCTCATGAGGATGACTTTTATGTCTGGAAGCAGCTCCCGCAATTGACGGGTTGCCTCCAATCCATTCACGCCAGGCATGTCGATATCTGAAATAACGATGTCCGGCCTGAGTTCTGCCGCAGCGGTGAGGAGGGCTCTCCCATCCGGCACTGTCTCTACAATCCGATCTTCGCTGGATAAGAGGCGGGCCAACATCTGCAGCACATGTGGATTATCGTCGGCAAGAAGAACTCGTATCTTTTTCATCTTCCGCCCTCCGCCAGTCAAGAAGGTTCGTGCAACCATTCGTTAGCGGTAATAGTACCGCCGGTGGAATGAAGAAATGAACTGGGCTTTTCCCTAGATACTCGAAGAAATATCCCTGGGCAAGCAGACTCATATTCTTCATGAGTGTTGGGGCGGCAAACACTGCTGCACCTGTCTCCCTCGCAGCGAGACTGCTCGATTTCTCGATGAGCCGTCATGAACGGTGCGGGCGACCAAAATGTTGAGTGAGGACAGGGAACGGAAGGGGCTTAATCCAATGCAATGAGGCCGTGGGCGAGCGCGTACCTTGTCAGCATCGCCGTCGTATGAAGATCGAGTTGGGTCATGATCTGCGACTTGTGAAACTCGACGGTCTTCGGTGAGATATTGAGGGTCGTCGCAATCTCCTTGACCGTCATCCCTTCCGCAACGAGTTGCAATACTTCTCGCTGACGCGCCGTCAATGATTCGTCCTTCGACACTTCAGGCCTGTCGCCGGTGATGGCCGAGCTCACCAGACTTTTTACGACCAATGGGGTGACATAACACTGTCCGTTCATAGCCGATTGAATGGCTTGGAGTAATTCTGAGCCAGCGGATCGTTTAAGCAAATAGCCGGAGGCACCGGCCTTGAAGGCTTCATTCACATAAGCCGGGTCGGCGTGCATCGTCACAAAGATCAGTTTGGTGAGAGGAAGCATCTTCTTCAGCTTCCGGGCGGCGTCGATCCCATTGAGCTGCGGCATCGAGATATCGAGCGTCACGATGTCTGGCTGAAGTTCCTGGGCCTTTTGAAGCAGCGCGAGGCCATTCTCTGCCACACCCACGATCTCACACTGATCCTCCAACAGCTTCCGGAACCCGTCCAACACCAGAGTATGGTCATCAGCCAAAAGAACCCGAGGTCTACTCATTCTTCCTCCTTTAAAAGTGGCACCGTCACCTGTACCCTCGTTCCCTTCCCCACCGCAGAGATAATCTGCAAGACCCCATAAACCAAGGCGACTCGTTCTTTCATGCTGAGTAACCCCAGCCCATGTTGCCCGTGGTGGAATTGTTCAGCGTCGAATCCCACTCCGTCATCCGTAATCGTGACCGTCAGCTCGAATCGTGACCGGATCAGTTCAACATCGACTCGAGACGCTGCCGCATGACGAACCACGTTGTTC
>Ga0163152_10004217_pt1 | contig 17988 bp, 20 predicted proteins | sample OliLakLV19MP8IB2_FD_148635 | JGI IMG/M metagenome (GOLD analysis project Ga0163152, IMG submission 148635) | Freshwater microbial mat bacterial communities from Lake Vanda, McMurdo Dry Valleys, Antarctica - Oligotrophic Lake LV.19.MP8.IB-2 | ecosystem: Environmental > Aquatic > Freshwater >... | reverse complement strand
CTCTATGGCACGGCGGTTCGGTATGAGACGGATGTCCGGATTCTGGCGCAACCGGTGAACGAGTTGCTGCGGCATTTTCGTCAAGATGATGCGCTCGAAGCCGACACGGCTCTGGCCCTTCGTTTTCACCAGGTGAAGGATCGGGTGGAGGTCCCCCTCACGATTTCTGCATCGTCTCGACAGCTGGCGTCCGGTACCGGCGAGGCCGTTGGGGATCGGCGAGCGACAGGATTGCCCTATGAAGTGATTCTGGATCAGGGGCTTCTGATCGCGGAGTTTGATGGCATCGGGGTCTTGGTGATCGATGGCACGCAGAGTCGGGCCGACGGTTATTTGATCAATCCCGATCGGCTGCCCTCCAATCTCATTGAATATCTGTTTCACCTGGCACTGATTGAATTGCTGCGGCGCCGCGGGCTCTATACGATTCATGCGACGGCCTTGGAACACAACGGGCGCGCCATTTTGATTCCCGGCAACAGCGGTCGCGGGAAGACCACCTCGTTTATCTCATTACTCCGCTCAGGCTATCGCTATCTGTCGGACGACCATCCGCTCTTGCAGGACTCCAAGGCCCATGTGGACGTGCTGCCGTTTCCGATCAAGATCAATGTGACGGACGCCACGGTGCAGTTTTTCCCGGAACTTAGAGCGGCCTCAGAGCAGGTACTCCATCCTGGTGTGCCCAAACGATTCTTTTATGCCGAAGATCTCTATCCAACGGCGGTCGGGGAGCGCTGCCAGCCGGCTTTGGTACTTTTTCCTCATGTCGTGGATTCACCACAGAGCCACCTCGAGTTGCTTCCCAAGAGCCGGGCATTGGAAGCGCTCTTGCCGCAAGCTCTGCTGGTATACGATCAAGAGGTCGCCAGGCAAGAATTCAAAGTGCTGGCGAAGCTCGTGCAACAGGTCGACTGTTACCGTCTGCACTTTGGCCGAGACATCCTCGACTTGCCGAAGCTAATCACGCCGTTACTCGAGAAGGGACGATGATCAGATCGTTTCCGCTGGCTTTTTATGGTGTGCACAACAAGAAGTGCCGTGCCAGCGTGACTGATGACGTCATGTGTCGTGCGATAGACCCAGGAGTGTCCAATGAGGCCGGAAATCGTCAACCCTCTATGATGCATCGTGTGAAAAAGTATTGGACCCTGGTGCGCGTGGGATTGATCGTATCGTGGATTCGTCTTTTACTGCGTGTCAAGACATTGCCACTGGTGTTGAACCGGTTGAGCACTCGCTCAATGACCGGGAGCCCTGACGAAGGAGTGATGGGAGATCTCGTGTACTATGTGGATCGCTGGTTGCAAGTGTTTCCCTATAACACAAAAGGCAACTGCTTCCCACGGTCGCTGGCGCTGTTTTGGTTTGCCAGGCGATTGGGGTATCCGGTTATCTTTTGCTGCGGTGTGAGAAAAGAAGGTTCAAGTCTCGATGGCCATGCCTGGCTGGTCTTAGATCGCCAACCTTTTCATGAGTCGGACCAGCATTGCCAACTGTTTACGGTCACCTTTTCCTATCCGTCTGATTCTCTCAGTCGTACAAGGTAGTATTCGGTTGTCCGGCGTCAGGGAAATCGCACTCTGATAGCCTAAATGACCGTCGGCTCGTGCGCATGATCCCTATGCAGAACATTCTGAACCGCATAGGCCCATTCCTCCGGACGCTTCGCGACGCCCTCGCGTTTGTGTGGCAGAGCAGTCCGAGTCTGGCCGTCGGCAGTATCGCAGTGCGTGTAATCCAAGGCCTCCTTCCCCTGGTCGTTCTGTATCTGACGAAGCTGTTGATTGATGCCGTGACCGAAGGGCTCAAGACTCCATCAGCCGAGGCCTCCTTGACCTCGGTGACGATGATCCTCGCGGGATTGGCAGTTGCCGCGGTGGCCACGGCCATACTGACTGTCGTCGCCTCTGTGATCTCGAAAATTCATGCTCAAGTTGTCACGGATCATATGCATACGCTTCTCCAGGCAAAATCTGTTGAGGTTGATCTAGAGTATTATGAGAATGCGCGGTATCAAGATACGCTTCATCGCGCGCAACAAGAAGCGCCGTATCGTCCCACGGCTATTCTCAACGCCGTACTGCAGTTTGGCCAAGATGCCGTTTCATTACTTGCGATGGCAGGCATACTCTGGTGGCTGCATTGGGGTGTGATTCCAATCTTGATGTTGGCGGCCATCCCGTACTTCTTTGTGCGTCTGCAACAATCCAACAAGTTATTTGCGTGGGAGCGCGAGCGGACGCCGCTTGAACGGAAGGCTTGGTATGTCAATATGCTGCTGACGCAAGCTACGGCCGCGAAAGAAGTCCGGCTGTTCGACCTCGGATTTCGCTTGCAACAATGGTTTCAAGACGCGCGCTCGATACTGCGCCGTGAACGGATTGCGTTAGAGCGTCGCTGGGCGTTCGCAGGCCTTGCTGCGCAGATTGTCGGCGTGGCCGGTGTATTCGGCGTATACAGTTTTGTGGCGTACAGAACGGTTCAAGGAGTGCTCACCGTAGGGGACCTTGTCATGTATTTCATGGCGATACAGCGAGCCTCAGGATTTCTAGAGGGTCTGGGATGGAGTATGTCGAACCTCTATGAGAGCAATTTGTTCCTGACTACGTTGGGTGAGTTCCTGGGTATTCAGTCGCACCTACCGAAGTCGGCACATCCCAAGCCGTTTCCCCAACCGATCAAGCAGGGCGTCATATTCGATCACGTGTCATTGAAATATCCGCATGAAGAGCGTGTGGCGATCAAGGACTTTAGCTTTAGGATCAGGCCAGGCGAGCATGTTGCCTTTGTCGGGGCCAATGGTTCAGGGAAGACGACGCTGGTAAAGCTCTTGTGCCGTCTATACGATCCGTCGGGGGGATGTATTACGATTGACGGGGTAGATCTTCGGGACTATCCCATTGCGGATGTGCGTGGTGCTATCAGTGGGATCTTTCAGGATTTTGTAAAGTTTCAATTATCGGCCAAAGACAATATCGCTTTGGGCGTGCGATCCCACGACGTCGACCTTCCTGCCGTCACTCAGGCGGCCAAGCAGGCAGGGGTCCATGAGGTCATTGAACGATTGCCGAAGGGGTATGAGTCATTGCTCGGCAAGCTGTTTGATGGTGGACATGAACTGAGCATCGGCGAATGGCAAAAGGTAGCATTGGCCCGAGCAGTGCTCCGCGATTCTCAGATCTTGATTCTCGATGAGCCAACCAGTGCGATGGATGCCAAGGCAGAAGCGGAACTGTTTGAGCGGTTTCACGAACTGGCCCAGGGGCGTATGGCTATCTTGATCAGCCATCGACTGTCGACAGTAAAAATGGCCGACCGCATCTTCGTCGTTGATCGGGGCCAAATTGTTGAAGAAGGTACACACGATCAGTTGATGCGACAACGAGGACTCTACGCCACGCTTTTTCTCACCCAAGCCCAGCACTATCAGTAGGGGGCCCATGAGGCTTCGACGCGTTGTGTGTGTGTGATCAGTCAATCGTTTCTTGATGTGTCCCGCAGAGGTCATTGCGCATGACGAATCCTGCAATATTGGAACGGCGAGCACTCCTCTCGTGTCTTGCTGCCAACAGAACCCCGCAACAGATCCATTCAGACATCACCGATCCTCAGCTGTCATGGGAAAAGACATTAGGTGTTGCATGCCAACTTGGAATCGGACCGCTCCTCTATGTTCGACTCGGTGAGCTTGGTGTGCGGGACAAGATTCCTGTAGCCGTCCTCCGGCAAAGCAAAGCGCGCTGTTTTTCAAGTCAAGCTAGGAACATGAAAGTCTATGCTGAGCTGAAAACCGTGCTGGAAGCGTTGACAGGGGAAGGGCTTCCGGTAATCGTACTGAAGGGAGCGGTCTTAGCGGAGCTTGTGTATCAGCATGTCGGATTGCGGACGATGGCGGATGTAGATCTACTCGTTGACAAGAAGAATCTCGACAAGGCCGGATTGATTCTCGAAGGCCTCGGGTATGTGGCTGACGAGCACCACCGCGATAAACATTGGTATCGAGAGCATCATCATCATATGGTACCGTACGTCTCGTCTGACGGCTCGATGACGATTGAGATTCATTGGCATATCATTGAGCGTACAGCTTTCAATGATTTGCCGATTGAGGAATTATGGGCGCACGCACGAGCGGTCAAGATAGCCTCTGTCCCATGTTTGGCATTGTCTGTTGAGCATATGCTGGTGCATGTGGGGCTCCATCTTTCCAGCCCCAATCGATTCCAAGGGCAACTGCGAGGGCTGTATGACGTTGCAGAACTGCTTCGTCGTTACGAGGATGACTTGGACTGGGCAGAGGTATGTCGGATAGCAGCCATTGCCGACGCACGCAAATACCTCTATGTGGTGTTGTGTTTGGCGTGTGACGCGTTGGGGGCTCCCGTTCCGATCGCAGCCATTAGCCAACTGCGGCGGGAGATTTCTTTCTTACCGTTCGAGGAACGGTTGGTCATGCAGCTCGGTCTGAATGCAGCGTTCATCATCGATGTGGAAGAGGATTCTTTATATGAATGGATATTACTGGATCTGTTGAATGGCCTCTTAGGTTGCCGAACTCGCCGTGAAGCCTGCCAAACGGTGATCACCAAGATTGCTCAGCGGGCTAGATTAACCATGGCAACCAAGTGGAGGCGTCAAGTTGAATCTTCCGCACGCCGTGTCTAGCGTCGAGCCATTCTTCGTGCCGATGAGCCCGCAGCGTCATCAGCTTCTCCTGTGAAGTCATTCCGGACCGGCAAGGACCATTGAGCCGTCCGCGACAAGTAGGGTATTCTGATCAATCCACCATTGCGCCTGCGGGTGAGGCCGTGCGATCTCTCTTACGACAAATACTATGGATGCGAATTGGGAGCTTCCCGTGAGCACATGGTCCTCTTCCATCTGCAGGTCTATAGACCTACCAAGGTAGGGCTATCCTCCGCTTCTTGGTATCTGGTAAAACTTCCCACCTCAGGCTACTTTCGCTGAAGTCATGCGGACATTCTCATGCCCGTCAAGGCGAGACCTCAAGCACGAGGATGTGCGAGAGAGGAGTTGGCTTAGTTGATCCTGATACTGGCAGAGTCCACGGATCCATGGGCCATTCTGGTTAATAGGCAGGCTCAAGACATCGGCGGCGATGTCTTATGGGTCCAGCCGGGGCAACTCCTGGACAGGATTTTACTCAATTGGCCGGTGATAGCCAGCATGCCAGTCATGCCTGGCACACTCGTGATCGACGGCCGGACGATTCCCCTCAATGACCTGACCGGGATTTTAGCTCGTCTCCCTTTCCCCCTCCGTTTGGATCTTGAGGGGCTATCGGACGCTGATGCCCAGTATGTGACGAAGGAGGCCACCGCCGCCTGGCTGGCCTTTCTGAATGCCATGCCCTGTTCCGTGGTCAACCGGCCGATGCCCGGGGGCAGACCCACGCTCCTTTCAGGAAGCCCGCTGCTGGTGACGCTCGTGCGGGATCATGGGTTTCTCCTTCCGGCCTCCCGCTGTACATCAAGCCAAGCCGATGCCCTGCAGCAATTCAAGGCCTGGGGCGAGTCGGCGTATCTCAAGCCTCTCGGGTCAATCGAGCCGGGTCAGTTCCTGTATTCGCACGATGGGGTCGAGCAGATCCGTCGAGTCATGGAGCAGCAGGCGGTCTCAATTCAAGCCATCCCGCACGGGCAGCGGGTGACTGTGTATGTCGTCGGGGAAGAGGTCGTCGCGACCGTCCTGCAGCCAAGTGAGGACGTGACGCAGCGGATAGAGATGCCGTCGATACTGTCAAAACGCTGTCTCGGTCTTGTGGGTGATTTGGGACTCACGTTTGCCGAATGTCAGTTCATTGTGACCCCTGAAGGGCCAATCTATTGCCTCCACGTGAGCAGCGCTCCAGGATTCTGGTGTTGTCCGCAAGAGGTTCAACCGCAGATCGTGTGCCGCCTGGTCGAATATCTTTCCAAAATGAGGAGTCTATCGCGTCATGATTCTCCTAATGGGCCCGATGGCCGACCCAGTGCTCGCGAACGTCTGTGCGAGACTCGCAGCCCGCAACGCTGACCTCATGCTCGTCCATCCGGAGTCGGAAGGGGATAGCTGGGACATCGCGTGGTCCACTGAGGGGGGTGCGATGGCCGATCGCCTTCGCATCGGCAACCGCACCATCCTTCTGTCCGATATCGATTCTGTGTATCTCCGGGCGTTGGGCAGCCATGCGGCATCGATTCCTCGCGAGCGGATGATCGTGACAGCGCTCTGGGAATTTGCCGAGAGTCTGCCGGTATTGGTAGTTAATCGACGCCAAGCGTCGCATACGAATATGTCCAAGCCCTATCAGCTGCGGTTGATCGCCCAGTTCGGCTTCCTGGTTCCGAAGACGCTGATCACGATGGTCCCGGAAGAAGCCAGGCGGTTCTACGATGACTGCCAGGGACGGGTGATCTACAAGTCGATCAGTGCGGAGCGGTCGATCGTGAAGCCGCTCAGACCAGAGGATTTCCCCCGCTTAGAGCAGATCCGGTACTGCCCGGTGCAACTTCAAGAAACGATTCCCGGTACGGACCTGCGTATCCACACGGTGGGTGGCCGCCTGTTTGCGACCGAGGTGCTGTCGGATGGGGCGGATTACCGGTATGCCGAGCGAGAAAACAAACAACGCACGATGCGGGCGGTCGAATTGGAGCCAGGCTTACAGACCCGTTGTCTCAATCTTGCCAAGGGACTGGGATTGAGCCTGAGCGGGATCGATCTACGTCGGACACCGGATGGCGCCTATTACTGTTTCGAAGTCAATACCAGCCCGGGGTTTACCTTTTTCGAGAACTATACGGGTCAACGGATCGGCGATGCCTTGGCCGATTTGCTTTGTGCCGGACGGGCGTAATGCAGGTGGAAATGTCGAGTCACAACGAAGGGAGCGTCATCATGGGGAGACAGCCGTTTATTACCGCCGATTTGAGGCCGGATATGACCGTGGAGTCCGATCCCGGACAAGCTTCGCCGGCTGGTAACGCGACGACCGCACAACTGGCCGAAGCGGCTCGTGCCGTACTGTCGGAAGGGGAACAGCAGCAGGTTGAACGGGGCAGACAGGATACCCGTCAGGACCTCATGTCGGCGGTGCCGCGCCCCAATCCGGATGTCCAGGGAACGACGCTCGATGGCGAGACCGTGTTACTCAGTTTGAGCACCGGCCGCTACTACACTTTGAATCGGGTTGGCAGCGCGATCTGGGAGACCTGCACAGGAACACAGTCCCTTCAGGCCATCCACGTCGTCCTGTGCGGGCGGTTCGACGCTCCGCCGGAGCGGATTGCCGATGATCTGTTCGCCCTCGTGACCCATCTGAGTCATGAGGGACTTTTAACAATAGAAAAGGCGTGAAAATGAATTGAACCACCGCGCAGCTTGCACGGGCTGGCCGGGGTTGAAGAAGGAATCAACTTCTCTAGTGAGAGATGCAATGAATACAGCGGTTATGGCCGGCGAGTTTCTCTTCAATTGTTATGGCTTCGATCTCCGATTTCGGACGTCAGTGTCCGCATTTGTCGAGCCGGCGCTCGTATTTCTCCGTCATTTCCAGACGGACGTGGCGCAGGGAGGGTCGGTGTTGACGATCCAGTTTGAGGAAGTTGCCAGTCGAGCTGAGGTGCCGGTGACGAGGTCAGTAGGCTCGAAGGTGTTATTTTCTGGGGAGCAGCCTTCTCTGGGGGATACGATGCGTCCGCTGTGGCATTGCGAGATCGTGCAGGACGGGAATCGGCTCATTGCCGACTTTCATGAGCAGGGTGTGCTGGTGATCGATGGCGCCAGGAATCTGGTGGAGGGCTACTTTGTTCGACCCGATACCATGCATCCGGACGTCTGTACGAGCTTTTTCCACTTTGCGCTGTCGGAACTCCTGAAGCGGAATGGCCTCTATACGGTGCACGCGACTGCGCTTGAGTATCAGGGCCGGGGAGTGCTGATTTCCGGTTATAGCGGTCAGGGAAAAACCACCTCGTTCTTATCGTTGCTCCGGTCGGGGTTCCTATATTTGTCGGATGATTATCCGTTGCTCCGTGATCGGGGTACCCAGATGGAATTGCTGGCCTTTCCTATGAAGATCGATGTCACGGATCGCACGATCGAGTTCTTCCCTGAACTGCACAATGCGGCGCCCGGGATCTTGCAGCAGGGGATCTGCAAAAAATTCTTTCAGGCGGAGGATCTGTATGCCGACTCCATCGGGAGCTCCTGCACGCCGACCATGATCATGTTCCCGCATGTGGTTGATATGCCGCATAGCTGTCTGGAACCGCTGCCTAAGATCCGCGCGCTCGAGGCGCTGATACCGCAAGGACTGTTGGTCTATGACCAGGCCGTAGCCCGCCGTGAATTTCAAGCTTTGTCGAAGCTCGTTCAGCAGGGGGATTGCTATCGCCTCCACTTCGGGCAGGACGTTCTAGATCTGCCCACGTTGATCCGTCCGCTGCTTGACGCGCGATCCGCGGCGTAGTCGGCAGCGCCTGGGGCTATCGGTGAGGCTGGGAATTGGGCTGAGCCAGAAAGCTGTGGAGACGCTCTCGTGATGCACAGGGTCATGAGGGACTTTAATAAGAGAAAGGGGGTGAAGAAGAATGGAGCAACAGAAGAAGGAGTTGTACGCAGAGCCCGTGTTGATCGCGCATGAATTGTTGCGCGATATCACTGGGCAGAAGTCGGGCGTAAAGAATGGTCGTGAGAAAGTCGGCAGCGAATCGCCCACCTAGCCGCGTGTGTGGGTCGGCCGGCCTCTGCCGGCCAACCCACACATATGACCAAGCAGGTGCCATTGTTTACGTGGTGCGAAATCAGATAGAGGGTGATGGTGATTGACGCAATTCGATGGTTTCTGGAACGCGTGGCAGAATATTCCCTGTCTGCCGTCTCTTCCTGGGACAGTTTCGCCGCTGCCATCGGAGAGCTTGGCGGGACCTTCACCAGGTTCACGAGCGGCCTGGCCTGGCCCTATCTGCTTGCCAGTGTAACGATTGCCGGGGTGGCGTACCATTTGTCCAAGAAGCGCGATGTGCCGCTTGCGTCATCCTTCAGGGCGTTTCTGTTTCCTCGTGCTGTGTACGGTCACCCCTCTGCGTTCTTGGACTACCGTTTTTATCTCGTGAGTGTTCTGCTCAATGTACTGCTCTTTGTTCCCATGTTGGTCGGTATCGGGGTCCTCGCTGAGAAGATGGGGAAGGGTGTATTGATCGGATATCTGGGGTGGGAAGCTCCGGCCACCTTGCCGGTGCCCGCCCTCTTTGCCGCTGCGCTGGGGTTTTACCTGCTGCACGACTTCATGAACTATTGGGCTCATCTGCTGCTCCACAAAGTCCCACTCTTGTGGTCGTTTCATCAGGTGCACCATTCGGCAGAGGTGTTGACACCGATTACAGCGTACCGTGCGCATCCATTGGAATTTTTTGTGACGGCGATCCTGCGTGCGCCGGTGATTGGCTTGGCCTTTGTCTTTTATGAGCACATTTCGCCGCAGGACTTGGCCGTCACGACGATCTTCGGCATCAGCCTGGTGGGGTTTATGTATGGGCTCTCAGGGTTTCATTTGCAGCATTCTCATCTTCCGATCTCTTACGGTCCTCTGCTGAATCGCGTCCTGATGAGCCCAATTGTCCATCAAACGCATCACAGTCTTGACCCCCGACATCACGACAAGAACTTCGGGGTAAAGTTTGCGTTGTGGGATTGGTTATTTGGCACTCTGTGCGTGCCAGATCGCCACGAACGACTCCAATTCGGGCTTATCGGCATGAAAAAGGACGATTTTTTGACGGTTGGGAAGCTGTATGTCGGGCCGTTCCAACGTGCAGGAGGGTTGATCCGGCGATGCTTCGCGTCCGGCCCACTCACTCGCTCTCAGGATGCCGGGCGTTCTGAGGGACTTTGACACTAGAAGGGGGGTGAAAAAGCATGGAAGAACAGAAAAAGGAATCCTACACCGAGCCCGTATTGATGGCGCACGAAATGCTGCGCGACATCACCGGCGGAACGTCTGGGGTCAAGACCCGCGACAAGAGCGGCAAGGAGAGCGACGGCGCCAGTTTCTAAGTGTGGGTTGTTCGAGTCGCTGTTGGGAAACGTGAGCTGGCCGGTTCGAGAGAACCGGCCAGCTCATGACTTAGACGAGGTTGCCTACGATTGCCGGTGAGGCAACGGATGGTCTTCGTTCCTGAGCGCGTCATTCTTTTGTTTCGGCAGCGCAGTGGTACGAAAAGGCGACGCAGGGTGAAGATAGATAGGGGCCGTCGCTCCCGTGAGCCGTCTGGGGCACGGGGGACTTTAACAATCGAAAGGGGGTGAAGAAGAATGGAACAACAGAAGAAGGAGTCGTACGCCGAGCCCGTGTTGATCGTGCATGAATTGCTGCGCGATATCACTGGGCAGAAGTCGGGGGGGTGTCAAAAAGCACTGGATAACACCTGCATCGACTAATCGATGCCCCTGGTGACAGGGGTACGAAGAGTGCGCTGGCTAGACTGGTTGGCGGTGTTTCGCACACCAGTCTAGCGGTGTTCCTGGATGGGCGGTGATGCCTAAGCCGCTGACCCTTGGAGTGCCTCGCAGGAAGAGGAGAGCCTGTGCCGAATGATCTGTGTTGGGATAGGTGTCGGCCATGATTGAGCGTATCAGCTGGTTCGTTGAGCGGGTGTGGGAGACGGTGTTTGCGTCATTCCACTCCTGGTCCACCTTTCAAGAGGCCCTTGAGCGGATTCCGCTGGTGTTCGTCAACTTCACGAACGGGCTGGCCTGGCCGTATCTGCTCTCCAGTCTGGGGCTGGCCTGGTTGCTCTATTTTGTCGCCCTGCGGCAGGGCGGAACGACCGCCAAGTCCTTTCGCGAGTATGCGTTTCCGGCACATCTGTATCGCCATCCGTCCACGTTGCTGGATTTCCGGTTTATGGCCGTCGATACGGTGCTTAATTTTCTCATGTGGATCCCAGTCTTTTCCGGGGTCGGGCTCCTGACTGCCAAGATCCTCTCAGTGGTGGTCATCCAGCGAATGGGCTGGGAGCCGCCCGGGTCATTGACCCCGGCGGCGATCGCCGTCGCGACGATGGGGCTCCTGCTTTTGTCCGATCTGATCAATTATTGGGCGCATGTGTGGCTTCACAAGAATCCCGTCCTCTGGTCATTCCACCAAGTGCATCATTCCGCCGAGGTGCTGACGCCGGCGGCCGCCTTTCGGGTGCATCCCGTTGAGAATCTGATCACGGTAATGCTTCAGGCGCCGGTGGCCGGACTGTCGGCCCTGTTGTTTCAAAATGTGCTCGGACGTGACCGGCAGTTCATGATGATCTTTGGCGTGAGTATATTCGGATTTATCTATGGCTTGCTGGGGACGCATCTTCGGCACTCCCATATCTGGATGTCCTATGGGCCTTGGTTGAACCGGTTCGTGATGAGTCCGGCACACCACCAACTTCATCACAGCATCGCCCCCCGGCATTGGAATAAGAATTTTGGGGTGAAGTTCACCCTCTGGGATGCGCTGTTCGGCACGCTCTATGTGCCGAGGGAACCCGAGACACTACAGGTCGGTCTGCCAGACCTAGACTCGCGAGACTTTACGACTGTGCGAAAACTCTACTTTCTTCCGTTTGAAAAGGCCGGAAGAGGGCTCCTTTCATTGGGACAGAGGCGAAGGTGAAACAAGCACAGCCGTCTCGCGATAGATCCCGCTTCCTTCTGACGTTTTGAGTGAGATCTCTGCTGCTACTGATGTGATCGTACTAAGGCGGAGCATGTCGAAGAGTAGGCGTACTCATCAGCAAGCTGGGATTGTTGAGAACTCTGTTGGCGCTGCTATTGGTGGGGATGCTGGTAGATGATGACTCTGTTCTCGCGCATGAGTGAGTTTGTTCGTGCCTCGGCCACGAACAATGCGGTGAAGGCCATCCGTCAAGCGATCAGTCGCTCACGATAGCGTAACGCATTGAAGGCCTCCGTTCTCTTTTGATCTTCGCAGGACGTTGTCGCCGTTGCTCCTGAAAAAACCTGCATGGTAGGATAGCAACGCAGCGGGGAGCTGCGAATGTTGAATTGTGAATGAACAATGTTGAATGTTCAGACTGGTCAGAAATTCAACATTGAGCATTAAACATTGAGAAAAAGAGGGTGCCATGAAAAAACCATGGATTGCACCCTTTGCACTGCTGGCTCTCATTGCTGTGCCTACCTGGTCTTTGCCGAGGGACTGTTCGAAGTTGGCGAAAAGGCGCCGTCGTTTGAGTTGACTGCCATCACCGGTGAGACTATGGGGCTGGATACCTGTAAGGGGAAGGTCGTGGTACTTGGACTGTTCCATATCTGCGAGCCCTGTATGATCCAGGGGACGGCGTTTCAAAAGGTTTCCGAGATGACGAAAGGGAAAGACGTGGTCGTGCTCGGCGTCAATTCTTCCGGTGACTCCAAGAAGAGTGTCGGGGAGTATTTGTCCACGTTTCCTGTAAAAGTCACCTATCCATACCTGCTTGATCCAAACAAGGTGACGGACAAATTCTACGGTGGAGGGAAGTTTATTCCCAATGTGTACGTGATCGATCAGCATGGTGTGATCCGGTGGCAGCGAGTCGGCAATATGGATCTGGCCGGCGAAGAGGCGATTGTGGCGGAAGTTGAAAAGCTGTTGGCAGCCGGAAGCAAGAAAATGTAGGACTGTGTCACCGGGTGAGGAATCCCGCTGTTCGCGGAACGCGCACGATTAAGCAGTGCTCGCCCGACGCACGCAGGCAAAGACCCCTCACCCGCGGTGCAGAAGAAATATCGATTTCCGCGGAGAGGGAGGGGGGAAAAGCGATGGACGAAATGGAAGAGGGGAAGCAGAAGTTTTTAGAGGTGGTGAAGGGGACTGATGCAACTGTGCAGGTGGTGATCCCAGTGACGCCTTCTAATAGCATGTTTCTGATTTCGCTCACGAAGGGGCCGAATCGAAAGTTCATTACGGTTTCGGAGGATGACATTATCGATCTCCCAAACGAGGCGAGCATTCTGTCCAAGGTCACAAAAACCGTCAAAGATGCCGTCTCTGCGCTGTGATCCACCCGTGCCACAAGCTATAAGCCATCGGCTCTATTATGAAGAATCTGCTTCCCGGTATTTGGCAATGGTCCTGGTTCTCTGAGGAGAAGCATCTCGATTTCAACGGGCTCTTCTTAACGGTCGGGGAACATAAAATTCTGATTGACCCTCCACCGATGACTGGTGCCGCGAGTTCGCTGATACTCCGCAACGGACCTGTCGATTATATCATCGTAACGAATCGCGATCATGCGCGCGAAGCGGCGAAGTACCAAAGCGAGTTTCACTGCCAACTGCATGTCCCGGAAGAAGATGCAGCGCAGATGGATCTCAAACCGACCAAAACGTTCAAAGACGGAGAACTGCTTCCAGGTGGAATCTGGGCGATCCAGTTGAACAACCAGAAGTCTCCCGGTGAGTCGGCCTTGTTCATTCAGCAGGGGAAGGGTGTACTGATTGTCGGCGATGCGTTGATCGGGAAGCCGTCCGGTTCCGTCAGCCTGTTGCCAACTGAAAAATACGCCGATGTGGGGAAGGCCCAAGAGGGATTGCGTCGGCTTCTCAAGTACAATTTCGATAGTGTGCTCGTCGGTGACGGTGTCTCGATTTTGACCGGCGCCAAGCAGGCGCTCGAACGGTTGCTCCAGCCCTCATCATGACGCTACGTAACGGACTTTCCGAAGAACTCAATCGCCAGGGAAACGAGCATTTCTCGCGCGGGCTCTATACCGATGCCTATACCTGCTATGCGAAGGCGTTGGAGTGCGACCGGCTGACTGGGGATCAACGGGCGTTGGCCGCAACGCTGGGAAATCTCGGCAACATTTGTGCGGTCAGTGGGCGTCGGGAGTCGGCTCAGACCTACTATCAAGAAGTATTGGAACTCCAGAAGATTCTTGGAGATGAAAAGGGGATCGGGACAACGCTCGGTAATTTAGGGAATCTTAGAGCCGATGCGGGTGAATGGGATCGCGCCAAGGCCTATTATCTCGAAGCGTTGGATCTGATGTGCAAGGCGCAGGATGATGCAGGCAAGGCGGTGTTGTTTTCCGATCTTGGCTTAGTTGCGCGCGAGACCAAAGAGTTTGAACAGGCAATTGGATACTACGAACAATCATTAGTCTTAATGCGACGGTTGGAGAATGAAGGCGGTGTCGCTGATGCCTGGCGCATGATCGGTCGAACGTTTTTACTCCAACAGCGTTACGACGACGCGATTGCCTGCTGTCAGACGAGCCAATCCATTGCCGAACGGGCGCGCGATGAGTTACGGACAGGCGGTGCTCGATATGTGCTGGTCCAATGTTATGAGGAGACCGGCAAATTGCGTGAAGCGGCAGATCTTCTTGAACTGGTGGTGCATATGGATCGGAAATATCGGCTACCTAAACTTCAAGAGAATATCCAACGGTTGGCGGTCTTGCACGCCCGTCTTGCCGGGCAAGATGGGGCACCGCTTCCGAGAAAGGCACACAGATGAGTGACGAAGTCTCACCGGCCTGGACCTCTCTCAAGGCCTCGCTGGAGCCGACATTCCCTCAACTACAAGAACTCGAGGTAGGCGGCGCGCTGACGATGGATCTTGGTTCCGATGGTTGGTTGCTGGAGCTCACGTCGGACGGACGATTGCTTTGCCAGTACGGTATGGCATTAGATGATGTGATGACCCTTCTATCCGATGGAACGCCGGAAGATCTTGGCATGGACGAGATTGCGAAACAGGCTAAATATTACATCCAACCGGAGGTCTCTAAGTATCGTGCGATTCTACTAAAATCCGGTTTTTCTGAACAGACCCAAATAACCGACGACTATGTTGCTGCGTTTTTCGAACGGAACATAGACCCGACAAACTTCATAGCCGTGCAGGATCTCATGCGCTGGTGTGTCCGCACAATCGGCGTGGCTCGGTGAAGAGGGTGCTTTCGACATTCGATGAGTTCCGCCATGCAATTACTGCGTACCGGTTGCCACGGGTGTTGATTGCCGCGATTGAGCTGGACCTCTTTACCGCTATCGGAACCGAAGCATGGGCCATTCCAGAGCTGGCTCGTAATATGAAAGTGAGTGAGCGGGGTTTGGCTATTCTTTGCCGAAACCTCGCGATGGCTGGGTTGCTGAAGAAACAGGGCAAGATCTATCGGAATAGCCGATTGAGTGCCACGGCGTTGAACGCGCGCCATCCAGCCTATCGAGGAGACTATCTTCGGCTGATCACGAGTCATTGGGCTGATTGGGGACGCCTGCCGGAATCGGTAAAGAGCGGATTGCCGCTCGATCATGATGAGGCTGATGAACCTGTTTACCGTCGTGGGTTCACATGGGCGATGCATCACCGAACCTTGGAGACGGCTCCGAAGATCGCGACTCAGATCGATCTGCGCCACGCGCGGACTCTGCTCGACCTTGGCGGCGGTCCCGGCACCTATGCCATGGCTTTTCTCGCAAAGAATCCTAGGCTCCGCGCTACGGTATGCGACCGTCCGGCAGCCCTCGACGTAGCAAGAGAAATTGCGTCGACTCACAAGGCCGGCGCGAGACTCTCCTATATACCGCTGGACTTGCTGACAGAAGCCATTCCTGGTACCTACGATGTCATCTGGTATTCGAACGTGCTCCACATCTATTCGCCGCAAGACAATCAAGCGCTGTTCCTCCGAGCGTTGGCTGCACTGAATCCTGGAGGCCGCCTACTCATTCAGGATGCCTTTCTCCACGATAGGGAAGGGCTGTTTCCCGAGGAGGCAGGTCTTTTCGCGGTCTCGATGTTGCTGTTCACTGAACAAGGCGATACCTATAAAGCAACCGAGACGAGGACCTGGTTGATAGGTGCAGGATTCGAACGGATTAAGGTCTTGCGGATGGAGAAGGGGACGGAGGATTGGGAGGGCGGGATAATGGAAGCGCGGTCTCCTGGAACGAATGCAAAAACGCGCGAGCACCGAACACGATCAATAGGAAATTCACAATCCCGCTCATCACACTGAAGAAGAATAGAGAATCGGTTTCGCCTTTCCCGCCAAGAATGCTCGTAACTGTCGCGAGATCTAAGGCCAATCCCACGGTGCTATAGATGACGCAAACCATGGCCGTCCAGGTCCATCCCATGCACACGAAGCCTGCGAGAATTAGAGGAAAGCCGAGGAGGTAGAGCATCCACGCTATTCGGCTGGTCTCCGTCGCAGCCGGTACAAGTTGGGTAGTGGTGACTCCGATGAGGCAGAGTCCCCCAAGGAAACCGATCAACGTCCAGCTGTATCGCATGGACGGAATGATAGTCTTGTTGGGCTGCGTACAGCAAGAGCAGGATGTACTCCTCGTCTCCCATGTGGGTAGACCATTGAAGTCTCGCCGTGCTCAAGGGTTTTCCATAGTCTTAGTCGTTCTGATGCCTTCCTGGTCCATTCTGGCTGAGAGATCCTCCGTGCGCCTGATGGTTTTCTGGCTTCTCTGTCTGGGCCCACGAGTGGCAGTGTTTCTCGATCCTCTTGAGCGCTCAACCGGGTAAGCGCTTCAGCTATCTTCCGTACCCATGCGTGGCACCACATCGCTTTTTTGTCTCCTGCCACTCTTCGCTTGTGAGGGTATCCGAAAATCCCTGTATCTCGAATCGAGAAGTATTGCCCAAGTAGTGGAGCACGGAAAAACTCAACTCCATCCATCTTGCCTCCATGTTTTCCCTGACTATCCAGTTGGCTGATATCCCCCTCTTTCGAGGGTATTTCTCCCCATAGTGAAGGATTTACGCCAAGAACCGTTGGTGCGAAACTCCAGTATGAGCAAAGGAGAACTGCATATGACGATCAGCCAACGATTGCCTAAGACTGTAGCTCAATTGTGTATGTGGGTTAAGCCGATTTCGCGCAAGTTTGTGGCTCTACTTACTGAACAGCAGATTGACGAGCGAGGGAAGAGCGTGTTCTGTCGCGCTTTAATTGTGGGTGCTGTATTCGGTCTCAGTTCCCCAATAACAGCTTGGACTGCAGATCTGTTGCCTCGCGAGCAGGTGAAACCTCGAGCGATTGTGGCGGCTGGTATCGGATATGAAAATGCCGAGACGTCGAAGCTTACGGTGAAAACGTACGATGCGGAGAGTGGCGTAATTCTCACGGATGAAACATTTGATCTGGATGTGAGAGAAGATGCCGCATCAAAGGACGGCGCGCCTCGTGACCGGATTTTTGCAGGCGGAGTTGGTCCGGAAGGTGATGGACTTTCATCGTTTACGCTCCGTGCCTATGATGCAGCCACCGGTAAGTTTCTCTGGGAAGGTGAATTGAATCTCACCGCTGGAAACGATGAAGCCGGTTCTCCTCACCAAGTTGTAGCCCATCTTGTTACGCCACAAGCTACGGTAACCCGTATCCGCAACCGAGAGATTGTTGATGGTCAACCTCATTTTTTTCTTCGTGCTGTTGATCAGGCAACCGGACAGCTTGCATGGACCGATCATTTCTCAGCCGGAGTCTTCACGCGTGGAGAATATGTAAATAGAGTTGTCGTGGGCCAGACAGAAGAATTGGCAGCCACATTTCAACAGATCGAGTTTCGTATTCGAATGATGGATAGTCAGGGGCGGCAGGTAAAGTGGGAAGATACGATCGAGCCTGCTGTAGAGGAAACAGGCCTGGCAGACAGGCACGATGCTACGGCTGAGACTCTTCCGGTTTGGGTTGGCGAGGAAGCGGACGAGATGAAAAGAGAATCAATCTGATCAGGAAAGAAGACGTTAATCTGCTGATGGACGATATAAGCTGCTAGTCAGCCTTTCTTTTCGGGATGCGGTAACTGATCCTCCCACCTGGACTGAAACTGTTCGTATGACTCCAAGAGTTGTGATTGCATCGCTGTAGAGAGTGCCTGTCTTGCCTTGAGATGCGAGAGAAGCTCTCGCACCCGAGACATGCCAAATCGGTCAATTAGATAATGCACCGCCGAGTTTGCTTCTAGATACGC
>Ga0163152_10004215_pt1 | contig 17992 bp, 16 predicted proteins | sample OliLakLV19MP8IB2_FD_148635 | JGI IMG/M metagenome (GOLD analysis project Ga0163152, IMG submission 148635) | Freshwater microbial mat bacterial communities from Lake Vanda, McMurdo Dry Valleys, Antarctica - Oligotrophic Lake LV.19.MP8.IB-2 | ecosystem: Environmental > Aquatic > Freshwater >... | reverse complement strand
ATAATAAACTTCGCCTCAACGCATCGTCGGCTACGACTGCATCTCCCAATCGGTCCACGTCACGAAGTCGCTGAGCGCTGGCCGTCCATCATGACGCCAGAGCAACGGCGGATTCTGCATCTCGCCGAGCGGACAAATCCTCGTTGCGCCCCAGCGGGCCAACTGGTTGGCGATCTCCTGACCTTTATCTTCGGTTGCGGCGAGCCCGACTGTTGACACCTTGTCCCGAACCGCGTCGGCGCCTTCCATGGCCTGGCCGACATTGGCCACGGCTTTAACATAAACAAACCGGTTCAAACACGAGATTTGAAAGCGCGGATCGTTCTCGAACACCACTGTCCAGACAGTCGAACCCTGGCTGCTCCACAGTTTTGTTTCCGGGGAATGGGCGGCGCGCACCTCGTAGAACGAGCGGCGATAGGCGATGTGGGCCGATTCCGCATCAGACAATTTTCCGCGCGGAACGTTCTTCTCGACCGTTTCCAGTTCCACGGAGAGCATCTCGGCAAATTGCTCGGGCGAAATTCTGCCGCTGGTCTCGACGTAAATAACGTGGGGCGAGAGGCACCCGAGTTGATTCCAAGCCACCACGTCACGCGCGGAGCGTTGGAGAATTTTTTGCGGATTCAGGCCCGAGAGAACCTCCTGGGTGATGTAGGCGAAACTAACGCGATGGCCGTAACCGAGGAACCGGGTTTTCGAAGGCAATCGTTTGCGAATGGCTTCGAGGGTTTCATCGCTGCCCGTCGCCGTGAGGCAGTCCGCCTGAGCGAACAGGGCGTTCTCCAGCGGTTCCGTCCCGCCTTTCCATTCGGCGATCTCCAGGCAGGCGCCGAGTTTGGGTTCGACCTCGTAAATGGAATGAGCGAAGAGCCGCGGCATAAACGAAGAGCCGCTGGCGCATTTCACGAATTGGGCCGAGCGCAGGAGAAAGCCGAAGATAATGCTCGTCAGGGTGGGATTCGGAAGAGCGCCGCCGGTGATGTGGGCGATCAATTCCGGTCCCCGCACGAACGAAGCGCGATTCAACTTTTGATCAAGCTCGTTGGAGCCAAGGGTCTCTAACCGTTTCACGTCGCCAAATTCCTGAAGCAGGAGCGAATTCAGATTATCCGCCGTGACTTGCCTAAAAAATCCGTCGAGGCCCGCCGCCAACGTTTCACGGCTGAAACCTGTGGCCGCTGGGCCGAGTTCCAGCGCTTGTTTGCGGAACGGATTTTCGTTTTCCAGCCAGCCCTGAGCGATGCCCGCAAAAATCCGAATCAAACTCGATACAGGCCGTTCGGCGAGGTAGCGCGCGCGGTTCTGCTTCAGACTGTCGCACGCGTCGCCGACCACGGTGGCGGACAGGGCGCCCGGGTCAGACAGATCCGCTAAAAAATAGTTTGGCAGATTCATTTAAATTGCGGGCTGGGGAGGGTGGCTGGATCGAGTTGCGTGGTGGCGTCGCCCCGACCTTCTTTACGACGCAATTGACGGAGCCCGATGAGTCCCGTCAATGAAAGCAGCACGAACAAGGCGAGCAGGGAATACAATCCGAAATAACCGGCAGGGTCCGTGGCCCGCGCTCCGAGGTTTTTCGTCCAGATTCCAATGAGCCAGTGGGAAAGATTCCCGAGCAGTCCGCCAATGGTGATGAACAATCCGAACACCCGCCCGCGCACCTCGTCCGGCACGGATTCCATCAAGGCGGCTTCGACCATCGGATAGCTCGCCATGAAAAAAAAGCCGTAGGCGGCCAGCGCGAACGGAGCCCAGCTTCCCTGCAAGCGCGGGAAAATAAAAATAATGATCGCGGACATCATCAAGACCGCGCTGGTCCAGCGGGTGCGACCGCGGTCGCTTAGTCCGCCGAACAACGGATTACTGATGACCGAAGCCAGGTAAATGCAGCCCAGCGTCAGGCCGGTTTGTTTCAGGCTGAAGTCTTGGGCGCGTTGGAGAAAAAGCGAACTGAGCGTGGCCATGCCCATGCCCGCGAAGTCTCGCAGGCAAAACGCGAGACTGGCGGACAAAAACAACAGCCACAGCAGCGGCGTAGGGAAGAGGCCAATCTTTTTGTCCGGCGCTGCGATCGGCTTGGGATGATGATGCTCCACCGCGAGCCAGACGAAGGCGGCAGCGCCGATCAACCCGATGATTCCCAGTTCCAGGATGGGCTGGCGCCAACCCGCCGACTCCGCGCGCCAGCCCGAATAAATCGGCCCCACGAAGAATCCGATGGCCGCGCCAATGCCGACTTTGCCGAACGCTTTTCCGGTGTTCACTGGATACAAGCGCGCGATCAGTGCCGTGGCCGCCGGGTGATAGAAGCTTCCGCCAAAACCAGCCACGACCAGCCACAAAACGGCGATGAAATAATTTTGAGCGAAGGCCAGCCCGACAAAGCCGGCGGCGTTGATGATCAACCCGACGGCCAGCAGTTTCTTGCGGCTGGCTCGATCCGCGAGAATTCCCATGAAGTAACTCGGCAGGAAATAAGAGACGCCCATGGCAGTGACCAGGAAAGTTGCCTGCCCGTCACTGGTCAGGGAAAAATCCTTTCGGATCAACAAATAGAGCGGGATCAACGCCACGTGATACACATGGGTGAAGGCATGCAGAACAGTGCAGAGCCAGAGCGTTCGCTTTCTGTGTGCTTCCGTGTCCATCCATTTAAGCAAGCCCGTTTGAACCACGCCACTCTCCGTGATTGTAGTCCGGCATTTCGCGGTCGCGTCCTTCATCTGTCTGGCGGTTTCTAAAGCTCAAGCAGGAGGGAATTAGCCACAGATTCGCACGGATTTCACGGATTTGTTTCACAAACGTTTCGGAACAACGGCGCTGCTCGCGGTGCAGAGTGATCCCGGACGGTTGACATTCCCTTGGCTTCCCGGCGCATTTCCTCTAGTTTATTTGGCATCAACCGAAAAACCTTGTCCTGACGAAATCATGAAATTTGTTCTCACTGCCATTTTGTTGCTCGCGCTCAATCTAACAGTTCTTGGCGAAGACACCCTCCGGGTCATGAGTTTTAATGTGCGTTACGCCTCGACCAACCAGCCCAACGCCTGGGCAGATCGCAGGCCCATCATGAAGGATTGCCTCCGTGAAATGAACCCGGACATCATCGGCACGCAAGAGACGTTGTATCTCCAGGTGAACGATCTGGCTGAAGATTTTCCGGAGTACGATTGGATTGGGCTCGGACGGGAGGGCGGAAGCCACGGAGAGTTCATGGCGGTCTTTTATCGCAAGGCGCGCTTCAAGCCGCTCGAGTACGATCATTTCTGGCTCTCGGACACGCCGGATCGGATTGGATCGGCGACCTGGGGACATGAGAACCGGCGAATGGTCACTTGGATAAAATTCCTGGATCGCAAAACGAACCGGCAATTTTATTTCTTCAACACGCATCTCGACCACCGGGTGCAATTGGCTCGCGAGAAGGGCGCCGCGCTGATTCGGGAACGGATTGCCGGGCTGAACACGACGCTTCCGATTATTTTGACCGGAGATTTCAACGCGGCGGGTGGAAACAATAAGGCGTATTCCATTTTGACGGACGACAACTTTTTGACAGACACCTGGACCTCCGCCAAAACCCGGCGCAACGAAACCGTTGGAACGTACAACGATTTCAAGAAAGCCGTGGAAGGCGCTCCCAGGATTGACTGGATTTTGACCCGGAATGGAGTGGTGGCGGACAGCACCGAAATCGTCACGTTCGCCCGCGATGGAAAATTTCCGAGCGACCATTTTCCTGTCATCGCCACCTTGCGGTTTGAAAAAGCGAAATGAAATTCACCGGGCACTTTGTCCCGGGAAATTCCGTCAGGGAACAATGGCCGAAACCAGCATCATGATGAAACTCGCGAAGAGCCCCGCGATGAATGAGAGGTAGGCCATCCTCAAATAACGGTACTTCTGCCGGGCCAGAAACTGACCCAGGACATAAACTTCGCGCACCTGCGCCTCGTAAGCCTGACTGGGGTCATTCATCAACTTCTCCATCGCCGCCTCGTAGTGCTGGTAATCCAGGTGAATGAAATCGCCGAAGAACAACAGATTGAATTGCGGGCTATCGATTGTGGCGTGATCCGGATTTTTCGAAGTGAACGGCAGTTTCGGCATAACGGCGTAAGCGGCCAATCCGACCGTAATCAAACAGAAAATAATCAGGATCAGAAACGGCCATTGGTAATTCGGTTTGAAGACATGGGGCGCCGCGAGCGTGATCACGACCGCCGACATCGTCAGCAGCATGTTGGCCTTCATGTCCGCCATGGAACTGAGTTGAACGTGGTGCGCCCGCGTTTGGCGGAGCATTTGGTCCAAGTGGGCCCCGGGATGGTCGATTTTCATGTCGCTACGTTCCTTTCTCTGCCGCAACGTTCACCGGTCTGCGAACCCTCCGAATGATAGGCGGACTCTGCCCGCTTCCGTGCCGCCTTATCGCTTTTCGTTCCGCCTTTGTCCCTGCACAATGGCATAGATAGGCCATCCTTGGGAAAATTAAGCAAGAACGGATTCAGCGCACGTCCGAACAAGCTGACCGCCAGGAAAAGACTGGCAAATGACTCCGGTGGATTTAAGGTTTCCAAAAGAAATCATGACTGCGACCCATCAGATTGATCAAGAGCAGCGGATTATTTTTTCAGTCTGGAGTGGGATCGTGACGCTTGAGGAGGCCATTTCCGCGACCCGCGCGTTGTTATCCGCGCCGGCTTTCAGTCCGCATTACAATCGCATCTATGATGTCCGCGGGGTCACGGATGCGACCCTGACCAAGGCGAGCCTGATGGAACTGGCGCAGATGGATCCGATTTATCCTTCTGCCCGGCGCGCCGTCGTTGCGACCAATCCCACCATCTTCGGCATGGGGCGGATGTTTGGCCTTCTCACGGGAACCGAGGAAAGAGGGAGCTTTCGGGTTGTCTCCTCGGTGGAGGAAGCCCTCGATTGGTTCAAAGAACCGCGATGATCGAGGATTCCGCGGCTGGCAAAACCCGGGCGGGCGCACCTGACAAAGGACAGAGACGAAATTTCAGGAAACCGACTCCACCGTGTACTCGTTTCTGGCGCCACCAATTTCCATCTTCAAACGGTCTCCCTCCTTTTTGCCCATGATCTGCTGGCCGAGGGGAGATTGTGGAGTGATGACCAGCACCTCTTTCTTCTCGTGAATGATCTCCGTGCCGCCGGCGCGCGGGCCGATAAAATAAATTGAACGCTCCTTCTGGCTTTTCAGCTCGACCAGCGCGCCCAGATCAATCGCGTCCGTTTTGGAAAAAGTCTTCGCGGGAAGCTTTTCAAACTGTTCTATTGCCTGGACGATTTCTGCGGCCTGCCGTGACTGCCCTCGCGCCAGGTAGGACGCCTCCAAACCGCGTGTGTCGTATTTGTTTTCCGCTTTACTTTGCTCGTGGGTCGCTTCGTCGTGAGCGGCGCGTGCGGCCTTGTGATAAAGGGCAAGCTCGTCTGAAAGATGCCCAATGATCTTCTTGATGAGCGCGGATTTATTCACAAGGAAGTATCTGGTGATTGCCGAGGCTGACGCAGGATCGCTCGATAGCGTGGGCGAGTCGTGAACGAACTACGGCAATAATTTGCCAACCAGGCCGCTGATGGTCTTGCCCTCGGCTCGTCCGGCCGCTTTCGCCTGAACGGCTTTGATGACCTGGCTCATTTCCTTTTTGCTGGTCGCGCCCAGTTCCTGAATCGTGCCGCGAATCAGTTCCTCCAGTTCCGCTTCTGACAAAGCCTTCGGCAAAAATGGTTCGAGCACGGTGATTTCCTGTTTTTCCTTCGCAGCCAATTCAGGGCGCCCGCCTTTCTCGAATTGCTCGATTGAGTCGCGCCGCTTTTTGATTTCCTTTTGCACAAGCACGACGAAATCCGCGTCTGAGGTTGTGTCGGATTTCTTCTCGATCTGCGCGTAGCCGAGCGCGGATTTGAGCAAGCGCAATGTGCCGAGGCGATCGGCATCCTTGGCGAGCATGGCGGATTTGATTTCGTCGGAAAGACGTTGTTGCAGACTCATAGTGTTCTTTGTGGGACGGCCGCCGCTCGCTTTCGCAGGCGCGATCAGCCGGATCAGGTGATTTTGAGATTGCGCAAGGCGTCGCGAACCTTTGCGGCTTTTTCGTAGTTCTCCGCTTTAACCGCTTCGTCGAGGGCCGATTCAAGTTTTTCCCGCTCGGTCAGAGGGCGTTTGGCCCGGACTTCCTGCAACCAGGTTTCCAGGGATTGTATTTCTCCGCTCTGTTCCAGCAGTTCGTGCCGCCCGTGTTCCCGATAAAAATTGCGAATCTCGTCCAACCCTTCTTCGATGAGGACGATCACTTTTTTGTAGGTGTTTTCTTTCAGCGCCACGGCGCCCCGCGCCCGGATACGCATCATCAGAAGCTGTGGACGAAACTGCTGCAGAGCCCAGGCCATGTCGTCGGACTCGGAATAGTGCTGCACGAAATCGAACGCTTCCAGGTTGCGCTCAGTGTCGCGTATGACTCCCTCGTAATCCTCCAACTGGAACAGGCAAATATACCGGTGATGAAACTGGATGGCCTCCTGTTGCAACTTTGCGCAATCCTCGCCCTTGAGGGTAAAACCATCATCGTTGCCGTCGTTCGCATCCCGGAACTTCTCCAATTGGGAAATATAATGTTCCAAAAGAGATTGCTGGCCGAACGGGCGTTTGCCGTCGGGGCGTCCGGCGGCATTCATCTGCAAAAGCCCAAGATCGACGCGAAGTTGAATTTTCTCGCGACCATCTTTTCCCTTAAATCTTCGGACGACAACCTGTCCTGGCTCGTAATCCCAGTGCTCCAGGATGTGCGAAATGTCGAAGTTCATTAACAGAATATGACCGTCCATAATGTTCAAGTCAACGCGCGGAGTCGCTCTTCACGGAAAAATAATTCCTCCAAACCACACCGGATCCCCATTCAATGCTCCCAAAACAAAATGTGTTCATTCTTTAAATTCTGTCTAAATACTCCGCATGGACTGTCCCGTTTCCGTCACAATTCATTCCAGCCAATTTCCCCAAGCCGTCCGGCGTGATTTACTGGAATCACTTCGGAGCCGGAAGATCAACCACAAGTTTCACTACGACAGCAATAATCAGGCGCAAAAATGGCTGGCATTGCATCAAGCGTATTCTCCCTCGCGTACCGACCCGAACTGCACGCAGGTTTATGACCAATCATTCTTGGCTGCCGCCAATCGGCTTAAACAATCGCGAATCCATCTGGTTGGCTTGGGCTGCGGCGGTGGACAAAAAGACACGCGCCTGCTCAAGCTGCTGAAACAGTCAGGGAGGAAATTGTTCTACACGCCGTCAGACGTGAGCGTGGCAATGGTGCTGGTCGCGCAACAAGCAGCCTGCTCCGTTATCGCCGCAAAGAATTGTTCTCCCTTTGTCTGTGATCTGGCGACGGCAAAGGAGATTCACTGGCCTGATCCGCTTGGAAGGAACGCAGCCAGGTTGCTGACCTTTTTCGGCATGATCCCGAACTTCGAGCCGCAGGACATCTTGCCCAAGCTTTCCGGCATGATCCGTCGTGATGATTTTCTGCTCTTCAGCGCGAATCTTGCGCCCGGAAAGGATTATTCGGAGGGGGTTCGAAAAATTCTGCCGCTTTACGATAACGAGCTGACCCGCGATTGGCTCCAGGCTTTTCTGGTGGACCTGGGCGTGGAGAAAAATTGCGGCACCATCAAATTTTCGATCGAAACCACGGGGCGCGGCCAGCGGTTGAAACGAGTGGAAGCTAATTTTCATTTCGAGAAACGGGCGCGAATTGAAGTGGCGGAGGAAATTTTCGATTTCCGGCGTGGCGACAAACTTCGTCTGTTTTTTTCCTATCGCTACACTCCGGACCGGTTGCGCCTTCAGTTCGGCTGGCATGGAATTGTCGTTCTCGACCAATGGATCACCGACTCGGATGAGGAAGGAATCTTTTTGTGCCAGAAATCGCGTTAGAGGTCGGCTGAAAACTGGTCCAGCGGACGGGGGAGAGAACCGCTGGACAGAATTTTCAGTCTGATGCCGACCGATGTTCTAATTTCGCTGGCAAACCGAGTCAGACCCTTCATCGTCACTGCTGTGACCAAGCCATCGAAAATCCGAAGCCGTGCCACGACCGCCGTCGCCTGGCTGGCGCCCGTCACGCTGGCCTGGGGCACTCTCATTTTCTTGAGTCATCAACCCGGCGCAGGGCCCGTGATCTGGACCAATAGATTGATTGGATGGACGATTGCAATCACCGCCCTGTGCATCATGGGAGGGTCGATTGCGATTTACCGAACCAGCCGGCTGGCGATGTTCCGCTGGATTGCGTTCTATCTCGCGCTGGGGATTATCTGGCTGGGGCTGGAGTTGGTTGCGGCATTGAACCTGGTCAGTTGGCGCATTGTGTTCGACCGCGTGACCGGACAGGGGCTGGTCAATCGTCCCTACACGACTGAGTTTTTGTTCGATCGCGAATTGGATTTCCGGCGTCCACCCGGCGCGGAATGGTCGGGGCCCGCGGCCTCGGACATCGAGTGGGAATGGTCTGTGCCTCCGGACCGTCCGCGAACGCTTTCATTCCAATATGATCGGGACGGCTATCGCAACCCGGCGAATCTGAGCCGCGCCGATGTCGCGCTCGTCGGCGATTCGTTCGTCGAAGGCTGGTTCGTCCGGGACGAGGAAACCACGGCCCGCCTCCTCGAATCCCAACTTCGGTTGCCCGTGGCGAACCTGGGCGTCGCGGGTTACGGCACGGCGCGGGAACTGAGGGTGCTGAGAAAGGAAAGTGCCCGCCTGAAGCCGGCAGTCATCGTCTGGTTCTTTTTTGAAGGGAACGATTTTTATGACGATTTAGGATGGGAGCTTAATAATCAGATGGATAAGCCCAAGCGGGCGGCTGAGCCGGACGAGGGAAAACCGCTGAGGACAGCGAAACTCTGGCGGCAACGCTCGTTCGCCTGCAACGTTGTTCGCCTGGTCCGTCGTTGGATCCATCCGCTCGTTCCGAACCGCGCGCCTTTTGTTGGTCACTTGACAACTTCCGAAACCAACCGGCAGCCGATCTATTTCGCAAGCTACGCTTCGGTTCCTTGGTCGGACTGGCTGGACAACCGTTGGGAGCAGAGCAAGAAAAGCTTTGAAGAGGGAAACCGTTTCTGCCGCGACAATGGGATCCGCCTGCTGCTTTGTTACGTGCCAATCAAGTTTCGCGTGTATCGAGAATTCGTTGAGTTCGCCTCTGACAGCCCGTGCCCAAATTGGGATGTCTGGACACTTCCGAAAGATTTCGCGGACTTCTGCCACACCACCGGGATTCCGTTCATCGACTTCACGGCACCTCTCACAGACGCCATCAGGGAGGGCAAGATGCCGTATGCCCCGACGGATTCGCACTGGGGCCCGGACGGGCACAGGCTGGCGGCCGAAATTCTTCGAGACGAATTTCGCCGGCGCAATTGGTTTTCCACCGGCCAGCGAACCACACCGAAAGAATGAGAGTGGTCCACGCTGAAAGAGCGATTGAAACGATGGATTTCGCGAATGAAACGAATTAAGAAGTTCCTCGATTTCCCCAAATCTAGGGATGCAAGATTGGTCGGTCCAGTCGGGCCACGCTTGCCTGAAACCAAGGTGCAGGACGGACCATTTGCGGACGCCAAGGAGCAGTTGGACGGCCTCATGGTCATCGAAGTTGAGAATTTGGACGCGGCCGTCGAATGGGCAGCCCGCTCCCCCGCAGCCAGCAGCGGCGGCGTGGAGATTCGTCCCGAACAGGTGTGTGACGTTTCGTGATTTTGGCGGCGGCGTGCGCTCTCCAGCAATCGCGGCTTTTTAAATCCGCTCGAAGTAGCGTTGCCGTTCCCAATCGGTCACCACGTTATCGAACGCCTTCACTTCGAGTCGCGCCGTATGAACGTAGAAGTCAACCACCGCGTCGCCCATCGTACGGCGCGCAAGTTTGCTTTGATCCAGCAACTCGGCGGCATCGCGCAACGTCCTTGGCAGCGAAGGCAATTTTTCATCCACATAAGCGTTGCCCACATAGACTTCGCCGCAATCAAGCTGTTCCTCGACACCCGCCATGCCCGCGACCAGTGTGGCCGCAAACGCCAGATACGGATTCGCATCCGCGCCCGGCATCCGGTTTTCCACGCGGAACGAATTCCCCTGCCCCACCACGCGAAAACCGACCGTGCGATTGTCGAACGCCCAGGCGAGTTTGGTCGGCGCCCAGCTCGCGGCCTGATAGCGCTTGTAGGCGTTGATCGTCGGGGCAAAGAAATAACAGAGCTCGCGCGAATATTTCATCAGGCCGCCCAGAAATTGCCGGAACAATTTTGAACCGGCTTTCTGTTTCGTGTCCCAGAATAGATTTCGCTGCCCTTCCCAGAGGCTGCAATGGATGTGGCAACTGCTCCCCGGCTCGGTCATGGAAGGTTTCGCCATGAACGTGACCGATTTCCCGGCTTTCGCGACGATTTCCTTCACGCCCTGCTTGAAGAGAATGTGGTTGTCCGCGACAGCGACCGGCTGGCCGTAGGTCAGATTGATTTCGTGCTGGCCCCGGCCCCACTCGCCCTTGCTGTTTTCCACCGGAACCCCGGCCGCGAGCATCTGGTTCCGGATCGTTCGAAACAATTCCTCATCACGCGCTGGCTGCATGGTGTGGTAATCGATCCGGTAATCGCTCGAAGGGGTCAGCTCGCGATGCCCTTGCGTGTGGGCATCGTGGTAGCTGGTGTTGAACAGGAAGAACTCCAGCTCGCTGGCCATGTTGCAGAACATTTTTTTCTTGGCGAGCGCGGCGACCTGCCGCTGCAAGGCGGCCCGCGGCGTTTCCTCGACGGGCAGGCCGTCGTGATGCAGAAAATCGCAGAGCGCGAGGACTGCGCCGGGTTGCCACGGCAAAAGCCGGATGGCCGAGAGATCCGGTCGCATTTCGAAATCGCCGAAACCTTTTTCCCAATTCGCCAGGTTGAATCCCTCCATCGGCTCCATCTCGATATCGACGGTGAGCAGGTAATTGCAGGCGTGCGTTCCGTGTTTCAGAACCTGGTCGAGAAAGTTCTGGCCGGTAAACCGTTTGCCGACGAGGCGTCCACAGACATCGGGAAAGGCGACGACCACCGTGTCAATTTCGCCACTTTTGATTTTGATTTTGAGGGTTGGAATGTTCATGTCGTCTTTATAGAAAATTTATGGGTGGCATAGGCCACTGGCCTGTGCCGAGCGGCGACCCGCCGCTCGGAACGAGGAACGGACGAATTTCTTCCACGCGCCATTATCCAGTAGCAACGTTCTTTCCATTCCGTCCGGCCAGTGGCCGGACGGCACAGGCGGGTCGCCTGTGCTACCCATCGCAGATGGATCATCCGCGCGCCCTTGATTTCGAATTTCAAAACTCATGCGTGTTGAGGCTCAATCCGCCACGTAAATATTTTTCAGCTCCGTGTAACCTTCCATTGCCGCCATGCCGAGGTCACGTCCAAGGCCGCTCTGTTTAAAGCCGCCAAACGGCGCTTCGACATGCACACTGGAATGGGTGTTGATGCTGATGACGCCGCTTTCGATCTGGCGCGACACCCGCAACGCGCGTTTCAGGTCGTTCGTCCAGAGCGAGCCGCTCAAGCCGTAGGGCGAATCGTTCACCTCGCGAAGCATTTCGGCTTCGTCGTCAAACGGACGGATGCAAACCACCGGCCCGAACACCTCTTCCTTCCAGACTCGATCATCGGGTTCTACGTCGAGCAGTACGGTCGGCTCGAGGTAAAATCCTTTCGCAAACGGACGCCCTCCTCCGCAGGCGATGCGGCGTCCCGCCTTTTTGGCCTCGGCAATAAATTTTTCCGCAACCGTCCGTTGCGCGGCGGAAACGAGCGGCCCCACCTGCGTGCCATCCTTCGAGGGATCGCCCACCGTGATCTTTTTGGTAGCGGCTAAAAACAATTCGACGAACCGATCATAAACTTTCCGTTCCACGAATACCCGGCTGCGCGCGCAACAATCCTGGCCGGTATTGGCGAAAACGCTCATCGGCGAATTTGCCGCAGCCTGTTCGATGTCCGCATCGGAGAACACGATGTTGGGCGATTTGCCGCCGAGCTCGAGCGAAACGCGTTTCACGTCGCGCGACGCCAGCGCCATGATTTTTGAACCGACATCCGTTGAGCCGGTGAACGAAACCTTTCGGACGAGCGGATGGTTCACGAGCGCCTCGCCCATTTTCCCGCCGGGACCGGGGAGCACCTGAAGCACACCGGGCGGCAACCCTGCTTCATGCGCGATCCGCCCGAGGATGAGCGCGGTCAGCGGAGACTGGCTCGCAGGTTTGAGGATGACACAATTTCCCGCAGCCAGGGCGGGCGCGACTTTCCAACAGGCGATCGGAAATGGAAAATTCCACGGCACGATCGCTGCGATCACACCCATCGGCTGGCGCAATGTGAAGTCGAATCCGCCGCGGGAAACGGGAATCGTCTGCCCGAAGAATTTCGTGATGGCACCCGCGTAATACTCAAAGACCCGCGCGCCCAAGCCGGCTTCGTCGCGGGCGTCACTGATCGGCTTGCCGACGTTCCGGCACTCCAATTGCGCGATTTCCTCGACGTGATCACGGAGCGCGCGCGACACCTTGAACAGGATTTCAGTCCGCTTGCCGGGCGGCATGTCCCGCCATCCTCCGACGTAGGCTTCCTGAGCGCCTTCGACCGCAGCATTGAGGTCGGACTCACTCGCGGCCGTGACCTGGGCGAAAACCTTTTCGGTGGCCGGGTTGATCTGAGGGATTTTCTGAGCGTTGCGCGAGCGGCAAAACTCGCCATTGATAAAGGGCTGTGTCGGAAATTTTTTACCTTTCATAGTGCGGCTTGATAAAGCGCCTTCAGATCTTCGCGCGTGACGGGGACGGGATTGGTCAAATGACAGCCATCGGCAAACGCCTGCTCGGACAACGCATCGATTTGCGACGCGTTCACACCGTAATTTCCCAAGCCCATTTTCAGGCCGAGCTCGACGATCAATCGCCGGACGAATTCAATCGTCGCGCGATCGGCGTCTTCCGGCGTCGCCTTCATGATGTCCAATTCGCAAGCGATTCCCACCCGCCGATACAAGCCCGGCTTGCGCTTTGCGTTGAACTCCATCACCTGCGGCAGGCAAACCGCGTTAGCCGTGCCGTGGTGCATTCCGCAAAGCGACGACAACGGGTGGGCCAACGAATGCGTCGCACCCAAATCCTTTTGAAACGCGATTGCGCCCATCGCCGCCGCGACGAGCATCTGGCCACGGGCCTCAAGGTCTTGTCCGTTTTTCACAGCGCGCGGCAACGCCTCGACAATCATGTGAATTCCCTCAAGCGCGATTCCTTCGCACAAGGGGTGATAGACAGGCGAGGTGAACGATTCGATGCAATGCGTCAACGCGTCGAGCCCGGTGGCCGCCGTCAACTGCGGAGGCAGATCGGCCGTCAATTCCGGATCGAGAATAACCAGGCGCGCCAGCAGGGCAGGATGAAAAATCACCGTCTTGCGTTTCACATCGGAAAGCGTGACGACGGAACTGCGACCGACTTCGCTGCCAGTCCCCGCCGTCGTCGGAATACACACACACGGAACCAAACCGCTCCAATCATCCTCGAACTTAAATTCGGCGATGTTCAGTTCCGGGCGCTTGACCAGCAGGCGGCAGGCCTTGCCGACGTCGAGCGCGCTGCCACCGCCAAAGGCGATCACCGAATCGCATTTCCCATCGCGATAAGCCTTCGCTGCGTCCACGACATCCTGATCGACCGGGTTGGGATGAACGCCGTGAAAAAGGGACCACTCCTTGCCGCGCTGCTCGACGCCGAGCGCTTTTTCCAAAAGCACGAACGCCTTTGTCTTGAGCAATCCCGGATCGGTGACCACGAGAGGACGGCGGCAACCCATCTGTTGAAGCTGCGAAGGGAGTTCCCTGACCGCGCCCACGCCGAATAAAGATGTGGTCGGAAACGAAAAACGACTCAAATTTTTGCTCATCTCCGCCATAGCTATCAGTAGTCCCAGTCCCGACCAAGAAGAAATTGCCAACAAACACGGGAGAAGCCGTCACCGGGCATTTTCGGTTGCGCGCTTTCCACCATTGGAAGGGCAGCGGCGCCGCCCGCTCGCCTCGCGACTCGATCTGTTCTCCCGTTCGCCGGGAACACGGGGTCACCACCAGGCATTGGTCGGGCTTACCGGCAGAGAGTTCATCTGGTTAGGACCGTAACCGCTGGGGAACCGGAAAACCGCGACGTGACCGTCACCGTAAACCAGATTCCAGCCTCGCTGCCCGCGGTTGTTATGCCAGACGCTCTTCAAATTGTTTGGGTCCCGAGAACCGTGCCAGGGCCAGTCGCCCTGGATAATTTTATTGGCGGCACTCCGGGCGATTTCACTCGTTTTGATCGACGTTCCACCATAGGTCCCGGGCTGCGATTTGTTCGCCGTCGTGTGCTTGACGCCGAACCAATCCAGGGACCACATCGGGAGATAACTGTTACCCCAGGCGGCATAGCATGACGGGGTTGATTCCACCGGCCAAAAGGAATCGCCACGGTCCGACGGACAATGAAACGCCTCGGGCGCCGGAACATAAACATTCAGCGGGCGGGTGGTTTCTCCGGCGCGGTCGTGAAGAATCTGGACGGTGGTGACGTTGCTGCGAATACGTCCGCCGACGGTTGCCCAATCGCCGTGAACGGGAAGGAACGAGCGATTGTCGTCCGCATACATGTGATAGCCGAGATACTGTTGTTTTTGGTTGGAGACACACTGAACTGCCTGCGCCTTGATCTTGGCGCGGGAAAGAGCGGGCAATAGCAACCCGGCAAGGATGGCGATAATAGCGATGACAACGAGAAGTTCGATCAGGGTGAAGGCCCACGTTCCGCCACGGACAACGGGCGCAAAAACTCTGGAACCGGGGATGGAATTAAATTTCTGTTTCATCGCCATTGATTTCGTTGAGGCCGTTCATTTTCGGCCTGGTCGTCGCCTCCTCAATCCATCAAAGATTTATTCGGCCTGGAGGTGATACGGCATAATTCAGTTAAGTTCTGTCGAAGGCAAGCACGTATCTCGACCGTCCCAACGAAAGTGAAACGCGCGAGAGCTGGCAATATTCGCTCCGCAAGCCATGAGCAGAGCGAGCCACGCGTCCGGCTGCGGGTCATTTGCCTGGGACGACCACAGCCAAGCCGCCATGGCTCGGAGTTCGGTCTGCCGGACAACTCGACCACGAAGGATTGGGTGATTCACCCCGCAAACCTGCGCGCAAACGGTGGCATCCGTTTTGAGCGCGAGAGTCGGGTCGAGCAGGAGATAAAAACTTTTGTTGGAACTTGAATTATTTTCCTGCGCGTATCTCCTGTGCGCGTGTTGAAGTCCCTCCGCCTGGCGGAATATATCGAGTTGGTGGCGTTGTTCTTTATTCAAGGAGCGGCGCTGGGCATGTGGCTGGTGCCTCTGAGCAACGTGCTCGCGGCTCATGGACTCAATGCCATCCGGCCTTACGCTTTCGCCACCTCCGCCATCGCGGCGTTCATTTCCCCGCTGATCTTTGGTGCGATGGCGGACCGGCACGCGTCTCCGGTCATCGTGCTGCGCGGGCTGGCGCTGGCGACAGCGTTGACCATGGCCATTGCGACCACGGCGATAAAACTCCAGTTCAATCCCTGGCTGGTACTGGCGTTGATTCAGCTCCAGGCGCTCTGCTCGGCGCCAATGTGGAGCATTTCGTCGTCGATTGTTTTCGCGCGACTCGCCGACGCCGGAAAGGAGTTTGGCCCGATTCGCGCGATGGCCACGCTCGGCTGGATGGCCGGTTGCTGGGCGATCAGCCTGTTGAATGCGGACGCGTCCGCCATGGCCGGATTCAGCGCGGCCATCATGTGGCTGGTGGTTTTCGGCTTCACGTTTTTTCTGCCGCAAATGGAAACCCCCAAGGTCATCGCCAAACTGACCTGGAGCCAACGGTTCGGGCTCGACGCATTGTCCCTCCTGAAAATGCGGGATCATCGTGTCGTGTTCATCACCACGGTCCTGTTCTGCATTCCGCTCACGGCGTTCTATCCCTACGCGCCGCCGCACCTGCGTGAACTGGGACTGCAACACACGGCCTCGTGGATGTCGTTGGGCCAGGTGACCGAGATCATCGCGATGTTCGCCCTCGGCGCCCTGCTCGTGAAGTGGCGGTTGAAATGGATTTTCGCGTGTGGCCTGGGTTTCGGCGTGGCGCGATTCGCCTTCAGCGCGCTCAACACGAAAGGCTGGCTGCTCGCGGGCGTTACGTTGCACGGCGTCTCCTTCGCACTGGTTTTGATCACCGCCCAGATATACCTCGATCAACGCGTGGACCCTTCGTGGCGCACGCGCGCGCAAGCGTTGCTCTCTCTCGTGAACAGCGGCATCGGAAATCTCGCGGGCTATCTCAGCACAGGCTGGTGGTTCAACCATTGCTCACGCCCGATCGGAACCAACTGGCCGTTGTTTTGGGGCGGCCTCTCGGTGACGGTGGCGGGAGTTTTGATTTATTTCCTGATTGCGTATCGTGGACTCGCGGCGCGAGCGGAGAAAAGAATTTAAACCCATCTTAAAAAGGGTGGAACGGGCCACCGGCCTGTTCCGGTCGGCGACCCCGCCGACCGGAAGGGCACGGCGTCTATACGAAAAATGCCCGCCATTCTCGTAGAAGCGTTTTCTCCGTTCCGTCCGGCGAGTCGCCGGACGGCACAGGCCGGTGGCCTGTGCTACCCAAGTCCCGAATTTTCAGACAGGCCCTTGGATTTTCCGGATTGGCCGGATTAGACATCGCCAGCGCAATTCCGGCTTCGCTTCGAGGCTGGCAATACGTTGGCGTCCTGTGCCAAGGTCAACGCCATGAGATTTCTCTTGTTCACCTTGCTCGTCGGGGTTGGGATCACCGGGTGTGCCCGGTTGGAAATCCGTCCTGCCGCCAACCCTCGCGCGCCGATCGCCCCGGGCACCTATTTTGTCGCCACCAACGGAAACGACCATTGGTTGGGAACGATTCCTGCCCCGGGCGCCATGCGCCACAACGGACCGTTTCGGTCGGTGGAACGGGCTCTTCGCGCCGCGTCCGGATTGAAGCAGCTTCAAGGCGGCTCCTGGAAACAGCCGGTCCAAATTTTTGTTCGGGCCGGAACCCACTGGCTGGAGGAACCATTGATGATTTCTTCGGAACTTTCGGGAACCCGCGACACTCCGCTCGTCGTTTCAGCGTATCCCGGCGAACGCCCCATTCTGAGTGCCGGGATGCCTGTCTCGAATTGGAAACTGGTGACCGTCGATGGCCGAAAACTCTGGAGCGCACCTGTGCCCGAGGTTGCCGGGACCCAAGCGTCATTCCACCAGTTGTGGGTGAACGGCGAACGCCGGACGCGTGCGCGCCACCCGAATGCGGGTTATTTCCAGGTGACCAGCCTCCCGGACGCAACCCCAAGGTGGCAAGATGGGCACAGCCGATTTCAATACAAGGCCGGCGACATTGAGCCCTGGAAATCGGCCGCGCAGGGCGAGGTGGTGGCCATGACGCGCTGGGTGGAATCCCGATTGCCCATCACCAACATCGACGCGAATGAAAAAATCCTCTCCTCGAGCAAGCGAAGCGTTTTCCAATTGCAACCGGGCGATCCCTATTACGTCGAGGGCGTCTTCGAAGTGCTCGACCAACCGGGCGAATGGTTCCTCGATCGCGAGCAGGCCCTGCTCTACTACCAACCGTTGCCGGGTGAAATCCTGGCCGGGTTAGAGGCGATCGCGCCCAGGCTGGTGGATTGCTTGCGCATCGAGGGACAGCCGGAGGCCGGATCGTTCGTCGAGCACGTCCAGTTTCGTGGCCTGACCTTTTCGCACAACGAATGGTTTTTTCCCGGAAAACTCGGCGACGCGGAACAAACGCTTGCTGGAACGCCCAAGCCGGAAATCCTCGGCTTCGCTCAGGCGGCCTATGGCG
>Ga0163152_10004211_pt1 | contig 18011 bp, 15 predicted proteins | sample OliLakLV19MP8IB2_FD_148635 | JGI IMG/M metagenome (GOLD analysis project Ga0163152, IMG submission 148635) | Freshwater microbial mat bacterial communities from Lake Vanda, McMurdo Dry Valleys, Antarctica - Oligotrophic Lake LV.19.MP8.IB-2 | ecosystem: Environmental > Aquatic > Freshwater >... | reverse complement strand
GACCCGTTTGTGCTAGCGCTTCTTCGCGACCGGCTTCTTCGGTGGCGGAGCATTCTTCATTTTAGTGAAAAACTGGAATGACTCTTCGGGAAACTCTTTGGCGCAAATTTGCAAAACTCGTTCGACCGCGCTTTTGACAAACTGGTCTCTTGATTGCTCAGGCGTGTAGCAATTGGCCAAGCCAACCTTGTCCACTACACGCAGCAAACCCTTTTCTGCAAGACGCACCATTGTCGTCATCACAGTTGTGTATGCAATCTGCCGCTGTTGCCGCAAATTCTCGTAGATGTCCCGCACTGTGACAGTGGGATTCGCCTTTTTCCAGACAAGCTCCATAATCTCGCATTCGAGATCGCCAAGAAATTTGCGAAGCCCAGCCTGATTAAAGCGGAACGACGCATTTTCGTCGTTAAGTCTCATTACATGCCGCTCTTACAACTAAAACCTTGAGAGAATCGTATCATGAACGCTACACGTTGGGGCCGACCAATGGTGCCAAGTGAAAGGGGCTAATTTTGTGAAACTCGCTTACAATGCCGTTCGGCAACCGACGTAGGCGAATAGTAAAATCTTGCAATAGTAGATGAGGAACAATACAAATGCATAACGCTTTGCGTCCAGTCGTCTTTCTGGATCGTGACGGGACGCTGAACGAAGAAGTTGGATATATACGTGACGTATCCAATCTGAACCTTATCAATGGCGCTGCAGCTGCCGTCAAGCGTCTAAATGACGCCGGTGTGGCCGCGGTGCTGGTGACGAATCAGTCCGGTGTGGCTCGTGGCTACTACTCCGAGGACCATATTCACAAGCTGCACGAGCGGTTGGTGTTTCTTTTGCGAGCGCAAGGAGCGTTGCTCGATGCGCTCTACTATTGCCCTCATCTGGCGGAAGGCAGCGTTGAGCCCTTCAATTGCGTTTGCACTTGTCGCAAACCGGAAAAAGGCATGGTTGATATTGCGCTCACGGAGCATCCGGAGCTCGACTCTCAACGGGCGTATGTGGTTGGGGACAAAGCCACTGATGTAGAACTTGCGCAGCGTTTTGGTGCCAAGGGAGTGCTCGTCACCACCGGTTATGGCCAAGATGTACTAGATGGTAAGTATCAATGGCCCGTTCAGCCGGATTTCATTGCCCCGGATATCACTCAAGCGATTGATTGGATTTTGAAGGATCTGGGTGGTGTGAGCGGGCAATCAGGTTAGTTGACTTAGAGCCCTTTCAGTCAGCGCAGCCGCGATTCAGGTATCCTTGGTTCTTGTCATCACTGAGGACCGCCGAGTGACTTCTCAACCGATTACCATCGGCGACGCTATAGACGTTGCCATTTCCTGTTTTCGTGCTGCTGATTACGACAATGTCCTGAAGGTCTGCAACGAGATCCTGCACGTTGAGCCGGCCAATGTTGAGGCGCTGCACCTGCGCGGGTTGGCCAATGCCAACTGCCAGAATGTCGGCCAAGCCATTGTCGATCTCAAGCTTGCCCTCCTGGTGCGGCCAGATGATTTTGAGCTTCTCAATAATCTGGGCAACTTCTATAGAACTGTGGGCCAAAACGATCTCGCCCGCGAATGCTACGAAAAGGTGTTGTTGAACGAGCCCAATTGTCATCCGGCTGTCTTTAATTTGGGCAACGTCCTGGCTGAACTTGGTCAGATGGATGCTGCCCAAGATGCATACAGAAAGGCTATAGGGCTCGATCCGAATTTCGCGGAAGCCTTTTATAACCTTGGTTTGTTACTGCGCAAAGGAGGAGATATTGAGCAAGCGCTTGCGACCTTCAAGCAATGCATTGCCCGAAACACAGATCATGTGCAGGCGCAGGTGGCAATCGGCAATTGCTTGCTGGATATGGGCAAGACAGACGATGCCATGAATGCCTACAAGGTGGCCACCGTTGTGGACCCGAACGCCTTTGAGACGTTCAACAACATGGGAGTTGTGCTTACGGAGCAGGGGAAGTACGCAGAGGCAAAGACTGTTTTGGAGTCTGCGCTTCGTTTGCGTGAGGATTTCGACGCTGCTCGCAACAACCTTGGTGTGGTCCAGTTCCTTACAGGAGATTTCGAAGCGGCCGCTGATTCCTTCAGCGAAGTGTTAACGGGCAATCCGGAAAATCCCCAGGCGTATCGTAATCTTGGAAAGTGTCTGGCTGAAAGCGGAGCATTTGACGAAGCGATATTGACGTACAGAACGTCGTTGCGATTCGATCCTTCAGCGTCCGATGTTGCAGTTGAGTTAGCTGCGGTTTACTGCCGCGCCGGTTATACCAAGCAGTCGCTGGATGCTTTCGAGCAACTGAAGCTTGAGCGTCCAGATAGCTTTGTGCCAGTGTTGGGACACGCAGTGGCATCGCTACCCAGATTTTTCGCTGATCAAGAAGCGTTGGCTGCGGCACTGTCTGTATTTGAAGAATTACTTGTCACGGCTGAGGCTTGCCTGGATTTGAGCAGCGCTGGAGCTATAGATGATGCGGTTTTTGCTCTGGCACTGCTACAGCCGACGCACCTTGTACACCAAACTTGCAATGTCCGTTCCGTACTTCAAAGATTTGGTGCCCTTGCCGTTAAGATAATGTCCGCCAAATATCCTCATTGGGCGCAACCGCTAACGATTCCGTCGTTTGAAATGGGACAGATCAAAATTGGTGTCGTAAGCGATGCGCCAGGAATTTTTGAAAATCTCAGTTCTGAGAAGTTTCAAGTTATCCAGTATTCAACTAGGAGTTTGTCCTTCGAAGATCTTTGCAGCAAAATTCGAGCGGATAATTTGCATGCGCTCGTTTACCTATCCCTTAAGTCCAACCCCACAGCGTTTCAGTTAGCAGCGCTGCGTCTGTCCGCGGTGCAATGCGTTACCTGGGAACAAGGGCTGACAACCGGACTGCCAACAATTGACTATTTCTTGTCTGGTGATTTGCTCGAACCGGTTGGTGCTGATGGTCACTACTCGGAGACCTTGGTGAGATTGCCGAACCTGTTTAGTTACTACCGGCAGGTACCTGCCACTTCGCCTGCTGAAAATGAGGAACAATCAACCCAAGGTTTACGCGAGGGCTCGGTGCGTTTTCTTTGCGGACAACCGGTGGTTAACTACCTTCCTGAGCAGGACCAGGTTTTAGTCGATATTGCCAAACTGGTTCCAAATGCCCAGTTCGTTTTTCTTGGCGGAAAAGATCAGTCACTGGCCGATGCTCTGAAAAAACGCGTGTCTGTATGTTTTGAAGAAGCCGGATTGGATGCCGAGCAGTTTATTGTGGTGCTCCCATCGGTAAACATGGAGCATGTTCAGATATTCCTGGATAGTTTGCACTTGAATGACTTTGGACCTGCCATTGAAGCTCTTGGTGCGCGATTGCCGGTTTTGACGACAGCCGGTGAATTTATGCGTGGCAGGCAGTCTGCTGGGTTGCTCCGCCAAATCGACGTCGTTGATACCATCGCTGCTGATAATACGGAACTGGTGTCTAAGGCCGCTGAGCTAGCCGAAGATATTGGCTTGCGCCTTAAGTTGTCGTCGAGAATCGACGATAGAAAACATTGGGCCTACCGGGACCAGGAAGCGGTGACCGGTTTAGAAGAGTTTCTCCGGCGCGTTACACTTGGCGCGAGCGCAACAGTAAGCTGACTTCGCTGAGCAGCATCGGCATGTCAAATGGCTTTGGTAGATAAAGGTCCGCACCGGACTCCAATGCCAGCGATTGGTCCGGATGAGATGTCACCATCACGACCCAAATATTACTTAGCTGCTTATCTTCTTTGACGATTCGGCATAGTCCCCAACCGTCCATGCGGCGGTCGCTCAGGGTCGACTCAAGCAAAATCAAATCGGGGTGCGTGTCGCGTGCCAAGCTTAGCGCGTCATCGGCGGAATTGGTCACTTCCACGTTGTAGCCTTCCAGTGAAAGAATTTCTTGCAGCAAGCACGCCATGGCACCATCCGGTTCGACAACCAAAATTCTTGACCGTGGTTGGTCGGATTTTTGCTGTTTTGTCTGCTGCGGCATGTGGTCGCCTGCCCAGTTACTTCCGGGAGAAAGCTTGGCCATATAGCGGAAGTCCCGCGCTGTGGTGAGTACATCAACATAGCTCTGGAAGCGTTTCGTATGACTGGAGACTATGCCAACGGCTATCGAAATCAGCGGAACTCGGCGACGGATGCCACCACGGCGGGTGGCAACGAGATAACCGCGCCTTACGTCCTCCGACGGATAAAAGCGTTTACTGATCTCGTCAAACTGGTGGCAGATGCGATCAGCTAGTTCAAGTCGGCGCTCTGGTGCGGTGATGACAAGGAAATCGTCGGCTTCAATATGTCCGGCAAAATCATTGTCTGACACCGAGTCAACCAGAATGGCACCGAGCGCTTTAATTAGTTGATCGCCTGCTAAGTCTCCGTAGGTCTCGTTGTAAACGCGCAGGTTGTTCAAATCGATTGAAAGGGCAGCCCAGGGACGGTCTGACACCAGACTTTGCTCAAGCATTCGGCGAATCATAATTGCGCCTGGCAGTTGAGTCAGCGGATGTGAAAGCTCTTCTTGCCTGCGACGTAGGTGAGCAAGCACTCGAATCGCCAGTTCGCTCTTGTCGATGTTTTCACCCAAGACGTCATCTGCGCCGTATCGAAAACAACTAATGCGCTCATTTACGTCTTCGGACGAATGCAGCAAAACTAGCACTGGGCGAGGATGAGTTAAGGTGGCGCGAATTTGCTGGCAATAGATTCGTCCATCGCCTTCTTCCATTTGCGCTGTCAGCAAAATTAAGTCCGGGTGAAGAAAGGACAATAATTCGTTTGCATCTTGGAACGAATTTACGACGTGAACTTTCGCACCGGTCTTGTCCAGAATATTAGAATATTGCGCCGCGGCATCCGGCTCGTGAATGATCAATATGACCGGTGTGGGCAATAGCATTAGCCGCGCCCTCGTGCTGCCTGTTCTTCCAGCGTGGCTGCCGGCAAGCGGACCGTAAAAGTTGTCGAGCCACGTTCGCTGTCAACGGTGATGGTGCCACCAAGTGCAAGCACTAGCGATTTCGTTATGTACAGACCCAATCCGGTGCCTTCGGTTTGACGAACCAATGGATTGTCCAACCGACTAAACTTGTTGAAAATTTCCGGAAGTTGGTCTGTGGGAATGCCACCACCTTGATCTGCTACGGAAAATTCAACCATTTCGCGCTCAATATCTTCCGGGTTCTGGGCAATTGAGCGCGCGGAGATAGTTACGGTTGTCTTTGGCGGAGAGTACTTGATGGCGTTATCGATCAAATTGGTCAATATCTGCTCGAGTCTATCTGCATCGGCCCAGACCGATGGCAGCCCCGCTGGAAGTCTAGTGGCAATCTGGTGATTTTCTGCTTTGTCAGTAAGATTCAGGATAACCCGTTTGACAGCCGGCTCCAGTTCGATTGCCCGGATAGTCAGCTGTAGCTTTCGCGATTCCAGTCGCGACACTGCCAGTAAATCTTCAACCAATCGTGTCAAGCGATCGGCTTGTTCTTTGATAATGCCGATGTATCGTTTTTGTTGAGACGCGTCCAGCCTGTCGCCGGCACGCAGGATTGTATCGGCAAAACCTTTGATGCTGGTAAGTGGAGTTCTCAGTTCATGACTAACTGTACTGACGAAATCAGTTTGGGCTTGCTGCACTGAATGCGCTTGAATTATGTAGACAACCGTCAGATGACTCCGTTGCTTGCCATCTTTCACGAAAGGCAGATGGCTCACCGGCATCATGAGATCCATGCCGGTCTTACAAACTATGGTGGCGTTGTGGACATTGCCGGAGTCTTCGCCGGCCAGAACCAGCGATTTTCCGTCTCCAGGACCTTCTTGATCCCAGCAAGTGCAGTCCAACACGTCGCACAGCTGTTTACCGATGATTTCATCGGCACTTTGGCTCAAGAGTGCTGCCAGTGCCGGATTGCAATCTGTAATGCGACCGCTTTCATCGCTGATTGCAAGACCATCTGCCATATACTTTGCCAGGCTTTGGTATACGTCTTGGGAAGTTATAGTCACTTGAACCCGCCTTTCGCAGGGTGTTTTTAACGGAGAGGTTGTCCGCAAAGCCTCACGGGCTTAGGTGGCGCGACAAGGACCCTAGTGCTAAGTTAACACTGGCTAGGCGAGATTAACGGCATTACAACCTATCCTTAACATTCGCTGGATGGTCAGCAGATGCCTCTGCCGGTGGTTCTTCCAGTGTCCAAGCGAGAACTTCATCGAGCCTGTCGGCGTTTGTCAGGTACAAATAGCCTAACAAAGCTTCAAATGCTGTGGCCAGACGATAAGCGGCCTGCTGGCTATGGCGCTGGGCTGCTTTCATGTTTCGGGCCCGGCGGACGATGTCGGCTTCCGCGTCGTTGAGACGTGAATTTATGCCCTCCAGCAGATTTGCTTGCCCTACTGCGCTTGAGCGAATCGTTGCCTTGCGATGGATTTGGCTGGCCGTCTTGGCAAGAAGCAACTGCCGTTCACGTTCGTAAAGGTGGAAGACAGCATCACCTAAGTGCGCCAGAAGGCGTGGCGATAAAACGCGGGCTTCAGATTCGGAAAGCATAGACTTCTTTTGAAACATATCAGAGCCTGATTAATGAAGCGATTATCGGCCCTTTCAGCTCCAGTGAATGGAGTGAAATCCTCTCCAAAGGCTGACGTTGGCTAACAAGCTCAAGATTATATTCCTGGTGACTCTGAGAGGCTAAAGCGTGTGTGTCTTTGCCAACCGGTGTTTCTGTCTGCAGGCTCATTGCTGGAGGATGTTCGCCCGATGTTATCAAAAAAATGTATGGTTCCAACAATAGCATGGTTAGAACGCCGTAGACAACCAGAACTGACGTCATTGTCCAGAGAGCTAGTCCTTCCGGGGCTGTCTCGCCATGGGCACAGCGATTAAGAACAGAAGCATTGTGGACATGGACAGAGGTGCTCTCAGCTCGAGCGTTCAATAGTGCGAAGTGATGCAAGCTTCCGACTGTTCTTCCAGACTGCTGGGCACAAGCGCAGAAACAACAGGAAGTCCTAAACTCAACCTGTTCAGTAAACCTATGCATCGTCGAAGTGCTACCGCGTGAAGCACCGGATGGACACTCACTCACACCAACATTAACATGGCGAAGTCAGAGTAACCATTGAGCACGCACCACTAATGATCGATCAAGAAACAACTTGCAGAAGTTAACTACTATGTGTGGAGCAGTGGTGTAATTCCATTGGTGTGCTCCACCAGTTACTTCTTTATCGATCCTAAGTCACGCTGGCTAGACTGTTCCCACTAGCAAGATGTGTGGGAAGGGCAGAAAGTTTGCCAAAGGGTATGCACTGACAGAGCGAAAGCCGACTTGTGCAAGACGAGTACACCATACCGTCGTGCTCCGGTAGAAAAATGAATCCCGCGGGCACATCAGTAAATCCAGCCAAAACGTAAACTGCAAACCCAGACGTGGATGCGTGTCGATGTCTTTCAATAAGATTTTCCCACCGGGCTTTAACCTTGAGTAAATGACCTCAAGCAGCGAGTTGCCAGATTCTGGAGTTATATGGTGGAACAGGTCGATACAGCAAGCAACGTCAATCTGGGTAAGGACTGGCTCGCTGCTCAAGTCCATTGATGCAAAAACTACATTTGTCACTCCCAGCCGCTGTGCTAATTCTTGTGCAGCCTTAATACGACTTTCATTGAAGTCGAGTCCGTAAAAGCTTGTTTGCGGTTTTAGCAGGGCAAAGAATGTAGTTGTTAAGCCGTAGCCGCAGCCCAAATCAACAACAACACCTTCTTCTGGCATGTGCTGTGCCAAAGCAAGTAAGAAGTGAACAGGCAAAATAGCGAATCGGATGACAGCGTAGAGAGAAGCAGGCGAATTCTGAATGATTCTAACGACTAGCTTTGCATGATGACGCGGATCATCCTCTGGATTCTCCAAAACATTCAAGCGCCTTTTCACGACCATCACGATTGTCTCGATTGCAATACATACAACAATCCGCGTGCGCTAAGTCGTCCGCGAGCTTCAATAGGTAATCACCTAGCCGTGGGATGGTGCAAGTTTTCTTTTGCTCATGATCAGCTTTGTCCGCGCCTCCATTGCTAGCGCGGTTCCCATGCCAATAGCTGGTTGGCAACAGGACTTGGTTGCGACCTTAGGTCCGACTCTGTTGCAAAAACCGGAAAGGCTTTGCTGGGGATAAACACATTCTCCGGGGGCTTTTGCCTAATCGATTTCAGGTGGCATCATTTCGACGGCGACCTGATACTCCAGTGTGTGCGCCGGCACTACAAATACAGAATCAGTTATCGTGATCTTGGGGAGGTGATGGAGTCGCGCGGACTGAGCGTCGATCACACAACCCTCTACGGCTGGGGTTAGCTCGGTTTGGTGTACAATGCTCGAAAGGTTCTGCCTATGTATTTTGGCGGCAACCACATATTGTGGCGAGGTGCAACTTCGACTCTTGAAATGGGAACTCTTCAAAAGTGATGGAGCACCGCAAACTAACCACAGCGCAATTACGGTCGCCGTGCTTGTTTGTTTACTTGTTGCGGCAGAATTACTGACCGAGCCTTGGGGCAATTTTCCGCTCAATGATGACTGGATCTATGCATACAGTGTCAAAAGTTTGCTGGAAGGCAAAGTTCTCATCACTAACTGGCTCATAAATACGTCCTTAATTCATATACTGTCCGGTGCACTGGGTTGCTCACTATCGGGATTCTCGTTTGAAACATTGCGTCTGACTGTGCTGTTCTGGAGCGCAGTGTCGCTTGTCTCGACATGGTTTCTCGTTCGGCAGGTTGGAGCGACTCTCGGGCTTAGAGTTTTGACAGTTTTGCTTATTGCTATCAATCCGTTATTTTTTTCACTTTCTAATTCATTCATGACCGATATTACCGGACTAGCTTTGTCAACAGTTGCTGTCCTGGAATTCGCCAATTTTTTTCGGACAAAATTACAATTGCATTGGTGGCTGGCCTTGTTGGCACTGGTCTTGTCCGTGTTGACCAGGCAGGCGATGCTGGTAACAGGTCTCGGTTTTGCAATTACGTATATTGCGTTCAACAAACGTTCATTCAAAAATTTCGCGGTGGCGTTTTCGCCACTGTTGATTTCCGGTGTTGCTTTCGTAATGTGGCAATTTTTCATCGAACGTACTTTTGGTCCTGTGTTCGGTGTAGTCGCCGACGCCCAGTATTTCAAGCAATGTCTTATGGGCTTTCCTCTGATTTTGGCTCTGCAAATTCTCTCCACTTTCATAAAAATATCTTTTTATCTTGGTGGGCTCATGCTTCCCGTCTGTCTTGTCGTTGCGCCCTGGGTGTTTGGTTCAGTTGATCAAAAAACTCGCCTGTTTTTGCTCTTGCTAGTTGCTGAACTATCCGTGATGACAGCAGGAGCGTCGATTTGGACCGGTTTGATTATGCCTCTTTCTGATAACGTCATCTTTGATACCGGACTCGGTCCGGTTTTAATGGATGGCGCCGGACCAACGTTATGGAGCAAGGCACCCAAGGCCGTCTGGGTCGCGGTGACGGTATTTTGCGCTATCGGCGCATCGTTTCTCTGGACTTATCTGGGTCTGTTCATGCGCCGGATCTTTATGCAAGTTCGAGCAAAAAAAGAGATTCAGAATGAAGACATCATCTGCATTTTTTTGTTCAACGTCCTGGTTATATACGTGGGCGCCCTCTTGGTGCATAGTTTTTTCGACAGGTATTTGATTCCTTGCTTGCCGCTTATTCCTGTCATTTTGATTCGACTGGCCTTTCAACAACCCGTACAAGTGGTTTTCCACAAACGAGTTTTTGTAAGTAGTGCTGTCATTGTTTTGAGCGTTTTTGCTTTTTATTGCATTGCTGGGACCCATGATTACTTTGCTTGGAACCGCGCCAAGTGGCAAGCAATCGAATCCGTTCTCAAGTCCGGGGTCGAGCCGATCAACTTAGATGCCGGACTGGAGTTCAATTCCTGGTCTACTTACACCTTGCAAAAACCGCTTCCGCCATACAGTTCTGATTGTCCCCCGCACAATAACTTGTGGCTAATTGCCACCGGCCCTTTGAAGGGGTTTGAAGTCTGGCGGAAGTATCCGTTCAAACGATGGCTGCTTCCGATTACAGAAGACGTATTTCTGTTGCACAAACACTAGCTTTGAACATTGTGGGAATTAAAGAATTCGCTGTCATTCGAGTGAAAACTACGGGCGTTGTCCACCATTCAGCGTGCAACCAAAGAAACGCGACTAGCTGGCTCAATTCTATAGTTTCAGGCGTTTGAAAATCGGCTCCGGGATAAGTTTGATCACCTGCATAATTAGCCACCAGAACTGCGGCACATACACCACGTCTCTTTTTGCGGCAAGCGCGCGGACAATGGCTTGGGCTACAGCTTCCGGCTGAGCCACCAGAAACATCCCTGGTTTACCGAAGGTCATTTTGGTATCGACGAAGCCGAGCTTGACGGTCATCACATGCACGCCGTGTTTGTAAAGTCGGGAGCGCAGACCTTGCGCAAACAAAGAGAACGCCCCTTTTGCCGAGCCATAAATGTAATTGCTCGGTCGCCCACGATCACCGGCGACCGACGAGACAGCAATGATGAAGCCCTGCTTCTGCTTCTCAAGATACATTGCACCCAGCGTGAGGAAACTGACAGCGCTAACATAATTGACATTGATAGTTTTAAGCGCCTCGTCCACTTGCTGCTCCGCGTCGCACTGATCGCCTAGGTATCCGACCGCATAAAATATGCCGTCCAGCCTGCCAAGCGATGCCAGCGATTGTTCAAAAGCTTGCCTGTGCGACTCGACATCTTCAGCATCGAACGTGGATGAAGTGACTGATATGTTGAAACGCGTCCGCAGATCGGCGCTGATCCGCGCCACTTCCTCACTATCGCGCGCCACTAAATGTAGTGCATCTCCACGCCGGGCCATTTCTCGAGCAAACGCCACAGCTATGCTTGAGGTGGCACCGACAATTACTACGTTCTGGCTCATAACTAGGCCAATCCTAGGCGCTTGGAAAGCGCAGTCGAAAAACAGCCTTGTGGATCGAGTCTGTCTCTTACTGCTTTCCATTCCTGCCAATGCGGGTACATGCAACGAAAGGTCTCGGCAGGGAGGCAGGCATCTTTGGCAAGATAAACGCGCCCGCCTGATTCAAGCACGATCTGATCGAGTTCCTGTAAGAACGGCAAAAGATGCGGTTTTACGGCAAAATCGAGTGCCAATGTGTATCCGGAGTGTGGGAACGATAAAGTGCGCGCGCTTTCTGTTTCTTCCGGACCGAATCGCTTAAGTACAGCAAGAAAGGAGCCCCAACCCTCTTTCACACAACGCATCAAAATTCTGCGCACACCGGCAGCACTGGTCTCGGGCGGTAAAACACACTGATACTGTACGAATCCACGCTTTCCATAGAGGCGATTGAAATTGGAAATTGAATCGAGCGGGAAGAAAAATTTATCAGCATGAATGAGCCTGGTGCTACTTGCGTGTGCGCGATAGAAGAGTTCGTTGAAGAGCATTACGGACAGGCGATTCAAGACAAACTCAGGCAGGTCAACTGGGATGCTGATTGTTTTCTGACTTGGCCAGGCAAGCGGCTGTCCGGCCAAGGTTTGCGGCAATTCGTGTGCCTGGGCGAAATCTCCCAGCATGAGCACGCCGCGCCCCAGGCCTTTGCCGGCGGCAAAACAGTCTATCCAAGCAACTGAAAATTGATGATCGGCTTCATGCTGGGCGAATGAGTCCATCAGTACATCCAGGCTTTCGGCCGGCAAATACCTGGTCTTGATGTAGGACGAAGAAATTCTCTGAAGACGCAGTTCGATGTCCGAGATGACTCCGGTAAGGCCCATCCCGCCTGCCGTTGCCCAGAAAGCCTCAGCATTGCTTTGCGGTGAACATAGCAAATTTTCCTGTCCGGTGAATAGCGCGAATGAATTGACATGCCGTGAGAAGCTGCCATCGATGTGGTGGTTCTTGCCATGAATATTGGCTGCCAGGGCGCCTCCCAGCGATACAAACTTGGTGCCTGGCACAACCGGTAGCATCCAGCCGCGCGGCACAAATATTTCTAAAAGATCGCCGAACGACACACCGGCTTCGGCCTTTAGCACACCGGTGGCTTGATCGAAGGCGAGCAACCGGTTAAGGCGCTCGGTCAAAATGGTAACTCCCTCGGGATTACAGGCTGCATCGCCGTAGCTGCGTCCAAGTCCGCGTCCAATCAGGCTCGTTTGTGACCCCAGTTGTTCGATAAGCTGTTCAATGGCTTTCATCTGCTCCGGTCGGCAGACCCGCCCAGACAGCACTGGATAGCGCCCCCACCCGCTCAAGTCCCGAGTGGCAAAAGCGTGTGTGTGTTTGCCAACCGGTGATTCTATCTGCAAGCTCATTTATTGAGGATATTCGGCCCTAGGTGATCGAAAAAATGCACGGTTCCAACAATAGCATGGGGAAGAACGCCGTAGACAACCAGAACCGAAGTCAATGTCCAGAGCAAAAGCGTAATTTGAATTGGCACATCTTTGAGCAAAATCTCTTCAGGAGCGACGGTCAAAGTGGTATCGGTTGAAATTTGAATGTAGCGGGCGATTCCATAGAGCATAAATGGCACCGTCAGCATCATCCATTGCCCGTGCCAGGATTGGAACGAGTAGAGCATATAAGACACAACTAGAGCTGGCAGCACGATCGCCTCGAGCCGGTTCATCAGTTCCAGTGAGTAGCAACGCAGTGCCGCTCTGCAGGTGACCGCTGAATCACCGAGGATTCGTAGCTCCTGGCGCCTTTTTTCTAATGCCAGAAAAAGAGCGGCCAGTCCTGTGCAGAGCAAGAACCAGCCGGATGAGGGGACATGTATGGCAACGGCTCCTGAAATGGCGCGCAAAACAAAGCCAGCGGCGATGCAACCAACATCTAGCAAGACCTGGTGCTTCAGCGACACGCTGTATAGAATCTGCAGGCAAATATAAGCAATCAGAACGGCACATAGCGCTGGTCTGATCGCTGCACCGATAGCAATACCAATTACGGCAGCGGCGATACCGAAGGTGATTGCTGTTCTAGTGGAAACGGCCCCTGAGGCAATCGCTCGTTGGCTTTTCACCGGGTGTTTTCGGTCGCTTTCCAGATCAAAAACATCGTTTAGGACATAAACGGCCCCTGAGACAAGACAGAAGGAAATAAAGGTCAGACCGGCAACCCACAACGATGTTAAATCGTGCAGCTCGAGGGCAAAGAGGGCCGGGGCGAAGACAATCAAGTTCTTCGTCCATTGACGCGGGCGCAATGTACTGAAAAGTATGTGCAGACGTTGTTTCAGGCTGCTATTTATCGCTACATTTGCGCTGCTAGCTGTCACCGAGTTTGCCCCTTCTTCTTGTGGAGTATATACCCAAGGTATTTCAATACTGTTTCAGCATGGTGCAGTTAGGTAAGTAAACAGGTCCGATAACGTCTCTCAGAGGCAGCTTATAAGCTAATTTCTCATGCCATGTTGTGCAGATAATTTACAGTCGACCCCAGGCTGCGTATTAGCCATTTTTTCATGGAATTTCGGTCAGCCTGTAGGTCTGGTACTGCAATGCGCTATCCAGCCAGTGCACGGTTCTGGAATCGATGAGGCTGTAATGCTGCTCAAACCAGGGGTCTCTCAGGAGCTGACCTTCGAAAAAGAACTTGGCAGCGACGATGTAGGCCGGCTTCATCTCATAAACCATCCTGGCCGGGATCATGCCGCGTTGTCGACCGCCATTATCAAAGAAGCTGGTGTCGTAGTATTTCACTGCTTCCGGTGATACCAGCCCGCAAACATCAAACAAAGGCGCGTCGTTTGCGTATCCAAAAGCACCAATTTCAGGCAAAGCTACTGTCTGACCGGGTTTTAGCTGCGGCTTGAGCCAGACCCCGATGCGCTGCAGAGTATCTTCCCTTGCTGTTGAAATGCCCCAAACAGTGAGAGGAGCGCGTGATCCTGATGTGTTTATTGAATAGCCGCAGACCATCCAGAGAAAGCATGCTGTGGCAAAGCAACCGGCTTTAATTGGGTTGTTCCGGCGTTGAAGTTTGTCTGCGAAAAAGGCTAGAGCAAGGCAGATCATCGGTGCAAGCGGACCGAGGTACCAGGGGAAAATCATCACACCGTTGATTGTGTACAGAAACAAAAGTCCCGGTGCAAACAGCAGTATCGGTGCGCTCGCTCGTTCCTTCCATGCCGTTCTCAGCAGTAGTGGCGAAAAGCCACAAAGAGTGAGAAAAAGACAGGCTCCGACAAGCATCGCTGGCGACCAGTGCCACTGGCAGGTAAAGCCTGGGGAGCTGAGCATGATGAAGCTCCAAAACAGCGTCACATACCAGGGAGATGGATAAATGGCTTTTTTGGCAAGGATACTTTGCGGCAACAGAGAACCGGTGTAGAGGTATGCAAACAAAAACCATAACCCGACGATTCCGCCCACGGTGACGATAAATTTGAGGCAAGCTCGCTGATCGTTGGCCAGTGAAAGAGCAATCAAAACGACAGCAAGAGCAGCTTCCGGCCTGGTCAATACGGCCAATGCGGCAAATACTGCCATGTATTTAGGGCGACTCAAACGGCAGTAGAACGCTGCCATGAGCAATGCTGTGAACAGCGACGTTTCCATACCGGATACGCTATGTGACACAGTAAGCGGGCAGATGGCAAATAGCAGCGCTGCCAGCGAGGCCGCTTTTTGTGATAAGCCAATCCGCGTTCCGCAAAAATAGACCAGACAGATGGTGACAATGTCGCATGCCATGGACATGAAGAAGGCGCCGTTTTCCAGTCCATGAAATCCCAGAGCGTACAGTCCAGCCATAATCATCGTCCACAATGGGGTAGTGGTACCAATAACACGCTCACCAGCGTTATAAACAAAACCCAGTCCATCGGCGAGGTTTCGTGCATATCGAAATGTAATGAATGCGTCATCGATAGACCCGTAACCGATGGCTAACCGGATGATGACTGCTGCAACAATAGCAATTGCAAGAAACCAGTACTGACGCAACGTGGAAATAGCCATCGCAGTTATTCGCGCGCCCGACAATTGTGCAAACAACATACTTTCGCCTCTAACTTCGCCAGCTTTAGTGGTTAGTATATCCAGTGGCAGTTGCGCCAAACAAAAAGCTGCCGGTGTCGGAGGATTGAATCAATCAAATCCCTCCTGTAAACCTTTACTTTTTGGTATTGCCGAAGTGCTTGCCGCTGTCTAAGAGCAAGCAAAGATGATTCGGTCTGGAGCAAATGGGCTAACTGTGCCTTACCTGCCGTTTTTCTCGCCATCACGGCCGGAGTTCTTGGGCTTTCCGCTGGTGCCGCGGAGCCGGTCCTGGAGAACTTGAAATCCGAAGTTCGGTAGCGAGACGCCCATACGTTTTATGCGCCAAGGCTCAACAGCCAGTCTGTATAACCATTCCAAGTGGAGATCGCGCATGATTTTTGGCGCTCGTTTGATCTCCCCGGCCCAGACATCGAAGCTACCGCCGACGCCAATCAAGACTGCCCGTGGGAAAAGATGCGCCCAGCGATCGATGAAATACTCTTGCTTCGGTACGCCCAAGGCGATCAGCACCAGATCCGGGTCTTGTTGAGCTATCTCGTCAACGATCGACTCTGCCTCGTCAGCTGTGAAATACCCATCATGCCAGGCGACGATGTCCAGTCCTTTGTGTCTTACCGGTAGGTCGTCCACCAATTTGCGCAGAACGGCATTCTTGCCACCGATCAAGGCCACCCTTTTGTCATAGCGCGCCGCATGGTCGAGAGCAGCGGCAGCCAACTCTATGCCTGGTAAACGTTCGATGTGTTCGCCGGAAAGGCGCACGGCCCAGACAACTCCAGCGCCATCAGGAATGATCAGGTGGGCGTGACGAATGATGCGGTCCAGCTCAGAGTCTTGTTGAGCTGCCACAACCATTTCGGCGTTGAGCGTGACAATATGCAAACTGCGGTGGTTTTCCCACGCCGACTCAATAACTTCTAAGGCTCGTGCCTCGTCAACAACGTCGACGGGATAGCCTAAAACTTTTTGTCTGGATCTGTTTGTAGCTGACAAAGTTGACATTTACGTAGGGTGCCCGCTAGCTGAGTGGGTTTTGACCGTTTGCTTTCGTAAAGCGCTGGTAATTACGCAGACCGTCTAGCTAGCTATGTCTGCGCATCTAAAATTTTAGCGAGCAGTTGAAAGTTCTGGCAAGCCAATTTTTTCGCACCTTCAGCCTTTTTCATGGCGTTCTGAGAGAGTCGATCACTGTCTGCAAGCGCGGTCTTCAACGATTGCTCCCAATCGCCCGCCTGGCGCTCCTTTGCCAGAATTAAGATAGGCTGTTCAAAATCGGAAAGCACCTGCGTTACTTTCGGGTCATAAGCTAAGCCAGCAACAGCCACACCAGCCTTCAATGCCATGATCAGCGCATGCAAGCGCATGGCAACTACCAGTTTGCAGCGTCCGAAGAGGCTGATCCACTGAGACGGATACTGCAGTGCTTCTGTGTCGATCAGTGTCGATTTGCCTCCCTGCAAATTCCACTTGCCAGCGAACTTTGCCAGTAATTCTTTATCTTCGTTGGACTGCAATGGCAGCAATAGAATGTGTGCATTCTCAGAAAGGGCGTTGGACAACGCCGCAACAAGCTCGTCGAGTTCCTCAACCCCAAAATTGTGACTGGTCCGCAGAGATAAGCCAATCAATTCGGATTCCGAGATGCAGTTGAGTTGGCTCACAAGTGCTTGCGGCAATGGCTGACTTTCAAGACACCAGACCGGATCAGCAGTTTGAATCGCAGGTCTGCCCCAGCGCTCAAGGAGCTGCTTTGAGCCGGAGTCTCGAATGGTGATAATATCGGCCAGAGCAAATGCCTGACGGGTGAACCATTCAGCTACCTGTCCTTGCAGTGGTCCGATACCTTGAGCATAAATCATAACCTTGGCGCCGCATGCCTTTGCCAGCAGCACTTGCGCGGAATAGAACAAGATGGAGTTCAAGCTTTTTGTGTTCTGAAACAAGCCTCCGCCGCCGCTGACAAAAAGACGCGCCTGCTTGCACACTTCGAAGAAACGTAGAAGATCCATGCGCGGTTCTGATCGCACATGGAATTGCGCGGCAGTCTTTGCTGGATTGGCTGACAAGACGACGATTGATTCGCCAGGCACGATGCGCTTTAGCTCCGACAGAAGTTCTTCGAGAATGGCTTCATCCCCGAGGTTGTCGAACCCGTAATATCCAGAAACGATGATTAGGTCGCGCATTTGATCTAAAATATGGGTCTAACGAGGCGTCGATGTCAGAATCTGATCCATCCGCTTGGTCTGTTGTTCTTCCGCAGACCGATCATTCAGGGCTTGCCTATACTCATCAGCAACCAAAAGATGTTGATGAGCTGAAAGCTCTACTTATTGCTGCAAAGAAGAATAACACAGCAGTTGTAATCGGCGCGCCACAACGCATTCCGCCGAACAGCGAACTTAGCTCGTTACTCTTTGTCGATTTGCAGTTGCTGGATGAGGTCTTGGAGTATTCCATTGCCGATCAAGTCATCGAGGTAAGTACAGGCATTCGGCTGGCTGCACTGCGAAAGCTTTTGGCGGCAAACAATCAGTGGTGGCCAATTTATGCTCCGGATGATTGGACTTTGCTTGATGCCATTAACGTGGGAGACAGCGGCGCTCTTGAGCATCGGTTTCCGGCGCTACGCGATTCAATTTTGGGTTGTAAGGTCTTGACTGCTGAAGGGAACCTAATCAAGTGTGGTGGCAAAGTTGTAAAAAATGTGACCGGATATGACATGACAAAGTTGTTCGTCGGTTCACGAGGAACTTTAGGGGCGGTGATTTCTGCGCAGCTGCGTTTGTACGCCTTGCCGATATCTTCCTGCACCTTGCAGTGGTCAGCTGCCACTTGCGCCGAGGCCTTTGCACTCAGTCAAACTTTAACAAAATCGGGTTTGCCACTGTCAGCGGTGACTGTCGTGAACAGCTT
>Ga0163152_10004210_pt1 | contig 18012 bp, 15 predicted proteins | sample OliLakLV19MP8IB2_FD_148635 | JGI IMG/M metagenome (GOLD analysis project Ga0163152, IMG submission 148635) | Freshwater microbial mat bacterial communities from Lake Vanda, McMurdo Dry Valleys, Antarctica - Oligotrophic Lake LV.19.MP8.IB-2 | ecosystem: Environmental > Aquatic > Freshwater >... | reverse complement strand
GGGGTAATGAATTCATCAGTAATAAATTTTGTAAATATTATTGGGATATTCTTTAATCCTATTTCCTCTAAAAATTTATTTAAGGGAGTAATTATTTTCTGTATTTTCGTTATATCCTTCCCTCTCTTAAACGAGTCGCCTTTGTCACTAATAAAATCTTCTTGCATATCTATTATTAAGCAACAAGTTTTAGCAGGTAGTAATTCGATTTTCATAACCAATATTAATAGTAAAGTGGATATATTATATTTCATTTCTGCTTATTTACTATTCGATCTTTGCAAACGCTTATTGTGCGGGCTTACTTCATTTATATTAAAGAAATAGAATTATGATATAGTTATTCAGTGTAACAAATCACATTTACTTATATATAATCTGCATTACTAATGGACAATAATATTAGAAGAGGAGCAATGGCTCTAATAGTTAAAGGTAATAAAATTTTAATGGGAAAGAAAGGAAATCGACCAGGACATTTTCTTAATAATGCATGGCATTTTCCTGGAGGTAAAGCTGAAGGAGATGAGCAAATTGAAGAAACAATATTAAGAGAAATGAAGGAAGAATTGGGAATGAATATTAAAATTATTAAAAGGCTTTGTGAATATACTTTAACAATAGCTGACTCTCAAAGTCATAATACAGTTTTTATTTGCGAGAGTAACGATACCCCTGTTCCAGGTGATGACCTAGTAGATGCCCATTATTTTGATTACGATGATATATTAAAATTGAGACAAAAAGATACATTTGAAAGATTGCCTAACGAAGTAAAGGACTACTTGACTACATTCAAAGCTCCTGAAACTGTTTAATTACAGATTCTACAAGGGTTTTTGCTGGTTCAACAATCACATCAAGATTAATTTCATCTATCTTTAAATCATTGTTAAGGGTTTTACCTCTGTACTTACTTTTCAGTTTTTCATAGGAAAGTGGATCCGTTAGCCTATCTTTTGTTTGAATCATTGATAAATATGCCTCCCGATGATTTATTAATTCATTTTTAGCAAAGTCTTTGTCAAAATGTATTCTTTTTATTCCATCCTGAATACCTTTCAATGCAAGTAAAGTATAGCCAAAGGTAAATCCAAAACTTCTTTTCACAGTTGAATCTGATAGATCTCTTTGTAATCTGCTTGTGCTAAATTTATTAGTGTAAAATTGCAGGATTTGAACACATTAACTCACAAAGGCATACTTCGTTACACTGAACACAAAATAAAAGATAACAAGATTTCTTTTTCAACACAGAAGCGGATGGTGGGCGCTATTAAATTATTTTATAAATATGTATTCGAGAGTCGGACTGGGGATAAATATACCGCGCGAAGCGCAGAACAAGTTTTCAAAAAAGCCTTACATGATGTAAAGATAAATAAACCAGCGAGTTTACATCCCTTACGACATTCATACGCAACACACTTGATAGAACAAGGGACAGATATACGCATAGTGCAAGAATTGCTTGGACATAAAAATATTAAAACGACTCAACTGTATACACATATTACCGACATAAGAAAACTTAAAATTAAGAGTCCTTTTGATACTATGTGATTAGATTAAAAAGTATCTTGTAAACACTAGTTTGCAGTGTACATCTACTCATTCTTAGTTCGCATATAGTTACGGATAGAACTCTAAAAAGGAAGGAAAGTTTTTGGGTTTTGCCGCGCGAGCCCGCGAGCCGTGTTCCATCGCAATCGGAGCGTACATAAGAGATTCAAGCCACTACGCACACGGAGCGTGCGATATGATCGATTTTGGAAATAGATACAAATTATTGGTACCCGGGGAGGGACTCGAACCCTCACGTCCTTGCGAACAACGGATTTTAAGTCCGTAGTGTCTACCATTCCACCACCCGGGCGCGCTGTGATTTTAGCAACTAGTTGCTATCTTTAACAATTTCCGCTTCCATAACCTCAGAAGGATTACCTACTAATGGTTTTGGTGCTGCGGAAGTTGGATTTTGTCTATTCATCCAGCTTTTTACGTTCGGATTTACTCCAATTTTGCCCAAAACTGGCAAGAAAACAATCGCCGCACCCAGACAAATCAAAAGTACTGGCGCAATTAAAGAAGATGCACCGTTTCCACTAAACAGATCGACTAAGAAAGTAGTGAAAATTGAAAAACAAAATACAGCTACACTTATTCCGCTAAACACAATCGCCGCAATCAAATTTACAACTCTATTAGGCATCTTAGACCACAGCCGCCAAAAACCAATGGCAGGAGCTAGTGTAAACATAAAAGCGGTGGTGGCCCAGATAGTTTGAGAGCCAAAATACACTGACCCAATATTATTTAACAAAAAAGTTGCACCATAAAAAGTCAACAACGCAGAAGGCATAATCAAACTATGATTTGTCTGGCCGCCAACGCTATAGCTCAAATTCAGCCCAATTCCGGGGATAATTAAAAACAATGGCCACCACATGCCTAAGTTTAGATCAACTTTAAATACTGCCGAAATAAATGTAATTATGCCAAAAGACAGAATAATTCCGCCAAATAAAGCATTCGTGATACGAGGTTTTGTCATTTAAGCTATTTTAGCATTCTAGTTACATAAATTTGCGATTTAGTCTTAGTTTGCTATATTCATTTGATGGCTAAACAACGTAAAGATAAAAAGGCCGTTTCGAAATCAAAATCAGTAAAAGCAGTTACAGATGTTTCTACCACTTCTGCCCTAAATTCTGAACTTGGAACTAATTTAAATTCAGAGCACTTTACTACTGTAAATTCAGACCGCGGCTTGCAGTTTAAGCTAGTTTTGCCACTACTCGCTTTTTTGTTTTTGTTAATTACACTGGTAGCTTTCTTGCTAGCAATTAATAATCAAGTGTTGCCAATTTCTAGCCAACCTATGCCTATTTCTAATTTAAGTACGTTTAGCTCTACTACTAAAACCTCAATCCCCTTAAATAGCAATAGTTCCGCAAGCTTTAGTAGCTCTACAATTTCTTCACCTATCAAAGCTAGCGACCAAACGCAAACTGGCTCTGTCCAAAGTGGCAGTGTTACATCTGGCATTGCCGGCAGCTCAACAAATGCTAGCTACACCTTTACAGCCGCCAAAGGCGAATCTGTATCAAAACTAGCACGCAAGGCTTTAAATCAATATTTAGCAGAGCGTGGCGTGGCGCTTAACCCGGCCCAGCGTTTATTTATGGAAGTAACTTTGACTAATGCTAATAACCCTAAATTCATGGAAATTGGTGAAACTCGTACTTTTAGTGTGGCGCAGCTTTCGGCAACTTATATCCAGGCAGCGAATCTATCGGCGAGGCAACTAAGTGCCTGGGGAAAACAGGCTGCCAAAGCAAGATATCGCTAATTATCCCCTATTTACGCGGTGCAGCAGTTAATTACTCTCTGTTTGCGTAGCGCAGTAGCTAGCTAGCCTTTATTTGCAAAGTGCACTAACTAGTTTATCCCTTTATCTGTAAAGCAAACCAACTAGTATTCTTAGTTGTGATATAATAACTCACTTCAACGTTTGAGTTAGTGTTGTGTTAAATTAGTATAAATAATTTCCTCAATTTTAATCGAAATTATTTGCAGTTCCCTTAGAAATATAGTCGAACTGACATAACAACTGCTAATGCAGATGCTTGGACCTTAGTCTTTTAAATCTAGGTTTGATAGAATCAACCAACTTTTAAAAAGCGCTCACTTACAAAAAAGTAAGGAGTCATTTATTTATTATTATTTTATTCTTTGATGTCAAAGTTAAAAATTATTCCCTTAGGTGGAGTAGAAGAAATCGGTATTAATTGTACTGTTTTTGAATATCAAGACCGGATTATGGTCGTTGATATAGGTTTGGGTTTTCCAGACGACAATATGTATGGCGTTGATTATGTTGTGCCAAACATAGATTATTTAATTAAAAACAAACATAAGATCGACGGAGTAATTATTACTCACGGACATTTGGATCATATTGGTGGTTTACCTTATTTGCTTCCAAAATTAGATTTTCCCGAAGTTTACGGTACGGAATTCACGATTGAACTGATCAAAGCCAAATTGGACGATCACGGTTTACTAAATAAGGCGCGATTACATTTAATTACCGAAGATTCCGTGTTGCAAGCGGGGCAAATCAAAGTGGAGTTTTTCCGTGTAAACCACAGTATTCCACAGTGTGTTGGGTTGGTGATCAAAACTCCAGCTGGAAACGTTGTGCATACAGGTGACTTTAAATTCGATAACTCCCCAGTTAACGAGCCAGTTGCTGACTATGCGCGCATTGCCCGCTTAGGTGAAGAAGGAATCGATTTGATGTTGGCCGACTCTACAAATGCTCTAAAAAAAGGACACCCTGTTTCTGAATCAGATGTAGCCGCCAGCTTAAGCGATATTATCGAGCGTGCCACTGGCCGCGTATTAATTGCTAGTTTCTCAGGTTTAGTTGGTCGTTTATATCAAGTAATTAAAGTGGCCGAAAAATTAGGTCGAAAAGTGGCGATTGCCGGTTACGGCATGAACCAATCATTTAGAATTGCTCAAGAGATTGGATACATTAACCCTAAACCTGGAATTATTGTGCCAATTAGTAACATTAACCGTTTTAGCGATGACCGCGTGATTATTATTACCACTGGTGCGCAAGGTGAATCTAATGCCGCTTTAAGTCGTATGGCCAGTAAAGAGGGCTACAAAAACCTATTTATTAAGCCAAAAGATACTATTGTGTTATCTGCCGCTACAATTCCTGGTAATAACAAGGATGTGCAGGTATTAACCGATTTAATCAGTAGCCGTGGTGCCAAAGTAATTCAATCAGAAAACTTTGATTTATTCACGTCAGGACACGGTTATCAAGAAGATCATAAATTGATGTTGAATTTAGTTAAACCTACATTCTTCATGCCAGTTCATGGTTATCAGTATTTCCTGCGTGCACACGGGCAAACAGCCCAACAAGTTGGCATTAAAGATACCAATGTAATTATTTCCCAACGTGGAAGTATTATCGAAGGTAGCCGCGAAGCTGGCTTTAAGATTGTGGGCAAAATTCAATGCGAACCATGGTTAGTTTCTGGTAGCGGCGTTGGCGATGTTGGCGAAACATTGTTAGCCGAACGCCAGCAACTAGGTAACTACGGCGTAATCGTAATTGGTGCATCTGTTGATTCTAAAACAAAGCAATTACTTGGTGAACCAACTGTTTACACTAAAGGCTTTGTGTATGTACGAAAAGGTGAAGATTTACTAATTCAAGTACGTAATATTGCCAAGACAGAGCTAACTAAACACTTACGAGATAATCGTATATTTGCGGAACTACGCGAAAACTTAGAAGCGAAGATAATTGGATTTGTGGAGAAAGAAATTGAACGTACACCTGTTGTGATCACTATGTTGAATCTGGTTGATAATAGTAGTGATGGTAGAAACGAGAATTTTCGTCAAAACAAAAACACCCGCGATTTAGCCCGCGGACCTAGACCTACTAGAACTGGTGAACCTAGACATACAGATGCTAGGGAGCCAAATACTAGAGCTGAGACACCTGTTGCACCTAAAATGCCTGTAATCGATTCGTTGGCAAGCAGCCAAGACATGGCTAAAAAGCCCGAAGAAATAGGCAAAACAAACTCAAAGCTCGAAGAAGCCACTAGTGAGCCTGCCACAACCTAAAGACTGCAATTTGCTCATACAACTTTCTAAATTTAGAAATGGTAATATGAGCAAGATTGTAATCTGCCCAAATTGTGAGTAAGTATCATTCATATATATTAAACTTAAAAAACACAGAGGCCAACCAGTTTGACCTTATTGGCCAACAGGGCTTGGACTGGAAACGCTTTTTTGCTGCAGATATTTCTGTGGCCGAAGGCTTTGTACTATCCAGTGCAGCCTTTGACGACTTTGTAACCGCTGGAAACTTAATTGAACCAATTGGTGCTTTATTAAGTAACCTCGATATAGACGACGAGCAATCAGCCGTAGAAATTAGCGACGAAATCTCCGCTTTAATTCAAAATACCAATTTACCTTCTATTATCGTGCAGCCTTTGCTGCAAGCATATCGCAGCCTAAATGGAATTAGTGAGAAACATGTACAAATTTCTTGTTCATGGGTGATAGACCAAAAATTTATGTTTGCTAGAGAATGGCAAATGCACGCCAAAGGTGAGGCAGCTTTGTTGGTGGGAATAAAAAAAGCTTGGCAACAACTATTTAGTAAGCAGAATCTTAAATTACGTGCCGCCAAAGCCTATAACGGCGGGCTATCGATGTCTGTAATTGTGCAAAAGTTTCCGACTCCCGAGGTAAGTGGCAGTGCGTTTAGTTTAAATACTAATCACGATATCGAGGTATTAGCACAACTAGGTATTTTCGATCCAAATAGTGGTAGCGACACTTACAAAGTAGCCAATAAAGACTTGCAAATATACGAAAAGGTAATTTATCCCCAGCAGAAAATGCTGCTGCATAAATCGCGTGGCAGCTCTGAGGAGAACCCAGAAATTTATATCAGCGTCCCCGTATCGGTTGCTTGGCAAACTTTTCAGAAAATACCAGATAGCGTAGTAGAAAAAATCGCTAAACAAGTAGTGAGAGCCGCCGATATTTTAGGTGGCGGGGTGGAATTTAACTGGAGTTGGGAAACAGGGCACTTACATATCTACAGTATTCAAGAGAATAAACCGTTGCCAGCGTTTGCTAGTCAGAGTTTAGAGCAGAAAGTCAAAAAGCAGCTAAAAATTATTCAGCTTCCCGGAAAAAATTCTAAGCCGACTAATATTAACCAGCTAGCAGCCGAAGTGGAAAGATTAGTGGAGATTGGTGAACAACAAACAGAGCAAGCGCGCTTTATACCGCCGCAATTTAGTAATTCAAATGTGGCTAAAACCGACTGGCAAGATGTCAAATCTCAATTAGGCTTTGGGTTAATCTTAGATGTGTCGATACTAAGCTCCGATACGCTTTCACAGGCTGCTAAATACGATGGCTTCTATTTTGATGCCACCCAGATGGTTTTGCGAGGCAAAATATTGCCAGAATTAATCGCCGAAACTGATTTAGCTGCACAGCAAAAATTGGTGCAAATTTACTTGCTTGAATTAAAATTATTGGCAGCAATAGCTTACGGGCGGCCAATTTATTACCAGTTCTCGGATATTGGCGAATGGGAACTGCGCGAAATGCATCAACAAACAGATTTAGTGGTTGATGGGCTAGAAAGATTATTGACGCATCATCAAATATTATCAATTGAATGGGAAGCGATTCGCTTGGCTCGTAAAGAATATGGTTTGTCTAATTTGAAATTAGTATTACCGAAGGTGCGTAATATTGTCGAAATTGCCCAGGCAAAAAAAATATTGTCTAGCTTAGGATTTAATCGTACCGGAGTCAGTCAACTGCTAGCTGAAGTGTCGCTACCGGCGATTTTATCACAGCTTAAAGACTTAGGTAGTAATGATTTAGATGGTTTAGTAATTAATTTGCCAGAACTCTCGCAGCAATTATTGAGTAAGCGCCCTACGGAAATGGATTTGCGAAGCGCAATTTCCGACATTGGCGAAGCTTTAAAACAAACGGTGACTTTGCCGATCAATGTAATTACTCCAGTAAATACAGAAGTGATCAAAAAATTAGCACGTGCAGATATTAACCTCACTTCGGTAATTAGCCTTCGTCCATTTACTGAATCAGAACTAACAGATATTTCTTTGGAAGTAGCAGCAACTGCCAGAATTAATTCTAGGGCTAAGAAGCGCGGGCGGCCATCGAAATCTTTATTTTAAGTGGTAAACTATTTTCTATGTCTACTTTAGAAATCGTCTTAATTTTAGCTTTGGTCTTGGTAGTGGTCACGGTTATCTATTTACAATCAAAACCAAAATCTAGCTCTAATGTAGATACAATCACCATTTTGCAAGCTCAGATTCAACAATTAGCTAGCGTGCAAAATGAAAAATTAGATCGTACGATTAAAGAGATAAACGATCGCCTAGGTGAACAGAACAAAACCATTGGCGAGCAGATGCGGGAGTCCCGCACCTCCATGCAGCAGCAATTACAGTTTTCGCAAAAAGAATTACGTGAAAGTAGCCAATCTACACAGCGGATTATTAAAGAGGTAACCGAAAAGTTGGTTAAGTTAGATGAAACGAATAAACAGGTGGTTGGGTTTGCCGAGCAAATGCAGTCATTAGAAAATATCTTACGTAACCCAAAGCAGCGTGGTGTTTTAGGCGAATACTTTTTAAATACTGTTCTAGAAGGTGTGTTGCCGCCAGATGCATTTAAAATGCAATATAGGTTTCGAAACGGCGAAATTGTGGACGCTGTTATTATCACCCGCGATAAATTTATCCCGATCGATGCCAAATTCAGTCTAGAAAACTATAACCGCATGGCGGTGGCTGAATCTGCAGAAGAAAAAACTAGACTTGAAAAGGCGTTTAAGTCAGATCTAAAACTTAGAATCGACGAAACCAGCAAATATATTCGCCCCGAAGAGGATACATACGACTTTGCATTTATGTTTATTCCAGCAGACGGTTTGTACTATGAACTGCTGATAAATCGTGTTGGTTCTATGGAATTAAGCAGCCAAAGTTTGACTGAGTACGCATTTAGTAAAAAAGTGATTATCGTCTCCCCTACTACTCTGTTCGCTTACTTACAAACAGTTTTACAAGGACTGCGTGCTTTAAAAATTGAACAGTCAGCCAAAGAAATTCAAGCTAATGTAGCAAAATTACAAAAACACTTAATTACTTACGAAGATTCGTTTCGTAAATTAGGCGATCATTTAAATAAGGCCGTCAGTTCGTATTCTGCCGCATCCGACGAATACCGTAAAATCGATAAAGATGTAGTCAGGATTGTGAGCACTACCGAATCAACTCCTGCCGAAGTAATTGCCCTACCGCTGACGCCAGACGCTTAATCTTCTTAGTAACACAAACCAGCCTAGGATAAGGATTAAGGCTATTAAGGCTAAAAGTACCAGCACACCAATATTACTTAGAATTGGTAGCTGATAAGTAAAGGTTTTGACCGTAATTACACCAGCAGCCGTTAAACTTAATTGAGCGTCGTGTTTACTTTCGCCGCCAAAAACATTTGGCGCCCATACTAATGGATTTACTGTCGCTTGTTTGCCCGCCAAAACGGCTGGATAAAGATCGTTATTTACAACTAAACTGGCTATGTCTTCTACCTGATCTACTTTAAGAGAAGTAATTGCCACTGCTACGTTTGAGCGGTTATTGATCAACATTTGGGGACGATAAGCAGTCCAGCCTAACGTACTCTGAGCTGGTGGTACTACAGACACGCTAACGTTAATCTGTGGAGCAATCACATCTATACTATCTTCATCTTCGATCAGTCTGATTGTGGGGCGCTTTGCCAGTGCCACGTCTCCAATTAAGCCTAGTGCCGTGTCGTACTTACTATCTAAATTATAGATACCCATTTTAAGCAGCAACGCCCCTGGAAGTTCTTTACCAGTAATGCCACTCAAATCTTCTATGTGTGGATGATAATAAAATACACGTTCGGCCCGCCATAATTCGACCCACGCTGTGGGGACATTAAGTTGGTTTGACGGCAGCCCATCAAACCCACGAACATAGCCATAAGATACACGTGCGGGGATACCTGCGTAGTTTAGGTAATCAACAAAAAGTTGTGCGTATTCTAAGGAATTAAACGTACGTTCCTGGTCTGCAAATGATTGATTAACATTTGCGATAGAGCTTGGGGCTCGTTGCTCGTTTGCTTTGGCAGGTCGCAATTGATCTAACACTAATTTATATGCAGCATCTACTAGTTGACTATTTCTGGCCTCTATTGTTTGATCTTCAACAGTTTGCGGCAGATCCCAAAATATTTTGCGTGCAGGTAAGAATTTGAATTTTTCTAAATTTGCACTAGCGGAAAGATAGCGCCATTTAAAACTTGCTTGGCTTCTCTGGGCCGGCAACTTTTGGAAATAATTACCGCTACTAATGCTGTAAAAAGCTTGTGTATCAGGCAAATTTACATGTTGAACCTCAGTAGTTTGGTCTTGATACGGTAAGTTATAAACAAGGCTGCTTAAAGATTGCTGTTCATCGGCCTCGATTTCAAATTCTAGTCTAAGTTGAGACTGAGCTTTATTGAACACAAAAAACATCTGCTCATTTCCTTGCCATTCAATCCTATTCCCTAAATTATTTACTGCTGGCTTAGAGCTGTAAATTAGTGGCGGTACACCAACTGCGCTCACAACTTTCCATTTGGTAGCACCTGTGGAATCAGCAACTTGACCAAGTTTTGGGATGTACAAACTCCAAGCGCCGCCAGAGTTAGCCAACACATTTTTTGCGGCGTAATTAATACTAATATTGGCACTATTTCCAGGTAGTAGCGGCTGTGGCAGGCGAAATCTAACCAAATCAAGGCTTAAATCGTAGACAGATATGTTGGCACCATTTTGTCTTAATTCGACATTCGTAACCCCGCTCGCTAACATAGCAGCTGAAAGTTCAGTTAAAACTGAACCAGAAGTATTTTGTAGACTTAGTTCAGTATTGAAAGATGCCGAGCGGTCTGGGAAGATACTAATAGTAATATTTTGATTAGCTTTTACGCTACTTGCATATGCCGGTGTTACCACAAAAAGTAGCCCAAATCCGAAAATCGCAAAAGTTAGTTTCCAATTCATACAGTAATAGTATACAGAAACAAACAACTAATAAGGGATTGAATATTGACGTTTTGCGGATTGTGTCTCTTTTGGTTCTAGCAATTGTGTTTTTTGTCAGCGCACGTGTAATTGCCGATCTAAGCTTTAAAGTGTATACGAATTTACCTAGATTAAGTGTGGATAATATTCAAAAAGTGAATAATGCTTTTGTAAATGGTGAAGTATTAAGTGCTACAGCTATAAAACTTACTACCCCTAATCAGACAGTGCGATTACAGGATCCACGTGCTTATGTATTTGATGAGTACTTTCGCCGCAACAATTCGCCTTTGCGAAATACTGGAGATATTTTTGTAGCTAATTGTTTAAAGTACACTATGCCAAGAGACTGCATAACCATTGTAGCCATTGCTAGAGCTGAAACTGATTTATGTAAATACGGAGGTTCGGATAGCTACTTTAATTGTTGGGGTTTTGGCGGTGGTGGAATTCATAGAATGCGCTTTACAAGCTGGGAGCAGTCGATTGACCGAGTGAGCAGATCTTTAGGTTGGTCTTACGGGAGTCGTTATATTTTGAATCCTAGATTGATGGCCACTACTTTTTGTGGGTCTGAGCCTGGGTGTACTGGTTGGGGTGAACGTGTGCTGTTCTTTATGGCAGAAATCGATCGTCTAGGAATAGAATTAGGAGTTGGCAGCCTGTTTACCTTGCGTTAGCAACAACTTAGGCACTGGCGGTCTGTTTGCCTTGCGTTAGCAACAACTTATCCTAGCAAACCTTGCATATATTCTTTATGTCGCTTAATCGCCTCTTGTATCGATAGTTCGGTCATTAGAATTGTGCGCACTAAATCTCCAGCTAATAAATGTGGGTACACCACAATGTCGGCTCCAGCTTGATAATATCTGGTTGCCTGTAAGTCATTATTGGCAGCAATAATCAATGTTGGTTTATTTTCTAAGCTTTTCACAAAGGCAATTAGTTTTAGATTTTCGTTGGTATCGGGGACAGTAGAAATAACTACCTCCGCTTTATCTAATTTGTAGCCTTCATACATCTTATGATCGCTGATATCACCAAATACTGCTGTGTAGCCAAGGTTTCTAAGTTCACGTATTGCGTTTGGGTCTAAGTCCACAATTAAAAATTTGTCTTTCTGACTGGCAACATTATTTAAGATACGACGCCCCATTCGATGCGCTCCAAACAACACAAACCGCGGCGCAAAATCTTCCAGTACTATTTCCATCTCATTTAGCTTTCGAGGTTCGAATATACCTAGTACAGGCTTAAATAATCGATAAAGTTGCATGTTATAGCGGATCATATACGCGGAAATAGTCATGGTAATGCCACCGACCAAAGTCATTAAGGTAAGGACTTCGCGAGTTAACTGCCCGGCATCTAGCCCAAACTGCACAATAATCAAGCTGAATTCCGATATTTGAGCCACAGCTAAAGAAGTTAAAAAGCCTGTTTTAGCACTGTAACCAAGTGCTCTCATAATTAGCATTACTATAATTGGGTTACCTATCAATACAAATGCCGAGAACAAAATCGCCGTTGGCAGCACTGTACCAATAGCGGCAAGATCGATATGTAGCCCTAGTAGCACAAAGAACAAAATTATAAAAAAATCACGCAAAGGCTTTGCCCAACTTTCGATCTGTAAGCTTTCAAAGCGATTCGCTAAAGAAATACCAGCAATTAAAGCCCCAATTTCGATCGAAAAGCCTATTAATGGACTAGCCATAATGGCCGCCAAGGCAAACGCCCAAGCTAATACCACTACAAATAGTAATTCTGCTTCGTCTTTTAAACTATCGAGCACACGGCCTAAAATTATCTTGTTAAACAGCCACACAGCCAATATAACCACTAATCCTTTTAAGATTACTAAAGCTAAGGTGGCTAAATAATTGGTGTCTGCTTGCCCGCCTGCTGCTTGTGATACAGATAGAACTACCAGAATTAAAATTGCTATAAAATCTTGAACGATCAAAAAACCAACACTAATTCTGCCAAATATCGTGTCTAATTGCTTCCCTTGACTTAAAAGTTTCACAATTACAATAGTGGAACTAAAAGCCAAGCCGATTGCCAAGTACAAAGAAGTACCTAAATTAAAGCCTAATGCCAAACTAATTAATACGCCTATTGTGCCTGTGAAAACTATCTGCCCAATTCCGGTGGCCACTGCCACTTTGCCCATTCGTTTAAGTTCACCTAAATCGAGATTCAAACCTAATATAAACAACAACAGTGCTACCCCAACTTTGGCTAGCACTTCTAAAGATTCAACATTCTGGCGTAGCTCTGGCAATATTGCCCCCACAATCAGACCAGTAAAGATGTAACCTAAAATTGCTGGCTGTTTTATTTTGGTGAGTATTACACTCACCGTAGCAGCCAGCACTAAAATTATTGCTAAATCAGTAAACGCGTCCATGCATTAGTTAAGAACTTCGTGACCGATCAAGTTTTGTGATTCAACTTCATCAATCGCTTTTGCTAACCACTTTACAGCTTCTACTGGGTACTTACCAGCGGAAGATTCACCAGACAACATTAAGGCATTGGTGCCCAATAATACTGCGGTCATGGCATCGTTAACTTCTGCACGAGTTGGGCGGAAGTTGTGCATCATAGATTCCAGCATTTGAGTGGCTGTAATGGTTGGTTTACCGTATTCTAATCCTTTTTGAATTAATAAACGCTGAGCCATAGGTACTTTCTCTAAACCAAGCTCGACTCCTAAACCACCTCTAGCAATCATAATTCCGTCGACTAATGGCATGATTTCATCGATATTATCTAAACCTTGTTGGTCTTCGATTTTAGCGATCAACTTCATATTGTTACCGATTACACCACGAATAGTGTTCACAGCAGCTGCATTCTGAATGAATGAAGCGGAAACTTGCTCCCAGCCTAAAGTTAGTGCGTGCTTTAAATTCTCCATATCTTTGGGAGTTAGCGTGGCAGTGGCAAAAGTAGCACCTGGCAAGTTCATGGCTTTACCTGGTTTTAATTCTTCCCCATATACAACTTCGGTGTGCATTACGCCGTTTTTGATTTCACGGATAACTAATTCTACGTCGCCATCTCCGATAACTATTCTTTGACCAACAGTTAAGAATTCGTAAACATTTGGATAGTTTGCAGGGTAAATTGCGGCATCGGTAGTAGAACCAATCATGATCCCCATACCAAGAGCCAATTTAATTGGTGCTGCAAACTTGTTCATACGAACTTCAGGACCTTTTACATCCATCATTAATTCAGCACTACCTTGACAGTTACGCACTAGAGTTGTAACTTTATCTAACTCTGCAGTATCTGCAAAGGCACCGTTTACACGGGCTACATTCATTCCAGCGTTGATCATGGATTGCATGACCTGTTGATCCCAGCTGGCGGGACCAATTGTGCAAATAATTTGTGTTGTTCTCATACGGTCGGCATTCTAGCCTTATGTTGATTTGCTAGCAAGCCCAGTTAAGCCTATAATTTAAAGAATGAAGCGTGCGATCTCAATTCTTACAACTTTACTTTTAGGTGTAACACTTATTGCCGTATGTGCCTTTGCGGCGGCCTTAGCTTTTTTTGGTTTATGGTTACACACATATAATGTATTCACCGAACGCGTATTAGTCGCCGAAGTAAGCATTAGCGAATCGCGTATAGATGCAAATGGCGAATACGCAGACGTGGTGTATCAACCTTTTGCACAGCAATCAGCACTAAATCATTTGTTTACGGGTGCACAAGAAACTACTCCAGACATGAGCACTCAGACATATAAGTTGTATGGCGACACTGTACACATCGGCGGCCCAATTGTGCGTTTTTACGATCATTTAATCCTGGTAAACTTCAAAACAATCTATAAAGTGGGTACAATTTATGGTCGATATAATTTTGACAACAATAAAGAACTGAATCGTAAAGTTATCTCTAGTTTTGAACTAAACGGCGGTATCGATCCCACTTGGCGAGATGTTAACGACCGCATTACTAGTTGGCCTTACAATATGTTTGTAAACTTTACTAATGTTTCATCTCCTGGCATTCCGATCTCTAAAGCTAGAAGTGCAAATTACTATTTATACATGAGCGTTAATGGGTTTATTTTCGAACCAAAAACCAATTAATTTCTATGTCTGCCCAGAAATCAACTGAACTTGTGGTACTAGTCTCTATGGATGGTGTGGGTGTGGCACCCCCAAGCCCTGGAAATGCTGTAACTCTTGCCAAAACTCCTAACTTAGATAAGTTATGGCCACTTTACCCACATACATTTTTAGAAGCCGCCAGCGTACACGCTGGCTTGCCACCTGGCACAGATGGTAATTCCGAAGTTGGACATACGATCATGGGGGCTGGCAAAGTCATTTACCAAGATGTGGCGCGCATCGATAACGCCATTACTAACCATAGCTTTTTTCAAAATCCAGAGATACTGCGCGCGCTTAATCATGCCAAAGAATATAACTCAAATATTCATATTATGGGACTGGTGGGACACGGTCGTAGCCATTCGGCAATTAATCATTTAGCGGCTTTAATTAAAATGGCAGCGGCGAAAAGTTGCCATCCAGACAAACTATTTATCCATGCTATTGGCGATGGTCGCGATTCACCGGGTGATATGCTTTCCGACTACCTAGATGAAGTAATGACAATGTGTATGCAAAACCGCATTGGTCGAATTGCTTCGATTATTGGTAGATTTTACGCCATGGACCGTGACAAGCGTTGGGAGCGCGTAGAACTTGCCTACAATATGTATACAAAAGGATTAGGTAAGGTTTATACAGACTACCGCACCGCCATTGCTGAATCGTATAAAGCCGGCAAAAAAGATGAATTTATCGAGCCCACAATTATCAAAATTAAAGAAACTGATCCAACTCCAGTTGTGGCTGAAAACGACGTAGTCATCTTTTTCAATTTTAGACCAGATCGGGCAATTGAGATCACTCGCGCCTTTACCGAAGAAGATTTTACTGGGTTTGGGCGAGAAAAACTAAAAAATATCTTCTACATTGGGATGACGAAATACAGCGATACTGTGCCGCAGGAAATTGCATTTATGCCCGACAAGGCGATTCACCATTTGGGTAAAGTGTTAGCCGACAATAGTGTAAAGCAGTTACGCATTGCAGAATCCGAAAAGTTTGCCCATGTCACTTACTTCTTTAACAATGGCCTACGCAAAGCGTTGCCGTTAGAAACTCAATTAGAAGTGCCCTCGCCTAAAGATGTACTCACTTACGATCAAAAACCAGAAATGAGCATGCGCTGGGTTACCGATGTGGCTTTAGAAAAAATCGATAAGGAAGATTTTAGATTTGTGCTGATCAACTTTGCTGGACCTGATATGGTTGGCCATACTGGACACTTAGAAGAAACAATCCAAGCAATGGAAATAACAGATGAATGTATTGGCCGCTTGTATCAGAAAGTAGTGATTGAACATGGTGGTGCATTAATCGTGACTGCCGACCACGGCAATGCCGAGGAGATGATTAATTCTCAAACACACGAGCCTGATACTGACCATACAAATAACCCTGTGCCTTGTGTAATTGCCAAACAAGGGTTGGTTGCTAAAGAAATACCAGTAGGGAATTTAGCGGATATTGCGCCAACAATTCTAGGGCTACTAGGTGTGGTAAAGCCAGCAGAGATGACAGGGCGAGACTTACTTAAAGAATAATTTTCTAATTAATTATCGGTATGAGCTTAAAAATAATTTTACGACGTAAAATAATAATTTTATTTTTGATGGCAACATCAATTATTTTGCCAGTAATTGTGTTTAATCTTCACCCTATTGCCACCAGGATGCCTGTGGGGAACGTGCTAACTAGTAGCATTGGCTACATTGGAATTATGCTTTTATTATGGCAATATTTATTAGGCGTGAGATTTTTAGCAGCCAAATTTGTGCAAGATTTAGTTTGGATAAATAATATTCATAAAAATATTGGCATTTTCGGCACATTATTAATTTTTGCGCACCCAATTCCTGTTATTCTGCAGAATGGGCCGGCACGCTATTTTCCAAATTTCGATAACGCATACAGTCGCTATATTTTCTTAGGCCAAATGGCAATGCTATTTTTGGCATCCACTTGGTTTGCAAGTGCCCTACTTAGAAAACGTATGTCTTTTAGATGGTGGAAAAGGCTACATCTATTGAACTATTCGATTTTGCCTTTAGTCTTATTGCATTCTTTAAATGTAGGAACTGGATTATTATTAATTCCGTTTCTAAATAATTATTTTAAAGTGGTAGCTTTAATTTACGTCTGTATATTAATTTTGCGAGTTTCTTCTCAGTTCGGATTTATGAAATTCAAATCGAAATTAGTTGCTAAAGCACAGTTAACTCCAGATGTGATGGAGTTAGAAATGCTGGCCAACGAAGATTTACTGCAAAGTTTGCCAGGGCAATTTTTGTATGTGCAGACTAAACCTTTTGGTGAAAACCATCCATTTACTATTGCTAGAGTAAACCGTGAAAATAAAACTGTAAGTATTATGCCTAAAAATGGCGGACCATTTAGTGGCGGACTTCATGAATTAGCCTTGAATACAAATATTAATATTGATGGCCCCTACGGTGTTTTTACGCGGGAAGTTGATGATCTGAAAGTGCCAAACCCTGTGTTTATCGCTGGCGGCATTGGGATTACACCTTTTATTCAGCAGATAAGTGGTTTGACTAAAAAGCAACAAAAGTTCACTTTGTTCTACGCCAACAAAAGCGAAAACGATATTGTTTTAAGATCAGAATTAGAAAGTATGGATTTTGTGAGTACGGCAGATCAAATTGTGCACGTAATTAGCAGCCAACCTAATTATATTGGCGAGCAAGGTTATATAACTTCGGAACTTATCCAAAAATATTTAGGCGAAAGCTTACTTGAATCGACATTCTTTATCTGCGGTCCAAAACCGATGATGAAAGCCGTAAAAACGTGCTTAAAGAATCTAGGTGTAGAGAAGGACAGAATTTTTGCCGAGGAATTCAGCCTGTAGATTTGAGCCAAAACACAATGCTATTGCTATCGCTAGAATTTGCTAGCAACTAGCAACTAGCAAATAGCAAATAGCAAATAGCAACAGTAAGTCTAGCGGCGATTAATCTTCAAATAATAATCAGCGGTAAAGCGCACATCTTCGTCTAAATCGTCTTTAGTTAACAACCATTCCAAATAGTCTGGGTGCTGCTGCGCAATCTGCTCGTAAGTCATATCTTTGTGTTTACCGAATCTAATTCTCTTTAAAAGCGATGGTTGTTGTGAAACTTCGTACATGTG